>Ga0307513_10002728_pt1 | contig 24296 bp, 11 predicted proteins | sample 15_EM_MG_FD_202174 | JGI IMG/M metagenome (GOLD analysis project Ga0307513, IMG submission 202174) | Populus trichocarpa ectomycorrhiza microbial communities from riparian zone in the Pacific Northwest, United States - 15_EM | ecosystem: Host-associated > Plants > Roots > Unclassified | place...
AAAACTTAATCTAAAATAAAAACAATAATATTAATATCTACAAACTTTCTCTGAATGACTTAGGAAAAATCCAAGTGCATTGAACTTGAAATATCTAAACTAACAAAAGAAATAGCGAATTCTAAAATGATTTTGCAATTTGAATTTCTTACGAGAAACTCGGCCCTCTGACACCTTTTAAAGTGTAGAATTAGATAAGATCTAGATAGGTCATAGGTTAATTCTGAAGATAAAACAAGAAAAAAAGTCACTATAAGAACATAGAATTCTATGGAAAGAAGATATTTATAATTTTTAAAATAAATTCAAAAATAAATCTAAATAAACTATGAAATATAAAAATAAATAAAAAGGCAATAAGGATCCTAAAAAATTAAAAAAAAAACAGAAAAAATAATAAAATTAACTCGAATAGTATAATTTAAATCTAATTTGAAGGTCTTTCGAACTTTGAATGACTACAACAAGCAATCTGACACCAATATAAAACTGGGTGTATAGAATTTTCTGATTAAATTTTAGTGTAATAAATTATAAATGTTTTTGTAATTTTGATCATTTTTTTCTACTTAATTTTGATCATTTTGTCCATAAATATCCCAGAAAGAATATTGACTAATTAAGCTTAATTGTGGCAAATTAATCCACTGACAAATGACAACACATGCATTAACAATTTCGGTGTAATTATCAACTAAATGAGCCCTAAATATCCAAGCAATGAGAGCCTTAAAATATGATTTCATGAGTTATTATATATATTCCACTCGACAAATCAATTAGCAACATGATTTAAACATTGTAAACGAATGATTTACAAGAAAATCGTCTATGTTCGAAGAATGCATGAAACGGGGTTCAAGTTGAGGAGGTAAAATCAAAGTCAAAGTTGTGATGGCTGAAACATGCAAGGGCATATGCCTGTTGATTTGGCCAAATGCAGGAAATCCACTAGCATGGATTTTCATATGGTGTGAATTACTACACATTCCGATTGTATTTTGTCGATAAATCCGAATGAGATATTTCTCTAATTTATTTTTTATATTCTTTGTGAAGTTAATTTTATTTTTAAATATGCGTTAATCTTTTAATTTATCATTATGATCACAAGGATTTTAGGCTAATCTATTAAAACCAGTCATTTAATCTGTACCTGAAAAACATGTATATAATTTAAGGAATTAACATATATTCAAATATAATTTTATTATCTTAAAAGCGTATGCTGACAGAAAAAAAGAGTTTAATTTCATCTCAATTTTAAAACCTCATTTTTAAAAAAAATAAAATATTGAATTAGGAGGCAATATAGGGCAGAAGAAATATTATGTTTTTTTATTATTATTATTATTATTATTATTCCGGAAAGAGGCTCAAGCCTCAAATCCTTCGAGAAGGAATTAGTGCATGTATAGGTTCATTGGGAGAGAAAAAATTCCCACGACGATTTTGATAATTGCATAAGTAAAGAAATGTTTAATTACCACAGCTGAGCTTCGAAGAAAGTGGCAATTTGTAGGTTGATATCTCAACAAACTCAACTGTCCTCAAATTTAAATAATATCATCCAACAAGCTTGTCCCCACTATTGTTCCCATTCCAATTAATCATTTCGCATCTTTTGGCGTTTTTTATTTATTTCTATTTAAAATTATAATAAAGATTGTTTTTAAAAACGTTTTTTTTAATACATAAAAATATCATTTTTTATTTTTTATTTTTTATTTTTTATATCAACAATCCAAAAATAATATAAAGAATTATTTTAAAATAAAAATTTCAAAAACATACTCCAGCAGCATAAAGAAAGACTGCCTCAATCATATTCCTTTGGCATCTATAATCCTTTAATTTGAAATATACCCTCCAATAATAGGTATTTTTATAAGGAATTATCATAATAGGTATTTTGTACTATAGTCCGTTGACTTTTATTCATCATTTCCTTTAATTTGAAATATACCCTCCAATGATTTTAATTTTTTAGAGGAAAAACAACGTGATGCATGGAGACTTAATTAAAAAAAAAAAGAAAAAAAAAACTAAGACGTTTAAATTAGATAGTAGTTATTAAGGGTTCAGAGACTATTTTATAGGTTTTTGAAATATAAGCGACTAAGTTATAATTTCATTTAATCATGGTGGATTGGATAATTAAAATTACTGTTTTTTCTTTTTAAAAATGTAATTGTTTATTAGAGATAATATGGTTTTTTTTACATGGTTTATTGATCATTATAAAATTGATTGGGAATAACTTAGGTTTTTTATATATTTTTACACAATATAATTCCTTAATTACCCTTTTTGTCTTGGATTTAGAATTTTTTTTGAAAATTTTATTTTCATATTATTGTTAAATGATTGTGTTGCCTTGGAAATCAAAATTTATTTAACTTGCCTTTAGAGGTTTATTTATACTTTCAACTTTTTTTTTTGTGATAATTATGTGGTCAAAGAGATAATTTGACAATAAATATAAAATAATAATAAAGAAAAGAAAAGTGGTTAGCGTATGCAATATAAATCTCTTCGCCATGTTCAAGTGGCGTGTGTGGTGGCTTATGGTCGTCAAAAGCAGCTTTCCTTAAGTTTTTCTGAATCATCATGCTGGGCCTACATCTCTGAGTGACATGTCTAGTATAATTCCCTCTAGTTTGGTGCAGCTAAAATTAAACTCTCTATTTTGTTTTGATTCGAGTTCTATAAGATTATTACGGTTTCATGTCCCAGATCACAGGTTAACTATAGCTAACCTAAATTGAGTCAATATATTGTTATTTTAATTTTTTTTAAAAAAAATTTATGTCATCTAATATGTTACCTTTTTAATATTTAAAAAATATTTTGTTCAATATGTATAGAATTTTTTTAATTCTCAAGGTCTTTATAATTTTTTTAAAGGTTAGAAAATAATTATCAAACCTACTATGCATCACAAGTCAAGAATCTAGTATATATAATATAAGCCAATAGACTAACAAACGTCCATGAATATTTAACCAGACAAGAAATGGGAGGATGCAATTAAGTTTATAAGAATAATGCATTTACTTCGAAATGCATGTGTTCCCCAAGTGCTTCACCCGGCGTGAGTTCACACTTTCTTCAGAGGAAGTTTCCTTGTTCAAATATACATGGAAAACGTATATTAATTGTTCTATCCTTCAAGACTTTTTCGTCGTAGCTTCTCCTGGGCCCTCTGATCCTATTAAAATACACACTCGAAGTCATAGTGGGCATGTGAAAGGGTTGCATTTGAACAGAGAAATTGACTTCATAGACTATTACCAAGACCTGAAGGTTAGAGGAACTTGCCTTGAATAAATATGTCCTCGAGAAAATGCTATGCATCTTCGGCTGTTCAGAGGCTACCATCAAAGTGAAAACAGTTCAAGAAAATTCAAGTGTGGGCCTTGGAGATCTTTAATTCCCAGCATTTTGAGCCTCAGAATCTGAGGATCATGTGTCCCTCAATAGTTGTGCATAATTGACTTGCAAAACATGGATGTCACGTTATTTTTTGGGAAAAGAAGATCCACACACACACACACACACACACACCCGCGCGAAATGCAATTCGATCAAAGCTTATTAATTTTTGTATAGACATCCAATTCGGATAGACTTTATATATTTAATGCTAGAAAAATTGGTGTATAAATAAATATACTGGATGTATATAAATTATTAGGACTTTTATGCATATTTATATAATTAAAAAACCTTGCTGCATCTATATTTACAAATAAAATTAATCAAATATTGATATATCCAATGCAAGAAAAACTTTTTTTCTAGCTTCCCTGATGAAATTCCAGCTCTCCCATGATAATTTTTCTAATTTGACCCTTTTAATCTCATTTTCGAGCTCCTTCCTTGATATATCAACTGAATTTGTTAAGATAAAACCTAAAACATTATTGTTATTTGAATCAATCTTTTGAGATTTACATTAAACAATTTTATACCTTAAAAAAATGTATCTTTGTAAGACATCATGGCATGCTAGTCACAAATTTTATGACTTTAAGGATTTTCTTTTTTTGATCTTTTGACTAAGATATCAAGCATTTTTAGTGGATGGAAAAAACTACTTCTATTTTTCCTTCTTTTTATCAAACAATACACCTTTTATGGCTGTGGGTGCTGGCTTGGTAGTCGTGTTACATGCATGCAGAGAGGACACATACAGTGAAGTAAACCCAATTCGCCAAGAATCACGAGTCTTGAATCGGACAAGATTTGATGTCAGCTTTTTTTCTTCCTCCGTTCAAATTGATTTTGACAATTATTTGCTTTGCTTTTTCAGTCAAATCATTTATTTTTAGTGTGAAACGAGATTCAATTTCACTCAAGCATTTAATTTTCTAGGCCCTTAACATAAATATGCGCTTACCATCCGTATATCTAGAATATCTTGTGTGATTGATGTCTTTTTATGGGAAAAAACCATTCAATCAAAAAGTATTTACACGATTATAAGATGTGTTGAGAATTGTTTATATAATACTCACTCAAACTTATATCGTATGCTTATTTTGGAATTAATATTTTTTAAAAAAAAAACATATTTTTTCAATCAAAAGGAAATATATCCTTGTTTCTATGAAAATCCTTTTTCATAATATATATATATATACACACACACACACATACACATACGCGCGCTTGTTTTCCAACAACACTGTAATTATTCAAAATGAACAATTTTTTTTTTTGGGTAATTAATGAACATTTTGGAACTTCATGAAATATGAATGGCTTCCTCAAACAGGGCTAAGTGGAAATAGATTTGCTATAGGCTTTATTGGACCTTTGAAGCAGGTCCAATATGGAGGAAGTGTGTGTGTGTTTTCCAACAACACTGTACTTATTCAAAATGAACATTTTATTATTATTTTTTAGGGTAATTAATGAACATTTTGGAACTCGAAGAAATATGAATGGCTTGCTCAAACGGGGCTAAGTGACTTGCTATAGGCTTGATTGGACCTTTAAAACAGGTCCAACATGGAGGAATTGTCTAAGCAGCTGAAGTTTTAAAATGGCTAGATAAAACCAGGCCTGGGATAAAGTGTTATCTGTCAGGACCAAAAACAAGTGTCAACATCAAAGACAGGCCATGGCTTCAAGACCATAAGGCCCGTGATTTATCTGGATTAGTGACAAAAGAATTTTAATGTTCAGAACCAAGAAAATAAAATACCCAATCTTGGACTTCCACAAAACAAAAATCTCTGTTATTTCCACTGAGATTGTCATGCTTAAAATTATTTAGCCTAAACTGGCTAACAGAATTTTCCTTAAACCAAAAATATGGATTGTAGTTTTTTATGTATGAAGGAATCCGACAAGTTGACAAATGTAGAGAGCAAAACCATAGAATAAACAAGGCTGTGTGCCTTGATTAATTAAAAAGTATGACATGTTTTTTTTTTTTTTTTTGATTCACGTGGGGTGTTCGGGTCAGTTTACGCGCACCACGACTATTCCCCACGGCCCACTGGACATCCTGCAAGCCCAGGAGCAGGTAAGGCACCGCGGGGGTGACAGGCGTGCACATAGAGAGTCGAACCCGGGAGGAGAGGCGGAACAAGTCCACGATGGACCACAGCAGCTAGACCCTCAAGTGCTGGGTACACAGCAGAGCTCGAACTATGGCACTCAGGCAGGGCAAAGCCTGCTAAGGCCACTGAGCTACAAGCCCCGTGTGTAAGTATGACATGTTTTGTTTGGGTTAATATAAGCATAGAATGCCATTATCAAACCATGTTAAACATGGTACCGTTTTTATAGATCAATCTATTGATCTGGTACTTAATTTAGATCAGGTTTTATATTAAACGTTGTCACATTTTAATCTAAAATAATGTCATTAAATCCTAACAATATCGTTTTGATTCATCTGATTTAATCCATCCACCCAACCCCGCGAACCAGGGCGGGCTGGTGGAAGCTTCTTCTATAATATGCAACGCCTGTTGTCAGTTCGATACTGATGTAAAAGGATTGCCAAGGACGTCAAATGCATCCCGGCCGCTTTCATATAAAAAACGTTAATGGAAACCATAATAAGAGGGATTTACAAGCTCGCTATGGATACCAATGGTTTAGATCGAACAATCGTAGAGAAAGATTCCCTTGATATCTTCCAAAGTAAATTATCCAAGTAATACTCAAGCCTGTAAGCAACGTTTGTTCTTTGTTATTATGGCACATATAGTGGTGGATTTACAAAGGAGAGTAAGAACTTTATCAACTTTTATCTCTTTCTCGGGTTCCATGTGACTTTGAGTAGGGTATCCACTAACTTTAATTGCATTACTAATTACTAGCACGCAGCAGAGTCCAGCCAGCGCAGGAGAATGACAAATGAAATCAAAGGGACTTCCTCACTCTCTGAAGTCCATACCTTTCTCTGCCATTTCTTCTTCTAGCTTTTTATTTATTTCATGCAAGCTTTTGTTGGCTATGAGGATTGGGAAGGGAGATTGGTGTAAGTTATTGGCCCCACTAAGCGAGTTTACATTTGTTTCTAGCCAAGCTTTTAACCTAGCTAGTTTTGTTTTCGCATGCGAAGTGGTGTCAAAAAAACGAAAAACTGTCCTTCCCTGTATGAAGCATGCTGGCCTAAAATTGTATTTAGACAAACTGTCCTTCCCTGTTTCCAAGCAGTTTCTCGATGGAGATGGAGGTAGAGCAAAAGAAAAATCCCTATTGGGTTGGGTATGGAACGAGGGACGGTATCCTCTTTCTCGACGGAGCTTCATACCTGATTATGTAAATAAAAAATTTGATAAATTTGCCATCATATCACTAGATGTAAATGTGCAATACCCTAATTTTTAAATCTAATTTTATTTCAATAAACATAAAAAATGTTAGGAGGGAGAGAGAATCAAACTTCATATCCATTATGATTTCATTACGATTATAATTAAATTAATCTGATTATCACGTTAAAGATGAAAGACTAATTTAATCCATTACTTGGACATTTCTATATGCTAATGAAGAAGCATAACAATACAATTAAAAAAAAAAGGGGTGGAAACATTGTTTATAATGATAATTTTAAATATCACCCTCTCTTTTATTTTTATTTTTATTTTAATTTCTTAAGACACACTTTTTAATTAGTAGTTATTTTTTAATTTGATTATATTTCAAAGAGATTATTGTAATTTATCTTTATTTTTTTCCTTTCATATTTTATATAATTAATTCTTATTTACATGATGTATTCATAAAAATATAATTTATTTGTTCTTGGTTAAAGTATCCATAATATTAACATATTCTTTTATTATATTGAAAATTAATTTTAATTTTTAAAGAATCAAACTTTTATTCTTGAAAATACCCTTAAATTTTAATTAATACAATAAGATGAACATGTAATTGATTGGCAAATTATGAGAAAGAAAAGTTGCATAAATTTCGTACGTTCATCTACTTCCTGTCCTTACTAGTATACAATTACAGAAAAAGTAAAATGAATTATTGTTGTGTCTCAATTATAGCTAGATGTTGATCTGGTTAGTTAAAAAGAGAGGCATTGACCATCCCCAGTTGATGCCATGGATCAAAGCAGAGACACATTGATCATCACTGTACAGTGTCCTTCCCAGCTACCCACTTTCTTGCTTTTATGTCAAACAGGATTTCCTGTCGAAGGTGTTTTTGCATTGCATGATACCAATCTGACAAAGTTTTTTAATTAGAGACAAAACTAAGAGATAATGTTTTGTTACATATTTCCAAAAGAAAGTATAGAGAAAATTGGAAGAATTTATACCCTTTTTCCACCCATTGCATCAATTTTGTTTTTTCAATTTCTTAACCCTTTCTTTGTTAGCTCGTGGTTACCTAAAAGAAGATTTTTATAAGTATTTTTATTTAAAAACATTTAAAAAAATAATAATTTTTATTACAATCTCGAACACTGAAACACGCGCATGCACTAAATCTTAATGCTCTCTTGTGTACAATCCCTATCATCTGCTACCTCAAAGAACAGAGATCTCAGCGATGGATCCAAATAATCTTTGATAGGGAAATCTCAATTTGTAGGGGACCATGGATTTGTCCCATGATAAAGAATCATAAACTTTATTTAAAAAAAAAAAAAATTGTCTCATTTCCATGTATGGTCTCCAAACCCCAAAAACTTTTGATAATATATAGAAGCAAAGCATGACGAGCCTTTTTGTGGCTGTGCAATTTGTTTAGCTGTTTGAGCCCAACATATCCACAGCAAATCCCTGAGACATGGATAAAGTGCTCCCTCAGAAGCCTTCAGCTAACCCTAAAATAAAATAAAAGAAGGCATGCCAAACTCTTTATTTTAAAACACTTTTACTGATACTAAATTTAGGTGATTTTTAATCCATTATTTTGACATCTGCTTATGTATAGAATGATAAAAATAAAAAAACTATCCTCATATGAAAAATTACTAAATTAGTTCAAGTCTAGATTCTTCAATTAAAATAATTGTTTTTATTTTTTAAAAATTATTTTTAATATTATTACATTAAAATTATCCAAAATATATAAAAAAAATATTTTTTATAAAATAACAATTGCGCTGTATTCCCCAGCAGCCCCATTATTGTTAGTACTATGATCCAGTGACTCAGCCAGGCACGAGGACATAACCCACATAAAACCAAAAAGAACCACAGAAATCCATCCCAGCAATTCAAAGTGAAGTTCTGTCCTTTTTGGCAGTAATAAATCAAAATTCCCCTTTTAATTTTATAACTAGTTAAAGATAATAGGTTGCATTGAGTGAGTTCATGCGGCATGCACGATAGGATTGAAATTTCTTCAATACATCAACCTCCCTCCAGCAAACTCTCTAATAATCCCGTTTTTCTTCTCAATGTCTTTTCTTTCATTTTCATCCTTGTTATTTGTAGCAGCTAGAGTCACACTCAAATGAACCAGTGGTAACTATTTCACCAAAAAAAAAACTCGATCCTCACATCAGCATAGTTGTTGCATCTGAGAAAGCTGAAAGCTGAACCGTTTGATTATTACAGAGAGCACTGATCTTTCTTCTCTTGATGCCTTTCTCTGGCCAGGTTTTGTTGCTGCCATTGCTAGATATCATCACAACAGTCCCATTGGTGTTTTCACTTTCTGAGCTTGAAAAGTGCCGGTCAAGCACGTTGACTGGCGTATCAGAACTTGACACCATGTCAAATTGTGACTTGTAACCATCCATTGCTGTTTCTTGCATTGCATTATAGCATTGCAACAAGTTTTCCTGTAACAAAGATTACCATTACGTCATTGTGTAAGGGTAATGTATTAGTTGTGTTTAGTTAGTATTTTATAATTGAATCGAAAGATACACAAAATATATATATATATATATATATATAAAAGCATTTGGTTAAAGAAGATGAAATAAAGACCTAATTAAATACATCTTTTTGTTTTAGAAAGGTTTAAAATACAAAGAGGGAGATCAACCAAAGCCCTTTTTCTTACAGTTGGAAAGTTTAATTACCATGCCATTACAACATTATTGTGCACTCTAAATTAAAATTATGAAGATAGCATTTTAAAAAATAGAGCTTTTTAGATTTTTCAATTTTAAAAAATTATGTGAGATTTCAATTTTGAAATCTCACACTCACCCATTAATTTGCACTATCTCGAGGCAACAATTCTTTTCCCTTTTTATGTTTAAAGTGTGCAATTAATTTGATAAAAAATAAAAGGTTAAAAATCAGAATTCAATTAAAAAATTACCTTATTTACATATGAGCAGATGGATATGGCTTTTCTAAAGCATAAAAACTGCATAGGAAAAAGTTCATGACAAGCATAGAGAAGTGCTGAAGCAGCAGTTAATGATGGCCTGAACTCCAAAAGATTGATATCTGCAGACAAGATAAATCAGCACTCAGTCATGAAAATCCAATGAAAAGGAGCAAAAAACAAAAAATATAGCTCCAATTTTAGCCATTTTCCATTTGCCTGGATATGATTTTTGTATAAATATACATACCATTTTGAGCTTTCAAGATGATTTCACAAGCTCTAGCTTTAAGAGCCTGCCTCAATGGTGGATCTTTAGGTTTGAACAAAGAAATGAAGAAAGAAATGAAGGAGAATGGCGTGATTGATCTCATCCTCCAATTTAAAGCCCCAAGTATAAGCACCTCCATCTTTTGTATTGTTTGAGGGTCAAATACAAAACCACCATCACCCTACACAGATGAGAAAAATATTTCTTTCTTTCATAATCAAGATGGTGTTTTTTTTTGTTTGACAGTCAAGATGAAGAAAATTATTGATCTTTCACAAGTGGGTCTATGATATAGACATTGTATTGGATGAATATTTACCTGAATATCAGTGACATAGAATTCTGCTTCCTTCATTTTGGCTGCTAGAGAGACACAAGCAACTGCGAGAAGCTTAAAGACCCATGGCTTTGGTTGCTGTGATGATTAAACGTTAATAACAAATTCAGTTGGATCTCAAGCAAAATATAAATAGACAAACACAAACCATGAAAATATATTTTTTTGTGTATAAATAAAACAGGATTTTGATTCTTTACAGGAATTCCTTGGCTCGATAAGAACCTATCGAGGTAATTAACAGCAAGATAGGACAAGGACGGATCGAAGTTGCAAGAAACCTGAAAAGATCACAAGAAATAATATGTTAGAACTGATCAAGAAATGTATGCATAAATACTTGATGCAAAGAAGACTATTATGTTTTACATTTTTTTCCACTTACCCTTAAGACAGAAGAGATGGCTTCTCTTCTAAAAGAGACATCAAAGTCTATCTCTTTGAGGGTCTTTAAGTAGTTCTTTGAAGGCATGTGGTCAGATTCAATGAGGAAGAGGGAAGGGGTTGTGTCAAAGTGAAGCTCATGAGAATTTGTTAATGGGTTTTCAAGATTAAAATCCATTGATTGCTCAGTTTGCAGCTCTCAGTTCAGCTTTAAAGACAGATAGAGCAAGGAAGATGTAGAATACATTACTTGGAGAGAAGTTAACCAGAGATACAGTGAGAAAAAGAGAGGTGAGCCTTTATTTCTCAACAAAGATGGCTATTAATACCAGAACTACAATGCTCTCTCTCTTCATTGAGAAGGAAAATTTTTGGTGAAGTGGTGATAAAAGATGGGGTCAGGACCTTCTGTGAGGAAGAAGGTATGTCAGAAAAAGGATTGGTTGGAAATGTAAAGAAAGAAGACAGGCAACTGGTTTATCTATTTTTTAACTGTTTTGACTTGGTGCTCTTGTGAGTCAATGAGATTTTTGCAACATTGTTAGAATCCATTAGTTTTTATGAGAGAAAACAAATCACTAATTTGAAATAGGGCACTTGTGATCCAACTAAATTAACATTTTTCTCATATTATGTAACATTATAATAAAAGAAAATAAAACACTTTTCACCTACCACACTTCAATGTGAACAGGAATAGCATTTTCTTTGACCTTCAAAGAAAAAAAAGGTCTTAGCTAAATATTTAAGGGTAAAATAATCTCTGTATTCAAAAATTGATTGGGATAAAATGAATATTTTACATTTTAACTGTACAGTAAAATTATATCCCTATCTTTAAAATAAATAATTTTTTTAACTTCTACTAGAGTTTCTTTTGTATTTTTATAGAAAAAATACACAGTAAAATAGGCTTTTTACACTTGAAAAAAAAAACTATCTGACAGGGAGGGCTTTTCTGTAAATTTAATTTTTGTTGCACGGTAAAAAAATCTTGGCGTTCTTAATATCAAATAATTTAACTCGTAAATTAAAGGGTGTTTGTGTCATTTTAGTATTTTAATAAATAAAAAAATATGTTGACACGTGTTGCTGATTCAGGAGATCAAAATTGTTGTTCTGGGGTTGCTTTTTATACATCTCGGTGTGTTCTTCATAAAAAGAGATGTATGCATGTATAAGTTTGCTAGTTTGTCACGGACACCATTCATTTTTTTTCCTCTCTTCTTCAATTTTTATGTTTGCCTTGCAATTCCTGCAAACTTCTCTTTCTTTTTTATCCATTTCATGTTTTTTTGGTTATTATTTGTTTTATTTTAAATAATTTATGAAATTCAATTTCATTCTCATTCAAGTTTTTGTTTTATCAAATTTGATTATTATTCTTTTAATTTCTATTTATAAAATCTGAGATAATTTTTTTTTATCTTTTTTTCTAATTTCACACTCCATTGTTATTTTTTCTATTAGATTTTATCCTCATTCTTTTGATTGTTTTTTTTTTGCAAAATTCTTTAAATTGGTTTTTTTTACTCGATTTCATCCTTCAACTTTTAATTTGTTTGGATTTTAGTTTCCTGGTTTAGCTCATGTCTAGGATTTCACAAGTTGCAAGTTTTGAAAATTAACTTAGTTTTAGGGGATTCGCTCGGGATTGATCTATTTTATTTTATATTTTTTAAAGCTAATGATTTTTCAGTTTTATCCTTTGATATTTATTTAATTGGAGATTGGGCTCCATTTTTTCCAACTTTATGTACCTTTTATTTTATCCTTTGTTTTTTTATTTGATTGGGTTCTCACATGTCTTTTTATTTATTGTTTTTATTTATTAAGTTTATTTTTATAGATAAAATTTATAATTGAGTTAAATAGAATTGATTGGTTGAATATAGACGAATGAGCACTTCATTTTTTGTTTTTTTCATGGCATTGCTCTAGCAACCCATGCGACTTCTTTTAATGTCGTTATGCACTCTTTAGCAATAGGGTTTGGACCGTCTCGGCAAGGTCTTCTGGTAGTGGGCATTGTCCATAGTGGAATGAGGTGAGTCTCCAGTGATTTTTTTTTCTTTTTCTTTTGAATATAATATTAGCAACTTATTTGTTTTAGTTAATTGTTACCAAATATTTTTTGTACAATTTATCTGTTATTGTTGCCTATGGTTTAAATCAAACTATTATATCACTCAATTTTATTGGATCTAATCAATTTAATAACTCAAGCATCAAGTTTTTCTTGCTTCTTTATAAATAATACCATTGCCTAAATATCAATGTTGTACGTAAAAAAAAATTAATAGGCCCATGGCATAGCATGGTTCACAAGTCTAGTCTTTATTTTAATATTAGTGTTCTGAGATTAAATTCAGATTTCAAGTATGATTCGTGGTGTTTAGGTGGAAGATTCAATGTTTGATGTTTTAATTTCCATTGATATTGTATTTAAAGTCTGTTTGATTGTATGGTTAAAAACTACATTTTGCTATGATCATGATTTTAAAAATATTTAGTTAATCAATACATATTATAGTTTTGCATAGTTTTCATTGAAAAAAAAGCTATAAAGTGTGGTATTTCTTTTTAATAAAAGTCTCTCTTGAAACCTTTATTAAAAAAAATATATCATTTATAATTTTTTAAATTATAATCACAAAAATTATCATGATGTAAAACACATACTTAGATGATAGGGTTAGGGTTGGAAATTGAAAGTGCAAGTCATATAAATAATTATGCCATATTAAGTGAATAATCACACCTGACAAACTATTTTTAATGAGAATGACAACACATAAGATTATTTAGGTAACATTGTGACATGACTTTACATGCATCTACTTAATTTTTATCCTTAATTACTATTTCTTGAACAGCCTTGCTTCATTACTCCTCGCTTTCTTTCATTTTAAGAATTAACTGTGTTGAAAGGTGCTTCACCTTCACATGCAAAAAGGAGTTTCCCACTCTTGCTGGGTTAATTCCAAGCCTGTGATGAACGCATCCAGCTCAAACAATACAGTCTGCCCAGACGACCATTTCTACTTTTGAGGTAACAAAAAGCAACGATGGGGAATAAAATTTATTTGTTTTTGAGAAAATAAACAAATATCATAGCTTTTTTTTTTATGTTCGGGAGAGCTTTGCTTCTTTTTCAGTGCTTTCCAAAAGTATTTTTATCTTAAAAAATATTAAATTGATTTATAGTTGGATTGTTTTGAAAAATACACCATGGAATGTTTTGAATTATAGTTGGATTGTACTTTTGAAAAAAATTATATTTTTAACTTCAAATTATTTTATTTTGTATGTATTTTTGAATTATTTTAATATTAAAAATAAATTTTAACCAATTTAATCTTATATATGTACTAAGGAATTTAAAGGGCCTCGAGATATTTGGCAGTGGCAGTTTGACAGATTGTTTTCTTGGCCTCAATATGTGTTTGGTGATGTGCTATCACGTTTATTTGTAAAAGTATTTTTTAATTAAAAATAAATTAAAATAATATTTTTTTATATTAGTACATTAAAAATATCAAAAAAATTAATTTAATGTTTTTTTAAGTGAAAAATAATTTTAAAAACAGATTAAACTGCATTGAATGAATTAATGTCTTCTCATTTTTTTAAGTAGAAGAGGCTATCAATAGGACAAAAAAAAGTAACAGCTAAAATATTTTAATCATTTGAAGATGTGTTATTTAATGAAGCTGCTTAAATTGCCGGTCCATTATGGCAAGGGAGTAAGTGTAATTACATTGAATATTATATTTTATTTTGTGTTGTCTTTGACCTTTTGTTTTTCATGATACAAACACTCGGTGTAATAGATTAAAATAATTTTTCACACCTTCATTCTTTTGTCATTAATTTAATTTTTATTTTAAATCTAACATAAAGACTTTCTCCCTTTTTTAGGAAATGACATAACGTTTCATGATAATTTTTTGTCTAAAAAATAAAATTAATATTTTAATATTAAATTATCACGAATATTAAAATAACTATTATAAATTATGGTTTTGATTTTTTTTTTTGAAAAATAGTTATGTATTCATGTACTTTTTTTTTATGAATACAATTCATCTTTCTTCTCAACATATGATTACATTTTTTTAATTTTATATAGAAAAAGAAAAAAAAAACAAAGTTTCTTCGCATAAAAATGATTCACCAAGATTTTTGTTCTCCTCACTTTTTAGACTGGGTTAATTTATATTTATTTGTTTATTTTTTTATGAGTATTTTGTTTTTAGTTCTTATTCGAGTATCTTCGTATCTTTTAAAATGTTTAATTTAATGAATGCTAATATAACCCAATCCAAAAACAAACGCTTAATTCATAAATTTAACCAAAGTTCTAACTACTATCCTAATTGTGTGGTGTTGGTTCTATAATAGTGAGCAAGAGAAATACTTTTGTTAGGATCAAGACAATTAGACAAAAGAAACAAATGATCGCTTTGAACTTTCTGAATCAAAGTGCTCCAATTTATCTTTGTTTTGTCCCATGGTCCTCTTTTCAAACACTATTTCACACCGGTCCCAGTTTGATGGGAACACAAGCTACAAAAGTCTCATCAGAAAAGCAGGCAATCATGTGTGGTCGATAGTGTTAGGCCCCATCTGACCATCCATTCTCAAATTCACCTGCTCTCGAAATTATTCACCAATCCATTCAGTCCTTGAAACCCACTTGGAGCTAGTTCCTTTGTCTTCTTTGCAATCGAGACAGCTATGTAGAAATGACCGTTCTTTAAAAGAAGAAAGGGAAAGAAAGAAAGAACATGGTGACATGACATTGCTGGATGATCATAGTTATGATGATGGTCATGATCATTCCCAGAAAATTTGTGATGGATTTGATGATTATAAAGACTGTGGCTTCAAGGTAGTCTTGAGTGGTGATCAAGGGAGTCTAGCTGTGGAAAATTCTGAAGTTTTCGTTAATTAAATATGAAAGCTAGGCCCTGTATACTTTCCGCTGATAATTAACTTTTAGGACACAATAATTGGATATCAATCTAATCATCAATGGGAAGATTTTCATATTCCTTGGGAAACTTAAATTGGTTCGGCCATAATTCAATGTAGTGGGACAACTATTGTCTACTGTATAATTACTTTCCCCAACATTATTTGCAAGGAATTTATTATTTCTATTCACTAATTGCTGTCGTCCGTACGATTTTTACGAAATTAAATCACTTACTGCCAGCCAACTTATAAACAATAAGTTTTTTTTTTTTCTTGGGGGGACACGTTGTCTCTCCATACAAGTATGCTACTAATTTGAGAGGGCATAATTTATAATTCAATTATTGTAATGGGTTAAGATTATTTTTGTAATCTAATTAGATTTGAGATATTTTTATTTCATTTAAGTTTTATTATTTATATGGGTTTAGCTTATTATTTAAAATATTTCTGTAAATTATGAAATTCAAAGTTTGGAAAGAAAATAAATTATATACATGCGAATTAATTATATGGTTTGATGCAAAAAATACTATGCTAGCTAAATGAAGTACACATACAATATTTTAAACGTGCTACAAGTACAAAACATATAATGTTTGACTTTAATTAATCGAATTCAATAACTCTACCAATATATAACTTTGCAAAGCACTGCCCAAAATATGATGATCTCAAGCATACATGTGTTTTCACGAGCTGCTGACAATCGAAAATGGAGATTCACTTTCCCAAAGACTCAGTCATCTTTCTCCAAAAATGCTCCTCTTCTAATTACAAAGCTTTTATATATGGTTTCAACATCGTTGTCATCTACTGCTCGCAAACCTCTCACTCTAGTCACACATGAAGGATGTCTCAGAAGATCAAATTAAGGAACAAGGGAAATTTAGAATTTTTTATTTATTTATTACTTGGTATATAGTGAATCCCAATATTTATAAAAAAAAAACATTTCAATATAAAAACTTAAATTGTTTGATAAGATTTATTTTGTTTTTTAATAATTTTAATTAACTCATATTACATAAAAATAATGCCAACGATGTAGTTTGGTAATAAATAGTCATAGAATTAGAGGATTAAGGATTTTATGTTCAAGAAATTAATTAATCTATGTACATGAAAATTAATCGATTCATTTTTTGAAACCTGGCTGTTAATTAATTGCCCAATTGGATTCTACTTAGGATACCATGCATCTTCAAAATGTATCAATCTCATTTCGCATGGAATAAATTAATTAATTATATTCTCTAATTAAGTGTGCATGACTTTCTGCTGGAAAAAAAACTTATGTTGATTAATTAATTAATTAATTATGTAGGTATTAGACCGAAGCTGGAGACAAAAGGCTCGTGATATCAGAAGAAGACAAATAGCTTTGAGCGTTTCATAACTTTCGAAATGTCTTTGAAGAACGTTCCATTATTATTTTTTTTGGGTGCTTCAAGGTTGCTCTATCTCGTACACCTCTCCTTTCCATTTGTTTATTTATTTACACCATCTTTTTCCTTTTCCTTTTTCTTTACTTTTACTTGTTGGGATTCTTCTTCTTTGACGAAAACAATGGGTTCTTTCTTGTTTTTTCTCTGTATTGATGCAAGAGAAAGTCTGAGAAACTCAAAACATAGACTCATTAGCTCCCACACGTTTTTGCTTTTTCTTCACTCTCTTTACATATCAAATTGTTGATATATGTTGAATATGCACACAAACATTGTTATAGTATTACAACTTGAGAGGCAGGGCGAGGTGTGAGAGAGAGAGATAGAGAGGTTTTTCGAGGGAGAGAGTGAAGGACACACATGCAATTGCTTGATGAGTGCGTGTTCCACGCCATGCCCCCATGCAGATAAGCACAATCATTGCATTTTGCATTTAAAAAGTGTAGAGTAGAGAGCCAAGTCAACTAACAAGTGCTGAACAAGGCTTTGTTATGGATGGGCAAAACTCCACACTAGTCCTGTGTTGATGAGTTAAGATGGTTGCAAAAAAATTCAATCATATTCTTTCTACTAATAAATAATAAAATCATAAAGACTTTTTTATAATAAAAAAATTAGTACAGTGAGAAAAATTTAAACCAATACAGTTTAAAAAACTTTTGTAGAAATAACACAATTTAAAATTGTTGCGATTTAGGATTGCCATATTTATTAAACATTGCTTGCTTTTATCTAGCGTAACAATTTTCATATTGCACTTTAGAATAATAATAACTTTACATATCATAATTCTGAATCATGACATGTCATAAAATTTATATTCTTCCTAGTATCACAAAACACAAGCACATAACCCCACCCTAGTTGGAATTGGAGTTGTTATGCAATTTAATTTAAATTCATACGATGTGAAAACATGATGTAATTCACCATAAATTTTATAAGAACCCTTCAAATATGTAGGATGTAGGATGAAACGAGATTTGGCTATTAGAACTTTTAGTTATTTTGTTGGCTATCATGATTTCAAAACATGATATATAAAAAAATCAAAGTTTTTAAATACGATATTTAATTAATCTCGCAGTTAAAAAAACATATAAAGAAATCACGTTTGAGAAACATAATATCAATTAAATATCACATTTCAAAACCGTAACAAACTCAAACAATGTTATTTTATTAATATATTTTACAGTTATATTATTTCACAAAAAAAAATAGTTTTCTATGCTAAATGCCCAAAATAGCTGGTCCAGCCATGTTTAATTTCAATTTATTATTATTCAAAGTTCAAACATTAAGGATTCCATACTAAATTATATCGTTTTAATGTATAGAGATTCTGCTTAAAATCTAATTGAGAAATATTTAACTTCAATGTATAAAACTAACCCAAATTACCATTATAATAAAACAAAAAAAATTACACATTAGACTAAAATCAAATGACGGGCTCATATATTCATGGTATGTTGCGACTCTTTCTGAATTTCAAGCCCGTCCAGCAGAGGGCTTTGGGGGCCCTACTGTTTAAAGATTTTTACATAAAAAGGACACAAGTTTTGAGTCCAGACATGTATAGAGAAGTCCAGAATCCCAAGCCATGTCAAAAGCTACCTTATTACATAAGTTCAAGAAACAAACACGAAAACTAATAAACATTAATTGATAAATTAGGTTGGGATGGAATTTTATGATACCAAAAGTTTTAGTTTCATTAAAATTGGAATTCAACTAATTAAACAGCAAGCTTTGAAATAAATAATGTCATCCTTGACCTATTAATTTCTTAGATTTATATTTGTACACAGCACTTTGTATTCTTAAGTTGCCATGTCAAATCAAATAGCTCCCACAAGGCTCTAATTGACATGGAGAAATTGAAGGAATGTTTTTAGTGTTCAAGTCGAAGAAATTAATTTCAGCTCAAATTCTTCACTTCATCTACGAGAATTTAGTTTCTTTGCTTACCACTACGTACAAATTCAGTCGAAGATATTTAGTTTCCATTGCAATACCCTTTGGAAAAAAAAAATTATGGATAAAATATATAATAATTTCGAAAATGATTTTTCCATAATTGATGGTTGTATTTTGAAGGTCAATGATTGCAGCCTGTAGGTTATAATCAAGGTGGCATAAAAAAATGGGAGGAAAAAAAAATGTCAAGTAGTCAACATTATTTCCTAGCGTGCTTGAGAGTGTGTTATAGTTATATTTTAAAGTATTTTTTACTCGAAAATATATCAAAATAATATATTTTTTTATTTTTAAAAAATTATTTTTTAAATATTAGCACATCAAAAATATCAAAATATATTAATTTAAAATAAAAAACTTTAAATTTTTTAAAAAACACTTTCAAAAAATACAAATAAACAAGCCATGCCTAATTTGACTTCGGGGTCATTCATCCCGGAGGCTCAGAGGTGGTTTGGTCTTAGCTATGGTATGGTATGGTATGGGTTGGATTTGAGGCTCTCGGCTTGGGTTGCCATCTCATGGCTTCTGTTTGTTCTCCCAATACTCGTATATACCAACTAGAAAGAGTATACAAAATATAATTTCAGTCCCCGAGATATTTTTAAATACTAAATAACTTAATCCCTCTAATTTAAAAAAATAATTAATTAATCGGTAGATCATCTTTGACCGGCAAGTCAGCAACAAAAAAAAGTTAAAGATTACAGGAAATTGGTGACAACCCAGCAATGAACTAGCTGCAAATCAACAGAGACTCTATATTAAGATTCTAAACTTTAAGCTCTAAATGGATAAAATTGTGCGTATTAAATGTAGGATTTGATAAACCAGAGGGAGTAAATTATTTATTTCTTTGAAATACAGGGATTGGGTTATAATTTCCTCTAACAAGAATAATGTGGTTGCTATACGTGAGGTTAGCAACCCAATTAATTAAAGCTTATACTACATGTATGTATTGGCCTCAAATCAAAAATCGGCTGTAGGCCAAGCATTAATGTAAGTGTCAATGGCAGTAAATATATAAACTCTAGTAAGTCTCCTACTGAGAATGCATTGGTTAGCATATGCATGTGCGTTCGTGTGAGAGGTGTCCGTGCTCGTCATGCAGCACTTGCAAAGACTTTCTATGACCAAAATCCCTCTTTAGTTGTGTAGTTAATGTCCTCTTTATTTTAAAGTGATGCATGTGATTATTGATGGCTTGACTTATTTTCGACAACATTTTTTTTTTTCCTTTCAAAATTCATGTTATCCATGCATAGTTGTTCTCTGATTTATAGATATTGCTATTTAGTTTTTATTCTTTTAATTTTTAATTTTTATTCTTGATTTTTTTGTAAAATTTTGATTTATTTTTAATTTCTTCATTCAATTCCAATTTGAGATATGTTATTTTTTTCAATTTGGTTCTCATTCTTTTGATTATTATTTTTGTTTCTTTTATTGAATTGGTTTTTCTTTTCAATCACACTCTTTAATCAATTTTATTTTTTATTTTTTATTTCAATTTTGATCATTTTATTTGTTGATTGTTTTAGATTTTTTTGGATCATTTTATTAAATTGATTTTTCTTTTCATTTTCACCCTTTAATTAAACATAAAATTTATCTTATATTTCAATTTTGATCCTTATTCTTTTAAATGCTATTTTTTATTTTGAATCATTTTGCCTAATTGATTTTTTTTTTCAATTTCATCCTTCAATATTTGATTGATTGAGGATTGAGTTTCAAGGTTTTTTTTAGATAGAATGCTTCCGGTTTAATGACATAAAAAATCTTCCCTACCCAACTTCTTATCTAGCTTGAATTTAAAATTAAATCGTGTGAGAGTTTCTCCGTCATGACCCAACTGACTTGGTTAATCTAAATGCAACTCGGTCAACTGGTAAAAACAATATGAGGATGAAATTAACATAAAAAATCTCTTGATCCATCTCTTTGTCTAACTCAAATTTAAAATTAAATTATGTAAAAATTATTTCAACATAATCCAATCAACTTGCATGTTTCAAAGACAAATCGAATGATTATTTAAAAAAATTATGAAGATGAAATCAAGAAAAAAAGGATGGAATTAAAAAAAAAGGGGGGAAATGAAAAAAAAGAAGAAAGAGGGGATGAGTTGAAAAGTAGAGAGGGTCAAGTTTCCCAAGTTTTTCAATTAGTAGAGGAGGGTAATTCCCCCCTCCATTACACAGAACTCTAAAGCACTTTCTAAGGCCCTTTGGGCTAAGAATTAGCCTAAGAACATAAGTTCTTAGAAGAAAGCCCAAATTTGGGGAAGCCAGCAACTTGTGTCAGAAAGAGAAGCGAAATCTCTAAACATGTGGTCGTGTGGCACCAAACTCCAAAGTAGCTAATGTGCCTTATCTAGAACAGTTGTGGTCGTTATAGTTTTAACAGTCCTCTCGCATTACCAAACCATTCATAATACCATCAAAGTATACTCAGTTTCCTGTCCAAGAATCATCAATCCATGGCTTCCTCTACGCTCTCCCCTGCCACTCCCTCACAGGTAAAGAAAAGAAAAAATCCCATCAAACATTGATTATTCTTGAACTTAATTTCTTTCTCTTTGATGTTTTGGATTGAATTATGTGTTTTTTTTTTGTTTTGTGTATTAGCTATGCTCTAGCAAGAGTGGCATGTTCTCTCCTACACATGCGGTGTTTGTGAAACCAACAAGGACAAATATGGTGTTAAAGGAGAGAGGAATGAGAATTTCATGCCAGGCTACAAGTGTTCCTGCTGATGATAGAGTGCCTGACATGGGTAAGAGGGAGCTTATGAATCTGCTTCTTTTGGGTGCTCTTTCACTCCCCACTGCTGGCATGTTGGTTCCTTACACCTATTTCTTTGTCCCTACTGGGTAAGAAATCTTCTTCTTCTTCTTCAAATTTAGTTTGGTTTTTTCCTTTATTTTAGATTTATTTTTGTTAATTTCCCCTTGCTTAGTTAATAGGTTGTTCAATGGAAATTTTGATTCTCTAAAGGGCATTCTTTCTAAAATTCCACTAATGATGTGTCATAGCTAAAATCAACTTGAGAAGTAAAGAATACAAAAATTCCGATGCTGTGTTTAAGTTTATAAATTATTTCTTTGAGATTAACCTTGCTTGCTAAGTTCTAAATTGCCTCATATATACAATTGCTATAGTTTATTTGTTTAGGGATTAAATTTCTGGCCATTAGCAACCATAACATGCCTGCATTTCGTTGTTCCTTTTCCTTGCTGTAATTGGAAAAATTTATCAGGCTCGGAGGAGGTGGTGGTGGTACCGTTGCCAAGGATGCCCTTGGAAATGATATCGTTGCAGAGCAATGGCTTAACACTCATGGCCCTGGTGACCGAACCCTTTCTCAAGGATTGAAGGTACTGGCAGCTTTCCTTTCCTTTCTTAAAGCACATGTTTTTCATTGCATTTCCCTTTCTTATTGTATAAATTCGTTGTACACTGATTGGTCATTAGAAGGAGTACATTTATCGCTGTTTTGATGCAAGATAATCATATTTTCTGTTTATTAACTTGTCAGAAAATATTACACCTTTGGTTCTAATTTTCTTTCAAGTTCTTATTAGAAGTTGGTCATGCATTGTAAGAGATGTTGGCATGGATCCAATCATTGCTGTGATGCTGTCTTGCTCTAGCGTAAAACAGAGCTCGTTAAATGTTTGCACTTGAGCCAGTGAGGTATTTGTGAAATTGCTGTCACACTTCTACACGGGGTAGTATCGCTGTAAGCAGACCTATAAAATGTTGCAAACTAAATCAATTTTTGTTCCTTGTGAAAAGAATCTGTGGAGATTGTCTAAAATGATGAGAAAATTAGTGTTGTTTCATATTCAGGATTTTCAATAACATATCTTCAAATGTTTTTTGAGGATCTATTTTAACAAAACTGATATTACTTGCAAAAACACAATCATGCGGCGCTCAAACATTGATTTCTATCAACTTCGGATACTCTGAAATAATTTGTAATACTGAAAAGTGAAAATCATTTGGATTGTTTTTTTATGGATTTCAGGGAGATCCAACCTACCTTGTTGTGGAGAAAGATAGAGTTCTTGCAACTTATGGAATTAATGCAGTCTGCACACACCTTGGGTGTGTCGTGCCCTGGAATCAAGCTGAGAAGAAGTTCATCTGCCCCTGCCATGGATCACAGTACAATGACCAAGGAAGAGTTGTCCGAGGACCTGCTCCTCTGGTAAGTCAAACACAATTTCCCTTTTATTTATTGGTGGATTACTCTATTTTAGATGATAAAAGAACAACAGCACTTAATTAAAATCAACAACCAGCAACAGTTTGCTTGCTATAACGATTTTTGAGTTCACCCTGGCAATAACTGCCTTCAATATCACTTCTCTGTGCAGTCATTGGCACTGGCTCACTGCGACGTAGACGACGGCAAGGTGGTCTTTGTTCCATGGGTTGAAACAGATTTCAGAACCGGAGATGCTCCATGGTGGTCTTAAGCCTCTTGTTCAATCAATCATCAAATGTTTCATATATTCAAGACGCGAATCGGTTTGTTTTGCAACAATGCCAAAACATCCTTTGTCATAGAGGCATGCAATGTGAATTGGAGCTCATAAGATGTAAGGATAACCATATGATTTAAGCATGGCTAATCTTGTGATGCTTGACAATATATTCTTTATACCTAAATTCTATTGCATTATCATTTATGTCCGTAGCCAATAGAGCAATGGCAACCATAGATGTTATTTGTAGCTGCCATACATGCCAATTGATCAATAGTATCCTTACTATTTTCAAATCTAGGAGATCAAATCTATCCCGCAATAACATTCTTAAGTCAGGAATTCTAATCCTGTTAGCTCTTGTTTAGAACTTCTACTGTAACTTTGAAAGCTTGGTTCTCATCAGTTGCACGATACATTTACCACCTCTCTCATGCCATTCTGCAATATCTCAAAACAAATCCCTTATCAAAATTAATAATAATAAAAAAAACAGGATGTGACTCATGAAGAATGAGCCATGGTGGTTGAACAAATGATATGTTGAGCGACCCGAGCTCTCTTCTTCTAATGACTGTCTATGAGAAAGGGGTGATTTGACACAGAGTATAG
>Ga0307513_10002729_pt1 | contig 24295 bp, 31 predicted proteins | sample 15_EM_MG_FD_202174 | JGI IMG/M metagenome (GOLD analysis project Ga0307513, IMG submission 202174) | Populus trichocarpa ectomycorrhiza microbial communities from riparian zone in the Pacific Northwest, United States - 15_EM | ecosystem: Host-associated > Plants > Roots > Unclassified | place...
GGCGGAGTTTTCTCCGCGGAAGGAATTTTCCTGGCTCCCTACAACTAGAGTACGGACGGAGAAGCCGAGCGCGCACTTGGGCGGAGTGGAAGTCACGACGGTCATCGAACTCACCCGGGACTGAAGGCAGGGAAGGCGTTTTATTGACGTAAACATATGTAAAGCACCTATGGTCGCAAATTGTATATATGTATAATTAGAGAAAGGAAATGCACAATCATCGAGCAGTCCGTAGGAAACATCTCATATATCGATGTTTCTCTGGGAGAGACTAGCACCTTCGAGTCGAGATACTAGAAAGAAATTAAATTCAGGTTATTCTGCAAAAAAAGGACTTACGGCTTGGAATCTCCCAGGCTCGGCCTGTCGTTTTGTGAAGCCTGAGCCACCCAAAGCCAGGCCAAAGCCGGGGCTTCTGACAGGCCAAGCCCGAGCCGGCACATCACTAGACTTGGGATGATTCCAACACTCTTTCTTGACGGGAAATACCAAAAGTACCCCTTTAGCTTACCTACGCTGCAGCAGTCCTCGTTAGATATATTGTTTGATATGAACCCAATGAATGGGTGCTTACTCTTGTCGGAATTTATCAAGAATTTATCCATTGAGCTAATAACAGCAATGTATTAGTTTGGTATTCATTCAGGTCAATGAAACTAAGTACCTGAAAGGCGCCTATTGCTCTTGTCTTGGGATCTGGAGATATATAATATAATTCGGAATTTAGCAGTCCTAATTGGATCGCGAATATGCCTGCCCTAGAGTAGATCACGGGAGTTGATTCAGCGACTCCGGCCCGGTAGTAGGACTTGGTCGCATCACCATCAACATGAACATACCGCCACCGAACGATATTTTAAACAGTATCGGGTGCTGTCATTTTCGGTCAACATAAAGTCGGACATATAGAACAACCACACGTCGTACTTGGGCATAAGTTTGTACCGTGGTCGAGTTTACAGCTTGGCTCGAATTGGTTTTCATGACCCATTGTTCAGATTTTTCCGGCCTGGCCCATCAACGCCTCTTGGCCCTTAACTTCAACCACATATAAACCGCACTCTTAGGCATCCTAGTAAGTTATTTCTCTCTCCACCATGGCTGCGATTGAAAATTTGGGGCCTGACGAATATCCTTCCCTTGGTAGCGGATCCAGTCCCTTCAAGCGGAAAGAGCAAGGCACTTTCGGTGATCGCACTACAATTCGCCCCGCCAAAGAAGTTCAACAGGAAATGGAAGTGGAGCTCCGCCACCAGTGGGTAGGGCCGATGCCTGTGAAGCAGTTCTTTAAAGAATGTCTCCCGGATTCGAACCTCAAAGGCATGCCGAAGGTTCCGAAAGATTACTTCGACGCTATGCCTGAAGGGAAGGACGTCAAAGAGTCTGATATGTACGACCCAATGGTGAGTGTTTTACTTGAACGTCTCTGCGGCTTTGAATAATTTCTTGTTAGATCAAACTTGTAAAGGCCCAGGGGCTGTTACCAGGCTTTCAAATGGTCAACACCTCGAACTCGCCTGACGCGAACTCCATAGTCGGCAGGAAGATCAAGCAAGACATAGCCACATATTCGGATGATGTCGATATTTCGATCAATCGAACGCAATTGGACAAAGACCTCCTTCCCTGGGAGGTCAAGCCTTCATCAGCAGCGGAACCTTTCTCCGATCCTCCTGAAAATGCCTCTCCTGATGAGTTGGAGAATCATGACTTCGAAACGGACACAGACGCGGGGATGTTGACTCGGGGACAAATCGCCACATACCTCACCGAAATCTCCGCTCGCCAGCATCGTACACATGCCTTCTTGGTTTTCATGACCGACACCAACGTTCGTTTTCTTAGAGCAGACCGGACAGGAATCCTGGTTTCGAGATCATTCAATTATCGCACCAACTCTCGGCTTCTTGCCGAATTCCTTTGGCGATTCTCCCATGTCTCGGATGTTACTCGTGGGTTAGATCCTACTGTTCGACCCGCGAGCGTTAGGGAGGAAGCGCTGGCTCGGGAGTACTTAAGTCAATGGGCACCTCAAGAGTTTCGCGCGATTATGGTCCTTCAAGTCCCCGACGACGGTGACGAACGTGGTTTTCGAGAAGTCATTGCTTGGGGTTCGATGTCCGATGCGCAGTCTCTCACAGGGAGGGCAACGCGAGGCTGGCCAGTCTATGACCTGAAGGCAGAAAAGGTGGCCTTCTTAAAAGATAGCTGGCGCTCTCTCCTTGATCATCTGGAAAAGGAGTCGTGTATTTTGAAGGAGCTCACCGATGCCAAAGTCCGCAATGTGCCCAAGTATATTTGTGGCGATGATTTAGGTCAATCCACCCGGACACAGGAATTTGTTCAAAATGAAACGGTTTGGAAGGCAGGGCCAGCATCTGAATCAGCCGGAGTCAAGAGGGCCCACCACCGTCTTTTGACCGACTTTGTTGGTCATCGTATCTCGAAATTTCAGTCATCCCGTGAACTCATGCAAGCCATTTACGATGCATATCTCGGTGTGTTTTAATTCCTTTGCCGAGACGTTGTTATTGACCAATCGTATAGCTCACACGGATGCGTTTTTGATTTGCGGGATTCTTCATCGCGATATCAGCGCCGGAAATATTCTCCTTTCCCTGGAAGGAAAGGGTGTTTTGAACGATTGGGACATGGCTCGCAAAGTCAAAGATATTCGCGCAGGGCCAAGGCAGCCTGGTCGTACTGTGAGTGCGGCAACCAACCATCACATCATAATTCTAACTTGTTTCCTTTTTGTTTTCGTAATTAGGGAACATGGTTGTTCATGTCCATCAAGCTCCTGAAAAACCCTACCGACCTCCACGAACTTCAAGACGATCTTGAATCCTTTTGCTACGTCGTGTTATACCTTGCACTTCGGTATCTGCCCCATAATGCCGTTCCGGACCTGCCCATGATTATGGCAAACGTTTTCGAAAATTATTATACCGCGCAAACTGTCGTTCGCGGCGGCATTGGAAAATCTGCCATGGTTCGTGAACGAGCCTTCATTGGTCCAAATCTGGAATTCACCAACAACGAACCCATCACGACATGGATCCAAATAACCTTGAGAGTAATCAAAGATTGGTATTGCTACCTGGAGTACTTGGACGAATCGTGCGGACCTCAGTATGTGCTACCAGGAACTTCGATCAACGCTACGACCCATGATAGTCATTGGAAACTCAACGATCGGCCAATGCGAGATCACAAAGCTCTGGACCAAAACTTCCGTATCGCTCTGGAAAAAACGTGGCCCCAAAACGACAAAGCCGTGGATCACCTTCCTCCCAAAGGAAAGAACTTCTACAAGAAACGTAAGCCGGAAGGAGCGAACGAAGAGTCAGTTAGGAAAAAAAGCAAGTCATCGACGAGCAATGTTACGCCTTCCGATCCACAACTCTCAGGTCAGCGTCCAAGACGACCAGGTCTGCGAAGCGGACCCAAACTCAATGTAACGGGGTAAAGACTGACGGCGAGCAGTGCTTTTCTGTAATTTATTTTAGTATTCACGGTCAATGTACCAGTACTTATAATGATCGGATTTGGATTCCAATTGCAGTCCGGGATATTTCTCTGGGAGAGTATTGAACGTCGAGGACTTTTAAGCAAGCTTGTTTTTGTAGGATGGGTATACGACTTAAGCATAAACCAGAGGGGATGAATACCCAACTATACCATAAATGATGAGTTAAGTTGCAAAAAGCTTCTTGATGATGACGAGCCTTGCTTGGCTCTACCCCCGGAAAACGCGAATTTGACAGATTATGTTGCGATCCACTAGCGACCGACTTGCGACATACTAGCGATCCGATTCCGAGCACCTCCGAGCAATTGCGACCAAATGCGGTAGGTAGCGAGCGCTTGCGACCGAGTTGCGATCCAAGTTGCGATCGACTAGCGCCCGCAACTGCGAACGGTGACCTGCAATTGCGACTTGCGACCGCTTGTGTATCCCAGCACTTATCCCACACTTATTCTGCTTATTCCGGTCTTATTGCGCTTATTGCGAGCTTATTGCACTTACACCGATACTTACACCGATCCTTACTGCAATCTTATTGCGCTTATTCCTATCCTTATTGCGCTTATTCCGGCTTATTGCGACCATTTGAGCCTTGGAGCGAGGCTCCGGACTCTCCATCCTTTGCATTTTCCTAGTTCCATTTTACATTCCTTTTGTTTTTTTTTCTTCTTGTTCTACCTTTCCCCCTTCTCTCTTCTTGGTTTTTGTACTTTAGGCTACATATATTCATGTACACTATTCTACAGAGAGACACGACAGAGACGAGATTCCCCCTTCGTTTCACACCTTGCTCGCACTCCGAAAGCTTGTATTTTCGTTCCCCTTCGACCTGCGCACCTCGGGGCAACCCCCCCGACCTCCACAGCCACTCTGCTCCTGCTTAGAACCCGACCGCAGCAACGCGCACCCTCATGCACTTGCGAGCGCCCTGGTTTTGTTTTTTCAGGGGACGACTAGCGCTGCGTGAGCGCATCAACGAACGGACTCAGATCGTATTCATTAGCGAACAGAGAATATTAATGCAATAAGGGAAAGGAAGCCAAAAAACAACATAGCACCAAGTAGTACACCCAGAGATACAGGACATTAGACGTGTTCAAGTTCGGGCTACCAGTAAGCCACTCTGAGCAAAAGGTCATCCACCTAGACCAACCAGATACATCGCATACTTTAAACATAAATGGGAAGAGAAAGGAGGAGCTGGAACCCCTACCCGCCATAAAGCTCCGACGTGCATAACACAATCAACCAATAGTGCTTTGCTAGATCATCGTTCACCAGCCTCTGCTTGAGGATGGTAGCAGTAAAGTAGGCCTACGACGAGGACGATGAGGAGTTCAAAGGATATGACTGTAGGGCCCGACACACCCTACCAGAAGTCGACGTCGGCGTATTCTTCTTAGGATTAGACAAAAACGCGTAGTTTAGGGGAGCAGGTGACGAGATAGTTGATGGTTTACATTTTACGTTGCAGTGGGTTCCAAGTGCAATGGGTTGCCTCTCCGATGATAACGCGCCAAAGACGACTGGAATGTCTTGAACTCCAGTATTAACAAATTAACAAACTAGGTACTGAACTTCATTGTCCCTTAACCCTCCGTTGCACCACGGGTATAACTACGCAACCCCAAGTATCCGGCACCCTCGGGTTCCAGCGCGGAACACCACCCCTTAATCTAAGTGGTGGATGTTGAACGGTTTTGGACAAATCAAGTGGCAAACTTGCAGTTTGGGATGGATCAATCGACGAAGTTGGAATGTTGAATAGATCAACCGATAAAGTCATAATGTCAGATAGATCAACTGACGAAGTTGCAATTTTGGATAGATCAACCGGCGAGGTTGAAAAGAAGCATTTTAAGAATCCAACATCCACGTCCTGGCCATCGGGAATGGAGTATTTATGACTTCTTCTGTGCCTAAAACCGAAACCCAAGTTCAGCGTACCTCCACCCCTTGGCAGAGGTGAGTCGACTTTGAACTGGGATGGACCTCTCGATCCGAAATATTGTGCTGCAGGTTGAGGTTAGAGAAAGAAAAAATATATATATATATCGACCCACTAATGCTCAATTCGCTGTTATTAAAGTAAAAGACGCTAGGGTAAAAATCCTCCGTTGAGGCATTGATGATGCGGATGCCGAATACGTCGTTGATGCCATCATGAAGAGATAAGGTGATTATGCCATCCTTCAGAAGGTTCTCGCCAGAAGGACGTCTCAATAGTCGAAAGATGCCCTCGTCGAAATGGCCGCTAAATTTAAGGTTGAAAACTTCCACTTTGATCATTTCCCCCATGCCCTCGGAAGCCAAATACGACCGGTTAAGATGATAGTGATAGTGTGCCGCGCCTTGGAGGACAGGTATCATGTCGTCTGCCTCTGCTTTGAGAGCGTACTTTGCTATGCCGTATGCAGTGATACGTTTGTCAAGGAAAACGAATGTTATCTCGTCGTTTTCTCTCTCGATCGCCAATTGCGCAAGTGAAGGGTCGTCGACAAGCATTATCCTGTGACGATCGTGGCTGAGAGTCTTCATTTGCACTAGCGTCGCCTCAAGGGCGGTGATAAGAGGGTCCTCCAGCGGGATAAAAACCTTCAACTCCTCCAGGGCACCAGCCCGGGTCTGAATTGCAAATGCTGCCTTGTCTAGGGATGGGCTAGGTCCAGAGAGTGGCCGCATAACTGTTCGGAACGGTTGGACCTTGTCAGGAACCATGACACCGAGGTTGGGTCCTCTGGGAAGACCGCCATGGTCTGGATATACGTTGAATTCGGCGTCAGGACACACTCCATCGACTGCCCCGGCGTTAAGGATATATTGTCCTGAGTAGTCCAAGCGCAGAGTGCAGGGAGTATAGACCCAGTCGGCAGCTTTCGAGTTGAAGACGATGCGATGTTTGTTATCGCCCTCGACCTGAGGACTTTGCCTGAAATTCAAAGAAATTCAGAATAATATTAGAACTTTTCTTCTGAGGTTACTCATCTAGGAGTAACTTCCAAACAATCCAAGAGCTGGACGTATGTCACTTTGTCTGGCGAAAAGTAATACAGAGTTTTCATCAATGAATTAGTGAAGGTGCCCCGGCCATCAGATTCCTTCGCTTCTTCGCTTGCACCGCAGGCTGCGAGTAGAACATGCGAGGAACCGCCAAACCCCCCAGAGTGGCAGCAATCGAGGATAACGGTCTAAAGGAAAGAGGTCGTTAGGAAGATACACGAAGATACGTTCTCCTGGACATACAATGTTATCACCCCGTTTCCGCATGATGTCCTCGATAAGCCAAACAAAGGTTTGATTGGTAATTAGATCCACCCCCTCGCCCTCGTCGAAATCTTGTGGGATGATGGTTTGAATTCGTTTCTCTGTGCCGTCTGTTGCCCACTCATCTAGTACGGAGGTTTCTCTACCATGGCCACAATAATAGATCAGAATAGCTTCGCCATGCTCGATACCGTCATTGTCCCTCAGGGCAACTAGGGCGTTGATAATACCCTGTCGAGTAGCTTCTTCGTTGAGGAGCATTCGGATCCGCGGTTTGTCCACTCCGAGGCCGTCTATGAGATAGCTTTCGATAGCTCGAGCATCGGAAACGGCACCGTGTAAATCAGCGACGTCGTTGCTCTTGTATATGTCGATACCGATGATGAGCGCAAACATGCGAGATGGGTTGGTTCTGGTAATTACACATCAGAGGAATGACTTGACTGTAATCCGCAACTTTTTTTGTTTGACAGAGTACGCACATTTTTATTTTCCCTTGTCTCTTGTCGAGATTCTGAGTTTGATATCTAGATGTGCATGGACTAATTCGTTCGACCAGAATTACTAGAGCTGACGAACCTTCTTGTTGTGATAGCATCTGGGTTATCATAGACTCTACCCGGAAGCGCTTAATGACAGGTCAGAGGCGTAGAAAGGCGCTCACAGATCCAAGAACCGTAAGAATCCGGCGCAGCTGATCTGGACGTCGTCAACTTGAAGGGATCTGAAATAGGCTGCAACCTGGATAACAAGGTCGGCGATGTCTACGTTGTCATCATCTACCTCACTGTTCGTAGTGTATGACGATCGAGTACCATGCCTCCTTAGCAGGGGATCCAAGATCTTGAAGACAACTCTCCCCTCCTCGAGGTCGACCTGTATTTGAGGGCCCTGATCTGGACCAACGAGCTGGACACCCCGAAAATCGAAGCCTGGGTGTTGGATATGCCGGGCCACAGTCCGAAACACCTCAATCAGGCTACCCTTCCTCGCAACATAAACTCGAAGAACGTGTGGGTGAGGGAAGAATTGTGTGGCAGCACAGCATAAACACATAGCTTCCTCTAAATAATCTGAACTGTCCTTGGCCAGGGAGTGGGCCTGAATGAGGGAGTTTCCCAAAGAATAGAGAGAGGAAGGCCGAAGAGGATCGTCAGAAGGTTGGAACAGCTTGAAGGCTTGTCTATGATGGGAAATCACCTGTTCTATGTCTCTTGGGTTGGCCCCGAAATGATGAAAGCGTCTGTGAAGGGCACGACCGAGATTGCCGGGGAAGATTGTGTAATTGCGCGAGTCTTGCACATGAGCGCCTAGGGCTTTCGTACCAATGTTCCGCGAAAGGGGCTCAAGATCAATTTTGATATTCAAATTGACGTCCACCTGTTGTCAATCTTGGTTGGATGAAAATTTTCATTCAGTGAAATCGTACATTGAAGATATCCATGGCTGCATTGAGGTCATCCTTCATCCTTACGATGTCACCCTTGTCACAGCCTTGCTGGAGAAACCGAGAAAAAATGCTCTGGCGAGAAAATTCGTCGGCTGCATGTACGATCATGGACAGCCTTCTGCAGAAGAAGTGAGAGATGTTAGGGATTTGTATTGGAGTACGTGTGACTTACTGTTGAAGAGCATTTATCGCATCAGTCCAACGCTCCTCCGTCTCCCCGGGACAAAGCACGGCAACGCGGACAACATACTCTGCAGCCGTGCTGGCAAGCCACCTCATCCATTCGAAATTATTAGCGGCTTGCTGGGTGGAGGATCAGCACCCCGGAAAATATTATCTTCGCAGAACTTACATTAGCCGCCTTCAGAAATCCAGCAACAATTCCAATGAGAGGTTGAACCATCGGAACGGGAATCGTTGAGCTGGCTTCCTTGATAATATCAAACATTGGCAGAGCGACCCCCAAAACGTTGCTTGCAATTATCGAGAGACGGCTTGAATGCTTGTCTTTTGTCGAGATATATGGGTGGGCATCCTATAACTAGGAGGTTGGATTGTGCTGGGCTGTGTTGAACGAACTCGTTACCTTGATTTTTGCGATTGTGTCAGTGATCTTGCGCGGCGACATCTGAGTCTCTGATGAGTCTTTTAAGATCGCATCATTGATAATCCTGGATAAGAAGTTCAGTCACCACAATCGGCCGATAGGTGAAGGCATACCTGAGGAACGTCGCTATAGCTTTGTCTACACCATCCACTTTAGCCTCCAAAGCCTCAATCAACTGAGTGGTGAATTGAACACAAGGTTCAATGGCCTCATTGAACTATGTTCCTGTGCGTCAAGCTGGTGCAGTACTGCAAGGGAAGGATTATCTTACAGATGGCTTGCTATTGAGTTGTTCGACGGCAACGATGAGCTCCCGAAGATCGGGGGAGTTCTTGAGGATAAATGCGATATGAAGAACAGCGATATCGTACTGAGGGTTCGCAGTTTGGACGAATGTGCGTTTGAGAGGACTTGGGAGACGTTCCGAGGATTCCGGGCTTTCCTTCAGTTGGTCGACGTCTTGAGTGATTGGGTTATAATTAGATGGAGTCGACGGATGGTTAGGCCGAAGGAAGTTCCTGAGCTCCTTGCCCTTGGCTTTGAGCTTGTCTTTGGCCTTGCCTGGCCACTTCATTGGAAAGGATAGGCCCACTTGTGAGCCGAGTATTGGAATGGGGGGCAAGCAGAGGTCTGATGATAATTGGACAAATTTCACACGGGGCTCATCCCCAAATGAACCACCCTGAACCACCGGTAACATCCACCTTTGACCAGCTTATCAATCCACCTTTGACCAAAAGCTATACAACCAGGCCGGCTCTACGCTTCCATATTCTATACCAAACTCCAGAGAATCCAACTTTGGTTCTCCTGGAAATCCTGCTCGAGCCACCCGGACATCGTAAAAACTGCCTAAATTGACAAAGTGCGCCACGAGTTGAGACGCCGGGACAATGACGATGACCGATAACCTAGCTCGGTGAAAGAAGACCGGACAGCCACGCCGCAGCATAGCAATGCGCGGGTGTGTCGTCCTTCGGCATGATTGACTTCAGAATCTGACGTGCGGATTGCTTTCGATGCCTAGTATACTGTCTTTCGTCGGTGTAGCTACCGAACTCGGGTGGGATCGTCGATAAGTAGGTGTCGAATAAATAGAGCTCCTTCGACTGACCATCTCGAACTGCGGGGTAAGGGGATGGAGCTATTCTCTGATAGATTGAGGAGCTCGAGATGACACAATTTCAAAAGTTCTGGAGGTATGGACGATAGAGCATTACGGTTGAGAGGTTGATAGGGAATGTGAATTTGGAGAAGCCAGATGTTGGAGGGAGGTTCTTGATGTTGACTCCACCCATGTCCAGCGATGTCCACGTATTCTCGGGTGAGTTGATAGCGATCGGCTGAGAGGAAACAACAATACCGTTTCCATTAGTAGGAGGACAATCTGGAGAACCCATAGTTGGGCCGCCGTTTATCTGGTCTGGGGTTGGCCGTGGTTTGATGAAGTTGAGAATTGTGATGGGAATGGCAGATGTAGCGACAAGCGCAAGGGGTCATGGCGCTCGCTCGTGCCCGGTGATGAGCTGGGCGCGACGCACACATCATCTGGAAATACACAGATGAACATGATAGATTTGGCCGACAACCCCTGTGCTGCAAGGAGGTGCTACTGGAGGGTACATTGGTTCGGCGGTGATGGGTGGTGGTAGTGTAGGGGCGGGTGCTGGAGAGAATGGCTTCCGGGATGGTGTGGGGCGGCCCCATTTGTGTACAATGCATACCCCAAGGACGGCGGTGGGAGAGCAGACGGATGGCTGCTACCCTCGTTGCTGGACGAGCATTGGCAGCTCCCAGGCGTTGCTGTCGTAATGGTTTACCAACTTGTGCGGGATGCCTGGGGATTGCTGAAGATAATACATCCCATTGGCGAGCCGATATAAGGGCACCTAGCGGACGACAAGGTCGTTGAGAACGCCAAAAATCAGATTGCTATCGTCGTCGTGTGGAGACGGTGGTGGTTACAAGTTAAGGCCATTCTGTATGGGTATTTTCATTTGTATTCTGTTCCCGTTTGAGTGCTGAGGCTAGGGTGATGAGGGCTCCTTGATAGTGTCTAGGATCAGTCGGACACAGTATCACGCCAGCGTGTATACGTCGTCTGGCGCACCGCTTGACGTGAATGAACTAACATCCGCACTCCGCACAAGCGCGCGGCATAGGCGAGTCGCAGCTGAGGCATATTGAGCATCCCATCGACCAAGTTCTATAAGGAACTTAAAAAAGAATAGCAGTCAACCAGTGACGATGACGCCGAAATCCTAGATTCCTCACTCGAAGCTGGGTCTCTCGAGATCGCCATACCACCCTCGGAGCCGGGATTTGTACCGGGGGTGGCAGTCAGTGATAATTAGCGATGCTTGCGGCGGAGGCGGGTGGTTTCCCGTGAGATGCTGTTGCTGGCGCTGTGCGTGGGATGCGAATACGGCAAGGTTCGCGGAATGCGCAGTTTGGCGATGCTTCGGGTCTGAGAGGTGCCCGTTGGGAAGAAGGAAGAAATCAGCGGATGAAGTGACGTATGGAGAGATGTCGACAGAAGTGACAGACAGAAGTAGGAGGATGAAATCCGGGGACGAAGCGAAGATCCAAAAGATCCAATACATCAGGAATGGGTTAACTTACGGATAGGAAACGCCCCAAACGAGTCTCTAATACACTTATCGCTCAGTACGGGGACTACTTGCTCGATGTTGGCTAGGACGAACGCTTATTGCGCTTGACGAGGGGCCGTTTCTGGTGATTTCAGTTTCTGTACATCAGAATCAACGTCAACCCTTTTTTGAAAAACTAGCACCTACCACTTTCTGCCCTTTGCGAATTGAGAGCAAAACGAGATTGTTGGACATAAGCATGGACCACTTTCATACCGGAGTCGCCACATTCGCCACCACCATGGGCCAAGATGTCCAATGCTAGATAGAACACCTTTTTGACGTGTTCAAACCCTTGAGTGGTTATGGTGACACCTCCAAATTCTGAAATGATGAAGGAAAAATGTGCAGTGTTTGAAGTGCAAGCGAGGCTGAGGATATTTGAGATGAGCCGGGACGAAGATAGACAGACATTGAGAGGACCGCTTCCGCAAGCATGGTCTGGGAGAATAGCAGTGTTTTGGGCATCGTCCATATTGACTTTGTGACTTCCTTTGAGTCTTGAGCTGAAATAGCACATGGTGAACGGAGGTAGCTGCCTTGAAAGATGGATGTTATATACCAATATCTCGATCCGTGAAACCCGCCAAGGGGCATGCGATCCAATCGCGTTCCACTTGTTTCACCGATTTTCGCAGGGGATCCAGGGTTTGAGAAATATTGTCCATTCCCTCATTCAGGCGCGATGAAGACAGGGAATCGATCAATAGCTCCAATATATTGGCTGTAAGCCTCGACAATAGGGTTCGCTTTATTTCTCGTAAGATTATCAGGACACACCGAGATATGAACCTGATGTTGGGGTGAAAGGGTCGCCGACGCGGATACGGATGACAAAAACGTTCCGGATTTAAATGTGGAACATATCGTGGTTGTAAGGAGACCAGGGAGGGTGGGAGAGGCAAGGTTTTCCGTTTTTGCTCGGCCACTAGGGGTAAAAGATTATGATGCCAGGATCAACACTAGAGAAAGAATATCTGACGCCGATGTCAGCCAAGTATGATGATACCTTTTAAAAGAACGTACCCTGGCCAGCAAGTTGAAATTCTTTTTCCCACTTCTCAACCCCATGCGGGTCTGTTCCTGTGGCATACGCATAAATATCCATGACTTCTGCAAGGGCAACAACCGTTTCATTCTCAACTCCCGTCCTGGCGTTACCCACGTCTATTCCTTGTTCCTTCTCCCTCCTTTCTCCTATCCTAAGATCTTCAACACCTAGAAGAAATCCACTATAGGAGGCAAGCCTCAAGCCCGGGTGGCTGCCATGGATGCCTTTCAGGACGTCCGAGACCCACTGGCCTATCACTGCCTACATACTCCTTCCAAGGAGTGTGCCCAACTTTGACCGAGACTCTTCAGTAAAGCTCTGTACTTGAGATGAGTTGCATGCCGGAAAGCGGTAGAAAATGATTGAAGTTTGTGGTTTGTGAAAGGTTGAGAGGTAAAGCGGTGACGATATCGCAGTTGCTGCCAAAGGAGTTAGAAGGGGCAAGGCTGTGACCAGATGGTGTGCAAGGGCGCCCTGGATTGTCGAGAGAGGATGCGTGGATGAAGTATTGTGGAGGTGTGTGAGCACGATGGTATATCCACGGTCGCATGTGACCGGCAATGGGGCGACATACGGCATCCGGTGGAGTCCAATTGCAAGTTGCCGGCGTCAACTTGAACAGCAGTTCGATCCATTGGTTTGTTAACTTTTATCATTCTCACAAATGTGTAGACGATAGGAATGGCATATGACCCCGAACTCGACTGAATTTTCGAGTCGGGACACGCTCCAACTTCGCACGGGTGATGGATGGCTCTTAACTTGTGACCGTCACCACCTTCTCCACCTTCTTCCAACCGACGACGACAGCAATCTGATTTTCGGCGTTCTCAACGACATTCCGTCCGCTAGGTGCCCTAAATCGGCTCGCCAATATGATGTACTACACTACAATCCCCAGGCATCCCCCACAAGTTGGCGAACCACCACCCCTGGGGCTGCCGATGTTCGTCCAGCAGCGACACCAACGACGCCATCCCGAACACCATCCTCTCCAGAATCCGCCCCTGCAACACAACCACCAGAACGCCATGTCCCACTACCCATCACCGCCGAACCAACATACGCACCAGTAGCACCTCCTTGCAGCAAAGTGATCGTCGGCCAGTACGACACCCATCGTATCTCCTTAATGATAGCAGTAACCAATGAAATGCGGGGTCAGTCTGGAATCTATCTTAATCCGAAGCTACCGTGTTCATCTGTCTATTTCCAGATGATACGCGTCGCGCTCAGCGCGTCACTGGGCACGAGTGAGCGCCATGGCCTTTTGCACTGTCGCTAAATCTACCATTTCCATCATAAATCCCAACCTCATCAAACCACCGCCAACCCCAGGCCAGACAAGCGGCAGAGTTCTCCATATTCCTCTCCTACCAATAGAAACGGTACCGTTGTTTCTCAACGGCCATCCACCCCGGTAGAAGCCTCTCGGCTAACCGCTATCAAGCCATCCGAGAATACGTGGACGTCGCTGGACGTGGTTGGAGTCAACACGAAGAACCTCCCCCCAACGTCTCGCCTCTTCGAATTCACATTCCTTGTCAAGTTCTACCTCAACCGCAATGCTCTATGGGCCGTACCCCCAGAACTCTTGAAATGGCGTCATCTCAAATTCCTCAATCTATCAGAGAACGGCCTCAACAGCTTGCCCTTCAGTTCGGGATGCTCAGTTGAAGGAGCCCTATCTATTCGACAACCACTTATCGACGATACCACCCGAGTTCGGTAGCTGCACCGACTACAGACACTAGGCGTCGAAGGCAATCCGCATGTCAGATGCCGAAGTCAATCGTGCAGAAGGACGACACACCCGCCTACTGCCACGACTCGTCGCCCTGCGGCGTGGTTATCCGGTCTTTGTTCACCGAGTTAGGTTATCGGTCATCGTCATTGTCGCGACGTCTCACCTCGTGGCGCATCTTACGATGTCCGAGTGGCTCGAGCAGCATCGCCAGGAGAGCCAGAGTTGAACTCTCCGGTGTTTGGTATAGAATATGGAAGCGTAGAGCTGGCCAGGTTGTGTAGCTTTTATCGAAGGTGGATTGGACAGCTGGTCGTCGGTGGATGTTAGTAGGCAAATGCGACCAGTGGTTTATTTTGGGATGAACCCGTGTGAATCAGTCCTGCCGCATCTCGATCTCATATAAGTACCTCTGCTTGCCTCTTATTCGGCTCCCCCCCTTTCCGATGAACTGGGCAGATAAGTCCAAAGACAAGCTCAAAGTCAAGGGTAAGGAGCTAAAAGACAAGAGCAAGGAGCTCTGGAATACCTTTCGTCCACACAGTCCAGTGCCACCCAGTATTCGCAGAACTGAGGCAGACCCTCCATTGCTAGCGCCAGTGCCGAGTATTCGCAGGCTTGAAGATGAAGCAAAGAACTTGGAGGATCATCGGCTGGCGCCTAACCATCCGTTGATGGATAACGATTCCGTTTCTCCGAGCGTTCTCACTCGATCTAACTCGATCACTCAAAACACTGACCAACCGATCCCGACGATCGATGTCAAGGAAAATCCGAAATCCTCAGAACGCCCCTCAAGTCCTCCCAAACGTACATTCGTCCGAACTGCGAACCCTCAGCACGATATCGCCATTCTCCATGTCGCATTTGTCCTCAAAGACTCTCCTGATCTTCAGGATCTCATCGTCGCGGTCGAGAAACTCAAGAACAAGCCATCTGTAAGATAATCCCTCCCTTGCAGTACTGCACCGGCTTGACGCACAGGGACATAGCTCAAGGAGACCGTTGAACCCTGTGTTCAATTTACCACTCAGTTGAGTGAGGCTTTGGACGCTAAAGTGGATGGTGTAGACAAAGCTATAGCGACGTTCCTCAAGTATGCCTTCACGTATTGGCCGATTGTAGTGACTGAGTTTTTTTTTATCCAGGACCATCAATGATGCGATCTCGGAAGACTCATCAGAGACTCAGATGTCTACTGACTCAATCGCAGAAAACATCACGGACTCCATCGCAGAAATCAAGGTAACGAGCTAGTTCAACATGGCCCATCACAATCCAACCCTCTAGTTATAGGACACTCACCCAGATATCTCGACAATTGCAGAAAACAAGCATTCAAGCCGTTTCTCGACAATTGCAAGCAAGGTTTTGGGGGTCGCTCTGGCAATGTTTGATATTATCAAGGAAGCCAGCTCAATGATTCCCGTTCCAATGGTTCAGCCTCTCATTGGAGTTGTTGCTGGATTTCTGAAGGCAGCCGATGTAAGTTCTGCGATGATATTATTTTCCAGGGTGCTGATGCCTCCACTTAGCAAGCCTGTAACAATTTCGAATGGATGAGGTGGCTTGCCAGCACGGCTGCAGAGTATGTTGTCCGCGTTGCCGTGCTTTGTCCCCAGGAGACGGAGGAGCGTTGGACTCATGCGATAAGTGCTCTTCAACAGTACGTCACACGTACTCCAATACAAATCCCTAATATTTCTCACTTCCTCTGCAGAAGGCTGTCCACGATTGTACACGCAGCCGACGAATTTTCTCGCCGGAGCATTGCTTCTCGGTTCTTCCAGCAAGGCCGTGACAAGGATGACATCACAAGGATGAAGGATGACCTCAATGTGGCCATGGATATCTTCAATGTACGATTTCCCTGAACGAATAGGCTCATCCAACCAAGGTTGACAACAGGTGGACGTTAATTTGAATATCAAAATTGATCTTGACGCCATTTCGCGGAAGATTGGTACGTGCCTATTTCTTTTTAATGGCGAGATTGTCCTGATCATTGTCGTAGATGGCACTTCGCTTGAGAGGCTGGAGCGTCTTCCTTCACACAGCGACTCCAACGATCAATATTTTGGCGACAGCCGGAAGCGGGAGATTGAAGACACACTGCACTGGATCGAAGAGGCAGGTAGCAAGGGCTTCCTCTGGATCCATGGTGCTGCTGGAGTGGGAAAGTCGACGTTGGCCCGTGAGCTCTTAGACCACTTTAGGGTCGAAGGGATCCTCGCTACGTTTGCCTCTTTTGTGATGGGTATCGACAGTAAACCAAAAGTTCTTGTCCGGATGATGGCGCGAGAGCTGTCGAGCTTGCACCCTGGCTGTCGATCCGCCATAGCATGTGCCATTCGGGAATGCTCCGGAGAGATTCAAAGCCTCAAAGAATATATTACACACTTCCTGGTCAACCCTATCGCCTCCTTGGCATACGCCGGTCCACTCGTCATCATCTTCGATGCCCTGGATGAATGGGCCTATCGACAGGAATTCCTCAAAGGCATCTTCAAAGTCAATCTGCCACCCAACCTAAAAGTCATCATGACAAGCCGATACTCAAAGGACATCGGATCCGTGGTCGACCGTGCGGCTCGGCTATACGAGTTAACCCCAGTTTCGAATGTTGTCTGCCGCGCCTACTTCGAGGACAAATTCCAACAGATTGAGTGGGAAGGGCGCGAACCGGAACCATTGAAGTTCGACAAACTCGTTGAACTCGCGGACGGCCTTCTCGTATGGGCTGCGACCGTCTGTGCTCTTGTCTCTCGCACAAGCTCCAAAAAATCGTCTATCCAGATCCTTGACGATATCATCGATTCATCACAGAGATTAAGTCGCATGAAGAAGATGGAAGAACTCTACCGAATGGCCTTGGAACGACTCTTCCCGGACGAAGAAGACGACGACAAGCAGCCGCGCTTACGGACCATCCTTTCAATGGTAGCTCTCAGAGAGTCCCTCTCCCTACAAGATTTTGCAAGACTTGTGGACGTGCGTCCCAGATTCGTGAAGGATACCTGCTCAGCATTGAGGGCACTCCAAACCCGAGGAGCGTTCAACGACAGTACAGTTCAGCCCGCTATCAAGCTGTTTCACGCCTCCTTCATTGACTATCTTGGCCATGGTCAAGCCCGCAATGCCATGGTTAATAATTGCATCCACTTCCTTACACATGTGGCGGAACCAGATGCGGCTGAGCTGAACCCTTTTCCTTTCCACAAGGCCCAACTATACGCGTACATGGGCAACCACTGGGCGGGTCACATGGAAGAGGGGCGATCTGAGGAATACTCAACGGCGTTCTTTGAGGTTACGAGTGATCAATTACGTTTATGGGTTGCGTGGTCGCTTTCTCGCCTTCTCTTTCTAGAGGGCAACTACCAACCTAGTTCGTTGATGCTGCATACCTTGTCCACCACCCTCTGTTCCGCTCAAGGAATGCCTTACTCTCCCAAGATATTTTTGCGTGACTTGTCTACGACGCAAGCAGTTGTTGCCGACTTTCGACAAGCTTTGGATTATGGAAGGATATATTACCACAATCCCGATTTTTATATACAGAAACAGGATTGTAGGTCCACGAGCACCAACATTTTCATCAGCCGCCATACTAAATGGCTCTCTATAGGTGCTCGGCGTTGGGCTCTCGTTATTAACGGCCTGGCAATCGGTCTACAACAGATCGAGAGGCTAACATCAGATCTAACAGGCCATGATGCAGTCATCAATATTCTGGAAAACCTCATCACGGTCGATCCTCCAGACCTTCCGGAACACCCCGCCTTCTTGGATAATCTCGGACTTGCTCTCCACTCTCGCTTCGAATTGAGCCGTTTTCACAATGACCTCGAGCGCGCTATATTGCTTCATACGAAAGCCCTAGGCGCTCATGTGCAAGACTCGCGCAATTATGCAATTTCCCTTACCAATCTTGGTCGTGCCCTTCACACACGTTTTCATCATCTCGGGTCAAACCCAAGAGACGTAGAACAGGCGATTGCCCATCATAGACAAGCCCTCAAACTGTTCCAACCTTCTGACGATCCTCTTCAGCCTTCCTGTCTCTATGCTTTGGGAAACGCCCTCATTCAAGCCCAGTCCCTGGCCAGGGAAAGTTCAGATTATATGGAGGAAGCGATGTCTTTGTTCTGTACTGCTACACGATTCTTCCTTCAGCCATACGTTCTTCGAATTTATGTTGCGAAGAAGGGTAACCTGATTAACGTGTTTCGGACTGTGGCCCGGGATATTCAACGCCCAGGCTTCGATTTTCGGGGTGTCCAGCTCGTTGGGTTAGATCAACGCCCTCACATACAGATCGACCTTGAGGATGGGAGGGTTGTCTTCAAGATCTTGGATCCCCTGCTGAGGAGGCATGGTACTCAATCGTCATACAATACGAACAGTGAGGTGGATGATGATGATGTAGACATCGCCGACCTTGTTATCCAGGTTGCAGCCTATTTCAGATCCCTTCAGGTCGACGACATCCAGATCAGCTGCGCCGGATTCTTACGGTTCTTGGATCTGTGAGCGCCTTTCTACGCCTCTCTGACCTGTCATTAAGCACTTCCTGGTAGAGTCTATGATAACCCAGATGCTATCACAACAAGAAGGTTCGTCAGCTCTAGTAATTCTGGTCGAACGAATTAGTCCATGCACATCTAGATATCAAACTCAGAATCTCGACAAGAGACAAGGGAAAATAAAAATGTGCGTACTCTGTCAAACAAAAAAGGTTGCGGATTACAGTCAAGTCATTCCTCTGATATGTAATTACCAGAACCGACCCATCTCGCATGTTTGCGCTCATCATCGGTATCGACATATACAAGAGCAACGACGTCGCTGATTTATACGGTGCCGTTTCTGATGCTCGAGCTATCGAAAGCTATCTCATAGACAGCCTCGGAGTGGACAAATCGCGGATCCTAATGCTCCTCAACGAAGAAGCTACTCGACGGGGTATTATCAACGCCCTAGTCGCCCTGAGGGACAATGACGATATCAAGCATGGCGGAGCTATCCTGATCTATTATTGTGGCCATGGTAGAGAAGCCTCCGTACTAGATGAGTGGGCAACAGACGGCACAAAGAAACGAATTCAATCCATCATCCCACAAGATTTTGACGAGGGCAAGGAGATTACTAATCAAACCTTTGTTTGGCTTATCGAGGACATCATGCGGAAACGTGGTGATAACATTGTATGTCCAGGAGAACGTATCTTCGCGTATATTCCTAACAACCTCTTTTCCTTAGACCCTCATCCTCGATTGCGACCACTCCGGGGGGTTTGGCGGTTCCTCGCACGTCTTACTCGCAGCCTGCGGTGCTAACAAGGAAGTGAGGAAAGGATTTACTGCTTCATTGATCAAATCTTTGCATTCCTTTGCGCCAGACCAAGTGACATATATCCAGCTCTTGGACCATTTGCGAGATATTAACTGGCGAGTAACCTCAGAAGAAAAGTTTTGATATTATTCTAAATTTCTTTGAATTTTAGGCGGGATCCGCAGCTCGAGGGTGATAACAAACATCGCATCGTCTTCAACTCAAAAGCTGCCGTCTGGGTCTATACCCCCTACACGCTGCGCTTGGAGTACCCCGGACGATATATCCTCAACGCCGGAGCAGCAGATGGAGTGTGTCTCGACGCTGAGTTCAACGTATATGCAAACCATGGCGGTCTTCCCAGAAGACCCAACCTCGGTGTCATGGTTCCTGACAAGGTCGAACCGTTCCGAACAGTTATGCGGCCACTCTCTGGACCTCGCTCATCCCTGGAGATGGCAGCATTTGCAATTCAGACCCGGGCTGGAGCCCTGGAAGAGCTGAAGGTTTTCATCCCGCTGGAAGACCCTCTTATCCCCGCCTTTAACGCGATGCTAATGCAAATGGAGACTCTCAGCCACGGTCGTCACAGGATAGCGCTTGTCGACGACCCTTCAGTCGCGCATTTGGCGATCGAGAGAGAAAACGATGAGATAGCATTCATTTTCCTTGACAAACGTATCACTGCACACGGCATAACAAAGTACGCCCTCAAAGCCAAGGCAGACGACATGATACCTGTCCTCCAAGGGGCGGCGCACTATCACTACCATCTTAACCGGTCGTATTTGACTTCTGAGAAGATCGAGCAACAGATCAGAGTAGAAGTTTTCAAACTTGAATTTAGCGGCCAGCTCGACGAGGGCACCTTTCGACTGTTGAGACGTCCTGCTGGCGAAAACCTTCTGAAGGATGGCATAATCACTTTATCCCTTCGCGATGGCATCAACGACGTATTCGGTATCCGAATCACAAATACCTCACCGTGGGACGTTTACCCTAGTATCTTTTACTTTAATAACAGTGAATTAAGCATTAGTGGGTCGTCTCAGTATATATATATATATGTTTTTCTCTAACCTCAACCTGCAGCACAATATTTCGGATCGGGAGGTCCATCCCAGTTCAACGTCGACTCACCTCTGCCAAGGTATAGAGGTACGATGAACTTGGGTTTCGGTTTTAGGCACAGAAAAAGTCATAAATACTCCATTCCCGATGGCCAGGACGTGGATGTTGGATTCTTAAAATGCTTCTTTCCAACTTCGCCGGTTGATCTATCTAAAATTGTGACTTTGTCGGTTGATCTATCTGACATAACGACTTTGTCGGTTGATCTATCCAACATTCCAACCTCGTCGATTGATCCGCCCCAAACTGCAAGTTCACCAGTTGATTTATCCAAAACTGCTCAACATCCACCGCTTAGATTAAGGGGTGGAAAGGCTGTGCTTGCGCCTGGGTTTGCGGCTGCGCCTGCGCCTGGGGGTTTCGTAGTTATACCTGTCGTGCAACGGAGGGTTAAGAAACAATGAATTTCAGTACTTAGTTTGTTAAAATAATACTGGAGTTGACATTCCAGTCATCAATGTCCGACCGTCAATTCGAAACAAATTATCCTTCGTCTATCCTTTTTACCTCTCTTCCGGTGGTATTTACACCTACTTATTTTCCCCACCTTTCTTTGGCTCGGTATGCCATTGGCACGAGACTCGGATGGTTCGATTTATTCCGAGTCAGTAACTTTCGGAAGCCTTGGAGGGCATGTCGTGGCCAGCCGCCCATTATTATTATCAAAGTAAAAGAATTTGTGGGCATTATGATAATGGTTTGAAAATTACAATTGAAATCATGGAGAAGAGGAACAAAACTAATCGAGCACTAAGCCGGGTAAAAAAGTAGATCCAAGTACTGGGGGATTCATGTGTGTGGTCAAACCATCCGTTGGGACTTCCACCGTCTCTGAGTCATTACTACGGTGGTCTTCGCTATCGTATAATACGAATTATTCGGTTGAATAACCTAGGGGCCACTACCCTGTGATAGAAAGGGGTTAGACAAGGTCCAGTAGTATATATCTAGCACGCACTGATTTGGTTTTCGGACGCGATGTAATTCCAACGGCAGTTCCTGCTTTGACTCGGATGACGACTTTATCAAACCAGCATCAGCTGGTAGCCAGAGTCTGAGGCCAGGTAGGCGATCGCGCACGTTGAAAAATATGTAACGGATGATTTTGGGAGAACGTCTAACTCAACTCCCAGTGATTTATTTGGCTTGGAGAATGAAAAATCAGTGTAAATCTCTGGACAGTGTGTCGAAACTTGTCATGCTTATTGTATACTGTATCTACACTAGTTTCGGCCGGACATTAACCAGAAGAATCAAGAAAAGGTGCAGGTGTTCAGCTAAGGTAGTAGTGAATTCGAATTCAAAGCCTGATTGTCGAGAAATAAGTAGGAAACATTGAAACAAAGAACAAAGAACCATAAAGGAAGGGGGGGGAGTGAGATATTGACGCAGAAGTTCACAATGTTCGGAAAGAAAGGGTGAACGGAGAGGGATGGATAATCTTCAAGAATACCGACGGCGCCTCGGCGCATGTTCACCCACCAGGTTCGATATCGCAACGTTCAGGCAGTGCGCTTTACTAATATGCGGAATAATCGATTCAGAGTTGGGCCTGTGTTTAAAGTGGAGGAGGCCATAGAGGGATGCGATTTGGTCGCCTTAATAGCAACAAAGAAAACATCAGGAAATGGGTCGGCGGCGCCAACAGGGGAACATTGGGTAGGGCTTACCTTCAACTCCAAGGTATCAACCACCTCGCGAAGGTGCCGCGCGAGCAAGTTACGTCGAGGAACATCAGAGACGGCGTCCATGACTTTTTACTGATCCGCCAGATCCACATACACACTACAAAGGAAAGAGAAGAGAATAGGTGAATAAATTGCTGGACAACAAGCCGACGAATAGAACAAAAGAAAACATACATACCTCTTATAATGCGTGAAATCATCCTCCAGCTCCTGAATAACCCGCGCAACAACCGTCTGGGGCGGAAGCCCATGTTCCCGGCCTGCCTGGCGCTAATGCGAAGGGTCCTCAGAGAAAAAAACGACAAACTGACGTTCTCTTTCGCGTTCACGTTCAAATTCTCGTTCTCGTGCCTGTTCGCGCTCTTTGCCCTTCCCATTTGTCGCACAACGATCCGCATCAGCATCTTCCGAACCTTCATCCTCCTCCTCCGCTTACCCATCCTCATCCTCATCCTGCACCGCATCACAGCTTGTCGTTGAATAGTTAGTCCCTTTACCCCGAAGATGTGACCAAGAGGGCCGACGCGCCGCTTGGATAATTCCGCCGCCTATAGCATACGGTACAGGTCTTGGCGTTATGTTCAGGTGCAAAGAACAGCCGCTTGAGATGCTTGCCGCAGATCTGTGGAAAGGGAGTTTCGGTTTCGAGTCCTTGGGCTACTGGTTCAGAGGCCCGACTGGTCTGACGGCGCTCGTGGGTTCTATACATGGCCGGGGGTGGGTGCGGTGGGATGAGATGTAGATGGTTCGAGGTGGGAAGGGGAAGCAACTGAGATGGGGCGTGTTGGATGTTTAGTTGAGGTTGTGTAGAGTAGAGTTGCGAGGACTCACTGAGGAGGCGGGTAAAGCAGGATAGGGCAACTGATGACGACGAGATTTTTCCATCTCTTCCTCATGCTCGTGGGCGTCCTCCACCATCGCCCTTTTACTACTCCGAACAGGAGATCTCGACCGCGACCTCGCGCATTGAGCCAGATCCCGATCCCTCAGAAGACGCGTTCGAGCGGTTCGAGAGTCTCTCTTCCACTTCTACAGCGATCAGATCGAGCTCGTTGTCGTTAGCGGAGCAGAGTTCGTAGATTAGCCGAGGGTGGCGAAGTCAGTGTACAGTCGGCAGCGCGGAGAGGAGCAGAGTTTGGATCAAACCGCGCAAGCTCGTCCTCCTTCTCCACCTCCTCACCATCCTGATACTCGCGTCCATCGACACCTTGCCCTTGACTCCGCTCGTGCTCATTGTTAGCCAGCTCCTCCTCTTCTAATTCCAACTCATCTTCGTTGTCATTATCCTCCTCCTCTTCGAGATCCTGGGACATGCCAAGGTCAGCCGCCGAGCCCTCGATATGGATATCTCGAGCCGAGCAACGCTCTTTAAGACCCTCCTCGACGTCCCCGCGAAGGACCTCGACCTCGCCAGTGAGACGCTGGAGTTCTTCCTTGAGCTGGAGAGTCTCAGCACCTTTTTCGTGGAGGGCTTGAGCATCCGAATCGCGCAACCTGCGGAGTTCGCTGAGTAGTGCTTGGTGGGGCGAATTCGGAGGTGAGGCGGGTCAGATGAGAGCGGAGCGAGCTCGTTAGGGCCTCTGGAGCTAAATTTAAAATATGAATCAGTAGTTTACTATGAGGGCAATGGAAAACCGACCTTTTTTCTACTCTCCTTATACCCGTCATACAATCTCACATCGTCGATCCCCTCTTGTACTCTAGCCATTTTATCTCGCGCTTTGGCTTTCCCCCATCCTTTGCCACTGGTATGACAGCTGGTATCGCGAATGCTTATCTCCTCGCAGTCGAATAAGCGTGTTCTCTCTCTTGCCACTTGGCGTTTACACTCTTCGAGTTCCATCTC
>Ga0307513_10002730_pt1 | contig 24276 bp, 25 predicted proteins | sample 15_EM_MG_FD_202174 | JGI IMG/M metagenome (GOLD analysis project Ga0307513, IMG submission 202174) | Populus trichocarpa ectomycorrhiza microbial communities from riparian zone in the Pacific Northwest, United States - 15_EM | ecosystem: Host-associated > Plants > Roots > Unclassified | place...
GGAGATGGGGGTTCAGGGACGCGAAGCCTGAGGGGAAAGTAGAGTTTAGGGGGCGAGGGTGGATCGTGCACTGAACGACGTGGAGTTGTAATTTCAATGACTGGAGGTGGAGAGGGTGCGAAGCGTGAAGGAAATAAGGGGCGGAGCCCCCCTTATATAGAAGGAAATCCTAACACAGCCTTTGCCGCCCCACTCATACCCCAGTATCAGTCGCATATCCGCGTAACCAAGGAAACAATACAATTTGTCGTAAACCTTGCAAAGGAAATCCCTCATAGCAACCGTGTAACAAAAGAAAGAACACCAAAGTTATCCCAGCACGTATCTCATCAGGGGACCATGAGACTAGTCCACTTTGTCTTTCATCTCTTGCATCTGGTGCAACCGGATGCCCCACTTTCGCTCCAAAGCGTCCAACGCGCTTGTTGCGATCCCACCCGCTCCCACTGCCTTTCTGTTGTATCCGCCCCCTTATCTTCTCGTCTACAGGCCTCCTGCCTACTCTTACCAACTGCCCGCATCCAGTGGCCCTCCCAGATTCCCTCTCACCTCTAGTGACCTAGATCTGTCCACTCCTATCTGCTGACATCCTACATTGCGCTTTGCTTAGCTCACGCCCTACTGTCATGTCCATAATTCCCTTACTGTGCACAAGATGCCCTACTCGGCCACCATGGAGAACCTCTACTTTGGGGGGGTTCGCCACAGGTGAGAATAAATTGGTAATATTAATCAACCACAGAACTCACGCAGCCGAGGTGAAGCCGGACACTTTTTAAGGGAATCTCTCCATTAAGTCGCCTGTTGCAACTCGGCCGCCTACTCAATTCAACCTATTTAAAATATTTCCTTAAACGCCCACAGATTGTATATTACTCCCGCAGAGGAGTTGAAGCTGGACACTCAATATGGGAACTGCCATCTTAAGTGTACAGCTTGAACTTGGCCACATATTCATGCAGAACAAGTCAAGCTATTTAAAATATTCCCTTAAAAGCCCGCGGATCGTGTAGGACTCCGGAGCGGCTGAGTTGAAGCCGGACACTCAATATGGGCACAGCCATCTTAAGTGTGCGGCTTCAACCTGGCCTCATATTCATGCAAAACAATGCAACCTATTTAAAATATTCGCTTAAACACTAGCGGATTGTGTAGTACTCCCGTGGCCAAGTTGAAGCCGGGCACTCAATATGGAAACTGCCACCTTAAGTGCTCAGCCTTAACTCGTATAAATACTGTACATAATTGGATAGAATAATTTAATATATTTCATAGAATGTCCACAGATCAATCCTGTGATTCACTATCCATTGCCTCTCCCCGCTAGAAATTACCTGGGCCTGTCTGATAACTGCCCCTATACTGACTATTCACATGTCTCGACCATTGACCCTCCAGCCGACTCGAATATGTCTGCTCACAATGTGAAATTTGTCAATATTGACTGGATGATGTTAGGTGGTAGCTTCGGCATGAGGTATTCCGACAGCTAGGACCTGAATCGTTTATATCGGAGAACTCGCTAAGAAGACACGAGTAATGGAGGCCAGATATAAAGGTCACTTCCGTAGAGATAGTCGAAGTTGTTTTGGTAACGAGAAAAGGTAGAAACATATTATATTGATAAGATCTCTTCTTCGTGCTTGTTGTGTCTAATAGCAGCGAAGATGTTTCGATATGGATATTCCGCGTCTGAGCAATCGCGGTATACATGCTAACTATATACTAACTAAGTACCTTGCCCGCAATCCTGCAAACTTCACTTAAGTGCGAAAACTCGTAGACCCTGAAAACTCTCTACCACACCTTTTGCTCCGATGGCCAATTTATCGGTCTGCGCTTCTGTTATTCCTGATGGTGTAGAGATTACGTCAGGTATCAGCCCATCCGTTTATCCGTTGACAATGATGGTTACGAATGATCTTGCCCCCGTGCTCAGCGAGGGTAGTCTAACTCCGTGGACAGAAGATGGCCAATCTTCTTTGGTTGGTTCCGTCGAGAATTCTGTAAGCAAGCACATATTGGATTCTGGTCTTCCTTATTACCCTGGCGGGAATAGGTTGCATAATTATGCGCGAGGTATATGCCACCATGGGGGAGAGCATATATCCGAACCCAGGCTTCCTGAGTAGGGACTTCCTAGAGGCATCTGGGAGACTACTCAGGAACCACAAAGAGTTCACGTTTCAAGAGATGGCTAACTCATTGGAACGATGATTAGAGAACCAGTTCTCTACTCTTACTAATGCATACGCATTATGCATTGATAGATGAGTATTGGACTTGATCACTCCATATTCATGATACTATTGGTATGTAGGCATTTAGACAGCATATTCCATTATAGTCTATCAGGACGAAGAGATCGAAGACTGACTACTGGTGGAGTGGGGAGAACGTCAGAAGAAATAGCATTCGGGAGATTCTCAGAGTCAAGCTGGGCAAGATTCAGGGTCAAACAGTGTTTGCACTTTGTTCTGACGAACTGAACTTTTAGAAAGATACTTCTTTACTAGAGAAGTCAAAGTAGCGTGAACATTAGTATAAATAGTAGGGCTCTTCCCGATGGTTGAGAACATCATCAAGCAACGGAGAAGAGAGCTTAACAATATTATAAGTTATTATGATATTCTTCTATTACTTTATCGAACAATTCTTCTTGAGCCTTCCGGACCTATAATCCGTTGTCTTGAATATCATTGGCCTAGTTAACCCGGAATCCTACCGCGTTAGCTACCTCGTAACACTATATTGTTCTTCTTCAGTCACCAAGCCTCCTATGTTTGAAGACATCTTCGTCTGCTTTATCCTCTATTATCTTTTTTTCATCCTTGAAGATACACCACAGGCTCCCATTGTCGCACCTGAACCCACGATCACTGAAGATTCAGGTTCTTTAGACGATTGGGAACCTGAATCAGAAGGAGGCATAACTTTACCTTGTTCCTCTCGTTCACCACCTCTTGGTGTTAGGCGCACGGACTCCCAGTAAGGATTTACAGGGCAAGGTTACCCTACCTTGACGCACACCAACTTCGAAGGAAAAAGAGAACTCCCCCCTCCAGCACCGGCGTTGGGACAGCCCGTCATCACTGGCCGCCTGAGTAGTTGCGTCCCAACACCAAAGACCACTATCGACGGAACACATCTTATAACACCGTATACGTCGCGGGCGTCCGTCCGACCAGATCCTGTTTGCAGGATGTATGAGCGGAGACCTCCGGGCACCTTATGCAGGTGGAGGCGGGTGAATCGGACGACGGCGCATAAGGTTACAGACACTTGAAGACAGACAGTCGGAAGAGTGGGTCGAAGGTAACAGGACGTTTCGCCCAAAGGTTAGTCCCCTCGTACCTACTAAGTCTTGTAGAGTATGAAGCAGGTAACTATGTCCAGTAAGTGGATCGGGTGCATCCACAAAGGACAAGTTGGTAAAAGATGGAGTCCGAGGGAAGAAGCCCATAGGTACGATCCCGAGAAGAAGTCGTGTAATGCCGGAAGACCAGAATACGACATGCAGTTGCGTGTCGAATTCTCGACTGAACCAACCAACGAAGAATGGCCATCTTCGGTCCAGCGAGTTAGAATACCCCCGGTGAGCACGGGGGCAAGATAATTCGTAACCCTTGTTGTCAACGGATAAACGGATAAGCTGACACCTGACGTGGTCTCCACACTATCAGGGATAACAGACGCGCAGACCGATAAGTTGACCATGGGAGCAAAAAGTGTGATAGAGAGTTTTCAGGGTCTACGCGTGTTCGCACTCAGGTGAAGTTCGCAGAGTTGCGGGCAAGGTACTTAGTTAGTATAGAGTTAGCATGTATACAGCGATTGCTCAGATGCGGAATATAAATATTGAAGCATTTTCGTTGCTATTAGACACAACAAGCACGGAGAAGACATCTCATCAATATAATAAGTTATCTACACTTTTATATCGTTACCAATACTTTGACTATCTACACCGAAGTGAATATTATATTTAGCCTACATTACTCGTGTCTTCTTAACGAGTTCTCCGATATAATTACGATCCAGGTCCTAGCTGTCGGAATACCTCACGCCGCAGCTACCACCTAACACTTGGCTTGTCTCGCCCTTCTACCCCTGAAACTATTATTCTTTCAACGCAACCCATTGCACAAGTTGAACGAAATCAAAAAATTCTTCAGAACCTTATTGACGCTGAAGAACAAAATTGGTGTGTAGCACCACAAGGGTCTTTTCCTCACCCTTTCCCTACTATTGTGAAGGGTCTTAAAAAGGCTCGATGATACTAGAGAGTTAGAAATCCCCTGCCTAATTAAATGATTACTAACCCCTACCATGGGCCTTGTGAGCCCAAATTCTCCTTACCCGGAACTCATCTGTGATCCCGTTCAACCCATGGAAGATGACGATACTTCCACCCCTCATGCATCCGCATTCGACCCTTCCTCCCGTGCTATGACCACAACCTCAAATCCAAGATCGGTCATACATTCCCCAATGAGTCGCTCCCATAGTGCGCAATTCTGTGTCGAGAAAAATACACCAAGATCAAACTTCTGTCAACGCGCAAGAAACACTACAAACTAAATGGAACTTCTTTAGCAACAAATCGGACTAGCCTTCCAACACATTTCTTCATCTATCAATCAAAGTCAAGACGAGAACTTGATAGCTTTGGATGCTTTATCGGAAGATGCTAGGGCCCAATACACTAACCTACAGTTATTACAAACAAGGTTAGCAAAGGGCAAATTAATTATTGACAAAGAACTCCAGGATGCAAGAAACGCAGTAGCAGCTCTAGAAGGAGCAACGCATGACGAACAGGAATGGCTAAAAATAGCTATCGCTCAAGAATTTAGCCGCCAGGAAACTCAGCAAAAGGAAGGCGCGAAATGTTTAGAAATCTTTGGAAATCCAAGATAAAATATTGGAAATGGAAGTAATCTACTTAAAAGCTCAATTTGCTGAACAACTTAAAACACAGGACACCGAATGGCAAAGAGTCCTGAGACACCAGGAAGACCCTGCTGCCGAACTATTAAATCAATAAAAAGCCAATGCAGCCGAACAGCATCAAAAAGACAGTCAAGCAGCCAAGGAGCTTCTGGACAGACAAAATCAGAAATTCCAAAACGCCATACAAGCTGTGACTGACAAAACAGATCATCACGAAAAGCCCAGCTTTACCATCCCGCCTACGGAGGCAGGTGATGGAGATCCAGGACCCTCGAACCAGGGACAAATCAATCCTTGGATTCCTCCAAACAATCCTAATCCCGATAAACAATCAGCTTCTACTCCAAGGCAAGATAAAGGAAAGGGAGTTGACCGTGGAGGCAATTTCCAACCACCTCCGCCACTGCCAAGTAATATTGGTGGTGATCCAGACCCAGACCCTAGTGACCCTGGCGACGATGACAAGAAAGGAGGAGACGATGGCAGGGGCAGAAGAGGCGGACTTCCGGAACAAACCGCTCGAAGACCATCTGTTCCTAGAGCCACATCTCCCAGTAGAAGAGGCATATTAGAATTCTTGCAACAACTCAGTACACCAAATCGATCAATAAAAAATGCGGCTGAATCCCCTTACTTCTTTCAAGGCGATGATAACCAGGATGTCAGAAACTGGCTAACCGCCTGTGAAGATTATTTTGATCGAAACCCTTACCAATGGGAGAACCTCTGTCATCGTATTGTTTTCGCGCTCGGTAAACCCAAGGGAAACAAGGTAGCCCCTTTCGCGGAGAAATATCGGAAAATCATGGGAGGAATAGGAGGTTTCACTAGAGATCCCGATTATGCAACTTGGGAGAGATTCCGACAAGAAATTATCAAAAGATATATTGGTATCGAGGAAGAGCGACGAACCCTAGACGAAATGGACAGAATCAGTTATAAGGGCAAAATCGATACATACCTTCGACTTCTCGAAAATCTCAACATCAAAGCAGGACTCTCAGGAATAGCGTGGAGGGTCCGTGTCGAAAGCAAACTCCCTTAAGAAATATTACGTCGCCTATCCCATTTTTCATTTGCCACCGATAAAGAATGGATGGAAATTTTAAGAAAAGTGGGTAGGCAAGAGGAGGAACTGCTGGAAAGGGGAAAATTAACAAAATCCCTAACAATCCCGCACACACCGCCTCCTAAGCGAAAACGAGAAGAACCCGACAAAGGTTACAATACAAAATACGAAAAAAGGGGATAGGACAATAAAGCCGGAAAGGGACCTTCCCAATGGAAAGCTCCGCGAAATAACACCGCAAGAAATAGAAACAATACGGTTGCGAAAGACGAGCATACCGATTGGAAAAAAGCACACGATGGAATCAAGGATGATGTGGTTGAAAAACGAAAAAAGGAGAAACGATGCACCCGTTGTAGCATGGCCAACCACACCTGGAGAAAATGCGGTAAGCCAATCCTGGTGGCAGCAACCTTCGCATACAAAAATAGGGGAAACCCTAAACAACTATTTAAACCAAGAACGAGCACACTCGCAGTGCACCAACCTCCGCCAGCACGACAAGAACCACCTGCAAAGGTTAACTTAATATAACGAGAAAGGCCATCGCTAATCTGGGAAGTATCCGATACAGAAATGTCATAGGTGTATGTGTTGCACATTATCTAAGTATTTTCTTTCCTCAGTCTATAAGTCCTTATTTATCTCGCTTAGCGGACAAACTAGGGCGGATGTCACCGTGTCCTTAAGAATAACAGGTACACTAGCAAGTCGCGTTCTAGATTCGAGAAGCAAGCAGATACTACTTATTCTTAAGGCAAGCAGGAAGTGATTACGTTTTTTCACACACATTACACCTTGGCGCGTTTCGGAAATCCATGGAAAAGGTCTTGGCGCTGGTACAAAAATTCTCGCTGCAGAGTGCGGGGATACCACACCTGCAGGAACCGTCGAACATGGAGTAAGGGGACCGGTGGATAGGTACCTTCCTAAGAAGGAACCCGGGGTTTTTGCCTTCCGAGAAAGGACTTTTAAGTTGCCCACCGAACGAGGACTTTTTCTTTCCCCCGAAGGGGTCAGGTAGTCCTAATTTGGAACGGTTTTCCCATTTTATCGACTTGGGTGTCTAGGGATAAGGATCAGGGGGCGTGAAACCCCCGGGGCTTTCCCGGGCCCAAGGTGCCACCAGTACAAATTACATTTGTTCTTGCCAGAGACTGGACTCGAACACCTGACCCTACGGGTGAAGATAGGTGGGCCTGCCCTCTCTCACCAACTAGACCATGGTGACCGGTTCAGGAATACAATCATATGATCACGTATTATACCCCAACCTTGCATAACCTCAAAACACTAAAAATGCGTTTATGCAACAACACCCCAAACAATGCAACAACAAACAGAGTCATTAAGACAACCACGTTACACGAAAGCTAAGTTTTGTTTACTTTTATTGTTTGTTTATTTTTGTGTGTTGTTTTATTTTTGCATTGCTTGGCATTGGGATTTGGCTCGTTTAGTGAGCTTTATATCTTGGGGAACCTCTCGCCAGGGGGTAAAGACCGCTTGTAGTGGGTTGCCCGGAAGTATAAAATATTTTGATCATTTATTATAGAAAGTTTGTCTGAGGAGACCTCTCGGGTCGAAACAACGCGGGCGTTGTAACAAACACCCAACTCTACAACACCCACGATGCCTTCTAAGAGGGGTAAACGATAAACTTACGGTCGCATTAAGCGAACCGATATTATAATCAACGAACCACAACCCTATGACTGTCCTGAGGGAGACGACCACATTTATATCCTTGGCAAACGCTATCGAATCCCACTCTTGTTAGACTCTGGATCGAATATTTTCCTTATCAACGAACAACTCGTTAAGGACCTTCAGATCACTTACCACTCAGGCTCCCGGGCTGATGCAGTCCAAATCCAAGGTTTCACTGGAGAAGCAATCTCTTCCGGTGGATCACACTTTATGAAACCTCTCTACCTAGAAATAGGAACAAACAAACGCTTGTCGCTTGTTTTCTGCGAAATAGCTCCGCCTGGAAAGTATGGAATGATTATACCTTTTGGGTGGTGGCATCAAGAACAACCCATAAAAATTATTGCCAACGCAGATCCGAGGTGCTTTGATGATACTGACTGCCAACCCCATCTGTTCCCCGAAGATAAAGGAATCACGATCGAATGGGATGAAGATGTGTTAAACAATCCCAACGCAGTGGTTATAGGCAGGATTGAAAGGATTGATGAAGAAAAGGTTACTATCATCAATCGCCTGCCAGAGCAGTACCACGATTACCTAGACCTATTCAGACCTTCTACGGCAGAAAAACTTGCTTCCCGCCGTACCTTTGATCATGCCAGCGATCTCAAACCAGATACCCAACCACCTTGGGGCTCGATATATCTGTTATCACAGAAACAGCTCGAAGCCCTTCGGAAATACCTTCACGATATGGTCAAACAAGGAAAGATTTCCCCCAGCAAGTTGCCACGGGGGCACCAATCCTTTTTGTACCAAAACCTGACCGTCACTTACGGTTGGTTGTTGACTACCGAGGCTTGAACAAGGTTACAGTACACAATAAATACCCCATCCCGTTAATGAGGGAATTGAGAGATCCGGTCCGTGACGCTCAGATTTTTACTTAGCTAGACCAGAAGGACCGCTTTCACTTAATAAGAATACGAAAAGGAGACGAATGGAAATGTTAAGCGCACAGACTCCCCGTAAGGATTTACAGGGCAAAGTTACCCTACCTTGACGCACACCAACTTCAAAGGAAAAAGATAACGCTGCCCTCCAGCCCCGGTGTTGGGACGGCGAGTTATCACTGGCCGCCTGGGTAGTTGCGTCCCAACACCAAAGACCAATATCAACGGAACACATCTTATATCACCGTATACGTCACGGCCGTCAGTCCGACCGGATCCTGTTCGCAGGGTATATGAGGGGAGACCTCCGGGCACCCTATGCAGGTGGAAGCAGGTGGGTCGGACGATAGCGCATAAGGTTATAGACACTTGAAGACAGACAGTTTGAATAGTGGGATAAAGGTAAGGGGACCTTTTGCACGAAAGTTGGTCCCCTCGTACTTACCAAGAGGTGTAGAGTATGAAGGAGGTAACTATGCCCAGTAAGTGGATCGGGTGCATCCAGAAAGGACAAGTTGGTAAAAGACGGAGTCTGAGGGAAAAAGCCTACAGGTACGATCCCGAGGACAAGTCGTGTAATGCCGGAAAACCAAAATACAACATGCAGTTGCAGGTTGCATTCTTGACGGAACCAACCAAAGAAGATTGGCCATCTTCTGTCCAGCGAGTTAGACTACCTTCAACGAGCACGAGGGCCAGATAATTCGTAACCATCATTGTCAACGGATAAATGGATGAGCTGACACCTGACGTGGTTTCCACACCATCGCGAATAATCAAAGCGGAAACCGATAAGTTGGCCATAGGAGCAAAAAAGGTGTGGTAGAGAGTTTTCAGGGTCTACGACTGTTTGCACTCAGGTGAAGTTCGCCGAGATGCGGGAACGGTACTTAGTTAGTATAGAGTTAGCACATATACTGCGATTGCTCAGACGTGGAATATAAATATCCAAGCATCTTCGTTGCTATTAGACACAACAAGCACGGAGAAGAGATCTCATCAATATAATAAGTTATCTACACTTTTATATCGTTACCAATATTGCGACCACCTATACCGAAGTGAACATTATATCTAGCCTACATTACTCGTGTCTACATAACGAGTTCTCCGATATAATTACGATTAAGGTCCTAGCTGTCGGAATACCTCACGCCGAAGCTACCACCTAACAGTATATTGATACTTCTCATCGTTACAGAGACGAATGTTTGGCAGAGACCCTCATACTCCCAAACCCAAAAAACCTTTCGAACCAAGACCATTGAGGACCATCTCGATAGACGAAGTCCTTACCCCTATACCCGAATTAGAGACACAAGAGCCCTACCACGAATGTTATTTCTGGTGGATGAACCCAGAAAATACCATTACCCTCGAAGACATAGCCGTACTATCCCAATACCAGTACAGTAAAGAATTCACCTATCACACCCCCTCGGAGAAATCACACTCCATTTGGTACACTCAGTACCCAGACACCGACCTGGGCTCAAGTCAGCGCTTTGAAATACCAGACGTGTGGGGAAGAAACGAAAGATAAGTTTCCCGTTGAAGAAGCCGTAAGAGATAACTTCTAACCCAAAAGAACCTGAAGTCATGGAATGGCGACAGGAAAAAGGAGACGAGGGACGTGATGAACTCTCCTGCGTCCAAGCCCCTAGTGTGGAAACCACCATTACGGACGTAGACCGGTCACATCCGGCCGACCAAACACCTCGCTCCCCTCTCAGATTAGGCTTCCTAGACAAATATGGGAAGGGACGCCGAGCAGGCGGTCGCCTAACACCTGCACTCACCGAATCCCCCATGGCCGTTCGAATGGCAAGAGTAGATCAGATCCTCGGCCGATTCGACCCAACACTTACCGTCAGTCAAGATAGAGAACATCTTGCGTTCAGCTCCCTTCCGCCCAATATCTTATTAATGGCCCAAGAACTGATAACTGTCAAAAATCTGTTGAAATCCCGGGTCCAGATAGTCGGTCAAGAACTCACCGGAAAAGACGAACAAGTACAACCTTTGGACTTGGAGTCTCAAAAGGTCCAGGAAAGCTTTGCCATCAAGTTCCCTGAGCGTCTGAGGGAGAAAGACGACAGACAAACCAGACACGAGGCTGTCACCTCCCATGTCCACGAAGCCGGGCAAGGGACTCGCGAGCAGTCCATGCATCGGACCTACTCCTAGACCAGGAGATCGTTCAGATAAACGAGCAGCACAAACGGGAGCTGGCCAATCACGAGATAAGTATTAATCTTGTGAGAGATGAGCTACGACAGCACCAGGAGTCCCGAGAAGCCCAAGATTGTGAGACCGCGGTGCTTAAGGCTCTGGTGGAACAGTTGATGGGCCAGGTGAAAGGGAAAGGCAAGGTGTCAGATCCGACACCAGAGGTTTCAGGGGCGGGTGGAGGAAGACCACCACCACCACGACACGGAGCGACAGGAGCGCCAGGCGGAGGAGGGGGAGGATACCCTGATGATGCAGGGGAAGGATCTGGAAGGAAGCCAGATGAGAATAGGAAAGGAAGACTGGACGAGAGACGGGCACCCCAGCCAGAGGAAGCCGACTACCACGTCGAGAACGATGAACAGTTTAACCTGTTTTGTCGAGTCATGGCCAACGCCTTGGGACAACGAATGAGAGTCCCAGTGGAACCCCCTGCCATGTTTAGAAATGAGAAACACGAAGATATACGTATGTGGCTATTAACATGAGCGGATTATTTTGGTCAAAACAGTTGGCAGTGGGAGAACAAGGCACAACGAATTCGATACGCCATAAGCCAAATGGACGGGAAAGAAGTCGCACTGTTTGTGTTAACCTACCGACGACAAATGACCGGGGAAATAGGTTATACGAGACAAGAAGGATACGGGTTCTGGCGGGTTTTTGCAGAACAAGCCCTGCGACGGTTGGGACCCACCCATGAAGCGGAAATATCCCTAAGAGAAATGGGATCAGTCAAATATCGCGGTGATGTTGCTAAATTCTTGACGGAAATGGAAAATCTCAACATCCATGCAAGAGTCACCGGGATAGACTGGAGAAAAATGATGGAAGACGAACTTCCCGTAGAAGCTTTGCAACGGATATCACATAGAGAATAGGTCGACGATGGGGAATGGTTGGAAGCAGTCACGACCGTAACCCGAGCGGAAGAAGATTTGAAGGAAACAAAAGATCTTCGAGGAGGCGGTCCATTCGGCGCGACACGGGGCGAGAAAGGAAAGTTCGAGGATTCGAACCCAACGGTCACCGCAAAGCGTGTAAAGAGGGAGTACACGGCTAAGGAAAAGGCGGACTAGGAGAACAAAAAGGCTGTGGAGAGAAAGGTGAAAAAGGAAGGGTCGGTGGCATGGGCGGGGGAGGTCAAACACAAGGTGTGGGCACAAGCCCACCAGGGTGTCGATCAAAAAGTTGTCGATAAACAGAAATCTGACAATGAATGCACGCGGTGTGGAATGAGAAACCACACCTGGAAATACTGTCGAAAGCCGATACAGGTGTCGGCTATATACCGAGGGCAATCAAGGCCCAAACGGCAGTCCACATTCGCACCAAAACGACGTCCCCAGGTAGCCACTGTGGCCGTTGATGGCCAGGGAGAAAGCTCATGACCAGCGGTTGAAAGGCCCCCAGCTTGGGCTTTTGAAGATGACGAAATTTTATGAAAAGTCATCAGGGTACCGACAACCACGGTGATCGGGTAGTGAGGTTGCCGTCTCGAATCGAAAGACTTGCAGTGTAGTCGGTGAGGATATCCCCCCGGAAGGCTAAAAGACCAAAGGATAGCGGTTGCCATTTTACGTCCAAAAATGGGTAGTCCGTGCTCACCACGGGAGCCATAAAAAATTACAAGTGAAGAAAGCGGTCGACGAGACTAAAAGGGAAAGAGAAGACTACCATTCGTCGGAACGGAACTTGAGTTGCATGACACGCGAAGGAGGGTCGAAATCCAGGGCAAAGTGACTTTCTCTCGGGGTAAAACAGCCGGGCAAATAGAAGCGGGGGGCGCCTCTATTGGGCACAAGGTTCATGCCCGACGAATGGTGTCCGAGGGAGTCTCGGGAGTGAGACCGAACTCGAAGGCAGAGGTACGGTGGATTCGTCACAGGGGACAGCCTCACATGAGGGCTAAGTCGACGATAAAGGGCCGCGCAGCCTAGTCGCCAACTCGAGGGGTACTCTAGTAAACCACCACTTCTGAAATATGGGGACTCCTCGGCAGGAGGTAAAGACAGCTAGTAGTGGGCTGCCTGATATTCAAAAATTAGACGCTTATTGAAAAAGGTTTGTCTGAGGAGGCTTTAGGAGCCGAAACAGCGCAGGCGCGGTAACAAACCCCCACGTTACGTGTAACTGCGACGATGAAAAGATTTCATCAAGAATCGAGCGAAAGCTCTAGATTCATTAAAAAGCCTAAGCATTACGCCTGTCCTGAGGGGAAGGCATTTAGTGAATTAAAAGGACGAAAACACGCGATAAGCGCATCAGCAAAAAAAGTGTTTGCTCCAGACGGATAGGCATTGCGTCCGGATGCAGCAAATCCGCCTGGAGGATCCTGTCCGCCCAGCGCAGCCTCAGAGGGCCCCAGCAGAATGGTTGCATCCTAGTCCATTGGGTGCAATACAACCCGCATCCTGTCAGCCCAGTGCACCCGGATGGGGAATTTCACACCGTAATCTCCCGAAGAACACCAAGGTAAGCGACCAGTGGGGGTTTGCATTGGGGATCTCTCCCTGCCCCTGATCACCACTAACAAGGGTCGCAAAAGGCTTCTAAGTTCTTGCACACCTCGCATCATGCTTCATGATCGAATTAGTGGAACTATTGAATAATATCAACCTTGAGAGAGGGGCATGCTCTTCCATCCAGGTTGACACTATTCATGACCGCTAAGCGAGCAGGTTCCAATGAGGCCCTTCCTGACTCTAGCGGATTCCAATGAGGCCCTTCCTGACTTTAGCGGATTGCAATAAGGCCCTTGCTGACTCTAGCGGACATCTGCTAGTGCCCGGTGAGGTATCTGCCTTTGTCTGCCTGCTGAGCACTATAGCCTTGGGGACTCTTGGAAACCTACACCATTCGATTCCCCTCTACAGGCGGATTCCAACGCACCCTGTCCCGACGCTCTCCGACCACGGGTTGAATGGGTATCCATACTTTGGTACTTTAGTTCTCCGGGTAAGTGCCTTCAAATTGTTGGCTACTGGGTGCTACAGGCATGCGGACGCTTCAGGGCCTATACCATTCGATTCCCCTCGGCAAGCGGACTCCAATGGGACCCTTCCCGACTCTGGCAGACATCTGCCCGCTGAGATATCAGCCTTTTTCACCCTGCTGACCTCTACAGCGATGCGGACTCTTCGAAACCTACACCATTCGATTCCCCTCGACCGGCAGATTCCAACGCACCCTGTCCCGATGGTGTGCGACCACTGGTTGCAGGGTTATCCATTCATTTCTACTTGAGTTCCCCGGGTAAGTATCTTCAAATTGTTGGCTACTGAGTGCTACAGGCATGCAGACGCTTCGAGACCTATACCTTTCGATTCCCCTCGGCGAGCGGACTCCAATGAGACCCTCCCCAACTCTGGCGGACATCTGCCCACTGAGATATCAGCCTTTTCCCTCCTGCTGACCCCGATAGCCATGCGGACGCTTCGCAACCTATACCATTCGATTCCGCTCGACCGGCGGATTCCAACCCAACCTGTCCCGATGGTGTCCGACCGCTGGATGTAGAGTTATCCAAACATTTGTACTTGAGTTCCCCAGGCAAGTACTTTCAAAATGTTGGCTACTGAGTGCTACAGGCATGCGGAAACTGCGAGACCTATACCATTCGATTCCCCTTGGCGAGCGGACTCCAATGAGACCCTCCCCAACTCTGGCGGACATCTGCCCGCTGAGATATCAGCTTTTTTCATCCTGCTGACCCCTATAGCCATGCGGACGCTTTGAAACCTATACCATTCGATTCCCCTAGACCGGCGGATTCCAACCAACCCTGTCCCGATGACATCCGACCGCTGGTTGTAGAGTTATCCAAACATTTGTACTTGCGTTCCGCGGGCTAGTACTTTTAAATTGTTGGCTACTGAGTGCTACAGGCATGCGGACGCTTCGAGACCTATACCATTCGATTCCACTCGGCGAGCGGACTCCAATGAGACCCTTCCCGACTCTTCCGGACATCTGCACCCTGAGATATCTGCCTTTTACATCCTGCTGACCTGTATAGCCATGCGGACGCTTCGAAACCTATACCATTCAATTCCCATCGACCGGCAGATTCCAACGCACACTGTCCCGATGCTGTCCGACCACTGGCTGAATGGCTATGCATACCTTTGTACTTTAGTTTCACCGGCCAGTACTTTCAAATTGTTGGCTACTGAGTGATACAGGCATGCGGACGCTTCGAGGCCTATACCTTTTGATTCCCCTCGGCGAGCGGACTTCAATGAGACACTCCCTGACTCTGCCGGACATCTGCCCGCTGAGATATCCCCCTTTTTCTCCCTGCTGACATCTGTAGCCCTGTGCACGCCGTGAAACATACACCATTCGATTCCCCTCGACCGGCAGATTCCAACGCACCCTGTCCCGATGCTGTCCGACCCCTGGTTGTAGAGTTATCCAAACATTTGTACTTGAGTTCCCCGGGCAAGTACTTTTAAATTGTTGGCTACTCAGTGCTACAGGCATGCGGACGCTTTGAGACCTATACCATATAATTCCCCTCGGCGAGGGACTGCAATGAGGCCCTCCCCGACTATGGCGGACATCTGCCCGCTGAGGTATCCCCCCTTCTCTCCCTGCTGACTTCTACACCCATGGGGACACTTCGAGACCTATACCATTTAATTCCCCTCGCCGAGCGGAATTCAACACACTCTGTCCAGACACTCTCTGCCCGCTAGTTTAATGGTTATCTATACTTTTGTACTTTACTTCTCCAGGCAAGTATTTGAAATTGTTAGCTACCGAGTACTGCTGTTTTCTAGACTAGCGTTCATAAATATATTCCTGTTTTAGTACCTATATGACTCAAATAAGTAACTTGAAACATGAGTAATACTACTAGTAGATGGATCTTTCCGGACAATTTGGATATTCTCCACAGTTTTCACTAAGTGATTCAAAGTCCTCAAAGGAAGAGTTGTTGACTTAGGAGGTATCTGATGATAGCCAGTTCCACCTGAGTACTTCCACTATTCTACTATCCTATCAGGTTGCGTCTGGAGAACCTTTCTGCGTCCGGTACCTTCTGAGTCCCTGGTTGCGTCTGGTGCGTCCGGGCGGCATGGACACCTGTTCCCAAGAACCCAATAAAAGACCTCACACCCAGGACGCGAGTTTACGTTCTATGCGCCTGGACCGCCGGACGCACAGAGAGTACAGGGCGTGTCCGGGTGTAACCTTTTTTTTTTGCTGATGCGTACTCTGAGATTTCTGTTCAAATATCTTTCTCATGAACCAAAACCCCGCACGATGGCTCAAAATCCCGACCGAAGCTAGGGATTGACTGTTAAAAATCACAACCTTCGATGGCGAAACCGCGCCTACCAGGGGAATATTCTCTACCCATCCTATTCTCCTTGAAATCAGTGCCAACGGTCACCGAAGTATGATATCCTGCGAAATTGCAAATGCAGGAAGGTATGACTTAATCATACCCTTTGGATGGTGGCATGATGAGCACCCCCTTAAAAATATCGCCGACCCACGTAAATGGGCCTTTGAAGAAGCAAAGTGCCAAGCTCATATAGGAGATCAGGCGGTGGCGCATATGTTTGAATGGGATAAAACTGTGGCTTAAGATGAGGAAGCACAGTACATAGGAAGGATAGAACGAGAGGAAGAAGGAGGAGTACAGTTGGAGGCGCTGCCGAAACCATACTGGCAGTAAAATGAGCTTTTTGAAGAGAAAAAAGCTAGGATGTTGGCACCTCGAAGAACCTTCGACCACGCCATCAAGCTTAAAGAAGGGGCCGAGCCCCTGTGGGGTCCGATTTACCCAATGTCGGCACACCAGTTGAACGAACTGGATAAATACCTCAAGAAAATGATGGTAGAGGGCAAGAGCACTGATAGCGAATCTCCTTACGGCGCTCCGATCCTCTTCGTTCCGAAACCAGATGGGGGTCTACGATTCTGCGTAGATTATAGGAACCTCAACAAATTGACGATCCTGAATAAATACCCTCTACCGCTCATGGATGAACTACGAGACCGCTTTGCAGGAGCAAAAGTATTTACGAAGCTTGACCTAAAAGATGGATACCATCTTATTCGAATGAGAAAAGGCCATGAACATAAAACAGCTTTTCGTACACGATACGGACAGTACGAATACAAGGTCATGCCTTTTGGGCTCGTCAATGCTCCCGCAACGTTCCAGACAATGATGAACAAAAGCCTAAGGGAATTCTTGGACCACGGAGTAGTCGTATACTTAGACGATATCCTAATATACTCCGAGAATATGGACGACCATATCAAATTAGTCCAAAAAGTCCTTAACCGGCTCGAACAGCACGACTTAGCTGTCTCATTGAAGCAGTCGGTATTCCACCAAGATGAGGTCAAGTTCCTAGGATACATTGTCAAGACAAGCGGAGTCACCATGAGTGATAGAAAAGTGAAAAGCGTTCAAAATTGGGCACGCTCGAGATCGGTTAAAGATGTTCAGATATTCATTGGATTTGCAAACCTTTACCGACGATTCATCAAGGATTTCTCGAAGGTCTGCAAACCAATAACCGAAACGTTGCAGGGAAACACAAAGGATTTTCACTGGAGATAAGAGCAGGAGGAGGCGTTTGAGGAGTTGAAGACGAGGTTTACAACGGCATCAATGTGATCGCATTTCTACCCAGGAAGAAGAACGGTGGTTGGGACAGAGGCAAGCGACTTCGGGCTAGGATGTGTGCTGTCACAGTACCAAGGGAGACGGCTTCACCCAGTGGCTTTTCATTCTCGAAAGTTGAACAGCGCGGAAAGAAATTACGAGATACATGACAAGGAATTACTCGCAATAATCGAAGCGTTCAAGGAATGGAAAAGATACCTCTGGGGGGAAGAAGAGCCCGTAACGGTATACACGGACCACCAAAACCTACAGTCCTTCTTGACTAAAAAAATCTGGAACCAACGGCAAATTCGATGGGCACAGGAGTTGACCATCTATAACTTCAGAATAGTCAACCGCCCGGGAAGCCGTGGCGGGAAGCCCGACGCGTTAAGTAAACGGCTAGAGTACCATCGTGAGGAGGGAGCTCGTCACAGTGAACAGTCAATTCTGAAATCTGAACATTTTCAAATTTCAGTAATCCATCAAAGACGAAGCGCTGAGACAGCTCTCATCCCTGAAACACGCGAATCTGGAAATCTCAGGATTATGAAGCTCTCGGACAAGGCTATAATCCCGACAAAAGGATCACGGTTTGCGGCGGGTAATGACATCTACGCCCTGACAGAGGGCCTGGTACCAGTAAAAGGACAGACAACGGTGGAGATGGCTATTGCGATAGGATTGCCGGAGGGAACCTATGGAAGCCTAGCCACGAGAAGTGGTATGGCTAGCAAGATGGAGATAGCAGTGGGCGGTGGTGTAATTGAGGCGGATTATACCGGAGAGGTAAAGGTCATACTTCGAAATCATGGCGAAGCGAACTACTGGTACAAGGCAGGGCGGATAGCGCAGCTCATAATAGAGAAGATTGCCAATGCCGACGGCATGGAAGTAGACAAGCTAGAAACAACCGAGCGAGGGAAATTAGGTTTGGATCAAGCAACCTAAACCCCAAGCGATCCATCACGGCTAAAGAAGAAGGAGTCAAAATATGTTTCCTTCATGCAGACACAAGTGAAAATGAATTCTTTAGCCCAGCTGATATCGGCTATCACCCTCGGATGACAGGAGAAAAAGAAATGTTATCAAGTACTCACGTCAATGCAGCCCTGACGCGAACAATGAACGATTCATTTCTGAACAAGATTAGAGTGGCTGGCAAAGAGGATGGGAAGTGGCAGGAACGAGGCCGTGAACTGGTCAGGTTAAAAAAAAGTGGGAAAAAGATGCCAGATGAATGGATAGAAAAGGACAGGTTACTATACTACAAGAATCGATTGTACATCCCCCAAGATGAATCCCTTCAAAGCGAGATAGCCCAAGGCTGTCACGACTTGGTAGTAGCTGGGCATTTCGGACAGGAAAAAACGATCGAGAGAGTAACAAGGGATTTGTACTGAAAAGGAGTCGCGGAATGGATCAGAGATTATGTACGATCTTGTGACGAATGTCAACACAGTAAATCCTCACGGCATGCTAAGTATGGATTACTTCAACCCTTAGAAGTACCCTATGCCGCCTGGTCCTCCATATCAACGAAGTTCATCACACAGCTACCTGAATCGCAGGGTAAGACCGAGAGAATGGTAGTCGGAGACCGGTTCACGAAAATGGCCCACCTCATTGGCCTCCATGAAAACGCGACTGCAAAAGATGTTGCGGACACCTTCCATCGGGAAGTCTGGAAACTTCACAGAGTGCCGGCTGAGATCATATCGGACATGGGCGCGAAGCTTTCTGGCGAATTCTGGGAATCATTGTGCAAAATGTGAGGAGTTAAACGACGCATGTGAATGGCATACCACCCTTAAACTGATGGTCAGACTGAAAGAGCCAACCAAGGGCTGGAAGGGTACTTACGGACCCTTGTCAATTACAATCAGAACGATTGGTACCAATTATTGCGGCTAGCATAACATGCCTATAACAACTCGGCAACCAATGCACACAAAATGACCACATTCTTCGGGAACCACTGTTTTCACCCACAAACAGAGTGGATGAAAGAGAGAGAAGCTCATAACCACGGGGCGACGATGTATGCTCACTGGATGCAGGACATATATCGACAGGCGAAACAAACCATAGAAGATACAGGGGAATTGATGAAAAAATATTATGACCGAAAAGCGACGGAACAGCCCAGCATCGAGGTTGGCTACTTCGTAATGTTGAACGCGAAGAATATACGTACCAAACGACCAACGAAGAAGATGAGCCTTTTTTGAGTCCGAAACTGTATGGCCCTTTCAAAGTGTTAGAGAAAAAGAGAAGCAGGGCCTACAAGTTAGAAATATCGCCGCGGAGGAAAATTCATCCTGTGTTTCAGGTTTCGCTATTGGAACCCTACCGAGCCTCAAACCGACCAAATCGCGAACAACCCCCTCGAGACCCCGCAGAGATAGAGGGAGATTCAGAGTGGGAGGTAGAAAGGATCGTCAAAAGTGAGATCATTTCATTCACGCGAAAGGTTCGAGGAAGGAATAAACCAATGAAAGAGCTTCGGTAATTTGTAAAATGGAAAGGGTGCGCGGAGGACAAGAAGACTTGAGAGCCACCGGAAGGTATGAGCAATGCGCAGGAAGAGGTGGAAAGGTTTCATAGGGAGAACCCGGAGATGCTGGGCCCGTGAGAGGTCGCGTGATATAAGAAAGGTTTTCCATTGGTGGACAAGCAAACGCCGATGGTTTTTATCCCTACTATGTAGAGCTTGAAATAGATGAAAAGATTGTATAATAGACATAGAGTATTCGGGAAGAACACTTCAAAGAGGGGAGCTCGTGTTAGGCGCACGGACTCCAGGTGAGGATTTATAGGGCAAGGTTACCTTACCTTGACGCACACCAACTTCGAAGGAAAAAGATAACACCCCCCTCCAGCCCCGGCTTTGGGACGGTGCGTCATCACTTGCCGCCTGGGCAGTTGCGTCCCAACACCAAAGACCACTATCAACAGAACACAGCTTACACTAACGTATACGTCACGGCCGTCCGTCCGACCGGATCCCGTTCGCGGGATGTATGAGGCGAGACCTCTGGACACCTTATGCAAGTGGAAGGAGGTGAATCGGGCGACAGCGCATAAGGTTACAGATACTTGAAGACAGACAGTCGGAATAGTGGGATAAATGTAACGGGACATTTTGCACGAATGTTAGTCCCCTCGTACTTACAAAGACGTGTAGAGTATGAAGGAGGTAACTATGCCCAGTAAGTGGATCGGGTGCATCCACAAAGGACAAGTTGGTAAAACATGGAGGCAGAGGGAAAAAGCCTATAGGTACGATCCCGGGTCAAGTCGTGTAATGCCGGAAGACCAGAATACAACATGCAGTTGTAGGTTGCATTCTGGACGGAACCAACCAAAGAAGATTGACCATGTTCTGTCCAGCGAGTTAGACTACCTTCAACGAGCACGAGAGCAAGATAATTCGTAACCATCATTGTCAACGGATAAACGGATGAACTGACACCTGACGTGGTTTCCACACCATCGGGAATAATGAAAGTGTTAGGTGGTAGCTTCGGCGTGAGGTATTCGGACAGCTAGGACCTTAATCGTAGTTATATCGGAGCACTCGTCAAGAAGACACGCGTAATGTACGCTAGATATAATAATACACTTCGGCATAGATCGTCGAAGTATTGGTAACGATATAAATGTGTAGATAACTTATTATATTGATAAGATCTCTTCTCCATGCTTGTTGTGTCTAATAGCAGCGAAGATGCTTGGATATTTATATTCCGCATCTGAGCAATCACGGTATACATGCTAACTCTATACTAACTAAGTACCTTGCCCGCAACTCTGCGAACTTCACCTGAGTGCGAACACTCGTAGACCCTGAAAACTATCTTCCACTCCTTTTGCTCCCATTGTCAACTTATCGGTCTGCGCGTCTGTTATCCCTGATGGTGTGGAGACCACGTCAGGTGTCAGCTCATCCGTTTATCCGTTAACAACAATGGTTACGAATTATCATGCCCCCCGTGCTCACCGGAGGTAGTCTAACTCGCTGGACCGAAGATGGCTATTCTTCGCTGGTTGGTTCCGTCGAGAATTCGACAGGCGACTGCATGTCGTATTCTGGTCCTCCAGCATTACACGACTTGTCCTCGGGATCGTACCTATGGGCTTCTTCCCTCGGACTCCATCTTTTATCAACTTGTCCTTTGTGGATGCACCCGATCCACTCACTGGGCATAGTTACCTCCTTCATACTCTACACGACTTTGTAGGTACGAGGGGACTAACCTTTGTGCGAAACGTCCCGTTACCTTCGACCCACTCTTCCTACTGTCTGTTTTCAAGTGTCTGTAACCTTATGCACCGTCGTCCGATTCACGTTCCTCTACCTGCATGAGGTGCCCGGAGGTCTCCCCTCATATATCCTTCGAACAGGATCTGGTTGGACGGACGGCCGCGACGTATACGGTGTTATAAGATGTGTTCTGTTGATAGTGGTCTTTGGTGTTGGGACGCCCTACCCAGGGGCCCAATGATGACGCGCTGTCCCAACGCCGGGGCTGGAGCGGGCTGTTATCTTTTTCCTTCGAAGTTGGTGTGCGTCAAGGTAGGGTAACTTTGTCTTGTAAATCCTTACGGGGAGTCCGTGCGCCTAACACGAGCTCCCATCTTCGAAGTGTTCGTCCCGAATACTCTATGTCTATTATACAATCTCTCTTCCATCTCGAGCTCCACATAGTAGGGGTAAAAACCACCAGCCTTTACTTGTCCCCTGATGGAAAACCTTTCTTGTGTTAATCAACCTCTCTCGGGCCCGGCATCTCCGGGTTCTCTTTATGAAACCGTTCCACCTCTTCCTGCTCGTTCTTCATACCTTCGGGTGGTTCCCACGTATCCTCGTCCTCCGCCCACCCTTTCCATTTTACAAAGTACCGAAGCTCTTTCATAGGTTTATTCCTTCCTCGAACATTTCGCGTGTAGGAGATAATCTCACTCTTGACTATCCTTTGTACCTCCCACTCTAAATCTCCCTTGATGTCTTCGGGATCTCGTGGGAGTTGCTCGCGATTTGGTCGGTTCGAGCCTCGGTAGGGTTCCAACAGCGAAACGTGAAACACAGGATGATTTTTCCACTGCGGCGATATTTCTAACTTGTATGCCCTGCTTCCCTTTTTTTCTCAGACTTTGAAAGGGCCATACAGTTTCGGACTCAGCTTCTTTGATGGTCGTTTGGTGCCTATGTTCTTCGCATTCAACATTACCAAGTCGCCGACTTCAATGCGGGGTTGTTCTGTCGCTTTGCGGTCGTAATATTCCTTCATCGATTCCCGCGTATTTTCTAGCATTTGTTTCGCTTGCTGATGTATGTCCTGCATCTAGTGAGCATACCTTGTTGCCCCAGGGTTATGAGCTTCTCTCTCTTTCATCCATTCAGTCTGTGGATGAAAGCCGTAGTTGGCGAAGAATGGGGTCATTTTATGTGCGTTAGTTGCTGAGTTGTTGTAGGCATGTTCTGCTAACGGCAATAGTTGGTACCAGTCGTTCTGATCGTAGTTGACAAATGTTCGCAAGTTGCCTTCCAGCACTTGGTTGGTCCTTGCCGTTTGTCCATCAGTCTGAGAGTGGTACGCCGTTGACATGCGCCTTTTTAACTCCTAGCATTTTGCACAATGATTCTCAGAATTCGCCGGAAAACTTCGCGTGAATGTCCGATATAATTTCGGTCTGTAATCTGTGAAGTTTCCAAACTTCCCGAAGGAAGGTATCCGCAACATCCTTTGCGGTCGGATTCTCGTGGAGGCCGATAAAATGAGCCATGTTGGTGAACCGGTCTACTACTACCATGATCTGGGTCTTACCCTGCGATTCCGGTAGTTGGGTGATAAAGTCCGTTGATATGGAGGACCAGGCGGCATAAGATACTTCTAATGGTTGAAGTAATCTGTACTTGGCATGCCGCGGGGATTTACTGTGTTGACATTCGTCGCAGGATCGTACATAGTCTCTGATCCAATCTGCGAGTCCTTTCCAGTAAATGCAATGTCTCGACAAAGTTCGTCAGGCTCCGATCCAGCAGGGCCTGGATCGGATTCCCAGTCGGAATCCTGGCGCTCGCTCGCGTCTGGGTTGTGCGATACACTTGATTCCATATTGATATATTGTACGGTTGACGCGAGGACAATGTCCAGACCTGCGTGTGCAGTTCGCTAGTGCTACTCATATGCACCAGACCGGGTATATTTACGGCGGCAGAATGGACATTTACTAGGCATCGTTCAAGTTGGACATTGCTCCGTTGATCCCTCGGGCTCCGTGTAGATTCGAGGGTGCAGCTATGTCGAGTGTTGACACCAACGCGTATTGATCGCATGTAGGGCCAAGGGGCGTGCATGCGATAATCATGATCTAGTCATTGATAGAGTTAGCGTAGACGTCACTTGGTATCAGCTGTGGTTTCTTTCAACAAATGAGATGACAAATATTATGTTCCCGCCCGAATGCGTTTATCATGTTTCATTTATTCAAGTTGAATCAGACAATGGAAGAGTCCTGTCATAGAGCGTCAGATTCGCGTTTTCTTATCAAATCATGAAACGAATTCATCATTCTTTCAAATCACCTAGAGGATCTGGGAGTCTGATATATAAAGTGAATTGATCACGATACTAGATGGGCTTTATACCAAGTTTCATCTCACACTCAGAACCTCCACAACAGCCACCGTTATCACATCACAAGTATCCCTAAATACTGCCATTTATATACACCAAGAATCCACGGATATGGCGCAGAATAACAACATTGTAGGGTACGCT
>Ga0307513_10002731_pt1 | contig 24265 bp, 41 predicted proteins | sample 15_EM_MG_FD_202174 | JGI IMG/M metagenome (GOLD analysis project Ga0307513, IMG submission 202174) | Populus trichocarpa ectomycorrhiza microbial communities from riparian zone in the Pacific Northwest, United States - 15_EM | ecosystem: Host-associated > Plants > Roots > Unclassified | place...
ACATGTTCGATTCCCTCACACCGTGTACACCAGGTGCAGCGCGCGGCCACGGATTCGGCTGGAGCATAATACCCTCTACAAGCCGTGCAACCCGCTCCGATCTCGCTTCTGCTTCGTCTTCCGTCGTCCCAGGTGTGGAGTCAAAGCCTATCAATATTTCCTCCAACGCGCCCACCTCCGCCTGTTGCGCGGCTCCGAAGAACGGTGTTCGGCAAGCAGGGCACCGCATGTTCTAAGCGCGCAAAACAGGTCATTCTCCACCCTTTCTTGGATTACCCGTACCCAAGCGACTCACCCCCTCGCGCGCCCATTGCGAAATGCTATCGGCCAATTAGCACTCTCAACCCCCTCCCAAGGAGACCGTACGCACCACTTTCGACAAAAATGATGCGAGCACGTTTGCAATTTCACCACTCCGAGTACATCAGCCGAAATCGGCGTGTCACTCGCAATTACCAGCTCTTCTTCCGCAATCGCCGCCGCGAGGGTGTTCAAACAGATCGGACAGTTGTCCTCTACGACCCCAACGACACGTGTGACATCAGCTGACTCATTAGCTACCGCGGTGAGTATGTGAGGACCGTACCGGCACGAGTCCCTAGCTGGACTTCATTGACCGATACGAACGTCTTGATGACCTCGCGCTGAATACTAACGGATGAACGCATACGCGGGCCTATGAGCATAGATCCGTAGTCGCCGGGAAGTCGGCCGGGGTTCCGGCGCTGCCTATACATACTGGTCGGAGTGCTCCAGCAAACTAAGAATATTCATCTGATAAGGCGCTGGATGCGGTGCCGAGTGCTCACTCATCCTCCGTGGATAGACTGGAGAGGTCAGGGTTTGAGTGTAAGCAGGTATACGCGTCACCCCGAGACGTCCGATACGATTCGTCTGAGTCAAGATACTAAATACGACGCTCGTCCTGTCGATCCGTCCCGTCGCCATGAAGAAGTCCGGCTTCTCATCCCAGGTACGGATACAGGGTTAATGTTGTCGGGAACCCAAGGCGAACGCAGGTGGCGCCGGCGCAGGGGATGGGTCCCTGTTTACATACCGCACCATCTCAGGTTTCAGCTGGTCCAACCGCGTCACCCCAAGCAGGCGCATACCAGTCTCTACCTCCTCGCGCATTACTGGGGCATTCTTCATCAATACAGGAGAGAAAGGAACCAATGTCAGGCAACGGTGACTCACTTTGTATCACCCTCCGTGCACCTTCCTCACCCCAGACGCCATTGGCGTATAAGAACGGTCGACCTAGCCCAACGGCTCGGGCACCCAGGCAGAGGGCTTTCAGTACGTCCGTCCCCCGGCGTATACCTCCATCGATGAACACGTGGAAGTCATCCCGCTCTAATAGATCCGGTCTTCGTTCTCGCAGTTCTTGGAGGATCGTTATTGGTGCGGGTGAGCTATTTACACATGAGTGGAGGTTCATGATGCGAGGCAATGGACTGACAAATCTAGTTGTCTTCCACCATGGTTTGATAGTACGATTCCTTGAACGCCGTATTCGAATGCTTTCTCTGCGTCCTGGAAAAAATTACTGGTCGTCCTATGACACGGAAGCTGGCCTCACACCTCTACACATTGAATTCCTTTGATCACCAGTGGCAACTTCGTGATCCCCTGTATCCATGGGATATCGTCCCCTGTTTCGACCAGTGAACAACCGGAGAAAATAGGAAACCGTCTAACGTACAACACACGTCAGGGTCCTGATACCCTGATATAGATTGCGCAACACCGGCTCCGGCTCTATCCGCCCCATGCTGCGCCGGACCCTACGAAGCCATCAGCCTTGTTCCACCTCGATTCTGGAAAACACTAACAACAAATTCCCCCTTCACTCTCTGATCCCTCTCCCTCTTCCCAGGCACAGCGGCGTCAACGGTCAAAAGCACCACATCAAACCCGTTCTCCTCGACTTTGTGCAACGTAGCCTTGCTTGCCTCTCGATTGCGGTTCATATAAAACTGGAAGAAGAGTGGCTGGTTTGTAGACCGGGCAGTCGTGATCTCCTCGATGGAGCACGATGCATTGTTCGAGATGGCTTGAATGATCCCCTCCGACGCGGCCGCACGCAAGATGTTTATTTCCCCACCTGGGTGGCCGAGGCGTGCTAGTGCTGTCGGTGCGATGAAGATGGGAAGTGAGGAAGGGAAGGACAGGATCTTCGTCTCTGTGGAGACTTCGGAGACTTTGTTTAATCTATGGACATTACATCAATAAACGTTAGTAGAATTGAAATAGAATGTTTACACCCGTGGTCTGAACCAGAAACGCTTGAAGGCGGCATTATTTTCTCGGATAGCTGTCAACGAATAGTGTCAATTAATTTGCGAGCATTTGATGAAACTGAAGAGCGAAATACTTTGTTCATCGTCTCCTGCTGACGAGTAGTAAGCCCAAGCGGTTGCAGTCAAAACTTGATAAGCAAGCGCCTCGATGTCATCGAGGTTGAGAGCGGCACCAGGGTGTGGGAGAACTGCTCGTGCGGCAGCAGTACGCTTCTCCTCAGCCGTGGGTTCGATCACTGCGAGCCGAGGCACAGTACCAGGGTCGACCGGGCCAATAAAGGCCTCCGGCGGGAGGCTATCGAGAATGGCTGGCGCGTGTATTGGACTGAATATGAGACTGGATGGCACAAGCAGAAAATGTCAAAATAAATTAAAAATAAGATTAGTCTGAAACTCCTAAATGAATACACAAGAGTGAGGGTGACGCTGACTTACGTAGCATCCGTTCCCGCCGCTCTCAGGATGGAATTTCTGCCGCCTGGGTGCTTGTCGATAAACGAGGTCACGTCATAGACGTTTCCTGAGATGATGACCCAGCAACTTTCGACGCTGTTGTGTTTCCGGACCTCTGAATACGGTATCAAACGGCCCCGATGGACGGACTCTGCGAGTTCGAAATATTGCGAGGCGTCCGCGGCGGGTACAGACGCGTTCTCGTTGTTGGGTTTGGGACGTGCAATGGAATAGGTAGCCTACCAAACCGCATCAAGCCTCTCAGAGGTCAGGAAGGCGTTTAGGGCACGCGTCCTCACCAACGCAAAAAATACTCCTCCGCCCAAGGCCAGTGCTGTCCTCTTCGGGTTCCCACTGTCGACTGTGCCAGCAGCAGTGCTCCCACCACTGAATAATGATCGTTTTCTGGCGGGCGTTCGTAGGGCACGAGCGAGCCCCGGCCACGAGGATCCCATGCCCAACCGCCAACTTGATGGAATGCGGGCTTTCAGCATTGTAAGGTGAAGGAAACAGTCAACGCGAGACGCGCTTCTTAACAGTGAGGGACCGCGTGGATCAGATTGGGACTGAGACTGAACCAAGTCCAGGCTCCGACTGTCATTACGGCTCCGGGAGCAAGCGTTACGTAGTAGTCTTTCGGAAAGAACACATATCTCGTGTTCCATTCGTACTTCTATTTCCGCGGGTTATCCCGAATCAATAGCCGCGTCTTCGTGCCAGCCGAGGACGCAAAAGTGAATCTTTTGCTCGCTAGAAGAGTGAATGGAAGAGGCACGTGTTATCCGCTCTCTCAGGACTTAGTCGTAGCGTAGAAAGAGAAGATACATATTCCTCAGCTAGACAGACTAGAGGTTTACGGTGTTGAGCATGGCTCAGAGAAGATACCTGAACCCGGTCTCTCCATGGACCACAGGCGCTGTTGGGCCGTCCTGCGGTTCGTATGGCACGCCTCCACTACGGGCGAGAGCTTTCTGCTCCTCGACGGCGAACTTGAGGTTTTCCCTCCGCAGGAATTCGCGGAAGATGAATGTCATCATGATCCCGAGTCCGAAGCAGGAGAGAGTTATGCCATAAGAGTTCCGGTAAGTCGGTCCCCACACCGATGGCCAGACATACGAACCGGCAACATTGCCGAGCTGTGAGAAAGCATTAATGAACGCGAGCGCTACCGCTCGCTTTGAAGGTGGTCTCGGTATCGATGTCGAGATCCATGCGAAGAATACAATGAAACCGGCATATGACTGTGCAGCCAAGAACCTAATGGGCATATTAGACAAAAACCTATGAAGGAGCGCCATACTCACAGGGCGATGTAACGACCGGCGGTGTTCATCGTGCTCAGGGAAATAATAAACCCTACGATCCCAATCATGAACGGAATCATGATATGGAACGCACGCTCGCCAGTGCTGTCGGAATGCCTCGCCACAATGAAAGCGATCACCGTTGCGAAAGCCCATGGAGGTGCACAAAGAAGTAGTGTGACAGTACGGGAGTATCCCATCGTAGCTGTCAGCGTCGGGAAGTATGCGTTGAAACTCAGCCCGATGACATAGCTAGTCAACGTGAGAGCTAAAGAGTATCAGCATAGAACCTCACTCGAGGTACTTGTCACATACACAACCACCATGTTTTCCAGTCACCAACTGCCATCCAGAATCCTCGCCAAACGGGCCCATGCTTGTCTTCCTGTGGTCGAAGAGTGAGCAAGGATGATTACGTGAGGCGGTCGCAATCGCTAACCTCGTCAACAACGCCTGCATCCTCCTCCATACGGAGCTCTGCTAACCGCCTCTCCGCAGGAGTGAGCCATTTGGTGGTCGCAGGGAAGTCAGGAAGGACGAACACGGCGATGATCGCGACGGCGACGGTGGCTGCACCTTCAATGAAGAAAAGCCACCGCCACGCCGCATGACCGAGTGTTCCTTCCATTCCATCGAGAATCCCCGCAGCAATTATACCACCGAAGGCGTTCGAGGTGAGATTTCCACAGAAGAGGATTGCATTTCGCACACCGAGTTCTTTGCGAGTGTACCTAACGGAAATCTCTTAGTCATACGAAAGTGGTTGGACGAGAGTGCGGGTTATATATACCATTTGGAGAGAAGGAAGAGGGCTCCAGGGAAAAATGCTGCTTCGACGAAGCCAAGAAAGAATCGGGTCAGGAGTGCACCGGTGAAATTATGCGTAAGGCCAGTCAAGCAGCTTCGGACATTCAGATCCTGGTGGACAACAAGAGAAATGATTGCCATTCACCTGATTACACCCCAGACTATCATGCATGCTGGTAGATAGAGCGAGGGCCGACCGATATGGTTCAAGAAGATATTGGAGGGAATTTGCATAGAGATATAACCGACGTAGAGGATAGAGAGCAACGTGGCGAACTGGGTACCGTGCAAATTTAAGTCTTCCTCAAATCCGCGAAGCCTAGCCGCGGCGGCATTATTCCGGTCAATCTATGACTGGGTTAATGGGTTTGTTCGTTTATTCTGAGCACTCTCTTGTTGTCTCCGAACCGCACGACCCCGCTGATGGACGAACTTACATAGTTGAGAATGTAGATAACGATTAGGATGCTCATCCTTGCATCGACCTTCCGGAGTAGCTTCTTTTCGAGTCGTTTCCTCTCCTCTGGGCCCCCAAACAATGCATCATGATCGGGAACGTCTTGTGAATTGCTGCCAGTGTGTTGAACGTGGGCATCACCAGTATCTGCGTCAGACTTCATCGTAAGTTATAGCATCAACCCAGGGATCGAGGAAATGGGGGAGAGTGAACCGCCAGCGAAACCCTACCAGAAGAGGGTTGGCTTCTCCCTCGCGGCGTTCTTCTCGCGTCATTGTTCTTGCGGGCATTCTTTGATCAGCACTAATCGAGCCAGGTTAGAGGAATAAAATACACTCGTCGAGCTGCGAGGTCCAAGTGTTTGGGACCGAAAACGCAAAGGTCTGTGCGTTGAGCCTTGGGACTGAACTGGTTTGTGGAAACTGTTTGACACCTTGCACTTCCTGAAGATATGGGAGAGGGGAGATTGATACAGTTTTTGGGACATTCCAGCGCTCAGGAGACCAATACTTGTAATCGACGGGGGGCTTGCACAAGCCACGAACAAATACGGGTATTAAGGATTCGAGCCGACGAACCAATGCATACATTATTGACATAGGATGTGGCCGATGGACGCTAGCAAAATACGTGCTTGTGGAGGGAGCACCAATAGTGTCCGCTGAGACAACCACTATAAGGGTATTGCAAAACAGCATGCACGCGGAGGAGAGAATATTCATCAGCGGTATGGGGAAGGGGAAAGCGGAAGGAGCACGCAAAACCGTGCACCCACAGGCTTGCATATCAGAATATGGCGGCACGGGAGTTGAGAATAGATGCAGGTGAGCTTATTGGAGAGATGGGCCTCATTATCGATGAATCCTGTAACCAAGGGAGGTACTTAGCATTTGAAGGAGTGGGTAAACACTTACCATATGGGATTAGAGGTCGCTGCTACACCTTGGGTGCCCCAACACCGACCCAATCGATTGGGAAAAGAGCCGGGGTGCTCTGTCATCCACAGCCCCTTTTTAGCCTACGGCGACTTTACTCACCAAGCAAACCCTTAGCGAGTCCCGAAGACCTTCCGTGCAACTGGTCCATCAGCTCCCGCGCGCCTCGCCTCCCGAAACAGCTCGGACAGCTCGGATCAATTAGGGGCCATCTGGCGATATACGTGAGATCGGAGCCACCGCTCTGAGACGAAGTAGATGCTCCTAATCGCATGGGTGGTCCATGTTTTCACATGGTCTTTATTGTAGTCGTTTCTCTTATGTAGATTCTGCTCCTTGACCTTCCTCCTCCTGATCCCTGTTCCCTAACTGTCTCAGCCGCGATTATTTTGGTAGATTTACGCATATGGGCGCTTGGATTTATTCGTTCTTCGTTTCCTTCTCTTCATGTGCGTTTTCCCACTCTCCTCATATGCCTAGCTCTCCGTTCATAGACTCCCGGATTCAGGCTTAGTTTTTTTCACTGGATCCTCTCCTAGAAGAGTTACACCTACCTTTCTTCCGTTAAAACCTCCCCATGCTTAAGCCCTTTATTACAGGACACTCGGCTTCGGCTTCTTTGCTATATCCAATTCTACCTATAGACCAGCCCAAAAGCGAACCCTTTGGTAAACTACCCTTCCGACCTCCCTCGTCACTGTAGGTTCTAGCTCACCCGCTCAGTCCTGATCGACTAATCGATGACGCTGGCCATTCTCACACTATATATAAAGTTCTCGCAGCACTAGGAGCAGTGCGCGATCACTCGCCACTCCACTCTCTCTCTGCAACAACGACGCTACCTCCACCCCCTCCTTCATCTTCTGACGGAATCACATGATTGTTCGACGACCCTAGTCCTATCTCTCACCCCTCCCTCGACTATGAGCCCAAGACGGCGACGACCAACCCTTCATCGAGGTGGCTATCCACAGAATCCCCCCACGAATCCGCCTATATTCCTCTTCCGCAGATACAGGTGGTCGTAGCAGCTTTGGTCTAGGCAATGATCGCGCAGTTCCAATTGGCCGCAGCCCAACCTGCCACTCCAGCTGCCGCCGCCCTCGCGATCAAACCTGGCGACCCTGACTCTTACGACAGGTCCAATCCAGCGAAGCTACACGCCTTTATGTCGCGTGCAAGGTAGTCTTTCGTAGTCGCCCTAATGACTTCAGAGACGAGCTAGTCAAGAGAACCTGTACGGGTCTCCTGGCTCGCGCACAGCACAACGCCGGAACAAGCCGAATTTGGTCTCAGACGAAGATTGCGCAACGAACTACAGGCTCGATTATGAAGAGGCGCTCAAGACCTCATTCATTGTAGGAAGAGAAAGATGATCAAGTAAAGAGTCGAACCCCGGTCTCTGCGTATCTAGCGGTAGCACTCCAACCCGATAATGGGTAACAAAAGCTCATTTCAACGTTCAGTGAGCCTGACCCGGCTACCTAGGCCACCAAAGGCTCGATAATTCCCAATGGGGAACACACCATATCGCTTGCTATAATGTTGAACTTGGTGAGTACACCACGCCCACTGGCTTTGATGACTGTGCGCTACATGTCAGATATTTACAAAGGGCTCACGCTGTGCACCAAGGATGGTCTCGTCTTCAGCGGTAAGCTCCGATAAGCTTGCTTATTTTTGGGTCCAGGCGCAGGTTCTCGACATTTACAATTATTGAGGATGGAGACGAGGTTCACCTCGGAGGTAACGCGACCTCCAGGTAAAGCACCTCAATTCCAACTGAGTCGACCTTGGCCATATCGCCCTCCTCTAGTTCATTTAGAAGCAAAGGAGGGGGAGTGTAACGTTTGTCACACATGCTCCCTGCCAAGACTTGTCAGCATTTGACTCAAATTTTGATCTACGCAATGCTGGATGGTAAATCAAAATACTGTGGACAGAGGTGGATTCCATTGGACTCACGAATGGTCTGGTATGCAAGAAGTGCAGCTTGAAGACCCACACCCTTTGTATGCCCCTTCTTTGAGGAAAGTCTTCACCTTAATGCAAGACATGGACGTGAGGGGGTACTATGCTGGACAACTTTTTGTGAGTCTTGAACTACTTATATTATCCCCTGTTCCTGTGATACACCCATACAACACTTACAGAAAAATAACAATTGATACCCTAGTACCCATAGAATGTACGGTGTATAAAAGTGATGTTGAAATTTTGCTGGAGGTACCAACAGCATCCAGGGAGGCCAATTCTTCACATAGCTAGGCGGGCCGTCTCACTCGAAAATGACACGTCGTTATACGGTTAATAAATATTCTCTACGGAAAGCCGCAAAGGCACGTGTAATGGCCCGTGGGTGGTGTGAACCGTTCACCGGTGTCATCCGGTTATGTTCGGCCGGCTTCAACCTAACCACCACTGCGATGGCTGGGGTCATTCTCTACACGTACGTTACGGATGTTGGTGGTACTTCCTGAAGGTATTAATAGCCATACCTTTAGGTGTGAGGAATCATTTTGTTGGCAAGTCCATTGTGGAGGACTTACGGTGAATAGATGACGCTTCTCCCTTTGGAAACAAGGTTAGGGGCATCCTCGATTTCAAAGGGGTTCCTTATACTATTGTCAAGGTGCGTCGTACACCCAGACTCTCAACCGTTAAATAGAGTAGCATATCTTTCCAACTTAGGTCTCACCGGTACCTCCAAGACCGCAACTGATTGATCTCCTTGGGCTCCACTATCGTCGTATCCCGGTCCTAGCTATCGGCCGAGATGTTTACTGTGACACCTCCCTCATAGCAGCAAAGCTGGAGGAAAGATACCCTGCTGCAGCGGGATACAAAACCATTTTCCCACCCTTTAAGTCCGGAGGTAGGTCCGACCCTGTTGCTCAGCAGCTTTTGGCTCTGGCGTGGACGGATCGAATGCTCTTCTCGACGGCTGCAGCGACAATTCCTTGGTCTAAAGTTCCTAAAGCATTCCTGGAGGACCGCAGTAACGTATTATACTACCTTATTTCTGCCGGTTTCTCCAATGACTCACACTAGTGCGATTAGTTCTCCGGACGAAAAATTGACCCCAAAGCTGCAGAGGCGAGGTTACCACTCATTCTTAGCTCTTTAGCGGTGCAAGTGGTAAGAGTTGTACTCATACTGCCTCCGTCATAGTTTTCTGAGTCCCCTCGTAGGAACTCATCGAAGAGCAGCTTGCTGGTGGTCGGGAATGGTTCCTCGACACCATTGAGCCTAGCCTCACAGACATATCTGTACACTCCCCTCTTGCCTTCGCACGTGGCACGACAGGCAAGCTCAACTTCTTTGATCCGTCCAAGTTCCCTCGTACGGTGGAGGTGGGTACTTGTCAGAGCCAATATACGCCACTCTCACACGAGCATATGTACCATCAGTGGATGAAGCGTGTTGATAAGTACTTTGTTGATCGCCGCAGGACCATCACCGTTCATGAAATCTCTGGCGAGGAAGCTGCGCAAGCGATCCTGAGTGATGAAGCGCCTGCTATGGTTCCTGTCACCTGTGATACAGAGCTCTCAAGACTTGGTTTGAATTTGAACGACACCATCGCAGTTATACCTGATGATACAGGTGTGGTTCATTTCTTCCACTCCCCTGAATCACTCTGACAATTTTGAAGGTAAGGAGGGAGTCACTATTGGAGTCTTGCTCTGCGTAAACAGGAAAGAAACCGTTGTTCAAATCAACGGCCCTCACGGATCGATTCGGGCTCACTTCCCGCGGGTTGGGTATGTCATGGTGAAGCCGAAGGCACTTGCTAAGTTGTAATTATATATACATACACCACCGATGTAACACCTCCGCCTGAACGCGCAGCGGTTGATGGGGCCAAACACATCAATTCCTTTCTGCATTGACCACAATTTAAAGGCGGTTGCCACGACTCTCACGATTATGCGACAATCACCACTCAGCCCACTACCTACGGACACCCACTTTGAGAGACTGCAAGCTTCTGCGCCGCTGTTGCAGCGTGTGTATCTTCCGTTGCTCGACTTTCTTGAGGAGAATGGTCAAATGGGGCTAGCTGTGATACTTGCACTACACAGTGAGTCCTTATTCCGTAATTTGTGGCGATCTTTGCCCCTCATAGAGCTCAATGTGCCCTTGCAGCCATCAGCGTCGGCTTGTGCGAATTTCTCCTCGGATTCGTCCTCGCAAGTCCTTTCTGGTTAGTGGGACTAGTACCAGTTCACCATTACGCCTCACTTGCAGTACAACTTGGGACTTTGGCTTCCTATGGGCTCATACTAGCCTCAATCCCTTTCCTCCAACTCCTCCACCACTCTCCTGGCTCCCAGGCTGCGATTGCAACTGCAGTGGGTTGGCAATCATTATGTGTACGCTGGTTTTGTGTTGAAGATGACCCGCGAAGCACTCTCTCCCACTTCCTCACGTCCCGCCTCGTACGTGACGCCGTATTTTTACTTGCCTCCATCACGATATGTTGGACTGGCGTGCTAGGCTGGAAGTCATTCAGGTCCTCTGGAATATGGTCTCAACGATTCTGGCTCCTCATTGTTTTGGGGGAACTCTTCGCGATGCAGGAATTTTACAGAAACGGAGGTGGGCTTCTCGATCGCACTATAAAGGGAACTTGTCTCAACGTTTTCCCACCAGTTTGACGTTCTTATTTCGGCTCCCACACACTCGACTCAGCAATCGAAAGGCAAGCCATCGAGAAGAAGATCCGACATGTCACCTCAGTCAGCACGACCTCGGCCATCACATCATGTTATGTCGCCGGCCTCAATCCGGTCTGTCCGTTCCCAAGGTCGCCCTTAAAACGACTTGTACCCTCCTCTCCCCTTTCGCCACTTCTGCGATGACCACGCTCGCAGCGTGCGAGTCTGACCCCTCCAGTGAGGCGACTCCACTCCTCCGCCCTGCCGTTCGATCCTCTGGGCGCACACCCCTCCCAATTCGACAATTACTGGTCCTAGCATGTATACGACTAGCAGAGCCCGTAAACTTTACACTCATCTTCCCTTTTATAAACGAGGTGCTCCCCTTCAAAGCGTCGCGTTCACCAGTATTTTAACAACACCATAGATGATAGAGCGTATGAAAGTAACGGACAAGCCGTCCGAGATAGGATTCTACTCTGGCTTGGTGGTATGCCCACGTCATGTTGTTAGCTTCCGTTAGTATCAATAATAACGAAATTTGAAACGATCCAGGAGTCAACCTTTGCCTTTTCGCAAATGTTTTTCATATTCCACTGGGGTCGTCTGTGAGCCTACCGTTTTCCTCCAGCAGCGGTATTAATGTCGTGCTATGACAGGTCGGATCGAGTGGGGCGGCGACCGGTCATCTTCGTTGGTTTGACAGGCTCCATAATTTCTATTTCATTATTTGGCCTGTCCAAGTCGTTAGCCTGGGCCCTCGTGGCTCGAGGTATTGGTGAGGCTAACCATGTTCGCGGTCTTACCTTTCTTGCTAATGTCTGTCCCTCAGCGGGTGCACTATCTGGAAACATTGCGTATGCTCGATCCCCCTATTATTTGTGTGCTCTAACAGAACCGGGCTGTAGTGTGATTCAGTCTGTACTTGGAGAGATTACCGACGAGACCAATGAGGCGCAAGCTATGCCCCTCACCAGCATAACGTGGAACGTGGGGTGCATCGTCGGACCTATGTTAGGCGGTATCTTGTCCACGCCGGCACGGCAATACCCAAACTCATTCATCGCGCGGGTGCGGCTATTCCAGGATTACCCGTATGTGTGTCGTGGTCTCTTAAATTAGTCTTACTCAGCTCCCTTTCACTGTTAGGTACCTCTTACCCTGCCTTACGGGAGCGTCGATAGCCTTTGCCGCGCTAATTTTCGGGTACTTTAGTTTAGAGGAGACGAAATGCCCTAAGGACAAGAACGTACCAATGGTTCGGGCCCCTCCTCCTAGATCATATAGCACGTCAAGGGCTGAATCGTTGAAAACCCCCCGTGAGAACCGCACTCATGCGGACTCTTGCACGTCGACTGCATCCTCTAGTACTCTCTTCGCGGACGAAGAAGGAAGTCCCTCTGTCAAGCCTGCCAAGTCCAGGATAGATACCAACACCTCCGCCTCTCCTTCCGCTCTTGAACTCCTCAGGCACCATCCTCTTCAGCGCGTTATCACGTCCTCGTTCATACTGAGCATACTGGGCACATCATATGACGTGGTGTTCTCCTTATTGTGTTACACTCCCATTCACCTCGGTGGCCTCTCGCGCACTGTTCGTTCTCTTTCCTCCTCTCCGCCACATTCTGACATTCTATATAGCCCCGTGAGATCGGCTATGCGCTTGCAATGGGGGGGATCTTTTCCGCCATTATGCTGCCCTTCGGCTTTCCGCCAATTCAACGGCGATATGGCACGCGCAAGATGTACTACACCCTGATGTACTTCTGGCCGGTTGTGTATCTCTCCTTGCCCATCCTCAATGTCATCGCTCGAATGTTCGTCCAGCCTGTGGGTGATGATGGAGTCGAGCGGTTAACTCCTGCTGGCGATACGATCCTTTGGTTAGGTATCGGGACAGTTGTGATACTTACTAGAATCGCCTCTATGATGTTCTCGTGAGCACCGATATCCTTTACCGTAATTTGGACGTCTGCTGACATGCACCAAGCTTAAACATGATGCTCGTCAAGTTCGCGGCGCCGAATAAGGAGTCTCTGGGTAGCACGTACGGCGTGAGCCAAACCATTGCTTGCATCGCCCGAGCCGGAAGTCCGAGTTTCGTCAGGTCGGGTTTCCCTTCCTTAAATCGTCAATATCTGATTTATTTTCTCAGTTCACTCTTCGCCCTCTCGATAGAGCGGCAGTTGTTGCATGGCCAAGCAGTCTGGTTGGTCATGACGGGCATTGCATTCCTCGGGGTGTATGCTTCCAGGGGACTGCCAGACCCCGACCAACCTCAGACCTTATCCGCATAGAGGTGAGATGCGCCAAGGATTTAAGCATTGTGAATTTAGAAGATACAAAATCAAGTAGACCACACATCGTAAATAATAGAAGGCCAAATGGTTAAATTTTCGTTGAAACGCATTCACTGGGCGAAAATGATCCACCCAACAGTGTTGCACCAGTTTAGACGCAGATTAGGCGTCACGGTCGCGTCATTCAGGCGTGAGTTCCTTCCCTGCGGTTGTCGTGGGCGACACCATCCCAACAGCATACTTGGTCTGTTCAGGTTGTATTCAAGCTTTATAATAATTCACTGTCAAAAAGAAAGTCGCAGAAAGTATGACCTATGACCAGGAGTCACAGTTTGGCCCAGATTTACTAACATGGTTGTCATGTTGCATCGGGGTGCAACCGACGCAAGAGACTGCCCAGGGTGGGGTGACGGCAGCAGGAAGCACTCGTGTATGCAGTATATCACTACACCCTATATCTCGAGGGGCCGTGCCCTGACCAGGCAACAGAATCGGCGGCTATGGAAATCACCAAAATGTGCCCAAAGCTCCTGCTCTTTTCCCTTCCACTACCCCAAGGAGAATGACGCAGGAAGAAGGCGGCCATGACGTAAAGGAGTCCCGTTGCCTCATTCGGTGTGTCCATACCCCGCCCAACACGCAAACTGGGCGCTCGAGTCTCTCCGTTTCGCAATGAATATATCCCTGCCGCTTCTGGTCATTATCGCATGCGTGTTTGGGGCGTCGGTGGGCCCCGATGACGTTAGGAAGCTGTCTCTAAAGGGATTTGGCCTTATCGCGTAGTTATGCTATTCATCAGAGTCACTCATGTAACCTGCTTAACTATGCATGATAACGTGCGTCTGATCAGACATTCGAACCACCGGTTGTCACACTCTTTGGCGAGTACATGTGTACAGCACATCCCAGACTGTAGCATGCATTGCTCGAGTTGCCAGTCCTGGTTTTGTGATGGATTTTGTGATGGATTAAAGGCCACCGCGTCATCGCCCAACCTCCAATAGCTCGCTCTTCGCGGGCACCAACAACAAGATAAGCAATCCAGTGTATTGTCATCCGCGTGGCCGTCCTCCGGGTCTATTCGCCAAATAGACTACATGACTCTAATCAATCATAAGGGAATGTCCGTATAAAACGTGAGTGTGCTGAGGTACACGTCAAGGTCGCGATGAACAAGTGAATCGAAATACGGGAGATGAACGCTGGCTATATCGCTGTTCGTCAGATGCGTGAGGGAACGCACTAATTGATACTCTATCCGCTTGTTGTCATAGTCGAAGTGGACGCTGCGGAAGGGGGTATTGGCTCAAGGTTCTGGACCATTGGCGGAGGGAGCTTCACTCTACCCTCTTGGACCATGGTGAAATATTCTTGTAGGTCATATGCAGCTGTAGCATCGTTTGCCGCGTCTATTCAGATTCATCACGGTCAGTGCCTAGACTCCGGGTACAATCGCGATGGAGAACCTACAGTCCCTTTGCTTCTCGCTTAGCGGGTTCTCCCAGTTTGATATTTGTACTTTCTTGGGTTTACTATACTTCACTTCCAAATACCGCTCGACGAGCTTCGCGAGTCCAACGGGTTGGCGGTGTTGCGAAGGCCGGACGGCGTACCAATGGGTGCTATCCAACTCCCATGCAACGTCGGAGAGGTCTACAACTCCTCGCACCTCGATGTTCCAGTCTCCTCGGAGTTTTGCGATATCGGCTGTCGGCGTTAGAGGTGAGAAGTTGAGTATGAATGGGGCAAGCAGAGGGAGACATACCTTTTATACCTACTCCTACCTTTTTTGTGCTCGTATCTCGCAACAGTTCTCGGAGAGCGAGCGGGAGTTGGCCTAAGGGCACATGAAGGTCACATGTCCGAAGGTCAGAGAGTGCATCGCAGGAAATTGCCCACTCACGAGCCCGGACAATCTGAAATAATAAAACCTCGTGCTTGCTTGCAAGTTGAATGAGAGCAACTTGCGAGGGTGGCGCGCCTTTCACGAAATTGGGGCGCCACTCGAGGTCGAACCCTAAAAACGGGCCTTGGAGTGCAGATGCACACAACCTTGCTTGCTGTTGGGCCTCCTTGTACGTCCGTATGTAGCGAATAGTCCGTTCTGGCTGCCGAACGGTATATGAATAGTCCAATGCAGGTGCCAAGGCAATCGAAGCAGTTGATACTGCTTTTCCTGTTATTGAGGAAGTTCGTTGCATGTAGGAGCAATGAGACGCAAGCGATAAAGTTTGGTGAAGGAGGTCGCAGGGTCCAAGCTTTTCGTCAGGCTCCTGGCTTTCTACCAGATTTCCGGTCATTATTGACTCACGATCTCGGGCTAATCGCCCTTGGGGGTCTGGTAGCGATAAGGTTTCAACTAACCAGGAACTTTGAGAGGGCAAGGACAATATTGGGCACAAATATCGAGAAGCAGCCCGTAAATATGAATCTCGGCTAAGTGGTCAAGCGTAATATACATGGTATGGCTTCATTCTTTCGTCGGTGCACATGCTGATGTCGACGTGGATGCCACGGTGGAGGGTTCAACACCCACCTTCGGTTCCATTGGGGGGGGGGGAAGTTGCACTCGGCCTTCCCTAACCATCGTAAAGTATTCTTGCAGATCGTACGCTGCGGTAGCGTCATTTGCAGCATCTAGGTGCTCGTCAGCTCGTACTCCGACCCTATAGAACAGAAACAAGCACAGATCTGTTGCCGCTCCGTCAATACATTCTCCCAGTTGGACGTCCGTACTCCCTTAGATTTTTCTAGTCGCAGCACTAAATACCGCTCGACGAGCCTTGCTAGCCCGATGGGCGGGCGCTTCTGTGAATTTCGAGCAGCGTGCCAGTGCTTGGCGTCCATCTCCCAAGTAAGTATGGAGAGGTCTTCGTCTCCTTTGACATCGATGTTCCAATCCTTGTGGAGTTTTGCGACGTCCGCTATATCATAAAAGATTGACCAACCGCGAATGCATGGGTCAGAACATGGCAGTGTGCGCCAAGTATGAAGACGTGCCTTTAATATTGACGCCTACTTTCTTGATATCCGGATCCTCAAGTAAAGTCGTGAGGACAGGTGGAATGTAACCTAGCCAGGCGAGCGTTAATGACAATTCCGTCACACAAGAAGTGAGACTAAACCGACTCACCGACCCTATATATATGGAAAAGCAATACCTCGTGACGGCTGGCTAGTTGGATTAGGGCAACGGGATGTTCTGGCGCGCCTTTGACCAAGTTGGGTCTCCATTCTATGTCCAAACCCAAAAATGAGCCTTGAAGAGCGATAGAACTGGCTTGGGCTTCCAGTAGAGCCTCGCCATGCGTCTGGATATAGCGGATGGTCCGCTCTGGTTGGCAGACTTTGTATGAGTAACTTAAGAGAGACGCCGATGTGCTTGTCACAGTCGCCATTATTTTCCTCGTTATTAAGGAAGCCGTTCGCCCTGCGGTGAGGAGTCGATGGAGAGGCGCGGTCCAAGCTCACAAGCGCCAACCACGAAACGGGCTCCAAAGACTTCGTTCGAGTATACAACCACCCCAGGAGTGAGTCCTGTTCATACGGAATATGACCGGTGATAAGCGAGAATATATATGAATTCATAAACACCTGGATTGCGCCGAACTGAGAACAAGGCGTGAGGGACGGACATTAACGACGCAGCATTTAATATTATGAATCACAAGTGGATGAGGGGTTGATCTTTGAATCACCAGTTTGGGATCAACCCGTTGCTCAAACCTAATTTAGCATGGGCGGCGCGTTCCTTCTGGAGATCCTTCTTCGGAAGAGTTTCGCGATGCGAGTCAAACCACGAGTGTCGTTTCATGCGCTTGGCCGAGATACGGTGGGCCTGGTTGTACGTCAAAGCTTGCTGTGTGGGATTCAGAGGGGAAGCCGAAAGGATCGTTCAGATGAACGCACCTGTAGTACGTCGTAGCCGTCTTCACTTAAACGTGGAATGACTGAGGTTATGGGTTGCGGGCTCCACTGCGGGAAAGACGGCTTGTAGTCGGGCAGCTCACTTACACCAGGCCATATGCGGTCATCGGGGGTCCCTAGAACGCTACAGGACTATGAGTACGTTTCCATGCGCAAAAGGGAGTGGGACCGACCGGAAGATTTTGAAGATCTGGTCGATTTCTGAGTCGCCATTGAAGAGTGGCATTCCCTTCAAAACCATCTCTGCCATGATGCACCCTACAGACCACATATCAAGGGCTGTAGAGTACTGGCGTGCGCCCAAGAGGACTTCTGGTGCACGGTACCAGAGTGTCACAACCTACAAATATAACTCAGTGAAGACTCGAGACAGGTTCGGTGGTCGTACCTCGTGTGTGTACGTCCGGAGAGGGATTCCAAAGGCTCTTGCGAGACCAAAATCGGCAATCTTGAGGTTCGCATCGCTGTCAATGAGCAGGTTTTGTGGTTTCAAGTCGCGGTGGATGATACGATGAGAGTGGCAGAACACCAGACCAGAACACAGCTGCCACGTGAATTTCTGAAGGATTAACAGGAGGGTGTGAGAAATCCATTGGGGTGCACCAACTGGGGCACACCTTAATTAGTTGCGTGTTGAGTGGAGTATGGGCGGCGTTCATGGCTTCCTGGTACCTCTTGAGGTCATTGTCTAAGAACTCAAATACGAGATAGAGCTTTGAGTCGTAGTGAAGGGTGTCGAGTAGTCTAGTAAAGGGGTCATTGGGTTCAACGGTCAGTGACGGGATGACCGGAACGCGCGTGTTTGGATGGATACAAATGAAGCGTCAAGTAATCCTGGAGCTTACTTTACGATGTGGTCATCTTGAAGTTCCTTGAGGAGACTGATTTCGCGAATGGCCGTCGATGGCACTCCCTCGTCTTCCGACTCGAGCCGAATCTTCTTCATAGCAACAATGGCTCCAGTGCGAGTATCCTTGCCTTTGTACACTACTCCATACGTCCCTGGATACCCCTTGATCAGCCTCTGAAACCTCGTGTCACGTGCGCGACACGACGAGAGCCTTATACTTGCCTTCACCGACCTTTTCAATTTTCGTATAGTGTCCATATGCCTCTACCGACTTTGACATCGCTCCTCTTGCTTATGATCGAGAGGAGAGACGGGATAGTAGCAGTTCAACCCGCCGTTGAGCACAAACAACTGAGCACAAACCCTTCCATCATCACGACAGTCGCATGACGCGTCGGTAAGGCTCCGAGCAGGCTCTTTTGAAGCACAAAATGTGCCGCACCTCGTGGGCTTATTCGGGGTTCATCGATCGCGTATTCCGACAAATTGTTTACCCAAACCATGTCTCACCCAGAGCGCGAGAGGCAGATAGGAATAACGTTGGAAGAGTAATACCATATTCTTTCATCTCTATACCACATATTGACATGGGCCTCCGCAGTGCCACAACCATATTTTGGAGGAGCAAACATGACCATGGTTCTGAGGTTGCCCAACAAAGTACATAAACCGAGTGACTGTAACGGGTTCGAAACAGCATCGTGTTCATTCCATGTCCACAAAGTCGCCTTTGTCCATGTCCTTGGGCTGCAAGGGAAATTGTCAGTGGATGTCGGGGTGAAGGCTAACGACTTCTACCTCTTTTGGCTCTTCATCCTCACCATACTGCATGGTGTAGTCTACGTGGCTTATAACCTTGTCGATTGAATCCGTGTCTGACAGGTCCAACGGAAGGAAGGATACGAGCGGATTCTCGTCAATCTACATAGGCCAGAAGTGAGGTCATGTGGAAGCCCGTATCATTGAGGCCCCGTACGAGCTGCGCTATCGCTTGGTTGAGGGAGTGGAACTTTTTGTTCAAGGGTGCGTTGTTTTCGACGGCAGAGACGGCGAGGAGGAGTGGATCCGGATCAAGGTATCTGAAAAAGGTATTATCGACATTATTTAATCAGAAATAGACCACCACACCACAAAGCTCTGTTTACCGTGCAATGTCCTTTCTCGACCGAATTCCATTGCGGCCACCGGCAGGATCTTTCGTCTTACTACTCACTAGATCCATCTTGGACATGACGTTGATCCACGGTATTTCTAGGTTCACCATAGCTGACATTGCTGAAAGCACACCGCTGTACTTGCATCCGTAGTCAGGTTGCATGGGTGATTAGAGAACGGAAGGGCCCACACCTAAAGAACTTGTATTTGTCCTCCATAAATTGAGATTCGATCAGATATACCGCCGAAAGCCGCATATTCAGCCTCTGGAAATGGGAGACAAGCGTTGGAAGGATTGGATGGTGGGTGTATAATTCAATTTGACCTAATTGGCCTGGTGAAGTATACACGAGTGCACCAGAGAAACTCTCACTCACCTGGACAATCGATAATTAAATAATCGTCCTCAAACTCCCCGAGCTCTTCGTCCAGCCAGTCCATATTCTGCAACAGGTACCTATGTAGATCCTTTCAGATGGTACAGCCGAATGCCACAGCTACCTAGGCCTACTCGAAGCAATATATCAGTCCACCGTTAGGTCCGTAACCCAGCTCAGTCATTACGTCCTCCAACCCAATCAAATTCCTGATGTCAATTGTAGGCTCAAATTCAAACGACTCTGGATCGGCCGCAGGGTCCAGATTCACAAGATGTGCGGTCCGTTTAAGAGTTTGCAAGTGACGAATCGCAGCAGCACAAAAGGTCGATTTGCCCGCACCTGCAGGGCCCGTAACAAAGACCGCATACCGCATTTTGATCCAGTTAATGAGCGGCGGTCAGGGAGAAAGGTGATTGACAAATATTTGCTTCGCCACCAGGCCGGCCTGACTTGGTTGGATCTTTACCCCGCCGTTGGATGCTAAGATCCATACGGGTGGGCTTATTTACCCCCAGGCCACACCAGTTTCATCGTTACATGTCAATTTACGAAAGCCTGTCGCGCGAGGAACTCATCGCGCGTCTCACAGAGCTCGAGGGCGTAAATTCAAACCCTCAATCACCAACAAAAATACAATCAACTGAACCTCCAAGGAAAAAGAAACCAAAGAAAGAGGCGAAGGAATTCAACTTTTCAGCGTTTCCGCGGCGGAAAATCGCTCTCAAGTTCTGTTACCACGGATGGGAGTATAACGGGCTTGCAGTACAGGGCGAGCCGACTCCTTTGCCTACGGTCGAGGAGGTCTTGTTTAATGCGCTGTGCGAGTCGCGTCTGATTGAGAGGGAGAAGGGGTTTGAAGGGTGCGACTGGTCAAGGTGTGGCAGGACGGATCGGGGAGTTAGTGCTGCGGGTCAAGTAGTGGCTCTGTGGGTCCGCAGTGCGATAAAACCACCGCTGGCAGCAGACAAAGAGGCTGTACGGACTGAAGGGGAGGGTGTGGCCATAGATGGAGAAGTAATCGACGGTGCCAGTCCATTAGAGTCTGGAAGCACACCAACACAGCAAGAACTCCGCTATCTCTTAATCCTCAATCGTATCCTCCCGCCAAGCATTCGTGTTCTCGCCTGGTCTCCCGTTTCAGACGACTTCTCGGCCCGCTTCAATTGTAGACGTAGGCACTACAAGTACTTCTTCAACTCCCTTCCTCCTCCGAGCCCGTCTCTTGACCTTGATCGTTTGCGAGATGCCGCATCTCGACTCGTGGGCGAGCACGATTTTCGCAATTTTTGCAAACTGGACGGCTCAAAGCAGATTGAAAGGTACGATAGAAGGATCGACAGAGCGGAGATTTCAGTCCTACGAAAGGGTGATACAATCCGAGACGGGATAGTCTCTTTGGGAGATTTATACGTTCTCGATTTGGCCGGCTCGGCATTTTTATGGCACCAAGTCCGGCATATCATGGCTATCCTTTTGTTGATCGGGCACGGCCTCGAACAACCCTCGGTCATTGACGCACTCTTGAACACCAACCCGGTAAACCTTCATCCAGACTCCTCCATACCTCTCGTACCAGCAAGGCCAATATATGAGATGGCAGATGGGTTGCCGCTAATTCTATGGGACTGTGGGTTCGACGAAACCGATGTTCAATGGCGAACGGAGGACGCGTCAACGGATGAGGGCTACGCTGCTACTGCGTCGGGTTTTCTATGGCAACGGATTCACGCGGAGTATAGCCGCTCACTCGTTCATACTGCCTTGCACCAACATTTCCTGGAAGCGGCCTCCCTCTATCATGCCCCACCCACAGACACCAGAGGAATCGCACGTGTGAATATTGGCGGAGGTCAGTCGCGGCACACGAGAAAGTATGTGCCCATTTTGAAGCGAAAGCGGGGCGATACTGCGGAAGTTGTGAATGAGCGATGGAGAAACGGCGCCCGCGCAGCAAAGAAGGCGGCCAAGTGCTTGAAAATAGAAGAGACAGATGAACCCGAATAACGAATTTGTCTGTCCTCCCTAGTCACTCAATCCTATGGGGGCAATTCTAAAGCTCTATCGTACTAGTTCTACTTCACCAAAGGAGAGTGTCGTATTTTTATACTATGGATACAGAGGGCAAATATCACCCGTACTTTCTTTCAAAGACATTTCTGGTCATGTGTTCGCGACCCTCGATCAGGAGGTCAGTAGGCATGGACGCGAGGGCGATAACCCGCCCGTCGTTCACCCAGGAACAGCCTGCTAAGTTTGCTAACCAGGCTTTCTTTCCTCTGAAACAGTAATTGGAGTAAGTCCCCCACCCCTATTTCAAAGGTCCAAACCGAAACTTACCACTCTGGCTGTCCCTCTGGGCTTGTAATATCCCGAAGAACGAGAATGATGGGTGTGATTCGAACGACGAGGGCCACTGCTCGAGTGATAGTGGGAGGAGTGGCGTGGGTGGTACGTATGCGTATGGTGCGAATGACTTGGGTGGTAATGATGAACCGGTGGTGAACGGTGGTGTCTGGAGTGGTCCAAGTAATAGGAAGGGTTAGCGAAGCGCACGTAGTGGTGGTGACTGGGGGAATGAGTGCTGTGGGAGGCTCGTGACATGATGGGTCGTTAAGGCGTTAAGTTTACTTTCTGCCCCGTTTTAGAGAAATGCGGTAATTATATAACCTAATTTGCGGTGGGGCTGCCACGGCTGCCCTCCATTGGTGGAGTTCCGTGCTCCATACCTTCCAGCGATGAAGTCATCGATTCCGTACTCATGTGGGGATCATGTGCTATACCATGCAGCGTCTCGAAATGGATCGGAACCCCATGTGGTATTAAAAACCTGCCCCGGGAGAATACCGGATCGTATATACCTAGATGATACATACGCCATACCCGGTCGGTTCGTTCAGATGTTCTAGTGACTAAATTATACGTCTTGAGCAGCACGACTCCCACTAGGGTGAAGGGGTTCCTCTTCCTCCGATATCCGCTGTAGCTCCATAGAGTCGCGATTGCTATCAGCATACACCTCTCTCGCTGAACTGCCCTTTTGAACAGGCATTCGGACAAAAGGACTGGTGAAGTAGACGTGGTACGTGAGCCACGCACACGAGAAGCCTATGAAGCCTCCAACGACTACGTCCTCCTTATGGTGCCTCTAATAACAAAGAAATATTAGCTCTTCCTGGCGGGTGAGGAGGGACACGGCCAAACGTACATAGTCTTCCAAACGTGTGATTGCTACCCATGATGAAACCGCTAGGGGGGCAAGTGCAATTGACAGACGGCCAAGAACACTGCCTAACAAGTCCCTTGGCGGAAATGCATGACCTCGCCGGAGCGGGTGGATTTTACCTAGAGTAGGAGCTTTAAACAGTAAAAATAAGCTACAGGCATATCTACGTACTGCAAAGGTAAAGAAACACAAACGTCATGCCGACCCAAGCGCTGCTCGAATGGCCACTCGGGAAACTCCGACGACCATCCTGCACCTGCTCAGGAAGCCTGGGAAATAAAGTCACAGACAGACCAATACGAGTGGAAGAAAAACAAACCCGGTGCAAGTTGTCCCGTCCCACTGACACCGGTCTAGGAAGTCGGGCCTTAGTCTCCCTACAAATAAAATTATGAGAGTCCAATATGTGCTTGTAACACACCCGTACCAACGCGGTTCTTGAGCGACTGGACTATTAGGTGTTGAAGGGCCCTAGATATTATCAAACAGATATTGGCGCCTTGGTGAACCACCGAGTGCTTGGCTCACTTCGCAGACCAGATAGCAAGGAGGCTATGATGCAGCTCCAGTGGACTTCTATGGAAGAAGAACCATACAAGAACGACGATTAGGGGGCCCCCCACAGAAATTACCTGTAAGGCGAAGCCCGAAACGCTGGCCAGAAGAGGGTAAATAGATTGCCGTGTCAAAGCGGTTTGCCTACCGTTGTGTTTTTCGGAACTTGTGGGAGATAATTGTCTCTGAATGGTTGAAGTCGCGTTCAAAGACGGGGACGGCGTCCCAAATTCGTGCAATACCGAACCAGAGGAAAGAGACGAGCCTGATGACGACTGATAAGACCTCAAAAGCGGGTATACAGCCTAATCCTACCAATCCACTAAGTACGAGCGGTCCAACCAAGTGAACGCCATCATCGTCATCGTCGGGCGGGGCCAGCCTGCTTGTCGCTTTGTTCTTTGTTGACCCGCCACCCATCGCCGCGGAATTGTTCAGAAAGAGAAGCGTACTGGGGGTATATAAACTAAACCACGATAACTGGCTAAGGGCAACTGAGAAGCTGTTGCATCCGAACTTGAAAGAGCGAGAACCTCCGGAGACCTCAACGGATTATGGTGCTCTACCTGGTTTCGAAGCACCTGTATGTTTGAATAATTACCGGACAACCTGGAGAAGACGAACCTTTGGCTCGAATACAGCCAGCATCTCAGTAGGGTAAATAAAAAAAGATTCGGAATAGGGCCGTGGAACGACCGCTTGAACAATAATGGTACCTCGTTTCGTTCGAGTACCGCGATGAATATTCGGTCCGCCCGTGAGACCGTGGGCGAGAAAGGTTAGTCTCAGCCAGGGTTGATAGTGGATGTGGCGCTTGGGCAGGTCTCGGGCGGGCATTGAGTCCGGTTAAAACATTGAGAGTTTGATCGCCGAGGGGAAGTCCGCCCGGGGAGAGTTAGGGCTACGAAACTGTTCTCGTGCCACATGGGAATTTCAAGTTCATATTTCGTATGCA
>Ga0307513_10002732_pt1 | contig 24263 bp, 20 predicted proteins | sample 15_EM_MG_FD_202174 | JGI IMG/M metagenome (GOLD analysis project Ga0307513, IMG submission 202174) | Populus trichocarpa ectomycorrhiza microbial communities from riparian zone in the Pacific Northwest, United States - 15_EM | ecosystem: Host-associated > Plants > Roots > Unclassified | place...
CGACAAGGCCGTTGAGCAGGCCGACTCGGCCATGCCGAATCTCGCCGACGACGAGACCGGTTTCGATCTCGAAAACCTCGACGTCAGCGGCGGCGACGAAGACATGGAAGGCGCGGGCGTTTCCCGCGACGACATCGAAGACGCGCCCATCGTGCGTTTCGTCAATAAATTGTTGTTAGACGCCATCCGCCGCGGCGCGTCCGACATTCACTTCGAGCCGTACGAGAAGATGTACCGCATCCGTCTGCGCATGGACGGCATCCTGAAAGAAGTGGCGCAGCCGCCCGTGCAGCTCGCCATGAAGCTGTCGGCACGCCTGAAGGTCATGTCGCGACTCGACATCGCCGAGCGCCGCGTGCCGCAGGACGGCCGCATCAAGATGAAACTTTCGAAGACTCGCGCCATCGACTTCCGCGTGAGCACCTGCCCCACCCTGTTCGGCGAGAAGATCGTCTGCCGTATTCTCGATCCGTCGCAGGCCATGCTGGGCATCGACTCATTGGGCTACGAGCCGTTCCAGCGCGAGATCTATCTCAAGAACCTCGCCAAGCCGCAGGGAATGATTCTGGTCACGGGCCCCACGGGCTCGGGCAAGACCGTGTCGCTGTACACCGGTCTCAACATTCTCAATCGCGAAGACACGAACATTTCGACCGCGGAAGACCCGGCGGAAATCAACTTGCCTGGCGTCAACCAGGTCAACGTCAACAACAAAGTGGGTCTCACCTTTGCTGCGGCGTTGCGCGCGTTCCTTCGTCAGGATCCGGACGTCGTCATGGTCGGCGAAATCCGCGACCTCGAGACGGCGGAAATCGCCATCAAGGCCGCGCAGACCGGTCACTTGGTGATGTCCACCTTGCACACCAACGACGCTCCGCAGACTCTCACGCGTCTCGTCGACATGGGTGTGAAGCCGTACGCCATCGCGACCTCCGTCAGTCTCATCATCGCGCAGCGCCTGGCGCGCCGCCTGTGCCCGCAATGCAAGGCGATTGTCGATGTTCCGGCTGAGGCGCTGCTCAAAGAAGGCTTCCAGGAAGCCGACGTGCGCGCGGGCATCAAGATTTTCGGCGCCAAGGGCTGCTCCGCATGCACTGACGGATACAAGGGCCGCGTCGGCATCTACCAGGTCATGCCGGTTACCGAGGCTCTCGGGCGCATCATCATGGAAGGCGGAAACGCCATCGACATCGCCGACCAGGCTGCCAAAGAAGGCGTGTGGGACTTGCGACGTGCGGGCTTGGAAAAGATCAAGCAGGGCATGACCAGCATCGAAGAAGTCAACAGCGTCACGATCGAATAAGGACACTGAAATCATGGCAACTGCTGTAGCAACCGCTGGTGCAAAAGGCGTCAAGCGCGACACCCCGTACTCATGGGCGGGAATGGACAAGAAGGGCAACCGGGTTTCCGGCAAGAGCCTCGCGCCCGATGAAGCGGCGCTGCGCGCCGACCTTCGCCGCCAGGGCATTGCCGTCAGTCGCATCAAGAAGCAGACCAAGGCATTCAAATCCGGCGGCAAGGTCAAACCTGAAGACATTGCCGTGTTCAGCCGCCAGCTCGCGACCATGCTCGCCGCCGGCATTCCGCTGGTGCAGTCGTTCGAGATCGTCGGCAATGGCAATGACAAGCCGGCCATGCAGAGGCTGATCCTCGACATCAAGGCCGATGTGGAAGGCGGCACTTCGCTGCACGAAGCACTTGGAAAACACCCACTGCATTTCGACGATCTGTTCGTCAACCTCGTCGAAGCCGGCGAACAGGCCGGTGCGCTCGAGACCCTGCTCGACAAGATCGCGACCTACAAGGAAAAGACCGAGGCACTGAAAAAGAAGGTCAAGAAGGCCTTGTTCTACCCTTCGGCGGTCATGGCGGTGGCCATCATCGTGACGGTCATCCTGTTGATCTTCGTCATTCCGCAGTTCGAAAGCCTGTTCAAGGGTTTCGGCGCGGACTTGCCGGCTTTCACGCAATTCGTCATCAACATGTCGCGCTGGCTGCAGGACAACGGCATCTTCTTCGGCCTGGTGATCGCCGGTGCGGTGTGGACGTTCTTCTATTTCCAGAAGCGCTCGAAAGCCATGCGCGAGTTCCTCGATCGCGCAATGCTCAAACTACCGATCATTGGTCCCATTCTCTATAAGTCGGCCATCGCGCGGTTCTCGCGCACGCTGTCGACCATGTTCGCCGCGGGTGTGCCGCTCGTCGAAGCCCTGGAGTCGGTTGCCGGAGCCACCGGCAACATCGTGTTCGAGAACGCGGTCCTGAAGATGCGCGACGAAGTGGCCACGGGCCAACGCCTGCAACGCGCCATGGAAAACACGGGCCTCTTCCCCAACATGGTCATCCAGATGATCGCCGTCGGTGAAGAAGCCGGCGCGCTCGATGCCATGTCCGGCAAGGTGGCCACCTTCTACGAAGCGGAAGTGGACAACGCGGTCGACAGCATGTCGTCGTTGCTCGAGCCGCTCATCATGGCCATCCTCGGCGTGCTCGTCGGCGGCCTGGTCATCGCCATGTACCTGCCCATCTTCAAACTGGGCGCGGTGGTGTAAGGCACCTGCAAAGCTGCAGTCACTCACCGAAACGCCGCGCCCATTTCTGAAAGATGGGGGCGGCGTTTCTTTTTGACCGACAGGATTGTCTTGCACATGTTGTTCGACCCCTTGGCCGCGTCACCGGCGCTGTTCATCGGCTTCACCGTCCTGCTCGGCCTGCTGATCGGCAGCTTTCTCAACGTCGTGATCTATCGTGTCCCGATCATGATGGACAACGAGCTGCGCACCGAATGCGCCGCCCTCATCGATCCCGAGGCCACGTTAGTGGCGGCGCCGAAATTCAATCTGGTCGTACCTCGCTCTGCCTGTCCGACCTGCAAAGCGCCGATTACCGCCATGCAGAACATTCCGGTAGTGAGCTGGCTCGCGCTCGGCCGCAAATGCGCCAACTGCAAGACACCGATCAGCGCGCGCTACCCGCTGGTGGAACTCGCGAGCGGCGTCCTGTCGGGATTCATCGCCTGGCACTTCGGCTTCGGTATGACCGCGCTCGCCGCGCTCATCTTCACCTGGCTGCTGATTGCCTTGACGATGATCGATTTCGACACACAGTTCCTGCCGGACCAGCTCACCTACCCGCTGCTGTGGTCGGGCCTGATCGTCAGCCTGGCGCACCCGGTGTGGTCCGAAGGCGCCGCGCCCGTCCTGCCGAGCGACAGCATCATCGGCGCTGCCGCGGGCTACCTGAGCCTGTGGAGCGTGTACTGGGTGTTCAAGCTCATCACCGGCAAGGAAGGCATGGGGTACGGCGATTTCAAGCTGTTCGCCGCGCTCGGAGCCTGGCTGGGCTGGAAGATGCTGCTGCCCGTCATCCTGTTCGCTTCGGCGGTCGGCGCCCTTGTCGGCATCGTCATCATGATCCGCCAGCGCAAGGGCGGAGACACGCCGATCGCGTTCGGGCCTTTTCTCGCCATCGCCGGCTGGCTCACGCTGATTTTTGGAAACGCGGTCGTCGAGAGGTATCTCGACATGTTCGTTCGCGGATAACCGCATGCGCAGTGCGTACAGGGTCGGCCTCACCGGTGGCATCGCCTGCGGCAAGAGCACGGTGGCCAACCTGTTCGCGGCGTTGGGAGTACCGATCATCGACACGGACCTGCTGGCTCGCGAAGTCGTGACCCCAGGATCGCCACTGCTGCGCGAGATCACCGCGCATTTCGGCATGCAGGTGCTCGGGTCCGACGGCAGCCTGGACCGCCAGGAGCTGCGCGCGCGGATTTTCGCCGATCCCGCGCAACGACAATGGCTCGACGCGCTCATGCATCCCGCGATACGCGAGCTCACCGACGCGCGCACGGAAGCGGCGACCGGGCCCTACGTGATCGTGGCGATACCGTTGCTGGTGGAGACTGGCGGCGCGGCGCGTTTCGAACGCGTCTTGGTGGTCGATTGCGATCCAAAGCTGCAGGTTGCGCGCCTCGCGGCGCGAGACGGCAACTCGCGGGAGCAGGCCGAGCGCATACTCGCCGCCCAGGCGTCACGCGCCGAGCGACTGGCGGTCGCTCACGACGTGATTCACAACGACGGCGACATTGCTGCCCTGCGCGACCAGGTCGAAAAGCTGCATCGCCAGTATCTCGAGGCAGCCCGGGCGCAATCAGACAAGGGCTACTCATGAACGACGATCGCGAAGCGCCGCAGGCGCGGTTTACGGAGGGCGGCACGGTCGCGCAGAATAGCCCGATGTCCGAAGAGGCCCAAAAGCAGCATGAGAGCGCGCCGGAAGCGGCGCCGCTGATTTTCGAGCAGCCGCTCAACGAGCGCATGCGCACTTTCCTGCGCCTCGATTTCCTCTACAGCCAGGCGCTTTACCACAACGAGATGCAGAGCCAGTGGGGCAGCCGCGCCGCCATGGGCAGCCTGCTCGACATTCTCGCCATCGCCGCGCGCGGCGACGTGCGCGCCGACGTGCAGAAGGAACTCGAGCGCCACCTGGCGCAGCTCAACGTGTTCCAGAGCAAGCCGGGCGTCGACTCGGCGCGTCTGCGCACGGTGATGAGCAACCTGCTGCGCCTGCGCGCCGACCTCGTGGCCTGCGGCTCTAACTATCTTGCCGGCCTCAAGGACTCGGAATTCCTCTCGGCCATCAAGCATCGCAGCGCCATCCCCGGTGGAACCTGCGAGTTCGACCTGCCTGACTTCTTCTTCTGGCTCAACCAGGCGACCGACGCGCGTGCCCGCTCGTTCAACGACTGGTTAGCCACGTTGCGTCCGCTGTGCGACGCCATCGCCGAGCTGCTGTGGATCACGCGCCAGCACGGCAAGCCACGCCAGGAGATCGCGCGAGGCGGCGTCTACCACATCACCTTCGAGCGTGACACGCCGATCCAGCTGGTGCGCATCGCGCTGCCGGCGGTCTCGGGGTTGTATCCGGAAACCAGCGGGTCTCACTACCGCTGCTCGGTGCGGCTGCTCGCCTGGAATGGACTGCAGACCCGGCCCGTGCAAACTACCGACGACGTGCCGTTCACGCTGACCTGCTGTACTTAGTCAGGGGGCTACGCCCCCACTTCGGAAAACGGCGCCCCTTCTTTGAAAGAAGGGGCGCCGTACATGAGCTGTCAAGATAAAGAGCGGTAGCTAGGTAAGCCACTCGGCCGGCGCGGCGCGCCACAAAAACCCCACAAAACGCGACAGTAAGCCACGGCGCACGCGGCTAACTTCCATGCTGGTCCTCAACTGGGAGAGACACGTGAAGCAATTGCGCATGTCCACCAGGGCCGTCATCTGCATGGTCTTGCTGCTTGCAACCCACGTTTGCAGCGCCGGCGAGCGCGGGTGGTACGTCGGCGCCGCACTCTCAAATGTTTCCCCCACCTACGCCCCGCGCCTGACGACCGGCCCGGCCGGCATCGCGTTGGCCGGCAGTCTCGATCCGATTGGCTCGCGCGGCTACAAAGTCGTCGCGGGGTATCGGCCGATCGATTGGCTTTCAATCGAAGCAGACTACCTCGACTTGAACAGCAACAGCGCACCTGTGAACCTCGTGTGTGTTGTGCAGCCCTGCCCAAACCGTATCCGTACAGAGTCCTCGGTCGGTTCGCTTTCCGCGCTCGCACTGTGGCCGCTCGGTAGATTCGATCTGTTCGCACGCGCTGGTTTGTCGCGCTGGCAATCGAACCTCGATGTGCGTTCGGACGGCATCCGGCTCTTCTCTCAGCACATACGCGGCACGGACGAAAAATTCGGCGCCGGCGCGCAACTGCACGTGCACAAGATCACGGCACGCCTTGAGTACGAGCACCTGAGATTCGGTCGTGACGCCGCGGACACCTGGTCGATCGGTGCTGCGTACGCCTTCCGCTGACGCGAATCAGCCGGCCGGCGCCGGCATCCCGAGCGCATTGGCGACGAAGCCAAACTGATCGGCAATGTCTTCGATCTGCATCCACACCGGCTTGCCTGCCCCGTGGCCCGCGCGCGTCTCGATGCGGATCAGCACGGGGTTGGCGCATGCCTGATCACGCTGCATCTCGGCCGCGAACTTGTAGCTGTTCCACGGCACGACGCGATCGTCGCGATCGGCAGTGGTGATCAGCGTCGGTGGATAGCAGGTGCCAGCCTTGACGTTGTGAACCGGCGAATAGGCTCTCAGCGCCTTGAACTCGGCGGGGTCTTCGGAGATGCCGAAGTCGCTCGACCACTGGCGCGCGTTGGCGCTGGCGGTGTGGTAACGCAGCATGTCCATGACGCCGACGCCCGGTAGCGTGGCGCCAAACAGATCGGGGCGCTGGGTCAGCACCGCGCCGACCAGCAATCCACCATTGCTGCGTCCGAGCACCGCGAGGCGCTTCGAATTGGTGTACTTCTCGCGAATCAGGTATTCGGCGGCGGCGATGAAGTCATCGAACACATTCTGTTTCTTGAGGCGCGTACCGGCCTGGTGCCATTCCTCACCGTACTCGCCACCGCCGCGCAGATTCGCCACCGCGTATATGCCGCCCATCTCGAGCCACGCCTGGATGGACGGACTGAATGCCGGCGACAGCGTAACGTTGAATCCGCCGTAGCCATACAGCATCACCGGTTGCGCACCGTCGCGAGGCGCGTCGCGCCGCCGCGTGATGAACATGGGCACGCGCGTGCCGTCCTTGCTGCTGTAGAAAACCTGTTCGGTGACGAACGGTGAAAAATTCGCGGGCACGTTCGGCGTGCGGTAATCGCTGACCGTGTTTGAGGCGACGTCGAGCCGCATGATGCGCATGGGCGTCAGGTAGTCGGAGTACGAGAAGAAAGCTTCTGGATTGTTTCCGGTGCCTACGAAACTGGTGGCGGTGCCGAGGCCCGGCAATTTCACCTCGCCAGCCTGCGCGCCGTTCGCATCGAACAGCCGGACGACGCTGCGCGCGTCGCGCGAGTATTCGACGACAATCCGGCCGCCAATGTAGTTGGAATTGGCGATGGCGATGTCGCCTTGCGGCACCACGGTGCGCCAGTGCGCAGGTTCAGCCTCTTTCGCCTTGACCGCGATTACCCGGCCGCGTGGAGCACTGTTCGTAGTCTGGAAAAAGAGCTCATCGCCATTCGAACCAATGAAGCTGTAGAGCGCATCCCAGGCCGTGAACAACGACTGAGGCTTGGCGCCCTGGGTTCGCAGATCCTGGACGAGCACCGCATTGGTTTCGTAGCCGTCGAACAGACTGATGATGAGATAGCGCCCGTCTTCGGTCACCTGGCCGGAGGGAACGCGCGTGGGATGGTCGGTGACCTTGTAGACCAATCGGTCTGCTGATTGCGCCTCGTCCAATTTGTGGAAGTACACGTCGGGCCGGCCGGCGTCGTCGCCGCGCTCGGCTTCCTCGGCTTTCTGACCGGGTTTGAGCGGATAGCGACTGTAGTAAACGCCCAGGCTGTCGCGGGCCCACGAAACCGAATAGAACTTGCTGAACTTGAGGACCACCGGCAGGTCTGTGGCGTCGCTCACGCGCCGGAAATGCCACGTGTTCCAGTCGGTGCCGCCGTCGGAAAGCGCGTAGGCGAGCGTCTTTCCATCGGGACTCGGAATCCATTGCGAAAGCGCGATGGTGGCGTCATCGCGCTTGCCATTGGGATCGACCAGTACTCGCGGCGACGCGTTGAGCGCATCGGCGACGTACAGCACGCTTTGATCCTGCGTACCGTCGTTGCGCAGGAAGAAATAGTTGCCACCTTCGCGCTGCGGAACACCGAAGCGTTCGTAGGTCCACAGCTGCTTGAGTCTTTCGCCCAGCCACGCGCGCTGCGGCAGGCGCTCGAGATACGGCTGCGCCAGCTCGTTTTCCGCCGTGACCCAATCGCGCGTCGCCTGCGAGCCGGCATCCTCGAACCCGCGATACGGATCGGCGACGCTCGTGCCGTGATAATCGTCGACGACGTTGCCACGCACGGGGGCGGGATACTGGAACGCCGGCGCCGCGGGCGCTTCGGCCGCGGGCGCGCGCTCGGCTTTTGGCGCCGACGCGCATGCGACCAGCAATGAGATGAGCGCGCCCGCGGCGAGCGTGATCTGGTAGCGAGGATTGTTGAGCATCCCTAAACTCCCCCAATGATTTTGAACGGAAGTGTAGCAAACGGCCCACGCGCGCTTTTCCGGCGCGCCGTGTTTCTTTTTCGTCCTGGCGCAGCGCTCGCGATGTTGTCGTTGGCGCTGCTAGTGGCAACCCTGTCGACGCCCGCGCGGGCCGAAAAGCTCACGCTCGACCGGCTGTTTTCGGCGCCCGACCTCTCGGGACCCTCGTTGCGCGGTGTGAAGATTTCACCCGACGGCCGGCTGATCGCGTATCTGCGTGCCCGCGAGGACGACAAGGACCGATTCGATCTCTGGGCGTTCGACGTGCGCGAATCGCGCGACCGGTTGCTCGTCGATTCGCGCACGCTCGCGGGCGCCGATCGCGCGTTGTCGGCCGAAGAGGAGGCGCGCCGCGAACGCCAGCGCACCTCGGCGTACTCGGGAATCGTCGAGTACAGCTTCGCGCCCGACAGCCGCCACCTGCTGATTCCGCTCAATGGCGATCTGTACGTTTACGATCTCGCCCGCAAACCCGCGGACGCGGTGCGGCGGCTCACGACGACCGAGGCCTACGAAACCGACGCGCGCTTTTCGCCGCGCTCGCATTTCGTGAGTTTCGTCCGCGACCAGAATCTTTTCGTCATCGACCTCGACACCGGCCGCGAACGCGCCATTACGCACGAGGGCGGCGGTCTAGTTAGCTTCGGCGTGGCCGAGTTCATCGCGCAGGAAGAGATGGATCGCGACACCGGATACTGGTGGTCGCCGGACGAACGGCACATCGCGCTCGCGCGTGTCGACGAATCCCCGGTCGCCGAGGTGGAGCGTTTCGAAATCCAGGCTACCGGCGCGCGCGTGGTCCACCAGCGATATCCCGCCACCGGCGCGCGCAACGCGCGCGTCGACCTGTTCGTCGCGGACCTCGCGGCCGAGAGCCGCTTGCAGCTCGACCTGGGAACCGACGCGGATGTCTATCTACCCGAAGTGGAATGGTTCCCTGACAGTCGCGGCATCGCCGTGCAACGGCAGAGCCGCGACCAGAAAACCCTCGAGCTGCTGCGATTCGACTCCCTCTCCGGCAGGGGCCGCGTGCTGCTCACCGAGCACAGCGACTTCTGGGTGCCTCTCAACCACGAACTCACTTTCCTGAAGCGGACATCGCAGTTCATCTGGGCTTCGTCGCGCGACGGTTTTCAACACCTGTACCTGTATGGCAATGAGGGAAACCTGATCCGCCAGCTCACCTCGGGCGCGTTCATGGTGGTCGGTGAATCGCCCGAGCCGGCGGTTGGTGCGGTCGACGAACGGACCCGACGCGTGTACTTCACCGCCAACCTGCCGTCGCCCGTCGAGCACCAGTTGTTCTCGGTGTCGCTCGACCAGCCGGCCGCGCCGCAACGCGTGACCAAGGGCGCCGGCTGGCACAGCATCGCGATGTCGATGGATGCCAGGGTTTTCGTCGATTCGTATTCGGACGCGAATACGCCGCGCAACGTCACTCTGCGGACGGCGAGCGGCCGTGCGCTGGCGCCGATGCTCGCGAACACGCTCGATGCGAAGCACCCCTACTCACCGTTCCTCGATGAGCATGTGCGCCCCGAGTTCGGCACGATCGCCGCGGCCGACGGCCAGGCGATGCAATACAAGCTCATGAAGCCGCGGAATCTCGTGCCTGGGAAGCGATATCCCGTGCTCGTCGACGTATATGGTGGCCCGGGTGTGCAGCGCGTGACCAACACCTGGGGCAACCTGTTTCATCAATACCTCGTGCAGCACGGCTACGTCGTGTTCGCGCTCGACAATCGCGGCTCCGGCCTGCGCGGCAAGCGCTTCGAGACCACGCTGGACCATCGCTTCGGGGGTGTCGAGGTACAGGATCAGGTGAAGGGCGTGGAGTTCCTGCGCGGCCTGCCGTACGTGGATGCGCAGCGCATCGGCGTGTTCGGCTGGAGTTACGGTGGTTACATGACGCTGCTGTGCCTGACGCAGGCGCCGGACAGCTTCGCGGCGGGAGTCGCGGGCGCGCCGGTCACCGACTGGGCGCTGTACGACACCCACTACACCGAGCGCTACCTATCTACTCCGCTGGCGAACGCGGAAGGATACCGGCTGAGCAACGTGCTCGAATACGCGAAGGACCTCAAACGGCCGCTGCTGCTGGTGCATGGCATGGCCGACGACAACGTGCTGTTCGCACACAGTACGGCACTCATGAAAAAGCTGCAGGATCTGCAGAAGCCGTTCGATCTCATGACCTATCCGGGCGGAAAGCACGGGCTCATCCGTCAAAACGTCACTGGCTGGCATGCGCATGCCAACATCGTGCGGTTTTTTGATCGGGAGCTTGGCCCCGACCCACGTTAAAGCTTGATGCGCCCTCCGCCGCCCGGTGGCACTCCACCGGCGTCGGGAACGACGATGCGCGACGCTGCTTCGCGGCGCATCTCGCGCGCTTCTTCGATGGCCTGTTCGATGGCGATCTTCACGGCGTCAGGAAACTTGTTGCAGGCGTCTTCGAGTGACGCGGCCTCGAGCTCGAAGGCGAGCGGCAACACGCCTGCCGGCGTGAGCAATTGTGTCTGCCCCGAGTACAGCACCGGACGCGAGGTGTCGGTGTTGCCGTCGGGGAGCACCGGGACCAGGCGACGCAGTGTCCCCGCCTTGCGATCCGTGAAGATTTCTTCGCGGTAGAGCTGCGAGATGTCCAACTTGATTTCGGGAAGCTGCTGTTCTTGGGCCATGATGATGTTCCGTCAGAAATGTGCCGTCACAATTGCGCGGCGGATGATACCAACTGCAATGCGGCGATGAACGGACGGTCGGCCGGGAGCAGGCGCTCATTTCCCAAAGCTTCGCAAACCACCCACTTGAGTTGCTGCCCGTCGAGGCTCCGCGGTGTGCCGAGTGCGGACACTTTCCACAAGACCAGGTCGACGACGCGATCCGGATACTCGTGAGTCAGCGTCATGATCTCCGCATCAGGCTGGGCATCCACGCCGAGCTCCTCGCGAAGTTCGCGTATCAGCGCCTGGGTGTCGCTCTCGTCGGATGCGACCTTGCCGCCGGGAAATTCCCACCAGCCAGCCATGTGCTTGCCGGCTGGCCGCTCGGCGATGAGCACGCGCCGTTGGGCGTCGAACAGCGCCGCGGCCACCACGCGCAGCCGTGGCTTCGACAAGTTACTCGACTCCCTCGAGCACGCCGTGGCAGTTCTTGAATTTCTTGCCGCTGCCGCACGGGCACGGCTGATTGCGCCCCACCTTGGGCGCGGCGCGCACGGGGCGCTGCGGCTGTTGCATGGGGATGGGTGGTGGGGCCTGACGCGCGCCTGGGGGCGGCGCCTGCGGTGGCTCGTCGCCGGCAGGACCGAGCTGCGCCAGTGACGCGGCCTCGGCGTGCTGTGCCTGCAGCGCACGATTGAGCCGCGCGCGGCGCGCCTCTTCTTCGCGCTCGAGCTGCTCCGGACTCTTCACCTGCACGTCGAGCGTCGCGAGAATCGTGACAGTCTCGAACTTGAGGCGCTCGAGCATGGCGGCAAACAACTCGAAGGCCTCGCGCTTGTATTCGTAGCGATAGTCTTTCTGCGCATAGCCGCGCAGATGGATGCCCTGGCGCAGATAGTCCATGGCACCCAGGTGCTCGCGCCATTGCTGGTCGAGTACCTTGAGCATGATGTCCTTCTCGACGTGCCGCATGATGGGTACGCCGATGCGCTGCACCTTGGCCTCGTACATGGCGTCGATGGCGCCGATGATGCGGCCGCGCAGCGTCGACTCCTCGAGCTCGGGCTGATCCTTGAGCCACTGCACCGGGTCCACCTGAGTGGCGAAGCTCTTGGCGATGGCGGCCGCGAGTCCCGTGAGATTCCAGTCCTCGTGACTGACATTCGACGGCAGGTGCTGGTCGAGGATGCCGCCAACTACCTCGGCGCGGATGCCGCGGATGGCGTCGGCCAGATCGACAGCGCCCATGAGCTCGGTGCGCTGCTGGTAGATGACCTTGCGCTGGTCGTTGGCCACGTCGTCGAAGGTGAGCAGCTGCTTGCGCACGTCGAAGTTGTGCGACTCGACCTTGCGCTGCGCTTTCTCGATCTGCTTGGTGAGCATGCCGCTCTCGATCACCTCGCCTTCCTTCATGCCGGCGAGCGCCAGCCAGCGCTTGGTGCGCGCCGGGTCGCCGAAAATTCGCATGAGGTTGTCTTCCATCGATAGATAGAAGCGGCTCGAACCCGGGTCGCCCTGGCGTCCCGAACGGCCACGCAGCTGGTTGTCGATGCGCCGCGATTCATGGCGCTCGGTGCCGACGATGTGCAGGCCACCGGCGGCCACCACCTTGTCGTGACGCGTCTGCCAATCGGCACGAATGCGCGCTGCGGTAACCTCATCGAGCCCGGCTTCGCCTGCCGCTGCCGCGGCCGCTTCGAGCTCTGCCTCGTTGTTGCCGCCGAGTTTGATGTCGGTGCCACGGCCGGCCATATTCGTGGCGATCGTCACTTTGCCGGGCATGCCGGCGTTCTCGATGATGTGCGCCTCGCGTTCGTGCTGCTTGGCGTTCAGCACCTCGTGCGGTATGCCGTTCTCCTTGAGCACGCCCGAAAGCAATTCGGAAGTCTCGATCGACGTGGTGCCGACCAGCACGGGCTGTTCGCGCTCGACGCAATCTTCGATGTCTTCGATGATCGCCTTGAACTTGTCGGACTGCGTGAGGTAGACGAAGTCCGCGTTGTCCTTGCGGATCATCGGCCGGTGCGTGGGGATCACGACCACTTCGAGGCCGTAGATCTGCATGAACTCCGGCGCTTCGGTGTCGGCCGTGCCGGTCATGCCGGAGAGTTTCTTGTAGAGCCGGAAATAGTTCTGGAAAGTGATCGACGCGACGGTCTGGTTCTCGGCGCGGATTTTCACGCCTTCCTTGGCTTCCACCGCCTGGTGAAGTCCATCGGACCAGCGGCGTCCCGGCATCGTGCGGCCGGTGAATTCGTCGACGATGATGACTTCGCCAGCGCGCACGATGTATTCCACGTCGCGTTTGTAGAGCGCATGCGCGCGCAGCGCCGCGTTCAGGTGATGCATCAGCCGGATGTTCGACGGGTCGTACAGGCTCTCGCCTTCGCGTAGCAGCCCGCTCTCGGCCATGAGCTGCTCGACGTGCTCGTGGCCTTCTTCGGTGAGATGCGTCTGCTTCTGCTTTTCGTCGACCGAATAATCGCCGGGGCCTTCCTCTTCGAGCTGCTTCTTGAGCCGCGGCACCAGCGTGTTCACCTTGACGTACAGGTCTTCGTTTTCCTCGGCCGGCCCGGAAATGATCAACGGCGTGCGCGCTTCGTCGATGAGGATGGAATCCACTTCATCGACAATCGCGAACGCGAGACCGCGCTGCACGCGGTCGTCGAGGGTGAAGGCCAGGTTGTCGCGCAGGTAGTCGAACCCGAATTCGTTGTTGGTGCCGTAGGTGATGTCGCAGCGATAGGCGGCGCGCTTTTCCGTCGGATCCTGCTGGTTCTTGATGACGCCGACGGTGAGCCCGAGGAAGCGGTAGATGGGGCTCATCCAGTCTGCGTCGCGCTGGGCGAGATACTCGTTCACCGTGACGACGTGCACGCCGTCGCCGGTGAGCGCGTTTAGATACGCGGCGAGCGTCGACATCAGCGTCTTGCCCTCGCCCGTGCGCATCTCGGCGATGCATCCGGCGTTGAGCGTGAGACCACCGATGAGCTGCACATCGAAGTGGCGCATCTTCAACGTGCGGCGCGCGGCTTCGCGAACCACCGCGAACCCTTCGGGAGCGAGATCGATGAGGGCAGCGCCTTCGGCGAGACGCTTGCGGAATTCGGCGGTCTTGGCGCCCAGGGCTTCGTCGCTCAACGCCTGCAGGGCGGTCTCAAATGCAGCCGCCTTGCGCACCGTCGCTTCATAACCACGGACGATGCGATCGTTGCGACTGCCGAAGAGCCGCGTCAGAAGATTGAGCACTTAGAAATCCTTGCGAGAAACTTCAAGCTGGACAGCCACTTAGGACAGTGCGTAACGCAGCCGGGCCGGTATTCTACGGATAGACCCGAGCGCGAGGAACTGGTTTCGGTGATGCCCTTGGTATGGCCGAGAGCCAGGGCTTGCAAGGCAATTTTTCCGGAATGGAAAACTAAACGGACGCCGCCGCTTGGGCGGCGATTTCCGACGTGGGCGGCAGCCCTTTTATCTACCGATGAAGGTCAGGGGATCGATCTGACGGCCATCCTTGAGGACTTCGAAGTGCACGTGGGGGCCGGTAGAGCGGCCTGTGGAGCCGACGAAAGCCAGCGTATCGCCGCGTGAAACTGTGCGGCCGACGCCGACGGCAAGACCCTGATTGTGGCCATACCGAGTGATCAGCCCGTTGCCGTGACTGACTTCAATCAGGTTGCCGTAGCCGGCCTTTTCGCCGGCGAAGGTGACCACGCCAGCCGCCACTGCAATGACCTCGGAGCCCTGGGGACTCGCGAAGTCGATGCCCTTGTGGAACGCCTGGTGGCCGTTGAACGGATCCTGGCGCTCACCGAAATACGAGGAAATATGACCTTCGTGCACCGGGCGACCGTCCGGGCGAATCTGCTCGTCGAGCTTCTTCGAGAGCAGCGCATTCTCGAGCGCGGCGAGCTGGGCGTCGCGCGAGGAAATCTTCTGTTCGAGGCCGTTGAGCAGCGCGTTCAGATCCGGCGCCTGCATGGCGGCGCCAATGTCGGATTCCGGGCCGCCGATCGCCGGCTGGCTCTCGAAATCGAACTCGCGTTTGTCGATGTTCGCCATCTTCGTGAGGCGCTCGCCGAGCGCATCGAGGCGAATGACATGAGCGTTCATCTGACCGATGCGCATGGCCACCGCATCGACGCGGCGTTGCAGTTCGGCTTTGAGTTCCTTGATCTCGGCCTGTTGTTCGGCGAGGGTCTCGGTCCAGGTGGCAACCCCGCGCGGCGCAGTCTTGCTCTCACCGATCGTGAATCCGAGGCTGAAGGCAGTGGCAAGAATGGCGACCAGCACCGCGGCAAAGGCTGCGACGGCGATCGGATGGCCCAGGTTGAAGTGCCGGGCACGTCCCTCTCGGCGCGAGAAAAAGATGATGTTCATCGCGCCAACTCCGGAACCACGGGGCAAAGCGGATCTCTACGATCCTGTTCTTTGTACTTCAAAGACTTGCACGTCGCTGGCATCCTCGTCGTCCGCTCCCTGTGAGAGTTTTGGACCGGCAAAACCGTAAGGCCCAGCAGGCGCGAAACTATGCCCAAAAGACCTATCCGAAACAAGCAAACCGTCCGTCCCGGCTCGAGGCCCCGGACGGCCGGAGACTTGATATCGGCGCGTCTGCCAGCTCTCGCCCAGCGTGCCCGTTCGACGCCTGAATCGTCCGAGTGGCACGTCGCAGTAATGAACGCGTTGGGATTGGAGCTGGGAAATAAGGTAAATCGCTGCAGTTTCGATAGCGGAACGATTACGGTGATCGCGGAATCCTCCGCCTGGGCCGCGCGAATTCGCTTCGCGCTCGCCGAAGCCGACCCCCAGCTGCAGGCCCGGCTGAAGGTCCTTCTGGATGGCAAGGCGCCCGGATTTCGCGAGCTCGTCGTTCGGGTAAGGCCCAGCCGCCACGTGGCACCCAAGCCTTGAGCTCGCGCGCAGCCTGACAGGTCAGCCTAGATTTCGCCTGACGCCAGCAGGTCTGCGGCGTAGTTCGCGGCGCGCGCCGACAGCGCCATGTAGGTCAGCGAGGGATTCACCGAGCCGGTCGAAGCCATGCACGAACCATCGGTGATGAACAGATTCGGCACGTCGTGCGCCTGGTTGCGGCCGTTTAGCACCGAGTTCGCCGGATCGCGACCCATGCGGGCCGTGCCCATTTCGTGCACGCATTGGCCAGGCGGATCCACGGCGCCGAACGCCGTCACGTTCTCGAACCCCGACGCCACGAGCATCTGTACGGCGTCACGGTTTCCGTGCGCGGCGAGCTTGCGTTCGTTTTCCCCGTGCTTGCAGTCGATGTGAACCAAGGGAATGCCCCAGCGATCCTTGCGCGAGGCATGCAGAGTCACGCGGTTGTCCGCCTTCGGCAGCATTTCGCCGAAGCCCACCAGCGCCATTTCCCAAGGTCCGGGATTTCGCAGGCGCGTCTTGAGCTCAGCGCCAATGCCCACTTCGTGCTCGCCCCGTCCCCAAGTGCTGCGGCTTGAATAACCCTGAAAGGTAAACCCGCGCAGGAAATCGACTTCCGTCTTCTCAGTGAAATTGATGTAACGCGGCAGGTAGAAACCGGTCGGACGACGGCCGTAGTAGTAGCGGTCGGTAAATCCGGGATGGAACCCGATTGCTCCGATGCCATTCACGTGATCCATGAGAAAGCGCCCGACGGCATCGGACCGATTCGCGAGCCCGTTCGGAAAATGTTCCGACTGCGAAGCGAGCAGGATCTGCGTGGTCGCGATGGTCGATGCGCACAGGAACACCATGCGCGCCTGGTACAACTTGCCCTGCCGTGTGTTCGCGTCGATGACGCGTACGCCGGAGATGCGGCGCTTGGTATGGTCGTAGTCGAGCCGATCGACGATGGCATCCGTCGCCACCGTGAGGTTGCCGGTCCTGCGCGCTGCTGGCAGCGTGGCGGACAGCGAAGAGAAATAGGCGCCGTAGCTGCAGCCACGTTCACAGGTGCTGCGCAGCTGGCAAGGACCGCGGCCCAACGCAATGTGCTCGGGCGTCGGCTCAGTCAGATGCGCGCAACGTCCCACGGTAATCCGGCGCGTCGGAAACTGTGCCTCGACTGCCTTCTTGAACTCGGTGTCCAGGCAGTTCAGAGCCATGGGCGACAGGAACTGTCCGTCCGGCAACTGTCCGAGTCCTTCGTTGGCACCGGAGATTCCGGCGAAGCGCTCAACCCGGTCGTACCACGGTGAAAGGTCCGCGTAGCGAATCGGCCAGTCGATACCGTTGCCGTCCTGCTTGTTGGCGTTGAGATCGAAATCGCTCATGCGATAAGTCTGGCGGCCCCAGGTGATCGACCGGCCACCCAGGTGATACCCGCGAATCCACGAGAAGGGACGATCCGCGGGCGTCGAATAGGGATGTTCGCTGTCGCGCACCCACCATTGCTTGGTGGCGGAATTGAACGCGTAACATTTGCTCTGCACCGAGTAGTGCTCGGCGACCTCGGTCTCGGGAACCTTGCCGCGATGGGGCACTTCCCAGGGCGTTGCAAAGTCCTTGTAGTCGGCGGGGTGATGGACGTTGCGTCCGCGCTCGATTATCAGCGTCTTGAGTCCGCGCTCGCACAGCTCCTTGGCGACCCAGCCACCGCTGATTCCAGAGCCCACCACTATGGCGTCGAAATCCATGGTGAATCAGACCGCCGAAGCGCGCCCGATCTCCGATAGTGGAACGCATGAACGCCAGGCACCCGGCACCAGCTCGTAATGCAGCTCTTGCGTGGCTCCGATTTCGGACTGGTAGTAACCAACCAGTACCAGGTACTTGAACTTGCCGTACGCGGGGTCCTGAAGTTTCACCCGCTCCTCGTCGAAGGCCCTAACCACTTCCAGCCGGCTCTCCGCGGGCAACTCGAGGAATGCGGCGCCGAAGCCGCGCCATGCCCGCTGGTCGATGGCTTCGAGCACGCTGGCGATTTCTGCGCGCGACTTCGCGGACGCCCACTGCGCCAGCATTTCGCGCATGAAAGACGGGACTCCGGCGGCGATGGCGCCGGGAGTATCGGTGGCCGGAATGATGGTTTCGCACACCTGTTCGAGCAGCGAAAACTGCTCGGCGCTGAGCCCGGGTTCCGTCGGGCCGGACGCGAGGCCCGACTTGCTTGCGAAACGAGTCAATGCCGCGGCACCGCCCAGCAGCAGGACGGCGCCGACCAGCATCGATCGACGATCGAATTTGTTATGTGACTGTTGCGGCAAGAAAGGTTGCTCCGCCCGATGTATCGGCCACGTTGCAACGAACTGCAAAAGCAATGCGTGCGCCCCTTCAAACTATCGGGCGGCGTGGAATCCGGACTGCAGGTGCTCGGCAAGCCCTTGCCGCGCATTGCGCGCGGCATCACGGAATGGCGGAAACCGGGGATTCCCTAAAAAGCCGAGCCCGCTGCGACCGGCGGCGGCTGGACGTAGGCGATGGGTGCGTCGGCGGGCTTCTCGAACACCACCGACTCCCAGGTGGACGGCTCGGAGATCAGTTTGCGCAGCAACTGATTGTTCAGCTTGTGGCCGGACTTGTGGCCGCTGAATTCGCCGATGAGGCTGTGGCCGAGTAGATAGAGGTCGCCGATGGCGTCGAGGATCTTGTGCTTCACGAACTCGTCCTCGTAGCGCAGGCCGTCTTCGTTGAGCACGCGGAAATCATCGAGCACGATGGCGTTGTCGAAATTCCCGCCGAGCGCCAGGTTGCGCGCGCGCAGCATCTCCAGGTCTCGCATGAAACCGAACGTACGGGCGCGTGACACCTCTTTGAGGTAGGACGTCGTCGAGAAATCCATCGACGCGGTCTGCGAGCGGCGCTTGAACAGCGGATGGTTGAACTCGATTTCGAAATTCACCTTGAAGCCGTCGAAGGGGCGGAACTCGGCCCACTTGTCGCCATCCTCGACGCGCACGCGCTGCTTGATGCGAACGAATTTCTTCGGCGCGCGCTGATCCTCGAAGCCCGCCGACTGCAGCAGGAAAACGAACGGACCGGCGCTGCCATCCATGATGGGCACTTCCGGCGCGCTCACGTCCACGTGCGCGTTGTCGATGCCGAGCCCCGCGAACGCCGACAGCAGGTGCTCGACGGTCGAGACGCGCGCGGCACCATCAATAAGAGTGGTGCCGAGCTGGGTATCGCCCACATTCAGCGCGTGGGCGCGCACCTCGGCGGGTGGATCGAGATCGGTGCGGCGAAACACGATGCCGGTATCGGGCGCGGCGGGTCGAAGAGTCATCAGGACTTTCTGGCCGGTGTGCATGCCCACACCCTGCGCGCGGATGGAATTTTTGAGAGTTCGTTGTCCGAGCATCTGCCAAATCTCCCGGTGCACGAGTATCCGGTGCACGGGTAGCGCCGCCTTGAGGCGGAACGGGGAGCGAGCGCAGCCTGAAGTCCACAGGACTCAGACGTGCGGCCGTGCCCTCAAAAGGGGCGCTACCGTAACACAATTGCCACGAATCAGTCTTCGACGTCAGTCGGCCTGGCGTCGCAGAAAGGCCGGTATATCCAGCACATCTTCAGCTTCCGCGTGACCATGGAGTCCATCTCCTACGGCCCGTTGACGCTGCACCGCCGGCTTGTCGAGCGCGGCGTAATCCGCAGCCGTAAGTGGACGTCGCGGTACCACACGCATGGCGGGTTCTGCCGGCGCCTGGGACGCCGCCGGAACTGCCTTGCTCAACGTGGGGACTTCGCGTCCGAAGGCCGAACGCCCACTGGCCACGACTTCGGGTTTGCCCAAGCCGGTCGCCACAACGGTGACGCGCATTTCATCAGACAGCTCCGGATCGATGACGGTTCCCACCACGACGGTGGCGTCATCCGAGGCGAACTGCTTGACGATGTTGCCGACTTCCTGGAACTCGCCGATGGACAGGTCCATTCCCGCGGTGACGTTGACCAGGATGCCGTGCGCGCCCGAGAGATTGATGTCCTCGAGCAGCGGCGAGGAGACGGCAGCTTCAGCCGCTTCCTTGGCGCGATTCTCACCGCGCGCCACACCCGAACCCATCATCGCCATGCCGGTTTCGCTCATGACGGTACGCACGTCGGCGAAGTCGACATTGATGAGGCCGGGCCGCGTGATGAGTTCCGCGATGCCCTGCACCGCACCCTGCAGCACGTGGTTCGCGCTCTTGAAAGCGTCCAACAGGGTCGTCTTCGCGCCGAGCACCGTGAGCAGCTTCTGGTTCGGAATGGTGATGAGAGAGTCGACGTACTTGCCGAGTTCGGCGAGGCCGTGATTCGCTACCAGCGAACGCTTGTTGCCTTCCATTTCGAACGGACGCGTCACCACGGCGACCGTCAGGATTCCAAGCTCCTTGGCAACCTGAGCGACCACCGGTGCGGCACCCGTGCCCGTGCCACCACCCATGCCGGCGGTGATGAACAGCATGTCGCATCCTTCGATCATCTCGATGATGCGATCGCGATCTTCCATCGCCGCCTGCCGGCCGATCTCGGGGTCGGCGCCGGCGCCGAGCCCCTTGGTGATGTTGCAGCCGATCTGCAGGCTGGTCTTCACCTTCGAGTGCTTGAGCGCCTGCGCATCGGTGTTGATGCACAGAAACTCCACGCCCTCGATGCCACTTTGCACCATGTGCGCGACCGCGTTGCCGCCGCCGCCGCCTACCCCTATTACCTTGATTACAGCGTTCTGGCTGTAAGCATCCATTAGTTCAAACATCGTGTCGCTCCTTCACTAGTTAATTCAAAGCTGTCAGCTTCGTTTTCGAACATCGTCAGAAATTCCCCTGAAACCAATTCTTCATGCGTTCGGCCATCGTGCGGGCATTGCCGGTGATCGAACGGCCGCGGTTGCCGGCGATCGCGTTGTCGCGCGCGTACAGCAGCAGCCCCGCGCCGGTCGAGTAGATAGGATTGCGGACCACGTCGGAGAGGCCGCGAATGTGCTGCGGAACCCCCAGGCGCACCGGCACGTGGAATACTTCCTCGGCGAGCTCGATGGCGCCTTCCATCTTCGAGCTGCCGCCGGTGAGCACGATCCCCGAGGCGATGATTTCCTCGAAACCCGAGCGGCGCAGTTCTTCGCGCGCCAGGCCGTAAAGCTCTTCGTAGCGCGGCTCGACCACCTCGGCCAGTGTCTGGCGCGCCAGGCGGCGCGCGGGACGATCGCCCACCGACGGCACTTCGATGCTCTCGTCGGGGTTGGCGAGCTGCGACAGCGCGCAGGCGTAACGCACCTTGATGTCCTCGGCGTACTGCGTGGGCGTGCGCATGGACACGGCGATGTCGTTGGTGACCTGGTCGCCGGCGATCGGGATGACGGCGGTATGGCGAATCGCTCCCTGCGAGAACACCGCGAGATCCGTGGTGCCGCCGCCGATATCGATGATGCACACCCCGAGCTCGCGCTCGTCGTCGGTGAGGCAGGCAAAGCTCGAAGCGAGCTGCTCGAGCACGATGTCATCGACCTCGAGGCCGCAGCGCTGGATGCATTTCTCGAGATTGTTGGCGGCGCTCTCCGCGCCGGTGACGATGTGCACCTTGGCTTCGAGGCGCACGCCCGACATGCCGATGGGATCGCGAATGCCTTCCTGGCCGTCGATGATGAATTCCTGCGGCAGCACGTGCAGGATCTTCTGGTCGGCGGGAATGGCGACGGCCTTCGCCGCATCCACCACGTGCTGCACGTCGACGTCGCTCACTTCACGGTCGCGGATCGCGACCACGCCGTGCGAGTTCAGGCTGCGCACGTGCGAGCCGGCAATCCCGGCGAACACCGAGCGGATCTCGCAGCCGGCCATGAGTTCGGCCTCTTCGATGGCGCGCTGGATCGACTGCACCGTCGATTCGATGTTGACCACCACGCCTTTCTTCAAGCCGCGTGACGGCTGAGTGCCGATCCCGATCACTTCGATGGAGTTGTCGGAATGCACTTCGCCGACCAGCGCGGACACTTTCGATGTGCCCACGTCGAGACCGATGATCAGGTTCTTGTCAGGACGCTTAGCCATTAGTTTGGGCCATCAATAGGTGCCATCCGAATTGTCATCCTCTGGCTGGCCCGCCGCGACGCGTTGCCCGCCCTGGCGCCAGCCGATTGCAAACCCGTTCGTGTAACGCATGTCGACGTAGCCGATGTCGCTGGCGTGCGCCGCGATCTGTCCGACGCCGGCGGCGACGAACCGCGCGAAACGCTCGTCGATCTGGCGGCGCCCGAGCCGCACGGTGATTCCATTGTCGAGATCGAATTCCCACGCGCCGCGTAGATCCAGCCTTACCGCCGTCAGTCGCATGCCGGCCTCGATGAGCTGGCCTTGCGCGGCGAGATAGCGGCGCGCCACTTCGTTCTCGGACCCTTGCGGACCCGACAGTCGCGGCAGCTCCGGCGGAATGTGTCGCGCTTCGGAGATGAACAGCTCGCCGCGCGTATTCAGCAGACCGTTGGCGCCCCAGCGTGCCGCCGCCACCTGCTCGGTGACGCGGATGTTGAGGGCACGCGGCCACTGCCGTTCCACCGTCGCGCTATCTACCCAGGGAAGCTGCTCGACCGCGCGCCGCACGGCGGCGAGGTCCACGCTCACCAGGCCCATGTCGCGCACGCGCGCCTTGACGGCCTGTTCCACCTCACCAGCCGAGACGCGCTGGAAACGGCCGGTGACCGACACCTGCGTGATGTTCTGGTCGAGGGCGCCCAGTCCCAGCGTCCCCGCGATGCCGAGCACCGCGAGCACCGCCGCCGCGATTCCAAATCGCGCCAGCAGGGCGGCCGGAAAACGGAAGCCGGTGCCCTCGTTCTTGCGCCGGTTTTTGGGTTTGCCCCACATCAGACAATCACTGTCCGCGTGAATGAGGTTTCGAGCACTTGCCAGACCAACTGCTCGAAACTGATGTCGAGCGCCCGCGCCGCCTTCGGCACCAGGCTGTGATCGGTCATGCCGGGGATCGTGTTGATCTCCAGCAGATAGGGCTTGCCGGCCTTGTCCATCATGAAATCGGCGCGTCCCCAGCCCTCGGCACCGACCGCGGCGAACGTGGCGAGCGACAGATTGGCGAGGTGCTTCTCCGCTTCGGCTGAGAGTCCCGACGGGCAGGTGTATTTCGTGTCGGTACGAAAGTACTTCGCCTGGTAGTCGTAAAACGTGGCCGGCGTTTCGATGCGAATCGATGGCAACGCACGGCCCTGCAGGATGGCCACGGTGTACTCACCACCGGTGATCCACGGCTCGGCGAACACATCGGGCTCAAGTAGCGCCGCTGCCTGGTAGGCGGCAGCGAGATCACCGGCCTTCTCCACCTTGGTCATTCCCACCGACGAACCCTGCGTGGCCGGCTTCACGATGAGCGGCAGGCCGAGCCTTTCGACGCAGTTGTCCAGGTCAGCGGGCGAACGCAGCACCATGTACTCGGTGGTGGGAATGCCTACGGCCTGCGCCAGACGCTTGGTGCGCAGCTTGTCCATGCCGATCGCCGAGCCCATGACGCCGCTACCCGTGTAAGGCAGCCCGAGGAATTCCAATGCGCCCTGCAACGTGCCGTCCTCTCCGCCGGGTCCATGCAGCGCGATGAACACGCGGTCGAATTTGCGCGTGACGAGCTCGTTGATCGGCTTGTCGCGCGGATCGAAAGGATGCGCATCCACACCGCGCTTGGTCAGCGCCGCGAGACAGGCGTTGCCCGAGAGCAGCGAGATCTCGCGTTCGCTGGAGGTGCCGCCGAACAATACGGCGACCCGGCCGAAATCCCTGGCGTCGGTGACGTGCCTGACGATCTTGGGGTCGTGGCGCAGGCGCATCAGAGCGACTCCCCGACGGTGCGGAATTCCGGTGTCAGCGTCACGCCGAACTTTTCCTGGACGACGCCCTGAATGTGCGCCACGAGCTTCTCGACGTCCGCCGCCGTGGCAGCCTCGACGTTCACGAGAAAATTCGCGTGCTTGGGTGAAACCATGATGTCTCCGATGCGAAAGCCCTTGAGGCCGGCCGCTTCGATCAGACGCGCGGCGTGATCGCCCTCGGGGTTGGTGAACGTCGAGCCGCAGCTCCATTCGCCGATGGGCTGCGTTTCCTTGCGCCTGGCCAGCAACTCGCGCATCGCCTCGTCGGTGATGCCGGGGCGGTATTCGAACTCCAGCGCGGCGGCGAGGAAGAACTCTCCCGGCGCCGGCGGCACGATGTGGCGGTAGCCGTAGCTGTATTCGCGCGCGTCGCGGCGGCGATCAACACCCCGCGCGTCGCATACGTCGACGCTGCGCACGCGCGGCCAGGTCTCACCACCGAAAGCGCCGGCGTTCATGGCGAGCGCGCCACCGAGCGTGCCGGGGATACCGGCCAGGAATTCCGCGGGCCCGAGGCCCCATTTGATGCACTGGCGCGCGAGGCGCGCGCAGGGCACGCCGGCTTCGCAGGTGAGCGTGGTGTCGTTGACGCGCTCGAGGCGCGTGAGCCCGCTCTGCGTGTCGATGACCACGCCGCGTATGCCGGCGTCGCGAACGAGGAGATTGCTGCCGAGGCCGAGCCAGAAGCGCGGCATGCCCGGCGGCAG
>Ga0307513_10002733_pt1 | contig 24258 bp, 17 predicted proteins | sample 15_EM_MG_FD_202174 | JGI IMG/M metagenome (GOLD analysis project Ga0307513, IMG submission 202174) | Populus trichocarpa ectomycorrhiza microbial communities from riparian zone in the Pacific Northwest, United States - 15_EM | ecosystem: Host-associated > Plants > Roots > Unclassified | place...
GGAGCGCCGCTACCGCCTCGCCGCGCGCCGTGATCGCGGCCGCGAGATCGCCGCCGAACAGGCCGATCACGAACGGCGCCTCGACGATGACGACGCCGATCGCGAGCACGGTCCCGCTCCACGCGTAGAACAGCTGGAACGGCAAGCCGAACACGCCCAGCACCTTGTGGACGTCGCTCGCCAGCGTGCGCAGGCCGCGCGTCGTCCGGATCTGGCGCCAGTGCCGCACCAGATCTTTCAGGTGAATCAAGAGGCCCGTCAGCACGGTCAGCAGCAGCGACATCGCCGCCAGGCCGGCGACGTAGACGCCGCCCGGAATCGGCCCGAGATAGTGCAGATCGAACATGAACTGGCCCAGCTCGCTGCGCACCCGCTCGAGCCGGCCGCTGTCCGGCGACAGCCGGTACTCGCGAACGACCTTGCCCTTGCTGAGGTACGCGCGCATCCCGGTCGGCTCGAGCTGGAGCGCCATGCGCCGCTCGCCGACCGCGTGCTCCTCGCGGACCAGCTGCTCGACCAGCGGCGCGAGCCGGGCGGGCGCGACGGCCGGCCGCGCGGCCACCGGATCGGCCCACATGTTGAGCTCGAGGTTGAACAGCGTGAACGCGCCGAGGAAGAACATCACGAACAGCAGCAGCGCGCCGATCACGCCGAGCCAGGCGTGCGCGTCCCAGAAGATCTGGAAGCTGCGCGGCGCGAGCTTCACGACCGCGCCTCGCGAAACGGATCCGGCAGCGCCAGGCGCGCCGCGGCGATCACGAGCACGGCGACGGCGAGCACGATCGCCAGCCGCAGCCACGCCCGGCGGCCGCTCGGCGCGAGGAACGTCCACAGGCTCGCGGCGGACCACAGCGGAATCACCACCACACTCCCGATCAGATATCGCTCGGTCGCCGGCAGCGGCAGGCCATAGGCCAGCGCCAGCCCGGCGGCGAGCGCCACGGGGAACGCGCCGAGCAGCGCCGCCACCGTGCGCGACGCCGAGTGGTCGAGCCGGGCGCGGCCGCGCGCGGTCACAGCTCCCCGGTCAGCTTGAGGTAGACCGCGCGGCCCGGCCGCTGCGCGCCGAACGAGTCGTAGACCTTGGCGTCGGTCAGGTTGTCGATCTCGAGCGTCGTCGTCAGCCGGACCGAGCCGCGGGTCGAGCTCCAGGTCACGCCGAGGTTGTGGGTCAGCTGCGCCGCGATCTGCTGCTTGCTGTCGAGCATGCCCTGGCTCTCCCAGCTGCGATAGAACGCGTGCGAGTAGCGCCCGGTCGAGAACGGCTCGATCACGTCGCCCGCGCCGGGCCAGTCCTCGAAGTGCAGGTGGGCGCCCCAGCTGCCGAACAGGTATGGCCGGTTGGGCAGCCGGTCACCGTCGAAGTCGGCGAACGCGCCGTCGTCCGACACGACCCTGACGTCCTCGTAGGTCAGCGTGCCGTCGAGCCCGACCCAGCGCCCCGGCGCGGTCCACGCGACCGCCTGCTCGAGGCCCAGGCCGCGGGCGCGAAACACGTTCTGATAGCTGAACTCGCGATCATTGCCAAACAGCACGATGAGCTTGTTGCTGTCGCGCAAGAACGCATTGGCGTCGTAGGTGAGATCGCCGATCGCGGTCCGCTTGCGCTCGACGCGCGGCCCGAAGTTCGCGTTGTGGCTGACCTCCGGCGCGAGCCCGAGGTTGGCGCGCACCAGGACGCCGTCGCCGAAGACTTCGTCGGTCCGCGGCATCCGCGTGGCGTACTCGTACGACGCCTTGACGAACAACCACGGCACCAGGCGGACGCGGAGCGCGTCGCCCGCGCCGAACGTGTCGAGCGCGCGGTCCCGGGCGACCAGCGCGCCGCCCGCGATCACCTCCTCGGTCGCGGCCCGGTAGACGTAGCCCTTGGCGAACGCGACGTTGACCAGCCGCCCCGCGAGCCAATCGCGCTCGTGCTCCACGCCGGCCACCAGCGTGGACAGCCGGCGCCGCGCGCTCAGCGGATCGCGCAGCGCCGGATCGGACGCCACGCGCTCGTTGCCGGTGCGCGAGCTCACCGTCGGCGACACCGAGAGCCGGAGCGCGTCGTGCGCGGTCGCGGCCCACTTGAGCGTCGCGCGCGCAAAGCCGCTGTTCTCCCACACCACTTGATCGGTCGGCGTGGCGTCGATCTCGCCGGCGCTGCTCGTGCGCATGTAGATCCGCTTGCCGAACCAGTCGTAGACCCACGGGCTCAGGTCGGTCAGCTGGATCCGGCGGTGCGCGTAGTTGGCGACCAGCTCGAGGTCGAGCTTGGCGGCGAGGCCGACCTCGTAGCGCGCCGTCGTGCCGAGCACGCGCTCGCGGTAGGTCACCTCGCCGTACGGCACCGCCATGATCACGTTGCTCTGCAGATCTTTCTCGAAGCTCGAGAACGCGGCCTGCAGCGTCAGCCGCCGGGCCCACGGCCGATCGTGCAGCGCGACCTCGAGCGTGCCGCCGCCGGCGCGATAGCCGTCGTGGAAGCGATCGACCTTGGCGGTCGTCAGCTGGCCGAGCTCGTCGGCGACCCGGGCGTCCACCGCGTAGTCGTTCTTGGCGAGGTCGAGGAACGCCGAGCCGCCGGCGGTCCAGCCGCGCGCCGCGTCGCGATACGCGCCGTCCAGCGTCAGGCGATGCGTGCCGAACGAGCCGACCTGATAGCTGGCGCCGAGCCGCGTGCGATCGGTCGGCACGCGCACCAGGTTGATCGCGCCGCCGAGCGCATCGGCGCCGAACCGGATCGGCACGACGCCGCGATAGACCTCGACCCGGTCGATCAGGTTGACCGGTACGTTGGCGACGCCGAACGGAAAGCCCGCGAGCTCCAGCGGCACGCCGTCGAGGAAGAACCGGATCTGCTCGTTGCTCAGGCCGTCGAGCGAGAGCTGCTCGGTCGAGCCCAGCCCGGCGCCCCGGCGCACGACGATGCCCTGGCTGCGCGCCAGCACCTCGCCAAGATCCGCGCTCTGCTGCTGCGCCAGATGCGTGTCGATGACATTCACCGCATCGGCCGAGCGCTGCAGGCGCTGCGCGTCGGTCTGATACTCCGACGTGATCTCGACGACCTCGCCCACCGGCTCAAGGGCCGCGGGAGGCGAGCTGGGCGCAGCGGCAGCCGGCGGGCTGGGTGCCTCGACCGGCGCGCTGGGTGCCTCGACCGGCGCGCTGTCGGGCGCCACCGGCGCCGGGGCCGCAGGCGCTGGCCCGCCCTGCGCGTGCGCCGAGGACGCCTCGATCGCGAGCAGCGCCGAGACGACGAGGACGAACAAGACGGACATGGACGGATCGACGACTTATGAAATTGATTACCAAAATCAAATCCCACGGGAACGCCCACTTGTCAAGCCGTCCCCTCGGCATGAACAACGACAAGCTCCGCGACGACCTGTTCTTGTATGAACAATTTCGGCAGGATCAAGGCGGATCTACCAAGGAGAGCTCATGTTTGACCATGTCAAATTCGGAGTCAGCGACTTTGCAGCGAGCAAAGCGTTCTTCCTCAAGGCGCTCGCGCCGCTCGGCGTGGCGGTTATCGCGGAAGGGGCCCCGACATACGGAGTCGAGCTCATGAGACCAGACGATCAGGCTTCCTTGGTCCTGTTCCAAACTGACGAGAAGCCGGCGCATCTTCACCTGGCGTTCAAGGCCGAGAATCGCCAGCAAGTCGAAGCTTTCTATCGCGCGGCGCTGGAGGCGGGTGGCAAAGACAACGGTGCGCCGGGCCGGCGCACACAATACAGCGGAAACTACTATGCAGCGTTCGTCATTGGCCCGGACGGGCACAACATCGAAGTGGTCTGCCACGAGCTCGAGGCCTGATTGAGCAACTAATTGCTGTCAATTACGATGACGCTTCGGTTCTCGGTCCTCGGTCTTCGGTCTTCGGTCTTCGGTCTTCGGTCTTCGGTCTTCGGTCTTCGGTCTTTGCCGCGGCCGCTGCGACGCCCTACAAGGTCAGCGTGAAGGTCGCGCCCCCGCCGGGACGCGCGCTGACCGCGACCGCGCCGCCATGAACCTGCGCGATCCCACGCACCAAGCTGAGCCCAATCCCAGTGCCCGACTTTCGAGTCGTGAAGAACGGCACGAAGATCCGCTCGACCAGCTCCGCGGGCACGCCGCCGCCATTGTCGGAGACCTCGAGCGCGGCGCGTCCGGCGCCGGTCGTCCGGCCGCGCAACCAGACGGTCGCGCCGGGGCGGTCGCCGAGCGCCTGATCCGCGTTGCGCACGAGGTTGATCAGCGCCTGCTCGAGCAGCGCGCGATCCGCCGATACATAGATCGGCACGGGCGGCGGCTCGACCACGAGCGCGACGCGGCTCCCGAGCTCGCCAACGAACAGCTCGCGGATCCGGCCGATCAGCTCGCCGAGCTCGATCCGCTCGCGCTGCGGCGGCGGCATGGCCGCGAACTCGCGGTAGCGGCTGACGAACCGCATCAGGCCGTCGCTGCGGCGCGCCGCGACCGCGCTGGCCTCGCGCGCCTCCTCGATCAACTTCTGCGTGACCCCATCGAGCGCGCCGAGCTCGACCTCGGCGAGCCGCTCGGCGGCCGTCGCGCTCAGCGACGCCACCGGGGTCAGCGAGCCGGTGATCTCGTGCGCCAGCACGCGCGCCATGTCCTGCCAGGCCTCGAGCGCGCGCCCCTCGAGCTCGCCCTGGATGTCCTGCAGCGAGATCAGCCGGCGCACCCGGCCCTCGCTGGTGAACGCGCCGACCGACAGCACCAGCGTGTGCGGCTCGTCGAGCACCACGCGGGTCAGCCGCCGCGTGCCGATCGGCGTCTCGATCAGGTCACGGGCGAACGTCGCGCCGTGGCTCGCGAGCTCGTCGAGCCGGGCGTCGCCGGTCCGGCCGATCAGCCGCCACGCCGCGGCGTTGAGCGGCGAGACCACGTCGTCGGCCACCGCGAGCAGCGCGATCGGCGCGTGGTTGAGCACCTCGGTCAGGTAGCGCGCGCGCCGCTCGGCGGCGTGGCTCACCGTCCGCAACCGCTCGGCGATCTGCGCGAGCGCGGCCTCGAGCGGCGCGAGGCCAGCCGCCACCGGCCGCACCACGTCGCCGAGATCGCCCGCGTTCCACGCCGCGAGCAGGAACGCGACCCGCTCGTGGGTCCGGCGCTGGAACCGCAGCAGCTCGACGATCTGGATCACGGCGATCACGGCCAGCACGATCGGCACCGCGCGCAGCCGGCTCCCGAGCACCAGCCCGCCGATCGCGACGAGCAGCGCGGCCAGCGCGAAGATCCGCGCGATCAGCCGCAGCTCGAGCGCCGTCGACCACCGGGCCGGGTCAGAGCCCATACTTCACCATGCGCCGGTACAGCGACGCACGGGTCAGGCCGAGCTCGCGCGCCGCGTGCGACACGTTCCACGTGTGCTTGCGCAGCGCGCGCACGATCGCGTCCTTCTCGATCTCCTCGAGGTTCAGCACGTCGTCCGACGGGGCCACCGCCGGGGCGCTCGCGGCGGTGATCGTCCCGAGCTGGCCGAGCTGAAAGTCCGCCTCGCGCAGCGGCCCGCCCGAGCTCATGATCACCGCGCGCTCGACCGCGTGGCGCAGCTCGCGCACGTTGCCCGGCCACGGATACGCGAGCAGCATGCGGAGCGCCGGCCCCGCCACGCCCGGCACATCGCGACGGTACTTGCGCGCGAACACCCGCGCGAAGTGCTCGGCGAGGACCGCCAGATCCTCGGGCCGATCGCGCAGCGGGGGCACCGTCAGCGTCACGGTGTTCAGGCGATACAGCAGGTCGACGCGAAACACCGCCGGATCGGCGAGCTGCGCCGGCGCCAGGTTGGTCGCCGCGATCACCCGCACGTCGATCGCCACCGCGCGGTGGTCGCCGACCGGCGTGACCACGCGCTGCTCGAGCACGGTGAGCAGCTTGGCCTGGAGCCGCAGCGGCAGGTTGCCGATCTCGTCGAGGAACAGGGTGCCGCCGCTGGCCGCCTGGAACCGGCCGACGCGGTCCTCGCGCGCGTCGGTGAACGCGCCCTTGCGATGACCGAACAGCTCGCTGTCGAACAGCGCCTCCGCCACGCTGCCGAGATCGACCGAGACGAACGCGCGATCGGCGCGGCTCGACTGCCGGTGGACCTCGCGCGCGATGACCTCCTTGCCGGCGCCGTTCTCGCCGAGCAGCAGCACGTTCGCGTCGGTCGGCGCCGCGCGGCGCACCAGCTCGAGCAGCTCGAGCATCGCCGGCGCGCGATAGAGCCTGGCGTCGTCGGCCAACGCCCCGGTCGTCGCCGGGCTCGTCGGGCGCGACGGGCGCAGCGCCAGCGCCGCGCGCACGGTCGCGACCAGCTTGTCGTTCTGCCAGGGCTTGGCGACGAAGTCGAACGCGCCGCGCTTCATCGCCTCGACCGCGACGTCGACGCTGCCGTAGGCGGTCGCCGCGATCACGACGACCTCGGGGTGCTGGGCCTGGCTCCGGTCGAGCCAGGTCAGGCCGTCGGCGCCCGAGATGTCGCCGATGCGGTAGTTCATGTCGAGCACGACGACGTCGATGCGATGCTCGGCGACCGCGGCGAAGATCTCGTCGGGCGTCGCGCAGCACACCACGCGCTCGACGTGACGTCCCAGCGCCAGCCGACCCGCGGTCTGGATGTCCTCGTCATCGTCCACCAGGAGGACGCGGCCCAGCAGATCCGACACGATCGATACCTCGTACGCGGCAGTGTCCGCTGGCGGACAGTAGATCGTCCACGCGCGGACAGCCAGCGACGTCCCGCGAGAGATATCGCCGACGTCGCGCGGGCACGACCCTTGCTATCTCGGCACGAGATGGATCAGCCGCTCCGGCGTTCCGCGCGGCTCCGGCTGCGCGCTCCACTGCGCTGGCTGATCGGCATCGCCGTCGTGATCGTCGCGGCGATCTGGCTCACCCGCGGCAGCGGCGCGTTGCGCGTCACGCGAGCCTCGCTCCAGCTCGCCACCGTCACGCGTGGCACGTTCGAGGACTTCATCCCGCTCACCGGCGAGGCCGTGCCGCCCGAGACCGTCTTGCTCGACGCCATCGAAGGCGGCCGGATCGAGCGCATCCTGGTCGAGGATGGCGCCCAGGTCACCGCCGGCCAGCCGCTGATCCGGCTGTCGAACCCAGCGATCCAGCTCGACGTGATCTCGCGCGAGACCCAGCTGACCGAGCAGCTCAACAACCTGCGCAACAGCGAGCTCGTGCTCGAGCAGACCCGGGTCGCGCTCGAGCGCGAGCAGGTCGAGCTCGAGTACCAGGCCACGAAGTCCAAGCGCAACGCGGCGATGTACGCGGCGCTGTCGCCCGCGGGCGCGGTGGCGCGGGCCGACGACGACGACGCGCAGGACGCCGCGGTGTACTACGCGCGGCGGGTCGCCGTGCTGCGCCGCGCCCAGGCGATCGACGCGCAGATGCGGCGCCGCCAGCTCGGCCAGCTCAAGGAGTCCGAGGCGGCGCTGACCCGGAACATGGAGTTCACGCATCGCCAGCTCGAGCACCTCGAGGTCCGGGCGCCGATCGACGGGACGCTCACCGCGCTCGACGTCCGGGTCGGCCAGTCGGTCGCGCTCGGCGCCCGGCTCGGACAGATCGATGTCCACGGCGCATTCAAGCTCGCCGCCAAGGTCGATCAGTTCTACGCCGGCCGCGTCGTCGTCGGCCAGCACGCCACGCTCGCGATGGCCGGCCACGATTACCCGCTCACCGTCGCGAAGGTCTATCCGCGCGTCGACGCCGGGCGGTTCACCATCGACCTGACGTTCCGCGAACCACCGCCCGAGCTGCGCCGCGGCCAGACCTTGCAGCTCCGGCTGTTCGTCGGCGAGGCGGTCGAGACCCTGCTGATCCCCAACGGCGCGTACCTCGAGCGCACCGCGGGCAACTGGGTGTTCGTGCTTGCCGGCGCCGCCGCGACCCGGCGCGCCGTCCAGCTCGGCCGCAAGAACCCGCGCTTCGTCGAGGTGCTCGGCGGCCTCGCGGCAGGCGAGACCGTCGTGATCTCGTCCTACAACACCTACGGCGACACGACCGCGATCACCCTCGAGTAACCCCGGGACCCACGATGCTCACCTTGACCAACGCGACCAAGATCTACCGCACCACCACGGTCGAGACCACCGCGCTCGCGGGGGTCGACCTCCACATCCGCAAGGGCGACTTCGTCGCGATCATGGGGCCGTCGGGCTGCGGCAAGTCGACCTTGCTCAACATCCTCGGCATGCTCGATCTGCCCGACGCCGGATCCTACACGTTCCTCGATCACGAGCTGATGAGCGCGTCGGCGCGCGAGGTCGCGGCGCTGCGCATGCAACACCTCGGCTTCGTGTTCCAGAGCTTCAACCTGATCGACGATCTCAGCGTCGCCGACAACATCGAGCTGCCGCTGCTCTACCAGCGAATCCCGCGCGGCGAGCGCAAGCGCCGGACGGTCGAGGCGATGGACGCGGTCGGCCTCGGCCACCGCGCCGGGCATCGACCGTCGCAGCTCTCGGGCGGCCAGCAGCAGCGCGTCGCGATCGCGCGGGCGATCGTCACCCGGCCCGCGCTGATCCTCGCCGACGAGCCGACCGGCAACCTCGACTCCACGCACGGCGAGACCGTGATGGCGCTGCTCAAGGCGCGCCACGCCGAGGGCACGACGATCGTGATGGTGACCCACTCGAGCACCGACGCCGCCTACGCCACGCGCCTCGTGCACCTGCGCGATGGCCGGATCCTCGCCGAGTCGGCCACCGCGCAGCGCCCCGAGGGCCTCGCGTGCTGACCCACTACGTCGCGTTCGCCGCGCGCCAGCTCGCCAAGTCGCCGCTCTACGGCGTGCTGTCGATCGGCGGGCTCGCGATCGGCCTCGCGGCCTGCATCCTGGTCGCGCTGTTCGTGCACCACGAGACCAGCTACGACCGCACGCTGCCGGACGTCGATCGGCTGTACCGGATCCACACCACGGTGAACATCCCCGGGCGACCGCCGATCCACGCGGTGATGTCGCAGGGCGCGCTCAAGGAGGCGGCCGAGCGCGAGATCCCCGAGGTCGAGTACGCGACCCGGCTGGAGATCCTCGAGACCACGGTCAAGCGGCGCGACGCCAGCGCGGCCGACCAGCTCGCCCTGGTCGACCCGACGTTCTTCGCCGTCCTCGATCTGCCGGTCGCGCGCGGCGATCGGGCGCGGATCTTCGCCGATCCATCGGCCGTGCTGGTCACCGAGACGACCGCCCGCACGTACTTCGACGACGCCGATCCGATCGGCGGCTCGCTGCGCCTGTGCTGCGTCGCCGACCAGGAGCGCGAGCTGCGCGTGGTCGGCGTGCTGCGCGACCTGCCCGCCACCTCGCACCTCAAGCTCAGCATCGTCGCCGAGCTGCGCACCGGGATGGATCCGGCGCTCGACGGCCAGCGCGCCGACTGGGACAACGTCACGAGCAACACCTACGTGAAGCTCCGCGCGGGCGCGACCGCCGAACAAGCCGACGCCCGGCTCGCCACGCTGATCAAGGTCCACGTCGCGCCGATCAAGATCGGCGACAAGCTGATCCAAGCGGCCGACCTGATCGGCTTGCACGCGCGCGCGGTCCGCGATCTCCACCTCGCCGCGGCCAGTGATGCCGCGATCTTCCCCGACATGAAGCCGGCCGGTGATCCGGGCGTGGTGTCCACCCTGTCCACGGTGGGCCTGATCCTGCTGCTGATCTCGGTCACCAACTTCATCAACATGGCGACCGCGCGCTCGGGCCGCCGGGCCCGGGAGATCGCCGTCCGCAAGGTGCTCGGCGCCGCGCCGCGCGACATCATCGTGCAGTACCTCGGCGAGGCGGTGCTGATCGCGGTCGGCGCGCTGGTGCTCGCGCTCGCCCTGGTCGAGCTCGCCCTGCCCTGGTTTCGCGACGTGACCCAGCGCCCGCTCGTCGATCCGTTCGGGATCCCGGTGCTCGCCGGGCTGGTCGGCGGCAGCGTGGTGATCGGCCTGATCGCGGGGGTCTACCCCGCGTTCGTGCTGTCGCGGTTTCAGCCGACCTCGGTCATGAAGGCGAGCCAGACCTCGGTCGCCGGCGGCTCGGCGCGCCTGCGCAAGATCCTGGTGTTCTCCCAGTTCGCCGCGGCGATCGCGCTGGTCGCGTGCACCGCCGTGATCGTGCGCCAGGCGCAGTACGCCGCCTCGACCGACCTCGGCTTCGACCCGCGCAACAAGCTCGTGATCAAGCGGATCGACGATCGCCGCGTGCGCGCGGTGCGCGAGCAGCTGGCCGACGCGATCCGGCGCGTGCCGCTGGTGACCAGCGCCGTGCTCGCGGAGCGGGTGCCGACCGCGCCGCAGGGCTCGAACACGGTGATCGAGAACCCCGGCGACGCCAGCGGGGCGCCGATGATCATCGCGGCCACCAACGTCGAGCAGGGCTTCTTCGAGCACCTCGGCGTCGTGCCGGTGGCGGGGCGGACCTTCGACCGGGCCCGGGGTGACGACGGCGGGGCGCAGAACGTGATCCTCAACCTCGCCGCCATGCGCCGGCTCGGCTTCCCCAGCGCGGACGCCGCGGTCGGTCGCGTGCTCCGCAACCATGTCACCGAGACCGCGACCATCGAGAGCCGGGTCGTCGGCGTCGTGCCCGACATCCACTTCAACTCGGCGCGGCTCGCGGTCGAGCCCACGATCTTCGCGCTCGATCTCGGCGCCACGCGCTGGCTCTCCGTGGGCTTCGCCCCCGGCGCCGGGGCGGTCGTGCTGCGCGAGGTCCAGCGCGCGTGGACCCAGCTCGTCCCCGACGTGCCGTTCGAGGCCGACTACCTCGACGCGATGGTCGACGCCCAGGGCCGCGACGATCGCCGGCTCGGCTTCGGCCTGGCCGGCGCGGCCCTGCTCGCGATGATCGTCGCGTTCGCCGGGCTCTACGGGCTGTCGTCCTTCATCACCGAGTCGCGCACCCGCGAGATCGCGATCCGCAAGGTGCTCGGCGCGCCCGATCGCGACATCCTGCGCCGCCTGCTGTGGCAGATGACGCAGCCGATCCTGCTCGCGTGCGTCGTCGCCTTGCCGCTCGCCTACTACCTGATGTCAGGCTGGCTCGCGCGCTTCGCCTATCACCTCGCGCTCGGCCCCGGCGTCTTCCTCGCGACCGGAGCAGCCGGCCTCGGCGTCGCGGTCGCCACCGTCTCGGCCCAGGCCCTCACCGCCGCGCGACGGCGCCCGGTGCAGATCCTGCGCAGCGAGTGACTTCCACGCGCGGCGAGCCGCTGTCCAGCGAGGCGAGCTTGCGGCGTTACGCTGAGCTTCGGCGCATTGCTCGGTGAACTATACGACGGCGAGGCTGCTCGCTGATGATGTTGAGGACGAAGCGTGCCGGACAACCATCTACTCGGCCGGCGTGCCGCGCTGCCGATGCATCTCGAGAGACACGCGCTTGGCATCCTCAAATTCGTCCCAATCCTCGAAGCCAAGACCGCGGAGCATCGCCTCTGCGGCACGCCATGCTCTGTGCTCCTCGATCTCCGTTCCGCGCCCAACCGATTTTCAGGGTGTAAGGAACCGGCACTTGAGATCGTCGGCAACAGCCTCGTATTGGTCCTCTTCCCAATCGGCTCCGATCTCCGTGAACGTCGGCTGCACGATGGCCTCCAGACTGCGGCTGTGCTCGAGCATGGTGTTTTGCACCGCAGTGTAGAGCGCCACGATGGCATCGTCGTCGCCCAGGCCCGCGAGATAGTCGCACCAGGCTCCGTTGCGATACCGCCGGGTCGATAGCACGCGGTCGCGCATTGCATCGGGCGCGACGCGCAACACGATGGTCCGCAACCCGCAGGCGTCGATACGTCGATATAGCGCAGCTATCGAATCAACGAGTGGCGGAGAAACGCGCCACGAGCTCGGGTCGGATGTGCTCATGAGCGCGACTTGCCCGAGGAGGAAGCGCTCCACGACCACGAGGACGGTTGCGTTGCCACCGCGGCCGCTGAGCTTCGAGGCGGCCTTCGCTGATCGCAGCGACTCGAGCATGCCGATCATCCGCTGCAGGTGGTCCAGCACCACCGCAGGCGTGAGCGTGCCACTCTCGCGTTGATGTTCGAGCACTCGCTCGGTGTAGTGCTCGCTGAGAAAGATCTTCGTATTCCACGGTCTCTCAGCGGCGAGCATGCGCTGAAGGTGACCGAAGATGCGCGTCTTTCCGGACCCAGTTACGCCCTCGAGAATGATGCCCTTCATGCAACTGCACCACAGGCGACACCTCGAAGAAAGTCCGTATACGCAAGCTCAGGCCTCGGCCGCTTCTTCATCTGACTTGAACGGGCAAGAGCGTCCCGCATCACACCACCGACGAGCGGCAAGAAGGACAGCAGCGAGTTGGTCATCCCGATGGGATAGTCGGACAAGAACGTTCGCACCACAAGGACGGCCGTCGGTGCTCGTTCACCGACTGGAACTTGCCTCGAATCCGGTCGAGGATCTGAATGGTCCCGTGCGCAGCGGGACGCCCGTCTCAACAGGGAAGCATCTCCGCGGCGCGAACACGATGCGGTGACTCAGAGCTGCGGCGGAAGCCGGTTTTGGCAACCGCTGGGACAGGTAGGACCCACTTCGATCCGCCAGAATACGAAGATCTGCCCGGCAGGCACGCACAGGCACGTATCGCAGTAGCCGGCGAAATAGCCGCGCTTGCCACGATTGTGGAGGATGATGCGACTCGTCGGTGTGTCCGGACAGAACGACCCCACGCCGAGCGGCGTAGACCCAGCCCCGCTGTCCAGGTGTTCGAGGTACATGTAGCTGGGTCCGCAACCGAGCGACCGCTGCAGCGCATCCTCCGTGGCGTCAGGTTGCAATGTGCAGCAGGGCGGCTCGAGACAGCCGGCGGGTGCATCGACCGCCGGTAAGCTCGCTGTCGTATCGACGGCCTGGGCGCCCTCGGTCAGGCTCAGCACATCGTCGGCCTGCGGAGGTGCAAATGCTCGGTCTGCCGCAAGCTGACACGCGGAGAGCACCGACGCACTGCTGATCAAGGCGAGGCGTGCGGCCCACTTTCTGCTTGCGCGCGCCTCGCGCGATCGTGCCGGAGCCGAGCCCGCGCCACGACTCCGCCGCGACCATGGTCGTGTCAACGTCCACATCATTCGTCCGCCCCCGTTGAAGCCCAATTGCATGCGTGATTCGTCACCCCCTGGACGACAGCAAGCGCTATGCCGCGCGCGCGCCACGAGACGTGCGCGTTCGGCGCCGCATGCGCACCCGCTGCGGTCGACCGAGCAGAGGCACATGTACCGCCGACGAGGTCATGCGGACTCCGGGTTGGATTGGCCGCTTCACGATGGCTTGCCGGTGGCGCTGCTGCGAGCAATCAAGCGATAGATCTGCGAGCGCGAGGTTCGCAGCGCGCGAGACACGGCGCTGATATTGCCGTCATGCTCGGCGAGCAAGGCGGCGATCCGCGCGCCCAGGTCAGCGTCGCTATCCAGCGCGAGTGTCTCTGCGGCGAGCGCCTCGATCGCTGGTGTCGCAGAGAGGAGCGCGTCGCTGGCTGGTGTCGCGCCTGCGCGCTCGGGCGCGCCGATGGGGCCTCGTACACCGAGGACGGCCGGCGGCAGATCGTCGACGCCGATCACCGCGTCTTCGGCGAGCACGCACGCGGCGCGTAAGCAGTGTTCGAGCTCGCGCACATTCATCGGCCAGCTGTGGCGAACCAGCGCGCGGCTGGCGTCGTTCTGGATGCGGACGGCGCGCTGCGGATCGCGCTTGCCGTCGGCGAGCAGGGCAGCGATGAGCAAGCCGAGGTCGACCCGGCGTTCGCGCAGGGGCGCGAGCACGAAGGTGTACGCCGCGATGCGCGCGTACAGATCGCGTCGAAACGCATCGCGTTCGATCAGCGCCTCGAGCGACATGTTTGTCGCGGCGATGACACGAACATCGACCTTCTCGGTCCGCGCGCTGCCGACTGGCTGCACCTCGCTCTCCTGGAGCACGCGCAGCAGCGCTGCCTGCGAGCTCGCCGGCAGGTCTCCGATCTCGTCGAGTAGCAGCGTTCCATGCTGCGCCGCGCGTACGAGCCCGGGCTCGTCCTTCAGCGCTCCCGAGAACGCGCCGCGGACGTGACCGAACAGCTGACTCTCGACGAGGCTGTGCGGGATCGCGCCGCAATTGACGGCGACGAATGGGCCAGGTCGCCCCGAAAGCGCGTGCAGCCCCCGCGCGAGCACCTCCTTGCCACTGCCGGTTTCGCCGAGCAGAAGGATCGATAGCGGCGACGGCGCGACACGCGCCAGGCGTTCGAGCCGGCACGCCAGCTTGGGATCGAGCGTCGCAAATCCCGGCGCGGAGCCGACGATATCGCTCGAGTCCAGGCTCGGAACGCGACTGCCAGCTACTTCCTCGAGCTCGCGATAGACGAAGATCGTTTGTCCGAGCTCGATCACGTCGCCGTCGCGCAGCTCGCGCCTGGCGATCTGCGTACCATTGACCAACGCGCCGTTGGTCGAGCCGGCGTCCTCGAGCACGACCGCCGCGCCGCCGCAAACAATCCGGGCATGGATGCCAGACATCTGCGAATCGGCCACCTCGAGCGCACGCATACCCCCGTGCGCGCGAAGTGCGCGCGCTGGGCCGCGACCGATCTCGAGCAACTCGACGCCGGCCAGCGCGATGCGCAGTCCGCCGCCGCCGAGCCGCGCGCCTTCAAGCACCAAGAACAGGTATCGAGCAACGCTCGTGCCGCGACGGGATCGTGGCGGCGAGGCCCGCTCTGTCGACTGCGCTCCCACCGCTGTAGTGTACGTAGTTTGCCGCTGCAAGATCCGGCAAGATTCAACCATTGCCTGACGTATGGGCTATCATCATCGCGGTGAGCGAGGGAGTTGGAGATGATCCTGCCAGTCTGGTTGGCAGACTGCTAGACCGGAAATATCGCATCGATACGCGCGTCGCCGAAGGCGGATCTGGCGTCGTCTACGCGGGCTATCATATCGGGCTCGCGATGCCGTTGGCGGTCAAGGTGCTCAAGCCCCGCCCGGAGGTCGGTACCGTCGAGTGGAGCGAACGGATCGCCCAGTTCCTCGAAGAGGGCAGACTGGTCGCCAGCCTTCGCCACCCGGCGGTGGTCAAGATCATCGACGCAGGGCTCACCACGACCGGAGCGCACCCGGGCGGGCTCGCCTGGCTCGTGATGGAGTGGCTCGACGGCGCCACGCTCGCAGACGACCTCGCGCAGCGCCGTGGGGGCGGCCTCCCGGGGCGGACTCGCCACGAGGTGCTCGATCTCCTGCGCCCGGTGCTCGAGGCGATGGCGGAGGCGCACGACGCGGGCATTGTCCACCGCGATTTGAAGCCCAACAACCTGATGCTCGTCCCCGGGAAGTACGGAGTGTCGGCGCGCATCCTCGACTTCGGGATCGCGAAGATCGTTCGAGCGGGCGCCGGGTCACCGGACCCCACCCAGACAGACGCGACCCATCGCGTGTTCTCGCTCGCGTACGCCGCGCCCGAGCAGTTGTCCGGTTCGCGCACCGGGCCGTGGACGGACGTGCACGCGCTGGGGCTGCTGCTCACGGAGATGCTGTGTGGTGGCAGGACGGTTCCGGACGACGACATCGCAGCGCGCTACCGTATCGCCTTCGACCCGATCCGCCCCACGCCTGCGACCGTCGGTACAGAGGTCCCGGAATGGGAGTCGATCCTCGCGCGTGCGCTGGCGCTCGACCCGCGGGACCGCCACGCGTCCGCCGGCGAGCTACTGGCCGCGCTCGAGGAGGCAACGCCAGCACAGCCGGGGACCACGGTGGCTCGGCGCCTCCATTGCGGGGCCGGCGCGCCGTCGCCCGCGCATGCGAGCCCGGCGATGTCGCGCGCGCCGACGAACGCGCTGCGTCAGTTCTTCGCGATCGCCGCACTGGCCCTGGCACTGGCGGTCGCAGCGTGGAGGCTCCTGCTGCCGAGCGCCGACCGTCCGGCCCCCGCGGCACCGGCCACGCCGCGATGCACAAGCAATGCAAATTGCACCCGACCCGGCGCACCCGCGATCTGCCGTCCCGCGATCGGCTGCGTGGCGCTGCGCTCCGAGGACTGCGAGCCCTCCGCCGATCCCCCCGCGCTCGCGAGCGATGCCACGGTGTGGCTCGGGGCCATGTTCCCCCGGACCGGCCCCGACGCCGCCACCTTCGGCGTGTACGAGGCCAACGCGGTGGAGCTCGCAAGGCGCGACTTCGCGCAGGTCATGAGCGGCTCGAGTATGGGTGGTGCTCCGGAGCGCGCTCGGCCGTTCGGCCTGGTGGTGTGCGATGACGCTGCCGATCCGCGTCGCGCGGCGAAGCACCTCGTCGAGCGCGTCGGCGTTCCGGCCGTGATCGGGTTCTATTCCAGCGTCGAAGCGATCGATTTGACGACTTCGCTGTTTCTGCCGAACAGGGTCCTCTCGATCGCGGCACTCAACACGAACCCGCTCGTCACCAGCGTGCCCCACCCCGAGGGCGTGCCGCGGCTGGTCTGGCGCACGACGTACAACAGCGCGAACGCGGCCGCGGCGCTCTCTGCGTTCGTCGCGCGCGAGCTCGAGCCGTCCTCGCACGGCGCGGGCCGACCTGGCCCCGTGCGCATCGCGCTACTGCGGCCCCGGAACGCGGCCGGCGCGGCCCTGGGCAACGCATTCCTCAAGACGTTGCAGTTCAACGGCAGGTCCGCGCTCGCCAACGGGCCCTCCTACCGTGAGCTGACGTTCGAGGCCGAGGCGCCGAAGACGAGCCCGGAGTACGTGCAACTCCGGGCGCAGCTCCTGGCGTTCACGCCCGACATCGTGCTGTACGCCGGAAACGCCGCCATCATCGATGCCCTGTTCGCTCCGCTCGAGCGCCAGTGGCCGACCGCCACGGCGCATCGACCGCGCTATGTGAGCATCGCGCCACTCCCTCACGAGTTGCTCGACTTCATCGGCACGAGCCGGGACCGACGCCGCCGCTTCTTCGGCATCGCTCCCGTCGCGACGACGACGGCCAATGCCCAGCTGGTTAACCACTACAACGAAGTCTTCCCGAGCAAGATCACGCGCACGTTCAGCCCCAACGCTTCCTACGACGCCTTCTACCTGCTCGCGTACGCGACCTACGCGATCCCGCGCGGCGAGGTCGTGACCGGACAGCGCCTCGCGCGCGCGTTTGGCAAGCTCGTGCCGCCGGGACCGGCGATCGAGGTCGGGATCGCGGGGATCTTCGACGCCTACGCAATGCTCAGCAGAGACCAGGCGATCGATATGACCGGTGCGACCGGCAAGCTCGACTTCGATCTGGTCACCGGCGAAGCCCCGTTCGACCAGGCGATCCTGTGCGTCGGCGTCGACGAGCATGGCAAGGCATCCGAAGGGATCGAGTCGGGACTGGTGTACTCCGCGGGGTCCCAGCAGCTCACGGGCGCAACGCGCTGCCCTTGACCGGCCGTACACCCTGACGACCGCCACCGGTGGTACCGCTGCGCTGGCGCTAACCTCGACAACCCCGCGCCGAGCGTGGTCCAGGTGTACCCGGCAATCTGTACCAGCCTGGTGCGCGATGTAACCCGATGGTCCAGCAGCGTCGTGACCGGAGCCGAGCTCGCTGAGGAAGCAGCCCGCTGGTGAGCGCACAGCCCCGCTGCGCCGGCCCGGAGCTGCGGCACACATGCTGCACATCGACGGTATGTCGAGTAGGCAGCCGTGCGGCATTCCGTCGTGCGGAACATTCATGAGGAGTGGCACATGACTCTACTGAGATCACTGATTCTGATTGGCAGCCTGTGTTTTGCAGGCGGCTGCGCGACGGTTGACGCTGATGTCGATCCGGGCAACACATCCGCAGGTGAAGCGGATCCCGAGATCTCGCCCGGCGGCGACCAAGCTACTAGCGAAGCGGAGCAAGACCTTTTTCCCGGTGGTGACAGTCTGTGCGAGGCCTGGCGACAGTGCTATCGCGACTGCTGGATCGTCCCGGGGTGCAAGTACAACATTTGCGACGTGCAGTACTACCCTGCTCCGGGGTACTGCGACTATCCGGATTTGCAGCACATGGATTGATCAGGAATGCTGTACTGCGCGCGCGCGGGCGCCGGGTGATCGGGCACGAAGGTGAGCGCCGATCAGACTGACCGTGTCCGTGGTGATCACGCAAGACGGGCAATCGGCGATGCTGTCTGCGTCGGCCAAGACGTCCTCGCCGCGGGAGCCGCCGCCAGCGCGGTGGAGCTGGCGCTGTCCCAGATCCTGCGCGTGCGGCCTACAGGATTCAGAGGTCATCCATGCGCTCCACCAAGCCCTCGTTGTGGTCCCGTCCTCGCGGTCCGCTGCTGCTCGGCGTCGCGGCGTGATCGCGGCGCGCGCGACGTGACGCCGCCCGCACGAGCTCGGCCGGCGCCGTCGCCGGTCCGGGTCGCTGGCCTGGCACGCCGGGCTGTGCGATCGTCCGCTCCGGCGATGGAGTTGCTCGTCGTGCTCGTCGTGCTCGGCGTGCTGTGCGTGGTCGCCGTCAACGCGATCGCGCCGCGGTTGCGCGTCTCGGCACCGCTGCTGCTCGTGGTGCTCGGTGTCCTCGTGAGCGTGCAGCCCTTCGTCGCGACGCCCGTGGTCGAGGTCGACGCGGAGATCGTGCTCGCGGGCGTGCTCCCGCTGCTGCTGTTCGCCGCGGCGCGGTCGATGCCGGCGACGAGCTTCCGCCGCAACCTGAGCTCGATCACCGGGCTCTCGATCACGCTCGTCGTGATCTCGGCGCTCACCCTCGGCGCGATGTTCTCCGCCATGCTCCCGGGCCTTGGCCTCGCCGGTGGGATCGCGATGGGCGCGATCCTCAGCCCGACCGATGCGGTCGCCACGTCGATCGTCAAGAAGCTCGGCGTCGCGCCGCGCGTGGTCGCGCTGCTCGACGGCGAGGCGATGCTCAACGACGCCTCGGCGCTCGTGCTGCTGCGCGCCGCGATCGCCGCCAGCATCTCGGCAGTCAGCATCCGCAGCGTGGTCGGGACGTTCGCGCTGTCGGTCGTGATCGCCACGGTGATCGGGAGCGCGGTGGGCCACCTGACCCTGCGAATCCGTCGCCGCGTCGCCGAGGCCACGGTCAACACGCTGCTGTCCTTCGCCGTGCCATTCATCGCGTACTTGCCGGCGGAGCACCTCGGCGCCTCGGGCCTGGTCGCCGTGGTCGCCGCCGGCCTCGTGATCGGGCAAGGCGCGCCACGCTACCTGGCGCCCGAGCACCGGATCAACGAGACGCTCAACTGGGAGACCATCGAGATGCTCCTCGAGGGCAGCGTGTTCCTCGTCATGGGCCTTCAGCTGTTCCCGCTGCTCCGCGACGTTCGCACCTCCGATGCGAGCATCGGCTTCGCGTTCGCGCTCGCCGGACTCGCGCTCGCGATCACGCTGGGCGCGCGCGCCGTGTGGGCCGTGCCCCTGCTCGGAAGCGCGCGGCATCGCCAGCGCAAGTACGATGCGTCGCGCGCGCGGCTCGAGGAGCTCGACCACGATCTCGTGCAGACTCCCGCGGCGAAGGCCGCCCTCGACAAGCGCGAAGCTCACCACGTCGCGCGGCTCCAGACCCGCGTGCGTCGCGTCCTCGCCGATGCGAAGTACGTCGCGTCGCGCCCGCTCGGCGTCCGCGATGGCGTCCTGCTCGTGTGGGCCGGCATGCGCGGGGCGATCACGCTCGCCGCCGCGCAGACGCTGCCGCCCGCGATGCCGCACCGTTCCCTGCTCGTGCTCATCGCGTTCCTCGTCGCCACGGGGTCACTCCTCGTCCAGGGCGGCACGCTCGCCTGGGTCATTCGGCGGCTGCGCTTTCCGCCGCCCGATCGCGCCGAGCTCGAGCGCGAGAACCTGGCGCTGCTGGCGGAGGCCGAGACCGCCGCGCTCACCATGCTCGCAGACCCCGGGCTGCGGCGGCCCGATGGCACCGCCTACGATCCCGCGGTCATCGAGCGGCTGCGCGAGCGCGTGGTGCGCGCAGCGAACGACAGCGCCGCGACCGAGGTGTTCGGCTCGGTCGAGGGCCTCCTCGATCGCGTGTTCGATGCGCAGCGCGGCGCGGTGATGTCCGCGCGTGAGGATGGCGTGTACAGCGCCGAGGCGCTCGGCGCGGCGCTGCGGCGGATCGATGCGATGCAGCTGGCCTTCCAGATCGCGAGCTCGAGCCGCGCGGACGCTGGCTGAAGCGGCGCTCCGTTGCGCTGAGCCTTCTCAGGCGTCTTCGGCGATCAACACATCGGTGGCGGCCGTCAGCGTGGAAACGTGACCTCCGACGCAGCGCGGCGCGTGCGGTCGGACACAGTCGATCTGATCCGCGCCGTCGTCCGTACGCGAGACCAACAGGAGCCTCGCCTTGCCCCAACTTCGCCTGCAATACCTTCTTCCATGTGCGCTCGTCGGTTGTGTCGCCGGTTCGGAGTCCAACGGACCCGACGGACCCGGCACCGCGGTCGTGCTGACCTCGAAACGCATCGTCACGCTGAACGGCACCCAGGTCGCCGGCGCGGCGACGATCACCGGCGTCACCGGCGCGCTCGTCGGGATCGATGTTCGCCCGGCCGACGGCGGCATCTACGCGCTGTCCGCGGCCGGCGCGCTGTACGTGATCAACCCCACCACCGGCGTCGCGACGCAGAAGAGCACGCTCGCCGCCGACGCGATGGATATGAGCGCGCCGTTCACGACGCTCGCCGGTGCCCGCTTCGGCCTCGACTTCAACCCGGTGGTCGATCGGCTGCGCGTCATCTCGAACACCGGCCAGAACCTGCGGATCAACGTCGACACCGGCGCCACGTTCACCGACACGGCGGTCACCGGCGCGGTGACGGGCTACGGCTCGGCGGCGTACACCAACAGCTTCGCCGCGGCGTGTCGCACGTCGCTCTACGGCATCGATGACGCGAGCGATCGGCTGGTCCTGCAGAACCCGCCCAACGACGGCACCACCGTCGCGGTGGGCGCGCTCGGGGTCGACGCGACGAGCGCGGTCGGCTTCGACGTGCAGACCGAAGCCACCGGCGCCAGCACCGCGATGGCGATCCTGACGGTGGGCGGCACGCAGCGGCTCTACTCGATCGATCTCGGGACCGGCGCGGCCGGGTCGGGGACCGCGCTCGACCTCGACGGCGGCGAGACGGCGATCGATCTCGCGGTCACGCCGGTCACGGCCTCCGCCGGCGCGGTGACCCAGCCGCCGGGCGAGCTGTTTGGCGTGTCCGAGAGCGGCAAGCTGGTGAGCTTCAACCGCGGTGCGCCGGGCAAGCTGTGCACGTCGACGGCGATCTCGGGCCTCGGCGCGGGCGAGAGCATCGCCGGCATCGACTTCCGGCCGTCGACGGGCGCGCTCTACGCGCTCGCCCAGGCGAACGGCGCCGGGAAGCTCTACACGGTCGACCCGGCGACCGGCGCCGCGACGAGCGGCGTGGCGCTGTCCGTCGCGCTCGCCGGCACCGAGTTCGGCATGGACTTCAACCCGACCGGCCCGGTCGCGCTGCGCATCGTCAGCAACACCGGACAGAACCTGCGCGTGACCGACGTCGCCACCGGCGCGACCACCGCCGACAGCAAGCTGAACGGCGTGAACGACGCCGCGACCGCCGCCGCGTACACCGGCTCGGCCCCGGGCGCGACCACGACCACGCTCTACGTCCTCGACACCGAGCTCGATCGGCTGCGGATCCAGAACCCGCCGAACTCGGGGACGCTGGTCGATGTCGGCGCGCTCGGCGTGGACCTCGGCGACAGCTCGGCGTTCGACATCGACGGCCGTGACGGCGTCGCGTTCGTCGTCGCGAACGTCGCGAACGCCACGACCAGCACGCTGCGCACCCTGGATCTCACGACCGGCGCGCTGTCGGCGCCGCTCGGCACGATCGGCGGCAACGAGCGGCTGCGCGGGATCACGCGCGTCCCGCCAAGCTCGTGACGCGGCAGGCGGCCGCGCCCGGCGACGATGGCTGTTGGTCGCCACACCCGCCGCCGCTATACTGAGATCAGCTCCACCCGCGAATGCCATGGCGCAGTCAGCCCATCTCGGTGCCACCCTCGACGACTTCTGGGCGATTCCGGAAGCGGACCGCTTTCACGAGATCATCGCCGGCGAGATCACGCCGAAGGCGACGCCGAGCGGCGAGCACGGCGATGCCCAGGCTGGCATCGTCGGCGCGATCCGGTTGCCGTTTCAACGGTCCACCGGCGGCCCCGGCGGCCCCGGCGGTTGGTGGATCGCGACGGAGGTCGAGGTCTTGCTCGACGGCACGGACATCGTGCGCCCCGACATCCTGGGGTGGCGACGCGACCGCTCCCCCGAGCGCCCGACCGGGATGCCGGTCCGGAACCGGCCCGATTGGATGTGCGAGATCGTGTCGCAGAGCAACGCGAAGCACGACACGATCAAGAAGCTCCGGCTCTATCATCGGTCGCAGATCTCGCACTACTGGTTGGTCGATCCGCGCGACGCGACGCTCACCGTGATGCGATGGAGCGCGGACGGCTTCGTGACGCTGATGCGCGCCGAGCGCGGCGAGGTCGTGCGCCCCGAGCCGTTCCAGCAGATCGAGCTCGCGGTCGGCACGCTCTTCGGCGACGATCCGCCGTGAGCCCGGCGCGATGGCCGCCGCCGGTGCGGTCCGAGCCCGCGTGCTGACCGTGCTAGACCGCGGCGTGCTACGGTAATCCGATCTGTTTGCCGCATCGCAGGTCTCGTTCGACGCGCGCTTCGCCTCGATCCGTCGGATCGCGCGCCCGGGCCGCGGATCGCCGTGATGTTTCGACCGATGTGGAGCCCTGTTACAGCGGGACGCCCTCCCGCTGATCGTGAGTAGAGGATGCCTGTGTCATCGGCGCACGCGAAAGATGGCCTTGCAATCGATTCGCCGCGTCGCGAGTCCGACGCTAGGCTGACCGCATGGCCCATTCGATCGTCGTCCTCGTCGGCAGCCTGCGCAAGGAGTCTCACACCCGCAAGATCGCGCGCGCGGTCGAGCGCGTGACGCCGGGCCTCGCGTTCACCCACGTCGAGATCCGCGACCTCGCGCTCTACAATGAGGATCTCGACGCCACGCCGCCGGCCGCGTGGACCACGCTGCGCGACGCGCTCGGCAAGGCCGACGGCTACCTGTTCGCCACGCCGGAGTACAACCGCTCGATCCCCGGGGCGCTCAAGAACGCGATCGACGTCGGATCGCGGCCGGCGGGCAAGTCCTCGTTCGGGGGCAAGAAGCCCGCCGCGATCATCAGCGTCACGCCGTATAGCCTTGGTGGGTTCGGCGCCAATCACCATCTGCGACAAGCGCTCATGTACCTCGATCTCGCGGTGCTCGCGCAGCCCGAGATGTACATCTCCAACGCGGGCAAGCTGCTGGACGCCGAGGGCGAGTTTGCGAACGACGACACCAAGCCACACTTCACGAAGTTCGGCGCAGCGTTCACCGCGTGGGTCCAACACCACGCGAAGTAGCGCGGCTTCGCGGGGCGCCGCGCGCGATTGCCTCGAAGCGGCGGCCGAGCCACACCGCGGTGATGAGCCACGCGCCGCACAGGCCGACGCCGACGAGCGGCCGGATCGCGGGGCCCGAGAGCGCGGCCATGAGCGACGCGGACAGGCCATCGCCGCCTCGGTAGATGAAGGTATCGATCAGGTGCTTGGCCTTGTATTTCTCCTGGCGGCCGATCACCGACATCAACATGTCGCGGCACGGCCGGGTGACGCCGTACTCGCCGACCCGGCGCACGATGATCGCGCCGATCGCGAGCTGGAAGGACACCCCCGAGGCCATGACCGCGAACACCAGCATCACCAGCGCGGGGACGGCGGCCAGCATCGTGACGAAGCCGAAGCGCCGCAGCAAGCGACTGAACAGGACGGCCTGCGCGACCAGCGACAACGCCTGGACCGTGACGTCGATCCGCGCGAACAGCACGGTGCGCGCGTCCGGATCGGTCACGGCGTGCGCCACGACGCGCTGCTGCTCCAGGTACAGCGCGGTCGACACCGAGGTCAGCAGCAGGACGAACAGCGCGACGGCGCGCAGATAGGGTGTGCGCAACACCTGACTGAACGCGGCGAACGCGCCGCCGTGGAGCGCGGCGTTGACGTCGGGCTGCGCCCGCTGCGCGGCCTGCCGACGGTGCCACTGGATCGTCGCCTGCATCCAGCGCGCGGCGAGCAGCATCAGCGCCGCGGCGATCACGAGCAGCTGGATGCTGCCGAGCCGCGGCGCCAGCACGCCGGCCACCAGCGGCCCGACGAGCCCGCCGGCGCTGATGCCCGACGCGAGGAAGCCGAACAGCCGACCCGCCTGCTCGCTGGTGAAGATGTCGGCCATCAGGCTCCAGAACACCGC
>Ga0307513_10002734_pt1 | contig 24257 bp, 15 predicted proteins | sample 15_EM_MG_FD_202174 | JGI IMG/M metagenome (GOLD analysis project Ga0307513, IMG submission 202174) | Populus trichocarpa ectomycorrhiza microbial communities from riparian zone in the Pacific Northwest, United States - 15_EM | ecosystem: Host-associated > Plants > Roots > Unclassified | place...
GAACAATTAAGTTTAATATGAAAATAGTCTAATTGTCAGGTTTCAAGTATAAATGGTATAAATCTAGAGAAACTTCACACATGTGAGTTCCAAGTCAATCCTTTAGTTTTCTTAAGAATCTCATTTTCTATTATCATATAAGGGTAGTACTTATTTAGATATTGACTATTAATCCATAATAGTCATAATTAGTTAGATGGTAAGCTCATTCTATAAGAACTTTGGCAATAACATATTGACTTTTCTAATTTGGAGACCATTTACCAAATCTTATAGTTTTATGGCTAATTGGTGATATCTTCTTCCACACTAGTTCACCTAATGAAAATCTCTTTAATCAAACATGTTTATTTCATGCTTTCTCAACCTTCTTCTTATATGCTAGTAAGTGATCTAATATAATCAGTCTTGATTCATCCAAATTCTCTAACTTTGCTTGTATAAAAAATCCAAATTCTCTAACTTTGCTTGTATAAAAAACTAATAATATGTACTAACTATATCACATTGTACATCTCTTCTAAGTGATTAAACTATTAGTTCTATGGGCAACATGACATTATGGTCACAAGTTAAAGTAAATGGTGAAGTTCGTAAAATAGTATTTTTTTGTGAAGTCTTATATGCCCACAATACTTCTGATAATGCATTATGCTAGGCCTTATAGGTATTTCTAATCCAGTTTTATATGTTAAGAATCAAAGCTTTATAGGTCAATTTTGTTTTCCTATTGACCTAGGCATAATATGGAGCAAAATGAGTTATTTTGAATCCATACTCCAAAGCGAATTACTTCACATCATTCTTAGTAAAAATTGATCCTTGGTCATTGGTTGTTTTTAGAAGACCATGTTTATAGATGATTTGTTCTTTAATAAACTTGATCGTAGTTTCTCGGTTGATTGGTTGATAATGAATGGCTTTATCCCATTTGGTGAAGTAATCTGAACCTACCATGGAGTAATATGATCTTTTAAGGAATGTGGATGTATTTTACCAATAATGTCCATTTTCCAACCTCTAAAAGGTCATGGTTGGACCACTATTATTACAAGAAACATCTCAAAGAACTAATAGGATTGATAAGGGTAAAATTGAAAAAGGATTCACAACTTAGTTTTATGGTAACTAAGAAACCCTAACTAGTTTTTTAAGTAAGAGGCTGATTATGTGGTAGGAAAAATAACAACCATCTTACATTTCTTTTCTAAGATAAGGTGCCTCACGTTTATTTTATTTTTTTTTGATAAAAGATACATATTATGCTTACTACAAGCTAAGAGTTTACCTAAACTAGTATATATGTGTTTGTTATTGAACATAAAAGACTACTAAGATCTAAGGCACTAAGTTGAGACCTAGGCCTATCAATAAAACTCAATCCTCACGTTTTGAGTACAAGCATTAGACCTGATAAGATGGTAATGGTTAATTAGGTTTTAGCCCATTCTATTTGATCATGTCCAAAATGGACCCAAAAGCTGTCACTCTCCCTTGATGGGCTTTTGTAGGGGTTACATTGACCCAACCTAGATCATTTACAATAATCGGGAGAAATGTATCAATAAAGCCAAAAACTCCTAAACAAACATTTGTATACATTGGGAAATAAAAAAAAAAAACTAGTATTTACAAATAAAGATTAAAAGAATATTTACATCATATATATAAAATTATTTTTTGAAGGAGAAGGTTGGTCAGTGTTTGAATATAATGGTTTGAGTATGTTTGTAGTATAATCAGTATTTTGGAAACTTACTAAAAAGAGAACTTGGTTTTTCAAAACTTTCATTAAAGAAAGACATGAAATAACAAATTGTTTTTATAATTTCTTTACATTACATAAAGTTCAAATTTTATTTTTTAACTGGCTTGAATCATTTTATGTAACTGAACATCATATTGCATATCCATTTGCAAAACATGCATGTCCCATAACATCTAGAAGTAAAACTCCTATTGAGGCGCTTGCCAATAATACTTCCATTGAATCTGAACATCCACTTCTAAGAAACCTTAAAATCCCACATAATGGTCAAACTATAGATGCTGCTCCTTACAAAAACTTAAGTGATGATATCACCACAAACACAAAACATATCATCTAGCAGAATAACTTCATCAATACCAATCTCAATACTATAGGAAAACAATTGACTAGAATAGAAAAACAGATACAAAAACTATTGTTTCTCCTGTTGAGGTTACCAAATCCATAGACTAGAAACTAAAAAACCCAAATTCAAGCCATACCAAATCACAAAATCAAGCTTCTCAATATCAAAACAACAGAGAAGACTTTTTTAAAGCCATTAAAAGTCACCTTAATCACCTTGAAACTTCGACTCTAATTGTTCCTAACACCCCACAAGTCAACAATGATCCCTATACCTCCACAAGTCATATGCACATTATCCAAAATTACCGAACTTAAATCTCTGATGAAGAAGCATTTAAAGAAGAAACTCCTGAAATTAATAAACTTATTTAGAGGAATCCTACTCCTACAACAACCATTTCCCCTTATATAATCACCCATAATGAATCAACCATTATAAACCAACACAAATTCAATGCCTTTTCCCTCTATGAATGGAACATAAATGGAATGTCTGAATACAACATCCTAAACATCTTACAACAAATGACCATTATAGCCAATGTCTATAAGACCCAAACTGGAACCTCAGAAAAAGCCATAGCTGAATTTCTTATAACCAGATTTTCTAGCTAGTTAAAAGGATGGTGGGATTACCATCTCACTGAAACCCAACACCTTGAGATCCTTAACTCCATCCAAATGATTGAAGACCAAATACCCATCCTTGACTTTAACGGAAACACCGTCCAAGATGCAGTCTCAACCTTTATTTTAACCATTTCTCTACATTTTGTAAGAGATCCTTCCGCTTTAAAGATAAAAATATTGAACTCCTCTCCAACTTTAGATGTAAAAAACTTAGTGACTTCCAATGGTACAAAAACACTTTCCTCACTCGTGTCATACTCTGAGAAGATTCAAACCAACATTTCTAGAAAGAAAAGTTCCCTGTTGGATTTGTGCAACAAATAATACTAAACTAACTATTGAATATAAAAATCAAGAATCAATTTTCAATAACAGAATTTATCTCAAAAATTTATTTATCGTTACTAATGATATTAATCATTCTATTATTCTTGACACTCCTTTTATTGATATGATTACTCCTTACAAAATTATTCATGAAAATATTATTTCAAAAATCAATGGTTCAAAACTTATTTTTCCTTTCCTAAAAAAGCCAAAGACTAGGAATTTAAATCTAATTAAAGCATGTTTTATTTATACTCATTACATTAATGCATTGATCCACGGAAAACAAAGTCATCTTATGCATCTAAAAAAAGATGTAATTTTATAAAAAATTGAGCAACAATTACAAAATCCTATTTTACAAAAAATAATTTTAGAATTTCAAAACAAGATAGAAAAAGAAATTTGATTTGATTTACCAAATGCCTTTTGGAAGAGAAAGCAACATGTTGTTGATTTTTCTTATGATGATAGTTTTAATGAAAAGCAAATTCATACTAAAGTAAGACCTATTCAAATCAATGCTATATTAGAACAACATTGTCGTCTTGAGATCAAAGACTTTGAATCTAAAGGCCTTATACAAAAATCTAGATCACCTTGGTCATGTGCAGCTTTTTATGCTAACAAAAATTTTGAGATTGAAAGAGGTACACCAAAGGCTTGTCATAAATTATAAACCTCTGAACAAAGCTTTAAAATGGATTAGATATCCAATTCCAAATAAAAAAGAAATATTACAAAAATTACATTCTGCATTCATATTTTCAAAGTTTGATATGAAGTCAAGATTTTGGCAAATTCAAATTCATCCAAAAGATCATTATAAAATTGCATTCACAGTTCTATTTGGTCAATGCATATTCAAAATTCTGCATTGTATACATTAATGATATTCTTATCTTTTCGAATTCTATAGAACAACATTTTATACATTTACAAACATTCTTTTATGTCATAAAGAAAAATGGTTTAGTTATTTCAAAAACAAAAATTTCTTTATTTCAAACTCGTGTTCATTTTCTGGGTCATTATATCTCCCAAGAAACTATCACACCTATAAAGATATCCTTTATTTTTGCTAGCAAATTTCCTAATAAAATCTTAGATAAAACCTAGTTACAAAGACTTTTAAGAAGTCTTCATTATGTTCTAGATTTTCATCCCAATGTGAGCATAATAGCAAAACCTTTAAATGGTAAACTAAGAAAGAACCTTGTTTCTTGTTCTAATGAACATACTAGAATCATTCGATAAATTAAAAAACAAGCCCAGGAGATTACTTGCCTACACATTGCCAATCCCTTAGCTCCCAAAATAGTTGAAACAGATGTCTTGGAATTGGGGTACAAGGGTATCCTCAAGCAGGTTCAAGAAAACAAAGAACAAATCCTTTAATTTACATCTGCACATTGGAATAATTGTCAAAAGAATTACTCTACTATTAAAAAAGAAATTCTTTCTATTATATAATGCATTATGAAATTTCAAAGCGATTTACTAAATTAAAAAAAAAATTTACATATTGATTGCAAATCTACTAAAGAAGTATTAAAAAAAGATGATCAAAAAATTGCTTCAGATTTTTGCTCAATGGCAAGCTATATTAAGTATTTTTTATTTTGATATAGAATATATAAAAAGAGATACAAATTATATTCCTAATTTTCTAACCAGAGAATTCCTCGGAAACAAGTCCTGATGCCTTCGAAATCCAAATTCAAAGGCAAAGGCAAAGACTTATAAACAAAGTCTAAGTCTCCAAAATCTCAAAACCCTACAAAACTACTTGCATAAGCAATTTCCTCTACAAAACCAATAAAATCATGATATGATGCAGTTATATATATATATATATATATATATATATATATATATATATATATATATATAACGCTTTTCACAAATACAAAATTGGATAGAATCCCTATCCAATTCACCATAATTACTTCTGGCTTTACAAACTATTAACCAGAAGTCCTCACGGGATGAGAGATCTTTCCAGACAGGTAAATCCTCTAAATCAATTTCCAAAATCAAGGCAGGATCTTCCTCTAAAAAATCCCTACTTCCTTTTAATCTAAATTTTCTATCTGAACTATCTCAAAATGTTTCAAAAGAAAGGTCTGATTATATTAAAAAACCAAATTATTAAAATATTTTAACTATGGAAAATGGATTTTTCCATCCCGATCCTTCTATTGCAACCACAAAGATCTTCCCTCTAAATTTGTACTTCAAACCATGAGACTTATACAAATCTCAATCTTATTACATATGAATACTTGAAATAACAGGATCTGTCAAATTTAAACATTTCAAACGACAACAAAACCATTCCCAATATGCCCATTCCACATGCATTATCCAAAATATCTTTCATCTTTCTGATTGGAAATAACCCCTTCACCAAACAATCCAATTTTCGATCAGCTACCATGTCAAACTTGGTGATTCTATTGCTTGTTCTTATTCATACTAGGATTATTAACAAGCATGGTTCGATGCCTTTTTTCTTCAAAATAATAAAGGTAATCACTCCTAGATATTCTATTTCAATACTTCCATCAAAACTTCAAACTTACCAACCTGGTTCCTTCAATGATAGGATTACTTTGGTTGTATTTATGAAATACTAAAACCCCACCCTTTAGTTAAAAATGGCTACATTTATTTCAAACAAAATTTTAAACCTTTTGAAAATGATAAGAAATTCCCACAAATTCTCATGTTCTATTCCAAATTCTTTATCTCTGGGTTTGTTCTTGGTATTTTGACTATAATTACCACTATAGGTATCCCATCCTTATCAGGACATACAAAGTAAAATGGCAAGACTCCTATGCAACATAAAGCAAAAGTTTGAAACCTGCTGTAACAGAATGACTTCAGCAACACCAGAAGGCCCAAATTATAAACCCAAATCCGCAATACAAATTTCTAGCCCAAATTATATAAAGGGACTCTTTCCAAGCTCTAGAGGTAGAACCACTTACAACAGATCATCTACAGAAGGCATCAAAACCTCTCTCTTTATATTTCCTTGTAACCTATTGCTCTCTAATATCCTATAAACAGATTCATATTTTTGGATCCAAACCAAAAATCTATATCTCCTGTACTGGTTTCTATACAAATTTAAGTAAAATTCCTTCAAATCTTATTGTTATTCTGTATTTATATTTCTGCAAAATTAAGTATGCTCTGTGTTTGTTAGAGAATCCTATCATTCCTTGACTTGCCTCTTCATTCACATCAGAAATTTATTTTGTTTTTTTTATAGTTTTGCTTTGTTTTGAAATCAAGTATATTGGCTGGAAACTTGTGACCAGATCTTTAGATCATTCTTAGGTGTAACAACGACACGTACTGGTTTCTATTTCTATTGGTGTGTGTGTGTGCGCGCGCGCGCGCGTGTGTAATGTTTTCACCTCAAAGGTGACTCTGTTAGTAGGATAATGGTTTACTAGATAACTTGAAAGTAGATCAAGAAGGTATTGCTGAGAGCACCATTGAATCCACAAGTCTAGATTTAGACAGACAATAGTAAAATGATTTAAAAAAAAAATAAAGTAATATATCGACTATCTTCAATATCTTTCAACTTTTGAGGGATGAGACCTTTTAAGGATCTTACAATCCTAAAATATTACATATGCACCCAAAACATTAACGCAAAGAAAAGTGAAAACAAAACTCTATTTTTTTTGTTTTTTATATGAAAGTAATTCTACTATTTATTTAAATAGATTAAAATTCATTGAAAATATTTTTTTTGGCATAAATTTCATAATAAACAAACATGTACATCTATATATAAATTTTTTAAAATTATGGCCAAACAATTACAGCTTGGATAATCTTATTATAACCCATCCTTCCAACCCTATCGTAGGTCTATTGATTACAACCTTGTCACACCTTGAAAAGTAAACTCATAATGGCTTCATACCCCAAACACAAAATTAAATATAAAAGGTTTAAAAGGAATGAAAATGCCACTATTATTGATGCATGGAATCATGCACTGTCACTATTGGTAGCAAGTTTTGCTCAGGATCATTAGCACATTCCTCTCATCTTCTCTTATACACCATCAATGAAGTCTACCACCATCTAAAAAAAGAGATCAAGCTAAAAGAAGTTTTGGGTTTTTTCTCTTTCTTTTATTTTTATCTCTTTTCATGGGTTCTTTGTTGCTGCTAATATTGTCATTGTTGTTCATTAATGGTAGTGCCGTTGTTGAGTGTATTTTTGTTGAGGGAAAAAAAATGTTTCATAGTGGTTATGGTTGTTTGGTGAAAGAGGAATAAGGGAAAGTTTTATTGATTTTTTTATGGTTGTTAGTTATTGGACCGAAGGGAGAAATATTAGGCAGTGTGTTCGGTGAAGTAGAAGAGAGGTAGGGATTTGTTTGGGGCTTGGTTGATGGTTAGTTGTCTGCTACTATTAGCATTGTGGTTGCTATGTGATGGTGAGGAGGTTGTCAGTGGTGGTGTAGGTGGCTAGAAAGATATATAGTTAAGGTTATTGGTGTGGGTTACCACATTCTAGTATGGGTGAAAAGGTTTGGCTGCTAGGGTTTTTCTTTTTCATTGTTAAAGAGAGAGTGTGTATATGTTTTCTTTTCTTATTTTTTTGGACGAAAGCTCTTTTATTATTATTTTTTCTATTTCTTTGTTTTTTTATTTTTTCACTCAAATATTTTTTCTCCCCCTTTCCTGGTCTCTTTTTTGGGTCTTCATGGTGTCTTTTTCTCTTTTCCCCAAGCATCAATTTATAGTGTTGGGAACCATTTCAAAATAGAAAATAAAATCCATTAACAATTATAAGATCTCTTTTATTCTTTAATATTTTGACGAGAATCTTAAATGTTGGTAATTTTGTGGTCAAATATCATTTTTTTTTACATTCTTGAACTATGTAGGATCTTTTCCTTTCCTTATTTACTTTAATGAAATCCACAATTGAAAATGCTCTAAATATCTTCATTAAAACTTTCCATGTAGTCCAAGTCAACTATAATCTTTTTAATTTTATTTGAATCTAAATATCTCATTATCTTATTTGATCTTTTAAAACTTTGATGTTTATTTTGGTCTTTTGTTTCTTTCTTGCTTATCACTTCACTAACTAATCTTTTTTTATTTATTTATTTAACTAGTTCACAAAATATAATAAGTGAAAGTTTCAAAAATTATGAAATGACTGTAAATTAACTCAATTGTATTAAAAATATTTTTTTAGAAATTTTATATTTTTTGAAAATGCATTGTAAAATAAAGGTCAAAATGGATTATGAAAACTACATTGAGCTTGTTAGATGGCACATGCTAGATAATACCAAACTATTGTCATGCTTAACACCTTTTTGTATAACTAACACAATTCTTGGTTATTTCTTGCTAATAAAACTCATGGTTAATAATTAGTCACTTCATTTTAGTTCTAGATTGATGATCTCCAAAGAGTCCATCATGAATCTTAATAATGACCAATAATGTCTTATTTGGTCCTAAAAATCCGAGTGAAACTCTAGTTTTATGTCTCTTTTATAATATTTCTACTAGGAGAATATAATTTGTCATTTTCAATCTAAAATTTATGCAAAGGGTCCTATAAATAAGCTTTTATTTGTTATCTTCAATCAATTTATGGGTTAAAAACATTTATTTTATTAATTAATATCTTCTGCATTCTTGACAATTGAATTTTACTACTTTGCTCATCATTATATCTATAATGCATATCAACAATAGCTAATTTATCAATAATCTTTTTAAGGATGATATCATAATAATCAAAGGTTATTTATTTTTTTATCATGATCCATGTTAAGCCAAGTCATTACCTTCTATATTATTTCATCTCAAAGGAAAAAAACATGATTACATTAGTTATCTTATTTGAATAATGCTAATACTTGTAAATGTTGTCAGGTATTCATATTATAACTTATGTTAACAACAAATCAAGTTCCTTTCATAGCACATGTGTCGGTTAAACCATATGGTTGGGCTATGAAAGTGTCAAGTATTTGTTGTACCAAGGGTTATACAACATAAATCTAGAGTAACCATTTAACAAGCAGAGTATTAAGAGTGAATAAGATAACAAATACAAAACATGTTAGTATCAAGCATTAAGGTCCATGTTGAGTTTATACTATACTTATTCTTACACCATTAGTGTAACCTTTTCACCTTGACATAATAAACTTAGTTAAACATAATAAAAGAGAGAAACATAGATAAACAAGATAAGAACATAAATAAGATATAAGTTAACTAAGTAAAGAAAAGGAAATGAAAAGCATAAACAAGAGATTAATATAAACAAAACTTAAGCATTACAAAATATAAAGAGAGAGTGAGCAAGAACATGATCTTGATCTGAAAATCAAGATGCCAAAATGCATGGCAAATGCCTCATTTTATAGGCCAAAATTTGAAACTATTGATTTGATGACTAATTGTTGAGTGGGTGGCCACATCTTGACATGGTGACAATCTTTATCTTCTTGTCTGAACAAAACGTCATTGCTAACATCAGAATTTGAATAGATTGTCCTCATGAAAGTTTTAGGAAATTGTCTCAGCTTTCCAACAAAAAAAGAATCGGTGCATTTGGACTTCTAAACTCAAGATATGGGCTGAACACTGAACAGTGTATGGGCTGTAGGACAGATTCTGACTTCTCCGTTGTTACTAAGATTTGGACTTCCAAATAATAGAATTGAGTCTTGGACTCCCATGAATGTTTTAGACCCATGTCTTAGCTTTCTAGCCATATAAACCAAATTGAAATCCAAGATCTACAGCTCCAGATATGACCCAATGACTGAAAAGTGTTCCAGTTTGGACTGAACCAACATCTCTTTTCTAAGCTTAACCTTCTCTTCGTCTTCTCAATTTCAGTATTTGAACTCATCAATCAATCTTTTGATTTATGTGATAGGCCTACATTTAAAATGAGCATTTACCATAAATTATAGCTATCTTATATTATCAGACTTGTTATAATAAAACATGCTTAAGTTAGGGAATTTAATGACACTTTAAGTACAATATTATGATATAAAGCCTTAGTGATAATGCACTTTTAAGTACTAATCACCACATAACAACTACCAAACAACACAAAGCAAACCAGGAACACCAACACCATTACACTAGAAGCCAACAGATGCTTTCTGGAAAACCCTTTAACAGATTAAGGCTTAGGAGGCTTAAGAGGTTTGCTAACAGCTCCTAGTCGAGATCGACCAGGCCTCCTACCAGCAGTTTTAACCACACCAATCAAAGTATAAATGGGATAAGCAAGCTTTTACTCCTAGTTATGTATGGTCTCTTACTTTAGACAAGACTCGCGTCCTAAGGGGGATCGTCAGTAGCAGATGGATCATCAACAACATTACCAAAATCCTGGGCATACTGAGAGCACTTAGGAAGCAATTTTGCCTTTTTCCCCCATCTAACAGCATCCCCACTACCAGCTTCAGTAACCTGAGGACAAGGAAGAGATGCAGCAGGAGGACTAGATGGGACAGAGCCCTCTAGAGCCACATCCTCTAGAGAACCAGAAGGAGAGACATGCATCCTTTTGGTCATCCCAGGACTGGGAGGAGCTTCTGTATTGGTGCTATTATTGAGTCAATCTTCATACAAAATGTTTCATTATGTAACTAATTTAGCATGTCATCTAACCGAGGAATTGGAAACTTGAAACCCACTGTTACTTTATTAATGGCCTTTGCTTTGTTTTTATACACCTCTATTCCTCATTACTGTACCAGAAATCCTAAATCGTTCCCTATCTGTACACCAAAGGTATATCTTAGTGGTTCATCTTGATATTATCTATTATCATATGTTCAAAGGAAAAACTAAATTCACCCTAGTGATTGACTTTAGATTTTGAATGATATCATTGATGTATACCTCTATATTGTATTTGATTAAATCATAAAAGATCAAATTCATGGCTTTTTAGTATGTAGCACTTACATTTTATAGGTTAAATGACATTACTAACCACTAATACAATCTTAGTGAGCTAGCACACCTTAAAGTAGTATTTGACACATTGTTTTCAATAATAAACTTATGATTATAGCCTAATTCTATCCATAAAGATGAGGATTTCATTACTAGTTTTTTGAATTAATAAACATATCATCCATTAACATTAGATACTCATTTTTTAAACGTGTAAGATTTAAGGCTTCTAAAATCTATTCATATTCTCAACTTGCAATTCTTTATAATTACTTTTATAATGCTATATATCCACTCAACATAACTTATTGGTCTAAAAAATCCACCATTTAATAGTCATTCAGTTATCTCTTTCACATGATCAATCACATCTAGAGCCATTCTTCTTGGAGACTATTTGTATAGATTAAATCCAAGCTTGATTGGTGATAGATTTTTTTTTTTATCAAACTTCTATTTAAACCATATATTCCATTCTAATCTCAATCAAGGTAGTTCTTATAAGTGTGAAGTAACGACACTAGATTGTTTTATAATCTATTAGTAAATTCAAACTTATATAAGTTGGTTTAGGCTTCTCTTCAATCCTCATATTAACTTCAATTAAAGGGTCATGAATTTTTCTTATCCATCATCCATCTTAGATGGTAATAAAGCAAGACTTATTATATTAGACACAATCAATTAATAATCATGATCTAGTTTTATTGAGAAAATTTTGTTCTTATGGTAAAATATTTTTAGGCTTTATCAAAAGCCTCAAACACATGTAAATAAGTCTTGGTAATTCATTTATTTTCATGTTTTAAATCCCTGCCCAATATCTTCGAATTGCAAGTCACTAGGGCAAACAAAGTCTAATGTTACTCACCCCATTCACATAGTCTTCTTGTTAATTAAAAAGTTGATTGGATGACCCATATTATCTATTCCCATGAATTGGACCAGTCCGACACCATATTTATAAAACCATCCATCTGTCATCCTTGAGTTCACCATAAATGGCTTGTCATCTACTTCAACTATCTTTGTTGACCTATCTAGTTGCCAAAACATTAATGCTTGATGTAGAGATGATGACATACACATATTAACATGTATTTAATCTCATCCAAGTAAGGTGTTATAACTTGGCTTTCTTTTAACCATAAAGAAAGTTATACTAGAGGTCTATGATCCAACTGTTAGATCCACTTACAACACTCATATAATATCTCTTCGTCTCATGTAAGATTTGATATGACCACTTTAAATAGAATCATGTCAGCCTTGTTGTGGCTAATTTTTGTTTTTATCATGGTTAAAGGCATAATTATTCAGTGTTACAATATTATCGACAAAAAAAAAAAACAAAAAATTAAAAATCTTTATATTAGTAAACCATTAAAACTGATTATGATGTACCAAGTTTTAAGATGGTGACTCATAGCCAAGGTTGTTAAAATCGCAAGTTAACTAGTAAAATTTTATGATTTTATGAGTTAACATGTATCTAACGTGCTAAATCAGACTAAAAACTCAAAACCAGTAAAATCAGACTTAATTCGTGCAAAATTGGTAAACTCGGTTCGATTTTACAAGTTTACTAAATTTGTGATATGAACCAAGTCAGATCTAAATTTGGCCTTAAAATGTCTGCTAACTAGTTTTGCGAGATTGAGCATATCTTTCAAACCGTATGTTGAATAAAACTGAAATTTTACAAGGAAATATTAGATACATGAAAATATATTATGGTAAATTTTCAGGTCAAATGGAGTTAGGGAAATAATATTCAGAGGGTCAAAGTTAGTAAACTAATATTGTCAAATATGTCAAACAAGACCTTCGTGCACTGTTTGGGACATATCTAGAGTTACCGGTGGAATTTTGCTTTGATTAAAGTTGGGATAGAAACTAGATATCTGAAACTTTCCAACTATATATGTAGGTCCAATAATTCATCCAAACAAGAGAGAACGACATGTTTGAAATCAGGAGAGAACAACATGTTTGAAATCAGGACTCAAAATGTCAAGAATATTCAAAAATTAAAGATTCAGGCTACATGGATGAATTTTAATATGAATACTTTTTATTATTCTATTTTATTTATTTATTTAATTTTAAATAATTATTTTTAATTTGAATTTTTTCTAGAGCATTATACATTGTTTAGGGGTTTATTTCATTATTGAATTTACGTTAGTTAATTACTAATTTAAACTCATTAGCTTGCAACCTAAAAGGGGTCTATCAAGACTTAATATGATGGGAACAACCAGGTTGTCACTAGGTTTATATGTGCTTCCTACCTTTCAGTGATTCCCTTGTATTGCGAAATTTTGTTCTGAGACTTTTTATTTCTCCATGTCATTAATTTATTGATTCATAATATCTATCTCTCTTATTTTATTTAGATCACTCATTGATTATAATATTGTTGACTTATTTTATCATATTTTAATGTAATTTAATTTCTTGACTAGAATTATCAATATATAATTAGTTAAAAAAAATTACTTACAATTTTACGAGTTTACGATCCGAGTTTATATTATATTTTTCGTGTAGTGTTAAAAAAGTGTTTTTGACAACCTTGCTCATAACCACCATTGGTTTAGAAAATACTAGACTTAGTTATTGGTCAATCACAAGTTCTGACCGGTTAATTTCGATAGTTTTTGCCTTTTATTCTGCATTATATTTATTGTCACTATCAATATAAGACAACAGGCAACTGGCAACTGGCAATTGGCAACTGGCCAAAAACCATGTTTGTTGATATAACATCACCATGGTTACTCATTTCTTTTTAAGAAAGAATTTCCAATGTATTCATTTATGTTATTGCATTCTATTCATCCAGTTATTGCATTAAGATTACAAATTCACTAACTTTTATCTCTATAGGGTGTGCAATATCATAAATAAGGGTTTTAGTTTCTCTTTTTATGTTCTATCCTTTTCTAAGAAATTATGAGCATCAACTTTCAAATTATTTTCTTTTTTGAGCTGATTTTCCTTATTGATGAAGATATTTATGGTAGCTAGCTTAAGCTTTATGATAGTAAACGTTTTGTCTATTGGATAATGATTTTTTCCTTAAATTTCTCAACTATCATTTTACTTATAAAGATTTGGGGTGACTTTCTTAGTTTCTTTAAAAGCAATGTCTTTTATTTTTTTTATTTCTTAAGTGGTTGTTGACTAATAGAAGGTATGTGAATAAGGTTTTATCATTGTACATAAAGTAGAACGTATATTAATACTTGAAGCTATCTCCTTATCATGTTGCTTAACTATTAATGCTTTTAGCCAATACTGTATAACTCATTTTCTTTACTCAAGTTCTTTAATTATTGGCCTAATATATTGGACAACTTTGTTCTATTGATGTTTTTGGATGATTTCTATCTTGTTTATGGTACTTGAATTGACCTTATTTTCCTCAATGCATGATTATTGTTTCTTACATATTACATTATTATCTTAGCAATATATTGTCTACTTTCCTAGAGACTTCTTTAGAAATCTATCTCTTAAGTTATTTAAGATTTATATAAGCCTTTGAATGTATGAGTATATTGTTTGGATTGGAACTTTCTTCATTATTTCTTCCATGATTTTTTGTTTGGAATGCTATTTTTTTTAGCATAAATTGACCATTGCACAATACTACTATTTTATATAGGATTAGGCTTAATCATGTCTAGCATTGACCGAGAACAATCTTATACACCTCATGTTAGCAACCTAAAAGTGCTTGAGGTTATTAGTCATTGACCACATGACTGGTCTCTTCTATATCCAAAACCTATTTTCTTGGTAAGGTGTATGGTTTTGCCCTTTCCTTTCTTACCAATGTATTTTGTTATTGCATTATTCTAAACTGGATTTTATATAATTGACCTTTTTTCAACCATCTTTCTAGATCTAGGAGATGTTAGTGGTTTATAACCAAATCTTTACCTTCATCATTAGTTTTGGGTGATTTTTTTTATGTCTGGTATTTGTGCTGGTTGTTGTTAGTAGGTCCTTTACACTTTAAAGTCTTAATCTATCATTGAGTTGTAGATTGTTCAGTTACCCCCAAGTCTTCTCCTTTAGAAAGAATGAAATGACAAGTAAAAAAACTATACCTTTTTCCAAGTAGTATCCGTGACTAACTATTGCCTCTATCATGGTTTATCATACCTTATTTTCTATAAGTTTTGCTTTCCAGTCCTTGTAGTTTAAAGGTATTTATTATTATTATCAGCTCATTTTAATCATTATTTCCAAGAAACAAATACAACAACCTCAATTCCATCTAGATTTAATTCTTGAAGATAATAATTATTGGTGCCATATTTTCATGAGTCATGTCATTTGTAGTATTTATACCCTTTGAGTTGTTTCAATAGTAGGGATTATCTAACTGCCAAGGAGTTTGGATTACCCTACATGCATAAGTTGGCATAAGATTTCTTTAGGTGTTTTCATGTTAAAAGAGTATTCTATACCATCATTGATCACTTTGATAGCCTTTATTACTTTGCTACCAGGCTTGCTAAGTCCTTTAAGTGGTTTTTAATATAACAATCTCAAAATGTCTTGTCTCTTTGAATTCTAAATCCAAAATTAGCTATTATTGATCTTCCTTAAACTCTTCATCGAAGTCTAAGTCAATCATTAAATGGGAATTATGACCTCATTCAAGTAGACAACTATGTAAGTTGCCTTTAATGATTTCTTTTCAACTTGTTTTCCTAACATCTTTTCATTCCAAGCATCATCGTCTATAAGGTTGTGGATAACAATATATTTGGTTTCAATAAACCTCTTTTTAATATTTTATGCAACCCTTTTAGAGTTAAATTACTACACTCTTGCTTTTTCATATCTATGGTACACTTGCTTTTGAGAGTTATAAAGTTAAATACGCTTTTTATTGATTGTCCTAGGTCTTGAATGATCTAGCCAAGTCAGTTAGTGTTACATGTAGTTCTATTATATAAAAGTTTATAAAAACAAGCCTTAATTTCATTTCAACATTGATGAAATTAGGTGGTAGCATGGAGAACTAATGAAAGATAGTTTTGGTTAATGAAGAACTAAACAACCTTAGTTTTACGAAGGGATTGGTATCACCATCACCATATTGATGAATGAATTTAGAAATATGTTCCCTTATTAACTCATTGTCTTCCCTAAAGAACTATTTGAAATCAACAATTTTGATATCTTTGAGAATTGGATAAAGTCAATTGACTCACTTAAGGCATGAACAAGGGTATACATGATTATTTGTATGTCTAATATCTAGCCCCATCTCTCATAAGTATTAGGCTAGTTTAATCCTATCAATCCTTCATCTTGGTTATTATTTAAAAAGGGGTTCTTGAGGTATATGAGGATTTACATCGCCTATAAAGCATTGTATTGCCAAATTATAGGTAAGGTTATCTGTAGGCAAGGTCTGCAGGCAAGGTTATTAGGCCATGTAACTTGCTTGAGGCTGCTTGTAGGCTTATAAAGTAAGTGGCACCTTGTTGTTACCCATTTTGGGGGCTTATATAAATATATAAAAAATCAGAAAAAAGAAAACCATAAGAAAAAAGAAATACAAAAAAAATTTAAAAAAGTTGAAAAAAAATCAAAACAATATATCAGTGGAGAGAACACGTAGAATGCCTAGAAAATTGCCAAAGACTGGTTAGGGAGGATAAAAAAATATTGGAAAATTAACAGTTCAATTTTGACTGATGAGGGACCTTATTAACTGAAAAATTAAATTTGGGAAGGAAAATTTAAAATTTGATATTTAAGGACTCAATTGAATTTTTTCAGGGTTTAATTGAATTTATTGAGGGCTTAATTCCAAAAAAAAATGGTTTTTGAGTTCAATTTGAGTTTTAATTGGAAGAAACTAAAATCTGAGGGTTAAATTATAGTTTTAAAAAGTTAATTTGGTCAAATCAATGGATTAATTGCATAAATATTGAAGTTTGATGGGCAATTAGGGACTTGATTGATGAAATTCAAAATCAAATACCAATTTCTAAAAGGTGCAAGACTTCAAGAACTAGCAAATCAAGGGCTAAATTGAAGAAAAAAAGAAGTTTGTTGATCTATTGAGGGTCAATTTGCATAAATCAGAAACCAAGTACTAAAATGAAAAAGGTGCTGAACTTTAGGGTTTGTAATTGAATTTGACAAGGATAAAATTGGAAGTTAGAGGGTAATTAAGGATATAATCAAGAAGATTTGAGAGTTTAGAGACCAAATTGAATTTTAGCCAAATCCTAATTTAAAAAATCCTAATTTCTCGATGGTTAACCTAGACGACATATCAGTTGGAGTAAATGGCAGATGACATGATGTCTGCCTACTATTCATTTTCTTATTTGACAGTTCTGGGCTAATCAAGTTGACACCTTCAAATAAGTGAATATGTTTCTACAAACCTTCAAATTTGAGTAAAGTTAGATCCAAATGAAAATTGTGCACCTCCTCTACCAACTTTTGGTCATCTCCGATGATGTTTTACATCAGAGTTGCTTTAATGAAGCCTCGAAAGTGGTCAACTTAGTCAGCCTTGACTATGACACTCATTTTACAAAACCACTTATTCTTTTTGTGTGTTCACACTTCAAAACTTCTTATTGGGGTCTTATCAAGGGTTGACCATGTTTCTCTCAATATTAAAAGGCTAAAAAAAAACTCTTTGGTGTCCAAGTTTAGGAAAATAACCAAAATCTTCAAAACTAAGTTTGTTGCTAAACCACCATTGCAAAACCAGCAAAGTGCAGAGCTTCCAACTACTTAAACCATTCAAAACCCTCCTCGTTTTGATTATAATGTAAAATATTGATCAATCATTATCAAACCTTTGATAAAAATCTCGACTTGAAACCTTATAAATACCCACTAAAAATTCAGAGAAAAAATGGAGAAAAAGGAGTTAAAAGGGAGCAGAAAAGTATTGATAAGAAAGCCCTAAGTGTGAATATTCAAGAGCCTAGCACAAGGATTTCTTCAACTATGAGAGAAAGTAACAAGCATAGAAAAGAAAGAATAAAAGGGCAGTAACCACCGTTTGAGGTTAGAATGTAAAAACCTTCATTTAGTCTAGTAGATGATGTTCATGAGGCACATCTCTAGCTTGTTCATGGATGTTTGATGATGTTTTTAAGCATTTTTGGTGTTGTATTGTTTTTTGGTTTCAATTAATATATAAAAATGTTGTTTTTATTGTTTAAATGTTGTTTTGAGTTGGTTGTTGATGTTCCTGAATACTTAGATGATGTTCATTGGATTGATTTTGATGAAATAAAACTGTTTTGAAATCTGCAGAATATGGCAGTAAGGTTTGTGATATTAGTTCTATGTTGGCTAATACATGTTCTTGTCTTTTGGTTTTGGTTGAGGCCTATTGGATGTTAAAATATCAGTTTTGAGCTCTAAATTCTCGAGTTTATTTGCTGTTTTGGTTTGATAGTTTTTTAGATTAGAACTTCATGCATGATTTTGATGGTTTATTGTTATTTGTTAGTTTTTTTTATTCAAATATGCTTGGTATTGGTAATGTGGTTTATTAGGACCCAAAGTAGTGGGTTTAGAAGTCAAAAATGCATTTTCTAGGGATGGGCAGTACTTGGGCATTTTCTGGGTTTTCCAAGTCTCTGTTCTTTAGGTTTTTTGTAAGAACATTGTCTTAACTCAATTATTTGGACCAGCTTTGGTCCAATTCTTTGCACTTAAAACTTCATAAGGATTGATTAATCAATAATGAAGGATTAATTCGCATCAATAATCATGATTTCTGAGTTTTAATCTTAAGGTTTTGTTTTTTTGCATCAAAACCTATTTTGATCAAATCATGATTATTGGTTAATAATCATTGATGTTTGATGCTTGATTATTGTTCAGTGATTGATTTCCAACATGTCTATGCCTTTTATTTTCTTGTATCTGGTCAGATTTGAGAGTCATGTGGCTAGGTTTGTTTTGAATGACCTTTATGTTCTTGAGTTGTTTTTGAGTTTTGTGCATTTGATTCGTTTTGGTCAAAAAAATTTATTTTTTTATGTTTTTTTTTTTGCATGTGTGATCTAGTTTAGATTTTAATTTTGGTTTTGGTTTTTTTTTTTTTGTTAGACTAGTGTTTTTTGTTCGGTTTATGGTTAAACCGACGATTTCGAGTCAACTCGAGTAGGTCAAATTCGGGTTAGAAGCGTAAGGCCTTGTTTGGTTTTCAACTTTTTTTATAAAGAATTTTTTTTGCTTAAATGTGTGTTTAGCAAACATGCTAAAAATCCTAAAAATATTGGAGCATGTCCTTAAATTAAGAAAAATCTCACGAAAAAATATTTTTGCATGTTTAAAAACACAAAAAGTATTTCATGGATTTTAAAAACAGTTTGTAAAATTCCAAAGGATTTTGGCCTGTATAAAAAAAAATTAGCAAGAAAATATATTATCAAGTTTTAATATAAGGATAAAAATCCTACAAAAGGGTTTAATATCCAAAATATTAGGGGTAATAATTTTTTATTATTTACCTTTAATATAAGGATAAAAAATTATATGGGGTCAACGTCCAAAATATTACTGGGTGTAATACAACTTATTTATTTTTAATAGAAGGATAAAAATTACAATGAGTTTTATCTGCAATATTATTTGGAATGATGTAGTAGTAAAAGATGTCATATTTGTTTGAAAGAAACCTAAAGGATAATTAGGGATATTTCAACTTGTTTCCTATGGTATAAGAGTCATGGACATTTAAAATACCAAAGGGAAAAGTGAAATTTCAGTAATCACCAAATATCTTTGGATTTCTAACTTCATCTTCTTTACAACACATTAGTTCCAAATGAGCTTGCTTTCTTCTAATATTTTTTTTAACCCATGATCTTTTAGATGAAGTTCTTGACCCAAGAAACTAGGGTTTGTTTATTGTAGCAATCTTGTCATAGGTTCACTGATAGAAATAAAAAATACTATTAGACCATAACAACCACAAACACAAAAAAAAAAAACAATACAGGGTTAGATCTAGTCCTGGGAATCCAATGGCTGGAAATGTTGGGTTCCATGGTTTGCAACTGGAAACAATTAACCATGGAATTTCTTTGGAAGAACCAAATTAGACGGTTACAAAGAACGGACGATAAAGCCATTCAAATTGCATCAATCAATGAATTAACTAAAGAGGCTCGTCAGAACCATGATATTTTTGCAATATGTCTACAGGTCAGTGTTGCGGAGCCGCACAACAAGACAATTCATCCTGACATGAAGGCAATCTTGCATGAGTTCTCAGAATTTTTAAAGGAACCGACAGGTCTACCACGCATCAAAGAAGTTGATCACTGCATCTCCATCAAGAACGGAACCAAACCTATTAATATTCGACCATACCGTTATGCATACTATCAAAAGGAGGAAATTGAGAAACAAGCCCATGAAATGCTAAATTTCGGCCTTATTCGACCAAGTACAAGTCTGTTTTCATCACCTGTACTGTTGGTGAAGAAAAAGGATGGAACTTGGCGTTTCTGCATAGATTACAAGGCACTCAATGCTGCCACCGTGAAGGATCCCTTCCCTATTCCCACAGTTGATGATATGTTAGACGAGCTCTATGGTGCTTCATATTTCACCAAGCTAGATATTAGAGCTGGGTATCACCAGGTACGGGTTAATCCTATAGATATTCCAAAAACTGCTTTCCACACTCATAACGAACATTATGAATACTTGGTTATGTCATTTGGCTTGTGTAATGCACCCTATACATTTCAAGCTATCATGAACTCTATATTTTGACCTCATCTTAGAAAATTTATACTGGTTTTCTTCGATCACATTAGTCTATAGTCCTACTTGGGACATGCATTTGATGCATGTAAGACAGACTCTGGCGATATTAAAGCAGCATCAGTTCTTTGTCAAAACTAGCAAATGTGTTTTTGGCCTACAAGAGCTAGAGTATCTAGGGCACATAATCACCAATCATGAAGTGAAGGTAGACGAAAATAAAATTGCAGCAATGGTGGCATGGCCACGACCCACTAATATTTCTGAGCTACGTGGGTTTTTAGAGTTGACAAGATATTACAGGAAGTTTGTAAAAAATTATAGCATTGTGGCGCGGGCTCTCAACAATCTCCTTAAAAAAGGCCAATTCGGATGGCATGAGGAAGTTGAAACTGCTTTCCTTGCGCTCAAACAAGCCATGACAACTACACCAATGCTAGCAATGCCCAACTTCAAAGACGTTTTCACTGTCGAAACTGATGCATCAGGAGACGATATTGGAGCAGTATTAACTCAGCAAGGCAAACCAGTGGCATTTATGAGTCGAGCACTTGGGGTGGAAAAATAATCTTGGTCTACTTACGCCTAAGAGATGTTGGCCATCATTGAAGCTATACGTTTATGGCGACCATATCTTCTAGGCTGAAAGTTTTATATTCAGATGGATCAACGAAGCCTAAAGTATTTGTTAGAGCAACATATCACCACACAAAAGCAACAAAAATAGGTAGTCAAGCTCTTAGGCTATGACTATGAGATCACATCTCGTCCCGAACGTGAAAATTCTGCAGCTGATGCTCTCTCTCGCAAACAAGGTAGTCCTGTTCTTCACCATCGTTTTGTTCCTCAGGTTACCTTATGGGAAGAAATTAAGCAAATGGCAAAGACATATTCGTACATACAATCCATGAGCCAGGCAGCCACAGACCAACTACACAGCCACTATGTGTGGCGCAATGGCCTACTTCGTTACAAGGAATGGGTCATCATCCTAGCAGATTTTACCCTACGTGCAAAGCTGCTGTATGAAATGCATGATACCAAGATAGGCGGCCATTCTGGTGTACTGCGCACCTACAAAAAACTGGGACAACAATTCTATTGGCCAGGGATGCGTAAATCAGTCCAAGAATATATCAAGAATTGTGTGGTGTGCCAGAAAACAAAGTCGAAAACATTAGCACCCGCAGGTCTCCTCCAGCCACTGCCCATTCCTTGCCAAGTGTGGGATGACATCACACTGGATTTTATTGAGAGGTTACCCACCTCACAGGGCAAGGATACCATCATGGTAGTCGTCGATAGGCTCAGTAAATCAGCTCATTTCTTCCCTTAAAACATCCTTTTATAGCTAAAAGTGTTTCAGAGAAATTTATGGAAGGTGTTATTAAACTCCATGGCATGCCAAAGTCTATCGTCAGCGACCGTGATCCAGTTTTTGTGAGCCATTTCTGGCAAGAGTTCTTCAAGATGTCAGGTACTAAATTGCAGTTCAGCTCCGCGTATCACCCCCAGACTGATGGCCAAACAGAAGTTGTTAATCGATGCGTTGAACAATATCTTAGATGCTTTGTCCACCAATGACCAAGAAAATAGAGCTTCTACTTACCTTAGGCAGAATACTGGTACAATACAACGTACCACTTCTCAACCGGCATGACCCCTTTTCAAGCACTGTATGGAAGGCTACCACCCACTATTCCATCATACAATGAAGGATTATCGCTAGAGCATGAAGTGGATCAGCAATTACAGGACCGAGATGAATTACTCCAATAACTCAAGGTCAACTTTACACGCTCAGTTAATTGGATGAAACAAATCGCAGATAAAAAACGAAGAGATGTGTCATTTGATGTTGGTGATTTAGTGCTTCTGAAACTCCATCCTTATCGCCAGCAAACAGTTTTTAAAAGAGAATACCAGAAACTTGCCAGCCGCTTCTATGGGCCCTATGAAATTCTGGAAAAAAATCGGCCCCGTCGCTTACAAATTCCACTTACCAGCAGAGTCGCATATTCATCCGATATTCCATGTCTCCCTACTCAAACGGTATTACACTTACACAGATGTTGACAAACACAACACAGAGATACCATCATTCAGTGAAGATAAGGAAGTCCTACTGACACCACAGGCTGTTATCGATCATCGCTGGATCAAACAAGGCGCCCAAATTGTCGAAGAGAGTTTAGTGCACTGGAAATATCTACAGTAGAGGAGGGGATGTGAGTATCCACCAAACAGCTGCTGGAGTTGTTTCCAGACGTGAACTTTAGGGACAAGGTTTCATATAATGGGGGAGGTATTGATAAGTCACGTCGATCAGCAAGGGCCTTTAGGCCAAATCCCAAATATATGAGTTGAAGTTGAACGTGAATTGTTAGCTGCATGTGTCATGCAGGAAGATTGGAACGTGAATAGTATATGCATGTGGCATACAGGTATGCAGAAGAGAGTTTATAGACAGGCGACGTGTATATATGGTCACGTAAAGAAAGAAAAGATTGTGTTGGGGAGGACTGGGTCACCTACAGGACTGGGTCATTTGCAGTTGTGAATTTTTCATCACTTTTATTTCAGTTTGTTATAGTTGTTATGCTTATTGTTTCGTACGTGTTACATTTAGTTTTTACGTGGGTAATCTCAAATTGTGAGTTACCAGCTTTCCCTTTATTTTAGTTTCCTGTACCGGTTTTGCTTATTTAAGGCAGATGAAAATTATCAATAAGGCGATCAATCAGTATCTTATCTTAAATTTGTGGTACTTTCTCATCCGAAGAGAAACAAACATTTATTGTTGAATATTTGTTGGGGCTTATCATTGTACCTTTTGGCTTTGTCTTTTTTAATTCATTTTTTTTCATTGTAATTCTCTCGGTATATGCTGAGGAAGTATTTTCGTCTGTATTTACTGACGAATACAGCAAGAGATTATTCTATCGGTAAAGTTCATCGCAATTTACTGATAGAAAATTTTCATCAGTATTTTCATTTGTTTTTGCTATTTTTCTAGTGGTGAAATATCTTTTTCTTTTAGTTTACAGTGTTAATAGAATCTGAATTCATATTCAATATTTCCTCCAAATTTATCGACAACGAAACTAAAAAAGTCAAAAGGTTATCTTATCCAAATAGTCTTTTGTTTTGGTTAGTGGGTTCTAACACAATCAATGAAAAAGCAACTATTTTACAGAACGAAAAGAACAAATACTTTGAAAACAAAGAGAATCTGTAATGACGTGTGAGATTATTAAAGGCATGTACGTATGATGATTCTCCAACAATGAGGACATTGTACAGGATTGGATAATGTTAGCTTCGTTTTGAGCTTCCAAATATGATAACTTATTCTGTTCTTACAACATAATAACAGCTATCATATCGGTCAATTT
>Ga0307513_10002735_pt1 | contig 24255 bp, 33 predicted proteins | sample 15_EM_MG_FD_202174 | JGI IMG/M metagenome (GOLD analysis project Ga0307513, IMG submission 202174) | Populus trichocarpa ectomycorrhiza microbial communities from riparian zone in the Pacific Northwest, United States - 15_EM | ecosystem: Host-associated > Plants > Roots > Unclassified | place...
CCCAAAAGGTGAGCGGCCAGGCCAGCTTCAACCAGTTTCGATCGAGTTGACGGGGGTATTCTCGGCCCACCCATAAAGTCGAGGCCGGGGATTTCTCTCTCCGCGGCTACCCGTTCTGCGTCTATGGCGGTTGTTGTTCAGGGGTTTGGTTGGTGATGTGTTTGTGAATAAAGGTGTACTTGTTGTTGTTGACAATGAGGTTGTGGTTCGGGGGCGGGGCTCCAGGGAGCATGGTAGAGAAAAAAAAAAGAGGAAAAAGGTTTGAGTTTAGCTGCGTGGTACGACTTTGTGAATCACCCATGAGATTAGATGGTAGAGGTCGGTTGCCATCTTCAGTGCCGACATCACTGCATCAAATGGGGGGGGGGTTTGGGTCGGACGTGGTAGGGCCCAACTCCCCCCCCCCTCACTGGCTATATCCCTCCTCCGCCGTTAGCACGGCACCCAGTTGTTGGGCATTGATCAGAGGAGGTATATGAACTGCGTCTCTCTATGAACCACAGGCGCGTCTGGATCTTCCTGCCGTTCGTACGGAATGGGTTCACCATGGCTCTGCACTTTCTGCTCCTCCATGGCGAATCTTAGGTTTTCCGTGCGCAGGTGTTGGCGGAAGATGAATGTCATGACGACCCCGAGTCCGAGACAGGAGAGAGTTATTGCATAAGAATTGCGGTAAGTCGGTCCCCACACCGACGGCCAGACATATGGGCCGGCAACGTTGCCGAGATGTGAGAAAGCGTTGATGGCGGCGAGAGCTACTGCCCGCTTTGGGGGTGGTCTCGGTATCGAGGATGAGACCCATGCGTAGAATACAATGACGCCGGTAAATGACTGTGCTGCCAAGAATCTAATAGGATATTAGACAAAAATCTAGAACGAATAGGATACTCACAAGGCGACATAACGACCGGCAGTGTTCATCGTGCTGAGGGAAATTGCAAGACCCATGACTCCAACCATGAAGGGGATCATGGTATGGAAACCACGCTCTTCTGTTTTGTCGGAATGCCTGGCTACAATGAAAGCGATGATCGTTGCGAAAGCCCATGGAGGTGCACAAAGCAGTAACGTGTTGGTAGGGGAGTACCCCATCGTAGCTATCAGCGTTGGGAAGTACGCATTGAAGCTCAGTCCAATGTCATAGCTGGCCAGAGTCATAGCTAAGGAGTATCAACATAGAACCTCACTTGATATATATGTGACCTACACAACCACCACGTTTTCCAGTCTCCAAGTGCCATCCTGAACCCCCGCCAAACAGATCTACCATCGTCTTCTTGCTATCAAAGAGTCAGGATGGACCATTTCGTGAAATTGTCACCGTCACTCACCTCATCAGCGATTCCTGCATCTTCTTCCATACGGAGTTCTGCCAACCACCTCTCCGCCGGAGTGAGCCAGTTGGTCGTCGAAGGAAAGTCGGGAAGGACAAACATGGCGACGATGGCAACAGCGATCGTCATAACACCCTCGATGTAAAAAAGCCAACGCCATGCTGCGTGACCAAGTCTCCCTTGCATTCCATCGAGAATACCAGCAGCAATTAGACCCCCAAATGCGTTCGAACTCAGGCCTCCACAGTAGAGTATTGCATTCCGGATACCGAGTTCTTTGCGAGTGTACCTATCGTACATCTCTTAGTCATATGAACGTGGTTGGATGAGAGTGAGGAGACATACCATTTGGAGAGAAGGAAGAGAGCCCCCGGGAAAAATGTTCCTTCGATGAAACCAAGGAGTAGACGAGCTAGGAACGCACCAGTGTAGTTGCAAGTGACGCCGGTCACAGAGCTGCTGACATTCAGATCCTAGCGGATATCGGGGGAAGGCATCCAGCCCACCTGATGACACCCCAGACCACCATGCACGCTGGTAGATAGAGCGAAGGACGACCAATATAGTTCAATAAAACATTAGAGGGGACTTGCATAGAGACGTATCCGACGTAGAAGATAGAAAGCAAGGTGGCGAACTGGGTAAATGCAAGTCTTCCTCGAATCCACGAATCCTGGCAGCAGCAGCATTGTTCCGGTCAATCTACAAAGGTGCTAGTGAGTCTTCTCTTTGCTTTTGAGCACTCGCCAGTTGCCAGCCGCGGTACCAAACCTCAGAGTCGCACGATCAGATCAATTGAATGGGCAAACTCACGTAGTTGAGAATGTAGATGATGACCAGTATGCTCATCCTTGTGTCTATCTTCCGGAGTAGCTTCTTTTCGAGTGGCCCTCTCTCTCCAAACTCGACGTCATAATTGCGAACGTCCGGTGGATTGTTCCCAGCCTGCACAATGCGAGTATCAGCAATGACCGCATCAGACTTCGTCGTGAGTCATACCGTAAACCTAGGGATCGAGGAAATGGGGAGGTCTGGACACACAGCAAGAAGTGGACGGCCTTCGTCTCCATGAAGGCCTGCTTCTCGGTTCATCATGCTGACGACGGGCATCATTTGGTTGACATCAATCGAGTGAGCGTAGAAGAACAAAAGGTGAGTCGAACCTAGCAGGCTCCAAAGCTTGGCGTCGGAGCCGAGAGTCTGTGCGCTGAAATTTGATCCCTCCGCCAACTCACGTGTGCGGTCTGCATGACCCTGAAGGTTTAGATGACGGGTGATTGTCCTAGTTTCCGGGAGATTATCCCTGTACTTGCTGGACGAGGAAAGTCCTTCACGAGCCATGAAATAGGCACAAGTATTAAGGAGCTGGAATGGAAGATCAGGCTATGTATCATTGTAATACCATGTGCACAAATATGTAGCCACCCAGTGCTCGCTCGTTGAGATCCGTGCCTGTAGTAAGCCAAGCGGCGATGTCCGCTGAAGGGCTGGAGCAGCAGCCACACCATAGGTAATACATATTACACGGAAGCAGTAGCCAATGGAGGAGGGTAACTATCAAGGGTAAATGGGAAGGGGGCAAGCGGAGAACCACCCACAAACTTGATATGGGCTTTGTGCTGGTATATTGGATTATACTACCGACTCTTTGTTCACTAATGTAGGCTTTCTCCCACCCTATGTCAGAATTTGGGCTTTCGAGGATTCGTTTCGTCTTCCATGCCCATGCATCAGGTTTTGGTATTACATTACAGACCCCCGGTCGCTTAGCTTTTCCTGTCATTTCATATCCATTTCGTACGCGTTTCGCTTGTCATTTACTTATAGGTCGTCCGAGCTTACAGGGTAGTATACAAAGTATTATTCGCAGTCCCTCCGCTCGCACATTATTTTAACACCCTACCCTCGCCTCATCCGCGCGGATGTTTACTACAGACCCGGTCGGTGGACAAAAAGTGTACGACAGCTACGGCCAAATGTCACACGAATCCTCGATTCTATGGGACGCCTCTTCGACCTCAGCAAGTACGGGGCGTACAACGCGCTCCACCCCGGTTCCTGTGCGGTGGTTCCACCGTCTCTTGTTTACGTTGTCGGCCGCGCTGCTTGTTCATGTAGTTGTGTACCGCGCATACACGATATAATACACAACGGAATCAAGCGAATGGCGGTTGAGGAGAACCCGTGCATGCCAATGATTTTCGAAAGGAAGACTCCTGCCTCGTTGTTGATCTGAGATCGCGTAAAGGACATAGGTTGAGTTTGGTGATTGGAGGGTGTAAGGCGCTCTCATATATAATCCATAAATTGGGGAGTCTTCGGGGTCTCCTGTTGAAGTGTCGCTGGAGACCTCGGGCACCATTCAACAATGACTGCTTTGAAGAGAATACAACCAAAGGCGGCAAGGCGGTGCTCGCTTACGATAACTTCAGAGCCCGACTCTTTATCATCTTGCGCAGCAACTCGACCTGCATCCAGCCTCTTCAACTCTCAGCGTCCCCCCCAAAAAATACTCATCCATTCTGTGAAAGTCTAACAGCACATGCCCACCCACAGTACACTCAACCCGGATGTGCAGGGCGCCTTCGAGGTCACCCTTGCCCGCGGTCTCAATATGACCCGCGAACGCCTCCCGATTCAAACGGCCATTTCGAAACACAAGCGCAAGTTCTTCTCACTTGCGGGCCACCGACGTCAAGACCTTGCGGCGGCACTTCAGTGGGAGTACCGTCGACGCAGCGCTAGGCTCTGCGACGATGAGGGGGCGCTGCAAGTCCTGAATGAACAATACAGCAACGCTCAATACTTTGTAACACCCATCCATCGTCTTCCTGCTGAAATTCTCATGGAGATATTTCGCATTGTCTTCGACATCAACCCATCACCAATCAGGGTGGTGCTAGTGTGCCGCCGCTGGTATCGCGTCGTTGAGGCGATGGTTGGACTTCAGCTCTCCCTCGAGCTAGGCACCTGGACAGACCCGGAAATGGTGCAGCGTGCAGTAGGCGGGATGGCAAGGCGACTGCTCAATATTACGGTTCACACAGACCAGGATTTTGATTTTGGAGCATCGATTAGTGAGCCGTATTCTGCGCTCGCCACAGCCGCAGAGAATGCATCTGATTGGAGGAGTCTGACGGTGCATTCGCTGCCGAGGGGCGGACAATTAAGCGATCGGTCTCTCCACACGCTAATTACGTCTATGGATGTTTCGCCGATGAGCAGGCTCGAGGAGGTCAAGCTTACATCGGAGCTGGAACCTTCTCCTCTTGTCGATCGCCTCCTGCAAAAAATTGGCGCTACGACAATGGGAAGTCTCGTGAAGATGGAGACCAACTCCTTGCACGCCATTCGGTTTCTGGTTCAAACTACCTCCACCTATACCTTTCGCTCTCTAACAACCTTCCGTGCCGTCGTACAGAAGATGGATGAACCAATTGACCTCCTCCCTCACTTCTCCACATTGGAAGTTCTCGAGGTCACCAATTTGCTCCTTCCCTCATACCAGGATGACACTCCTCTTCCATTTGTCCAGAATCTTCGCTCTTTGTACCTCAAAACTGTCTCCATTGAATGGATGGCAGGGCGAGTGTTTCCACTCCTCGGTGTCTGCACTATTGCTACCCCACCTAGACCATTTTTGGCACTCGATGTCCATCTTTTAACTTGCAGGGAGTTTCATTTCCATCACCGATGCACGACTTCATTTGGGAGATTCCGGATGCCAATGGTTAGCTTACTTGAGATCAATAGCAATCAGTGGAGCCCACTACAAGGAAATGAGAGTCTGGTTCTTATGTGCATGGCTGGTTTGGGAACGGTTGTGCAACCCAGTGTACTTCATCTTACCATGCTATGCAATGGACCAGTGCTACTTTCAGCACTCCGGCTTCTTCCTAATCTGAGGGAGCTGTCCTTAGGACTCCCAAGGCCATCTGCATTGGGTAGATGCTTCTTCACTGCCCTCCTGGCACAACCAGCTATCACGCCTCCTAGTACTTCTATTGGCAGTAATTCGCTAACACCACAGTGGTTTAACTGGGCTGGGAAAGAGAATGGGTGGTACACAGCTATCTGCCCATCCCTCAGGGTTGTCAAATTATGGTACCAGCGATGGCTGAGGCCAAGTGAACAAATTGGCATGGTGGCTCCCCTTCTTGCTTTGAGCTGGACACGTCAGAAAACTGCAACCCCATTATCAAAGCTGTGTGTTCACATGAGAGCAAATAGTGGGGACTGGAACTCAGTTGATCTGGTGCCTGTTAAACCCCATTGCATTATAGACTTGAATATTCCTCATCTCCAAACCCTTAAATTAGATGATGAAGACCGCAGAGCCATTTTTGAGATGAATTTGACAAGTGCTGCACTCTCTGTCATTGAGGGGCCAACCTCCCGGTCCAGGTATATCACTGAGGCGCTCTTTGGCCCATCTTTTCATGGGTTGAGAGTCCTCTTGGTCCAAGGAGAGGGCGAAGGGAAAATACCACTCAATGTGCTTCACTGTTTTCACCACCTAGAGGAGCTTTTACTCCAGAATGTACAAGTCTCACATTGTCACCATAATGTTGACTTGCCTCTTTGCCAAACACTCAAGATACTCGCTATTCGGGGTGGATGTGTACGATGGCTAGATGGCCTTAAGTTCTTGCTATTAACATCTTTCACTGTAAACGTCGGAGATGAATGGCACAACTCATTCCCACAAAGAGTGGATATGCCAGTCTGCACCTACATTCATTTTTTTGGTTGGAGCTTGGAATCCCTGCCTATGTTCCGAGCTGGCATTGTTGCCCCACTTCTGTATGAGTGGGATATGCAGTACGTGGCACTTAATCAGAAATACTTCAGGAATGGCAAGAAGAATGCTGCAGTTGAGGCATTAGAACAGATTCACGTACCAGTCCTTCGTCTGGCCATTAGAGAATATTATCAAGGCCTCGTCGCGATCATCACACCAAGACATGAGTTGGAAGAATTGACCATTCAAATCAGTGGCTCCTACCGTGCAGCAAATGGACTCCTCTGCGCCCTTATGGAAACTACAGATGCTACCCTGTCGACTGTTACACACGATGGGCATGTGACCACTACAGGTATCTGCAGTGGGACAGAGACGAAGGTAATTTGCTCAAATTTAAAGGAACTGGGTCTCCAATTTTATTCTGTCCCACCCCAAAACAGAGAAGAGGTCAGACAATGGTGTATACAGACGATGGAACGTCGAAAACAAGCTGGTAGCCCCTTGCGCCGCTGTTGCATTTGGTTGGGTAATGACAGGTATAAGGATCCATGGCTGGTTTTGACTACATCAAATGACGGGATGATAGAGAATGCGTAGTTGTACTTCCCTGTATGCTCCAACAATGATATCTTGTCTATCAATTATATTTTCTATATGCAGTGCTTGGCCCTTCTCCTAAGGCGGAGACATGCACCCTGCTAAGGGTCATGATTTGTCTTTCACACTGCCGACGAAGGTACCGGGCCAAGTTCGCGGACGATACCAGGTTCCCTGGACTGGACCACATGCGTTTGAAGTCGCATTCATAGGTGACTACACAATTTACTGAGGCAGTATTTCTTATCAAGACCTCAAATACCAGTTCCCTCATAATGCTCAGAAATCACCTTCGAAAAGGACCCTAATCTCTCATTCTCACCAATCATCTGAGAGCATCGGTTGCATAAACAATGCAAAAGTATCTCGAGGCACATCCTCTCCAGCACCGACTCGGACACAGTGAGGGGTCGCACGGAGCTCGCCCGCGGTGGCTATCTCCAATGCCTCCCCGATTTGGAACGCGAGGCAGTCCGGTGGGATCGCTACTTTCGTGAGCTCTCCTTCGTGCGCTCGGATGTGTAGACCGGATGCCGGGGAGGGCGCTTTGACCGGCACGACATTTCCATCCGGGTCGTGGGCCAAGTAGATTGTCAGGCTACGGACCCGATATGGTGCGGTGAGTCGTCTCCCTATCGTAGCCTGAAAACACCTGTACTCACAGTGAATAGTCGAGGTGGAAGCCACATCAGCCACTAACAGGTTCGTCGTCACTCTGCAAGCAGTTCTCCTTCGACGGTGGGAAATATTGAAGCAGTCTTACTTTGTGGTTTGCGAGGTTGAGATCAATTTCGCAGCGAGAGGGAATTATCGGTGAGATAGGCAGAGGCTGGTGGAAATAGGATGGCGACATAACGACCGGTAGTGTTCATGGTGCTGAGGAAATTTGCGAGATCCATGACCCCAACTATGAAAGGGATCATGATATGGAAGGCACCCTCTTCTGTTTTGTTGGAATGCCTGGCTACAATGAAAGCGATGATCATTTCCAAAGCCCATGGAGGTGCACAAGGAAGTAATGTGTTAGTAGTGGAGTACCCCATCGTAGCTACCAGCGTTGGGAGGCACGCGTTAAGGCTCAGCCGGAGGTTCTAGCTGGCCAGAGCCACAGCTAAGGAGTATCAACATGGAACCTCACTTGATGTATTGTGACCTACACAGCCACCACGGTTTCCAGTCTCCAAGTGCCGTCCTGAACCCCCGCCAAACAGATCAGCCATCGTCTTCCTGCTATCAAAGAGTCAGTATAGACCATTTCGTGAAATTGTCGCCGTCACTCACCTCATCAGCGACTCCTGCATCTTCTTCCATACGGAGCTCTGCCAACCGCCCCTCCGCCGGAGTGAGCAAGATGGTCGTCGGCAAGGACAAACATGGCGACGATGGCAACAGCGATCGTCATAGCACCTTCGATGTAAAAAAGTAAACTCCATGCTGCGTGACCAAGTCTCCCTTGCATTCCATCGAGAATACCAGCAGCAATTAGACCCCAAATGCGTTCGAACTCAGATCTCCACAGTAGAGGATTGTATTCCGGATACCGAGTTCTTTGCGAGTGTACCTATCGTATATCTCTTAGTCATATGAACATGGTTGGATGAGAGTGAGGATACATACCATTTGGGGAGAAGGAAGAGAGCCCCCGGGAAATATGTTCCTTACATGAAACCAAGGAGTAGACGAGCTAGGAACGCACCAGTAAAGTTGCAGGTGACGCCGGTCACAGAGCTGCGGACATTCAAGATCCTGGCGGACATCGGGGAGAAGGAATGCGGCCCACCACGCTGGTAGATAGAGCGAGGGGCGACCGAAATAGTTCAATAGAATATCAGAGTGGATTTGAATAGAGTCCTATCCGACGTAGAAGATGGAAAGCAAGGTGGCGAACTGGGTGCCATGCAAATGCAAGTCTTCCTCGAACCCACGAAGCCTGGCCGCAGCAGCATTGTTCTGGTCAATCTACAAAGGTGCTAGTGAGTCTGCTCCTCGATTTCAAGCGCTCGTCAGTTACCAGGCGCTGTACAAAGCCTCAAAGTCGCACTATCAGATCAATTGAATGGACAAACTCACGAAGTTGAGAATGTAGATGACGACCAGCATGCTCACCCTTGCATCGATCTTCCGGAGTAGCTTCTCTTCGAGTCGCCCTCTCTCCTCCGGGCCTCCAAACGCGATGTCATAATTGGGATTGTCTGTTGGATTGTTCCCAGCTGGCACAACGCGAGTATCACCAATAACCGCATCGGACTTCATCGTGAGTCATACCGTAAATCTAGGGGTCGAGGAAATGGGGAGGTAAGAACATCCAGCAAGGAGAGAGTTCGCGTGGATCGAAGCGTTAGTTAAACACTATGCGATCGCGTGGGAGTGTTCTCGGAGTATTTACCTCGCAGATCGTTGCTCAGAGTGTGTGGACTGTCGCCGTGGACGGGTCCGCCTCAGTGTCCCGTGCACAAATATTATGGCGGTGTTATATTGGGTCGAAATGCATATTATGAGGGAGGAAGGAGGAAGAACCAGGCAGGTAAACTCTTCAGCTCAGCTCAGTTGGGTCTTCTCGGCTTGGTTCTTCCCACTGCAGCCGTCCCTCTCTGTTCGCTGTCCCTCTACGATCACTCTGTGCCAGCTGCTTCCTCGACCATATCATTGGCATCAAATACCAAGTTGAAGCCCTGACAGCGGTGTTACGGAGTATGAAGAGAAACTTTCATCCAAACCGGACCTGTGGTACTTTATCCCGCGTTCTACTTCTCAGCGGCAGGTTCCCCACTCTCCTGCTGCCAAATGCAGCCAGCTGCAGCCAGCTGCTGTCGTCTTCCCTCCATCCACCTTTCAACGCGCCTTCCTGAAACTCACTATATTCGACGCACGCAGCCCAGCCTCAGCCAGCGACGGGCAGAGCACCAGAGGCAGCAAAAACAGCAAAAACAGCAGAGGCATTGAGCCGGCAACAACGGATAACGCCCGGCCCAGGACGCTCAACGCTCAACCTGCGCTGGGAAACCCCATAGAGCGTTTTTTATACTTACTACGTAGACATCAACCCCACGGGAAGCACGCAGACGGACGGAAAGCAGAGCAACCCCCAATTTCGCAAACACCTTTGCTCCGTAACATGTCTGGACGACCCACAGCGAGTACATCGTCACGTCCCTACACCTCCAACCATAATGGGCAGCCGATGACCACCTGGTCAGAGTCGGGAGCGCCCTCGACGTCCCATGGTCCGACAAGCTATGCTTGCCCGGCGCACTCTTACCAGCAACACCACCACCACCACCATCAACAGGGACAATCCCAGGGTGTACCGAGCCAGCCTGATTTGTATACCCAGCGGGGGGATGAAGGATCCGACGACGGAAATGTTAATATTTATAGGCCACCGTCGACGGCAGACAAGCTCCCGGGGCTACACCAAATGCACCAGCACCGGGAACAGGAACAGGAACATCTGTCCCAGTCCGAGAATTTGTCTGCTGCGCACCTCCACGACTTGGTGGCAGCCGCTGGCCTCTCAACCTCTACTCTCCCGCCGCCCTCCGGCCTTTCCTCAATACCAGAATTTCCAACAGCACCAACCCTACATTTTTTTTCATGTACATGACCAATGCAGTCACCCACCTGAGGCCTCCTCGTCTTATGAATACGATCTAGGTCTTCTCGATGCGCCCCATCCCCGTCAACCCAGGCATACTCGAACCACACCAAACACCTACTCCCGATTCTATCACCTGCTCCAATGGTCTCGCTCGTGAGCCCGTTCAAGTCGCTCTCCCGGTCATCGCGAACTCACACGATTCTCCTATGCTCTCCCCAGCGCACCCCAAACAGATTCGCTTCGACTCTAATATGTCTTCTCTCGACCGCGGCTCCCGATCGTCAGCAGGCTCACCGACATCAACCCAAGAGGACGAAGAAGACTCACCTTACCCTGAAGTCCGCGCGAGCGTGAGCAACATGGACGACCCCGAGATGCCCACCACCACCTTCCGGATGTGGTTCCTCGGCCTCATACTAGTCCTCGGAGGCTCCTGTCTCAACACATTCTTCAACTTCCGCTACCCGGCACCGTCTCTCACGCCTTACGTCGTACTCACCATCGCATACCCACTGGGAAAGGCACTCGCGTCTGTCCTCCCCACCCGCACCTGGGTGCTGCCCCAGATTCTCGGCGGTTGGAAACTCACCCTCAACCCTGGCCCTTTCAATGTCAAGGAGCATGTATTGATCTACATGATGGCCAACGTCGCCATCCACCCAGCGTACATGATGAACGCGATCGTCGATTCTACGGCCTCGATTTCCGCGCCGGATTCGGGATCCTCCTCATCCTCGCCACCACCCTAACCGGTTTGGGCCTCTCAGGCGTTTGCCGTAGGTACTTGGTCTGGCCTGAGAACCTCGTAGCCTGCACGCTGCTCAATACGCCCCATGAGGACGACGACACAGGTCAGAAAACCGCTATCAGTTCTTTTTGTATGCCCTGGCAGGCACATTTCTGTGGACATTTTTTCCGGGCCTTCTATTCATCGGCTTGTCATTTTTCTCGTGGGTGTGCTGGATCGCGCCGAGTGCGTATATCCTTTCTCCGACTTGGGGATGGAACGACTGACGAACTTCACCTCGCAGACGATCTCGTCATCAACCAGCTCTTTGGGACTGTATCTGGACTCGGCATGGGGTTCATCACCTTCGACTGGAGCCAGATTGCCTGGATTGGTTCGCCGCTTGTGGTCCCTTGGTGGGCTCAAATGCATGCCTTTGCGGGCTTCGTGCTGGTACATTGGATTTTACTACCGATCCTCTATTACACCAATGTAAGCTCTCCTCACTCTGCCCTCACTCGGTGTGCTGGTGTTTTGACAAATAACCCTCATCACAGACCTGGCACCTCACATGCCTATTGGTGGACAAGGCGTGTATGACCGCTTCGGCCACCTGTACAATGTCTCGCAAATACTTGATTCCACGGGACGCCGGTTTGACCTCAGCAAGTACGAGGCCTACAGCGCGCTGTACCTTCCCGGTTCTTTCGCGATGCTCTACCTCCTCGCATTTACGCTGTCGACAGCACTTCTCGTCCATACTATTCTGTACCATGGGCGCACGATATACAACGGGATCAGGCGCGTGCCAGTCGAGAAGGACGATGTGCATATGACGCTGATGGGCGCATACCCCGAGGTGCCGGATAGCTGGTATGCAGGCATCTTCTTGCTGTTCTTCGTGGTGGCAATTGTGACCGTCGTAGTTTGGCCGACGGACATGCCTGTGTGGGCACTCGCATTCTCGATACTCGTCCCCATGCTCTACTTACTCCCATGCGGTTTTATCTTTGCGGTCACAGGCATGCCTACGAGTATGAGTGTCAATCTTCTTGCACAGGTTATTCCGGGGATGCTGTTGAATGGGCGCCCGTTAGCGAATATGGTACGTCTAGTTTCCTACTATTGTCCTTTTTTTCTCTCCTGTATTGTAAATAAGATTGGAGGACAACTGACAAACTCACGACCATTTTCCTTACTTGTTCGCACACTCACCAGATCCTTAAAGGCTACGCTGTCCAGACAGTCGCTTCGGCGCTTATCTTCACTCAGGACCTCAAGCTGGGCCACTACATTAAGGTCCCGCCCCGTTCGTCGTTTATGGCTCAGTCCGTCGCTACCCTACTCGCTGGGCTCTTGCAAGTCGGCGTAAAACAGGTGCTATTCACAACCGTCAAGGATATTTGCACAGAGGGCCAGAAGAGCATGCTCACCTGTCCGCACAATCGCGTGTTCTTTAGCGCGAGTGCTATCTGGTGGGTCCCGTCGTCTTCTTTCTTCCTTTGCGGTTCGGAGCTGATGATTGCGGTGTTTATAGGGGCTTGATCGGACCGGCGCGACAATTCGGACCGGGATCGATGTACCCCGGTCATCTTTGGGCGTTGCTTGTCGGCGTGTTCCTCCCCCTACCGGTCTGGTGGTGGCAGCGTCGGCTCCCGAATACGCGCCTCAAGTATATCAACATCCCCGTGTTCTTGAACGGCCCGACATTTATCCCTCCCGCGACGGGCATTAATTATTCTAGTTGGTTCTTAGTTGGGTTTATCTTCCGTGAGTCCCGCCTCCTCCTAATAGACGTGGTTGACTTGGGTGATCAACGGCTGCACAGAATATGTTATTCGCAAGCGCAATCTCCGGTGGTGGTCCAAGTTCAACTACATCCTCAGCGCAGCGCTCGACTCGGGAACGGCGCTTTCCCTCCTCTTTATCTTCTTCATCCTTCAGTTATCCCTCGGCGACGTGATCTCCACCTCCCTCAACTGGTGGGGAAATACTGCGCCGTTTACGAGTACGTTTTTCTGAGTAGCTTATTAATTTGACACTGACCCGACTGGTGTGAACAGCTCTGGACGGCCTGAGCCCCACAAAGATAAAACTAGCGTCAGGCCAAGCATTTGATGGGCCTCCGGGACAATGATATATGGGATGTCCCCCTATCCTCAACTCAAGTACTTTCCATCCCCATCCATAGCACCTTAAAGGTGCGGAGCCCATCGTACCATGAGCCATCTGAGTCATTTGCAACATTTTGTTGGTCTAAATCCCCTCTACCCTATGGGTGTGCTATAATGCCGGTCCCTTGCCTCACCGTCGTGTCCCGTTCGTTCAAGGATCGCAAGTCGACTTGGTACCTGATCCCTTTCCCTGGCCGCGTATGAGTACTCAGTGTGTGTTTTTACCAGCGGAAGTGAGCCGCACTGACACTAACGGACTAGTCTTGTCTGTTTTCTCGTCATCCCCGATACATTACAACTCGACGTCCGCTGCAAATACCAGCCTTCAGAGACAGAGGCAGGCAGGCAAACAGGCACAATAGCCGCCACACACACACACACACACAGACTTACATTCTGACACTTCAACATGCTTACGGTATTCCCACTGCTCCCGTTCGGGTCAGCTCTTCCTGGATTCTTAACTTCTATACCTCCATTTCCTCTTTTTTTTTGCTGGCATAGTTGGTAATCTGATTGGTTCTTTGTCATCATCAGCCACTGATCTACCTTCCAAGGGTAGTTGTTTTTGTTTCCAACGTCCTCTGTCCCTCTCTCAATACCCATCGTCCAAACCGAACTTGATACGACAGGTCTGCACGCGGCCATGTACACTAATTTTTTCCTCTGTGGAATCCAAACCTATAGTACATCAGGAAGGTATACTAGTACTCAGACTAGAGGATAGGGTTCTCTAGGCAGCTGTATTCACGACAAGGACATGGAAAACGGCCAGGCACGAAGCAGGAAGAAAGACGAACACAGGTAGTGGCATATCTGGAGAATGCTTACCCCGAACTAAGATAGTTTCCAGCTGATGGGAGCGATTTATATGCATCCGCTAGTTGAAGAAGTCCAAAACTCGGGTGATCTGGTTGAAGCCTTATTTTGTCTGTGCCAAGTTACTGTCATATGGTTTATCTACCCTAAGAGCATTCATGACATGGCCTAGCGGGCCCATAAGGTCATTTGCGTCGCTTTGGATGACCGAATCTAATTGCACATGTCCCTCCATATGGATAGATACACAAGCGTACAAAGTATAACACTCCTGCGAACGAAGGAAACATGAGAACCGCAGATATGGCGGTGTAGATGGTGACAAGAAAATATAGGAAAACGCCCCTAATGATCAAGAGGTGAGGGAAATTGAGGGCCACGGAATCTGTGAGAGGGGGAAATGAACGCAGCGGGAATGGAAGATGTAGTCGAAAAGTAATCGTACCCGAGTCGGGCTGTCTAGACCGTACACAGACGAAATATATCCGTCGTAGAAATCGAAAGCCAGAATGAGGTCCGAGGGATACAAATTTATCCGTGCAATCGACTCGCAGAAGGGAGAAGGAATCAAAATAATGTGCATAGGAATCTGGGACATAAGTCTGAAGCCGCCGAGACCGAGAACTGTAGGCCGTAGAGCGCAAAGACCACTGGTGCGCAAGCGGTGAAATGGTGAATGAACGGCTTATAGCGTAAAATAAAGCTAGCAGATAGTAAGAGTGAGGGCTAAAAACCTGTTATTTCACGAGTACAGGAGTTCCCGATTTATTTACTGGGGGACTGGTTATGACCACTTCTGTAACTAGACAAAGTGGCACAATAATTGATCTATAGTTGTAATCGAGGACTTCTGGAAGTGCATTTTCACTCGGTTTCGCAAGGTCTCTCATGTGGTGTAGTTCCCTCTTCTTGGCTCAGGACCTCTGTATCCACTTTGTTCACAACTTCCGGGCCAATTGTGATACATATTATGATGTATTGTGCAATGGCCCGAATATCCCCGACTTGTCCGTTTGCATAGTACTGTGATACTCGCCCGCGCCGCGGTTGCATTGTACATACATATCCTGCTGAGCGTTGCTATGGATAGTCCTGGCCTCTTATTTCAAGACCTCCGCATCGCAGGTATTTCGGACGGAGCCTGGGTGAGGCCTACAGCCTTGCGGATTGACGTGCTATCCAATGGGTACGTACCCAGTCATATTATTGATGGGATGTGGTGCCGTCTACCTATGATATTACTATGCTATGCTCCGTCTGCATTTCTGTTCGCTGCTCACCCGGACCGTTCTCTTTGAGATACTTGACATAAAGGTCAAATTTTGGACCTCAAAGGTACTATCTAATATTTCTTATTGCTTCATCATTATCCTGAAACCCTCGCGGCAACCTCAATTCATTGCTTCGGTTCCTCTAGCAATGGTTTTCCTTATTGAAATGATGCTCATCGTTGCGAAGTAAGCAGCTGAATATATTGAGAATGTGTGATAACTATTTTGTCATCTAGTTATTCGTCAATATAGACCCGCTAGGCGGATCATATCCGAACACCTCTCGGGGCGACCTTGCTCTCTCAAGCTCATGATTACAACGCCATGTTTATTGGGCATGCAGCCTTTGGTTTACTGAAAATCTGTCAGCTCACTTCCGACCGGGACGGCCTTCGTCTCCATGAAGGCAGGCTTCTCGCGTTATCACGCTGACGACGGTCATCATTGGTCGACATCAATCGAGCGAGCGTAGCGGAACAAAAGGCGAGTCGGACTTAGCAGGCTCCAACGCTTGGCATCGGAGCCGAGAATCTGTGCGCTGAACTTTGATCCCTCCGGCAGCTCATGTGTGCGGACTGCGTGATCCTGAAGATTTAAATGACTGGTGATTGTCCTAGTTTCCGGGTACTTACTGGACAAGGATAGTCCTTCATGGGCCTTGAAATAGGGACAAGTATTAAGGAGCTGGGACGGCAGATCAGACTATGCATTATTGTAATAGCACGTACACAAAATGTAATCACCGAGTGCACGCTCGTTGAGATCCGTGCCTATAGTAAACCGAGCGGCGATGTCTGCTGAAGGGCTGGAGCAGCAGCCACATCATATAAATTGTGTCCTAACCCTCCGAGTGTTGCCGTAACCCCGGGTCCCTATCAGCAAAGCGAGTGAGCGAGCTCCAAGTAATCAGAGATGATCCGATGCAGTCCGGCGTAAGGCCCATGCGATCTTATCGGGCACATGGCAATGATGCTATCAATTGCGCGATAGTTCCATATGGAGACAGGGTAAAGGCCGACCCGTAGAGACTCAGTATCGCAAGACAAAGCGACAAGAGAGTCGTCAGAAGCTCTCCATTATGGGTGAACATGCACGCCACTTGTATAGGTGTGACTGGTTGCTGAAGCGAGTTTCCGCATGGCAGGCGAAGAGTCGGCGAGTGAAACGGCCGATGACACCGCGTATTTGCTTCGCCGTCGTCGAAATCGACCTTATTCGACGATATGCACGCCTCTGTAGCGTGAATAATGACCTCTCAACGGTCTGAGCACGCGAGTGAGCGCTTTCGAGCGAATTTTGATTTGCTCCCGGAGGTCCATCGGCGGGTCGGCGGGGCGTTAAAGCACAGCGTTCCATACAGGAACCGTACGCGCAGTGGAGGCCAGAGCATCGCCGGACACGGCTCAGATGTGGTCGGGTCCAACTCGTATGCTATAATGTAAACTAGCTAAAACGGACATACAACAGTCTACAAATACGGGGAAATACAAATCCCTGACACATGGAGGTCTAGCGCTCCGCTCATACTTTTATATTTTGTGTTCATCAAGAGCTGCTCTATATCGCTGTGCTTTGTGGAAACCAGTTCGTCCGCTTGGTTTCTCCAGCCCAATTAATCTCTATTCCAACCGGTGCCCATAGTCAATCTCTGACCAAATTAGCTCTCTATGTACGGGTATATTCATCACCATCTGCATCGGGCCCAGGAAAATATGCTATTACAGGAATATAGCTAGGTAGAGGGATCGTCGTGCGTTGCCGTGCTGTGGGTCGGTTGAAAGGTATTCTGGAATACTTCCTTGCCACGTTCATCATGGCTGGAAGTGCCTACGTACTCCACCCGAGTTCCACCATGTTCAGGATCCGGTGATATGGGCGAGGGGGGAACACTATTCCGAAAGATAAGGTCGTGGAGCAAAGCGTGCTAAGGATGTGTTCAGATTTCAGACGCTACGCGTTGTGAAGAGGTACAGACCTTTGATATAGGCGTCGGTGGTTCGTCCACCTCAACACCCATAGCTTTCGCCTCTAGGTCGGGATACAGACCTGCCCCAAGAGAGATATCAGAGGACTGGGCAGGGATTCTCAGTGTGTCTAGATTCAATTGAGCGCTGATATGCCTCGCTGTGACCTGTATTCGGCCGTTGTCACCACGATGGGCGGGTCCTGTCTGGTTTATTGTTCTCTCGACGTAGACTTCCATGTCAGTCTGCTTGGCCCGCAACGGGCTAGCAAACCACGATGTCCCACCCAAATTGCGAGTGAAGAAGTAGATGCATACGTTGCTAAATCCCATGGAGGAGAGCAACGAAATGCACCCAATGAGGACGGGTAAAGGGACGGGTGAACCATATATCGCCTTGAACCTGCAGACCACGGTGGGAAGGAGGAGAGCTATAAACACTATTGGGTACCATAACACTTTGTTTGCAACCGTACGAAGATGCGTCGAACCGCCCCCACTCAGAGAAGATCCGGTGGCGATGCCTTGAGGGGACGACCGGAACGTGAAGCGGTAACCGCTCCAATCGCTTGGGCTCGGTGTTATGAGCAGATTTCCGCGAATCCTGAGGAAGACCGGAATATACATCAACGTGATGACACCTGCTGCAATAAGCATCTAATAATTCGAGGTCAGCTCCGCTTCTTTTGTAAAGAAGGTATTGAGTAACGAACAGGTGCGTAATGCAGCCATGCTCGCTCGACGTCGTATTTGTTGGTGATGAAGCACCAAGCACCGGCCACACCATAGTAATGGCCTCTGGTCGATATATTCTCGAGCGCAGCCGACCCAATAACGTTCATCAAAAGAGGAATGCCCCTAAAAGGGACGTTTGTCAAGTAGAGAAGGAAATGGCTGTAAAGGACGTACCAGCCAAGCAGCATGGTGATGAAGACAATGGGAGTGGTCATTCGTGTTCCAAGGCAAACCGTGGAAAACGTATGAATTGCGATGATCGCGTTCCTAGGTTCCCATCAAGTATGGCTCTCAAGCATGAGGCTCGGGCCGGCTCACCATATTCCGCTAGCGACGTCTCCGAAGGTAATGAGGGAAGCTTGCATCCAACAAACCTTCCCGTCTTGAACCCCTCCCAAATGCACCCACCGTAACTCGATCAGAACTCCCAAGGCTTGCACAAGGTCGGACAAAAGAAGGCAAGTGATGAAGAGGCTGTTGCGGTGCTAATCAATGATAGGCACCAATATGGAGTAGAGATAAATACTCACCCCAGTTGCACCGGGAGAATCATATGGTCCTTTGCCAGCCGGTCACGTTGAAGGAGCGGCTGCTGACGTCCATGCGCTTGGCGTTGACTTACAGGAATGGTGGCGTTTGACGGTTCCCCCTATCCATATGTCAATGTCATGTCCGGAATGTTTTAGAAGGCCGAACCGCATTCAATTTCCGATCTCCGGAAGAATTTGACAGTATGTTCATCCGTGACCGGGTTGTCTCGGGCTCGTCTGTTTTTGGTTCCCTCGAGAGGAGGTATCGGAGATTGGGGATATTCGGAATGAAGGCAACGTGAATAAGGTGGAGAAGCAGGAGAAAAATCGTGAGGACCGAGAGAGTCCCCATGGCGGCCATAACCTAGGAAGGAAATCAGACTTTTTTCGGCTGATTTAACTGTCAGGTAGAGGGAAAAGGACTGACACAAGCCCCTACACGAATACCCTTGGTGAACGTGTATGTAAGTCCATCGCTCGACATATTGGTGCGACCAAAAGGTTGGGCGAGACGATGTGGGGTTTGGTGTATAGGGGTGGTTAAGAAGGAGGAGGAGTGGCTGCGGTGGGTGATTCTTATTGTTTCTGCAATGTGCATTTCCAAAAGCTTAACGCTTCCCGACGCGAACGCAACTAATTCCTGTAGAAGTGAATAGGCTGGGACCGGTCCTACGGCTCTGTTACACATGCACGTACGCGTTGTATCCCGAAGTCGCCCGCGGACACTGAGAGAGCCTTCTCTGATACATTCTCTGATACATGGGGCAAGGCACAGATCTCGCCACAGCGGAAAAAATATTTAACGAGTCATGTGACCCGAGACTCACGGTGGTTTTTTACTCACGGTGGTTTTTTTAAAGAGGCCGTCCGGGTTGGGCCCGACCAGCCGTGAGCTGTGACGGCTCTCCATGTTCCCCACTGATGGAGCAACAGCCCCTGACGTCCATGGAGCGCCCTGGACAAGACAACCCTGTACCACGTTATCTACGCGGCCTACGTGGCGCTACGTGGCCACTCGTCCGTCACAACTCCGTCACCGCCTCAGTTTCAACCTCCGTCTCGTTGAGCAATTGACCCAACCCAAGAGCCTGTCAGGTACTTGGGGAGGGAGAGAATGGGGGTACGCGCGCAAGACGTCGCGCGTTGCACCTCGCGTCGCGTCACGCCACGCGCGTACACCTCGCCAACGAGCACCGTCGTCGTTCGGGTCTCAGGTCGCGGAAGCAGGGATGAGTGTGCCCACTCTCTTCACGGCATCCCTCTTTGAACTCGCTGTTTGATCTGGCCAACTCGCACAGCGGCCAGGTTCCTGAGGATGAGACCACTGAACGCGTAAGCGAGCATTGGCGCGCGTGCAGGTGTCCAAAGAAGCGAGGTGGACAATGAACCGTTGGAGGTGACTGAGCATCCTTGGACGTCGTTGACCCATGAGCAATCGAACGCGCGCCGGAGAAATCACTCACCGCGGTCGCAGATGGTCGCAATCCAATCCAATCCAGCCTAATACGTGTCCATGTTCCCTTCCCAGCAAAGATATAAAAGGCGGCCCCCCCGACCCCCCCCCGTCGACACCTCTCCCCATCGTTCGCGGTTCCGCCTATCCCAAATCTTCCAAAATGGACTCTACCATGATCAATGATCTCAAGAAACTTGAAGACATCTTCGAAAAAGCATCGTGGCGCGAGCAAAACCGTCATGAACCGCTCGTCGGAGACCCCGAGTGTCCTGCATTCGCAGCAGCGTATGGTGAACGTGGTAGATCGTGCTTTTCAGTTTTCGTCCATCCAAGGGGCAACGGGACGTACGGCTGTCGCCATGAAGCATGTTTCCGACACGATGGAGAAGGAGGGTTTTCGACTCGTTCGTTCGAGGACGCCATCCGTCACCAACGTTATTACCATTTTTACCACCAACCATTCTTGTGCGTTGGCACGAACGGTACCTGGTGAGTTTTTCCTCACGCTTGACCAATCGATAACTGATTTTGGGTCAGCGGGCAGAGGTTCCACTCACAGACGGACCTCAACAAGCACTATCGCATCCCTCACTAGCCTCTCGCGCTGTTCGATGACTTATGCCATGCCCAGCCGAACACCGACTTTATCGCTCAAGCCGATGGCGATTACCGATTCTAGCCTTCCCCTTTGAACGATTACCTCTTGACATTGCCTATCTCCTATCCCCTGTGCCCTGTCAGCACCGTCAACGCCGTCAACACTGTCATGTCATTCTCCTCGTCTTCTCCCATCCCGTCCTCTGATGGATAGGCGCGTCCTACCAGCCAAGAATGTACCTTCGCAGCATGCAAGAGAAGGTACCGGCGTCTTCCTCCGGTTTGCATTTGTATCCGACTCTCCCCGCCCCCCACCCCCCAACCGCTGTGATCCCCGCAGAAACCTGCAGAGCCCAATACCGCCCTTTGCCTCGCCCTCAGATATTCCAGTCCACTACGATCTTACCGGGTTTGCATCCGCGCCATCGCCCCACAGGGTGAGATTGATCGAGTCGTGCGAGCAATTCAAAGGCTTGTAGACGGCACATTCAATGGGCTGCACGGGTTTTTGACATGCGAGCAGATTTCGTTAGTTGATTCTACCGCTGCGAGTGCCACAACCCGCACTGTGTCCGCATAGATTGGTCCTCTCACTGGTCATTATTGTCAAATTGGCCATTCTTGGGAGCATGACACTGAGTCGTTACTCTATGGACATATGGTTATGAATAGTGTTGTTGTATGCTCATGTTTTTTAATACTCGCTTTTTGCTGACAGGCCCATATGCTCCAATTGGAGTACAGCCCATATTAGCAAAACTTTCTGGCTATTCGTTTGTATGGCTTTTACTACTTATTCTGTACAGTCAATAGACTACTTCCAGTGCGACCAATCCGGGGTGACCTGCTTGCTTCTCCCCCACAAGACAGTCTGGCTGTATCGGTCAGGCACCCGAACTAAATAGTCGTCGATCCCTCCATGAACTCACGCATGTCATGACAGCGGTACCCCTTCTGGCTGTGACTTACGAACGGGATCAGTAACTAGTTGGCGGGCCCATGATGCATTGATGCATTGGTGCCAGATATCGACCGAATATTCCCCTTTATGAATGGTCATTGGTGTAATGGGCTGAGCCCAGAGAACAATGAAGACTACGACTCGCCCAGGGTTGCAATGCCCGAAGAACAAGAGAAACGTCGCAATTTTCGATGCAGTTCTGAATAGTCTTGAACGCGTGACACCCTCATTGATACGCGATTACGATTGAAGCGAAGAATCAATAATTTCAAATAGTACAACCGGAAACACCTCTTCCACTTCCCTCTGCCACTGTAGTCTTGCGACCCACAGCTACACCCGTATCTAAACCCGACACGCCCGACGGGTTCTCCACAGGCTCAATTGGAACCGCAGGAGCCTGTGAAAAAAAAACTTAACGGCGAGTGACGCTCGTCCCACTATTGCGCAGCCTGCCAGGTCATATCAAGGATCCTGGCCTCCCCAGGACGTATGCGGGGAACCTGTCCCCGAAGTCCAACGCCCCTCCACAGTCAAGCGCCCATACCGGCCTGGTTGCTCCTGCCCCGACTCTTTGTTGGGTGTTCCGGCTATGTACGCAACCGCAACATCGTCGCTGGGTGGGCAGGTCAGAGATGGAGACCCCATAAAGAAGGTGCTATTGCCGGCTCCATTCCCCAGACAACCCTTGGGATACCGGTGTGCAACTAGTCTGGGGCTGGCTGTTGGGTACGAAAGCCCCTTTCGACCTTCACGTACCACCTCTTGCTTCTCCAAAACTTATTAGCTCGGCCGTGTGGGTCAACCTCGGCGCGCCTCAGCTGTGACTCGCGGGGAGCGAACAAGAACATTCACTGTCAAGGGCTGGGCTTCAAACGTGGACAGGTATGTATTTCATAACCCTCTGCCTCAATGGTATCGGTTCTTGCAGTGATCGAAACCTCTGGACCCACCTTTGGACGTTTCATTCATTCAGCAACCATGAACATGGTCTCCTCTGGAAATCACGGCGCGAAGATTGGAGGATGGCCACACCGTAGTCCTATTTAAGTGAGCCATGCTCCTTCTCCAGGGAGCGGTATAAAAAGGGCGCACCTCAACTCGACAGTCCCCCAACTCTTGCAACCGAGCAGCACACACCTCCACCAGATTTGATTCCATACCTTCACACATACTCTACAACATCAAACCCAAATTCCCCCAAATCATCGTCTCCTTCCTCGCCTCCAAAAACCAGCTCCCAAACACCGGCTCCCACACCACACCTAGACACCGAGATGGAGGCCCAGATGCGCAGAGACCTTGACTCGCTCAACGAGACGTACTTGAGCTCGCCATGGGTGGCTGAGAACCGCCCGGAGCCCTGCATAGGGGATATTGATTGCCCCATGCTTGCAGAGGGGTACGCCAAACGCGGTCGATCATGCCTAGCCGTGTTTGTATACAAGAGGGACGATAATCGGTACGGTTGCCTCCACGAACGGTGCTACCAAGATGGGTCCCTACGAGGACCTGGGTTCCGTACGATGGACCAAGCAGTCCAACACCAGCGCAACCAACACTTCTGATAGAGCATACCCGGTGTGGCTGAGTAGATGGCAGTATTATTTACCGAACATGGGAAGCACCGGGCCCATGGTACGGGAAATCTCCCCTCTGGAACAGCGTCGACTATTGCGATGCTACGGCGATACTCGGCCACTGTCACACCTCTCCTTCATTGCCGTTTCACCCCCCATCCTTTCTCACCAACCCTTTCGACGTCACCCCGTTTCACTGTCTCAACATAAAAATCACGGACATCTCAAAAATACCATTCCGCACAAAATACCCGCGACTCCCCTATGTATTGCTCTCTATATACTCTCCGTCCCCTTAACTCTAATTTGGTTGAGCTTTCTTCACCGTCTCTGGGAATATTCGTTTTATTAGTTGGATGTGGGCGGACATGGCCCGTGGATACGGTAAGTGTTTAAGGGTATGTGTTGAGAGAATATTTACCTGACGTACTAGTTCAAGAGCACGGCCACCGCCTGTCTAGCTGCATCGATCTTGGCCTGAGAGTAATAACCGCGCGAGCTGGGCCAAGAGCAGGTGCCGTAGCTCCTTCCGCCATGACATATAAACGAACCTTCACTGCCCTCTGCCCTCTTGAGGTATGGTAGCTACCAGCGAAGGGGGACAGGCTGCGGTGCCTAGCTAGCTTTTGCCCTCCCACACATTCAGCAGGTTGTGCAGTACAATAGAAAGTAAAAGGCTTCGCCCTCTCAGATATTACAGTCCACTACGATCTTACCGGGTTTAGATCCGCGCCATCGCCCCACCGGGTGAGATTGACCGGGTCGTACGAGCAATTCAGAGGCTTGTAGACGGCGCATTCAGTGCGCTGCGTGGGTCTTGACATGCGATCTCGCTGGTTAATTCTACCGCTGCAAGTACCACAACCCGCACCGTCCGCACAGCTTGGTCCTCTCACTGGTCTCTATCGTCATTCGTGGGAGCGTGACACTGAGTCGTTACTCTATGGACCTATGGTTATGAATAGTATTGTTGTATGCTCATGTTTTTGATCCTCGCTTTGTACGGACAAGCCCATATTGACAAAACTTTCTCGCTGTTCGTGTGTATGGCCTTTCTTGCTTGTTCTGTACAGTTAATAGTCTACTACCAGTGTAACCAATCCGGTGGTGATCCGCTTGCTTCTCTTCCCCGTCTCCCCCACAGAGAGTCTGGCTGATTGGTCAGACAC
>Ga0307513_10002737_pt1 | contig 24247 bp, 29 predicted proteins | sample 15_EM_MG_FD_202174 | JGI IMG/M metagenome (GOLD analysis project Ga0307513, IMG submission 202174) | Populus trichocarpa ectomycorrhiza microbial communities from riparian zone in the Pacific Northwest, United States - 15_EM | ecosystem: Host-associated > Plants > Roots > Unclassified | place...
CCCGTAAGCCCCTCACCTTTCTAACGAACCCTCGTATGCCGGCATTTATCTCGGTGACGCCACCTGATCTCAACGGGGGCTTATCAGCCCCATATAGCTACATATGGAATTTGGGTTTTTGCCGATGTAGCCGGCTCGAAAACGCTCTTGAGCGCTTCCATGAATACTGTGTCATCTTCCAGAAACTTGGCATTCGAGATCCCACTCCTTCCGGCTTCTCATTACCCCATCAGCATGCGATGGTCCACTACCGACAACACATTGAAAACTTTGGTGCACCTAATGGGCTATGTTCGTCTATCACAGAGTCCAAACACATCACCGCTGTCAAACGTCCATGGCGTCGGTCCAGTCGTTACAACCCAATTGATCAAATAATGCTGATCAATCAGCAGATGGAGAAATTGACCGCCGCCCGTGTTCATTTTACCTCGCAGGGCATGCTTAACTTCCCAACTTGGCAACCACGACTCCCACACCCAGTCCCATTGGACGATGACGATGATCAGTCAGGGGCCGCACACGATGGCGCAATTCACAACGAAGTCTTCCTTGCCCAGACCCATGGTGTGTTTACAACTACATTCTCTCCTACCCCTCCTAACCTTTGGAACAGCCCGAAATTACCCACACAGCCTCCATGGCCTTGGTCAAAGAATTGGCCATTCGAACCTCCCGGACCTGGTTCGGAAATATCTTTTACAGCGAGCCCATCCTGATGTTGACCCCAACGTCAACGAACTGTTCACTGCACCCCACCAGATCAACCCCTCTCGTGCTGAACACCTCAAGGTCTTCCACTCCGCACGCGCCATCTTCTGTGCGCCGTCCAACCCATCCACGACTGTAGGGATGTTCCACGAAACGATTCGAGCAACACCCTCCTGGAATAGGGGCGAAATTCGTGGCCCACGCTATGACTGCGTGTTCATTTCGAATGGCGAAAATTCGGAGTCCAACATGAGCGGCCTCTTGATCGCTCGTGTTCTCCTCTTCTTTTCGTTCACGTTTGATGGAGAGCACCACCAGTGTGCTCTCATTCATTGGTTTTCGGTGTTCGGTGATCAACCAGACCCTGACAATGGAATGTGGGTTGTGACACCCGACTACTTTGGCGGTGCCCCCAATGTGTCTGTAATTCACGTCGATAGCATTTTCCGTGCTGCCCACCTCCTCCCCATCTTTGACACAAACCCATTGCCTCGCACACTAAACTATACATTGACACTTGATTCATTCAGGGGCTTCTACGTCAATAACTACATAGACTACCATGCTTACGAAACTGTACTGTAGTGAAATGCGAATTATGAGCTTGAAAAAGTTGGGAAAAAGTGGTAAGTATGCATAAGTTGAAAAGTGATGTGGGAAAAATAAGCTGGAGAAAAGTTCGAAAAAGCGGAAAAGCAACTGTGAGGTTTGCTGATGACGTCGACATCTTCTGCCGATCGTGCATCACACCCCATTGTCCGGGGCCGGGGCGCCCCACCTTCTCAAATCTCGCGGACTGTGATTATTTCCGCATGATAAGCCGACGCCAAAAACGAGAAGAAAAAAGAAAAAAGGCCCAGGGTGATAGATTGCGCTTTACTTCAAGTTGAAGGGTCGCGGGCGCAGTGCATTGAAGCCAACATTGCTCGGTGAATCTGGATCGACAGGGTCGGACTGTATGAGAGTTTTTGCGTGTGACGCGAGCCCGGGCACAATACCAGTAAGCGTCGCCCGGCAAATTTAGATCACAATGAACGTTGCGTGGAAATCTCAGACCAACATTGTCCGGCAAGCTGGGATAAGGCCTTAAGGCATTGCCCGGCGAGTTCGCGAGTGGTCAGCTAGTATGACAAAAGGGAAACGGCGAATCGGGGTCACATCCTATCGAAAACGGCCTATCGGTACATGCGATTTCTTATCGCCGGCACTGCCACTCGAAAGTGGGAGTTGTTGTCACAACGACAATCGCCGATGAGGAATGTAGCTTTATAGTGGCTGCGGTAATAGTTCAGACGGGATAATTCAGGAGTCCAGAAACTTTGCAAGCGAGGTAAAATTGCCAATACCGGCGCCCCAAGAACGTACGCGCAAGCAGAACCCTATGTGTTCGGTGTGCTTGCCCCGTACCCACGTCGAGCGAGTATTCCGGGAGGAGTAAAACGCGAAAGTGCCAAAAGTCTGGAAAAATGTAAGAGAATTCTGTGCGGCGCACTTCCGGAATCTTTGCTCTCGTCTTTCGTGGGACATCACAACCTTTGTTTTCCTTGCCCCAATGTCTCCTGCGAGTTCGCTCACCTCGGACCCGCCGCCTTTTGCACAACCTGTTCGTGCCCTACTTATAGCCTGTGAAAACCGCATGTAATCCTCACGTCCAACCACCTGCACCCTTCGAACCCAAGTTCCACCATCCTCCTCTGAACTTGAGGCCGAATTCCAACCTACCTCTTAATACACCTCACACGGAAACGGCGATAGTGGCGATACACACACGCAAGGTCGAAGTGTCGTCCCTCGACCTCCTCAACCGGAACCTAGCCGAAGCATCCCTCATAAACCGGCGTCCGGAACTGTTAACACTATTCTAGTTCCGGTAAAGGTCAGTTCGCTTTGCATCCACGCGCGAACTCTCGATGACGGCCCAACCAGGACAAGATGATTAACAAAGATTCCGTGCGACCACCTATTCGGCGGTCAACGGCGTTCCCCCGCAGGAGAAACACCCCCACCAACCCCTGTGCCAAAATCATCGCTCCGGCCAAGCTCTCCGCCGCCGTCATCACTGATGGACCATCAAGTCCCTCTTCCGGGTCCGAGTCCGTATTACCGCGTTCTCCAACCAAACATCGATCGGCCCAGAATGTGAAGCGACACTCCGAGCTCGGGTACCAAGCCAGACTGACCCCCACGACTACGGAGCTCCAACAACGCGACGACGGGCCTCCGGATGATCTTTACGCTGATGGTCCCATCGAGATTTTTCCTGGCATCTACATAGGTCCCGAAGACGTAGAGGGATTGATAGTATTGAAGCCTGATGGTGCCGACTCGCAAACCGTTTCTGATCGACCCTCTCTCCCTTCTGCAGAGGAAGAAAAACGCGCTGGCCGCTCCACGCTCGAAAACAACGCTTCCGATGTTGGTGTGGGAGATGGTGCACCCTCGGCGATAATTCCCACACCAAGCGCGAATGATCTCGCTGAAAACCCCAGCATAGACGAATCTGCCCCCCGCTTAGCATCTGTAAAACCCCATGACACCGCCAAAATCTCTGCATCCGAGAGTGGTATGCCTTTCTCCCGCCCTTGCCAATCTTGTACGAAAAGCTGATTACCCCCGATTCTTTTTTTCTTGACTTAAACATTCCAGCCTGTAGACGTTTGGTCAACCGCGCGTTTGTTGCACATGAACTCCCCTTCCTGATGGAGGCGATTTTCTCGAGCAAAGATGAGGGTGACATAATGCACTGTCTTCATGGGGACGATGCACAGACCTTTGTCGATGTAATAGACGAGGTGCGTTCTACGTTCGTGCGAATCTCTCAATCAAAAGTTGACACCAACACTTTCTGTCGGTTAGACACTGGATAGTCCCGATCTTCCACCTCCGACCCGAAAGAAATGCCTCAAGTTGTTATATAGGACATGTGGCCACCACGCACTTCTTCCGGGGGCCTTGAAGATCCCCGTTCGTTATGACCGAGCCGGCGCTGCGTTGTACAGGGGTGGATACGCTGACGTGTGGAAGGGGGAACACTGCGGCCGGGATGTTGCTGTCAAGGTTCTAAGGACATATTCGAACAGCGACTTACAAAAGATAGTTGGCGTGAGTTACTGGCTGTGCTCTCTTCCCATCCGCGTGGACACTGACCGCTGATGCAGAGGTTTTGCAAGGAGGTCATGACGTGGAAGACCCTCCGGCATCCGAATGTCTTGCCGCTGATAGGGGTGATGATGTCCGAGACTCAGTTCGCAATGATATCAGACTGGATGGTGAATGGAAATATCAATGATTTTGTGAAGGCGCACCCTGATGCAAATCGGTTGGAGCTGGTAAGTTCTTCATTCAGAGTGTCGCTACTGTCACTGACGGCCGAATCATTTATCGAGCTGGGCGACGTCGCTAGGGGGTTGATTTACATCCATTACCAGGGAATGGTTCACGGAGATCTCAAGGGGGTGAGTTTTCAATGACTAAATCCACCTTCCTGTCTCACTGGGTTTATCCGTCCAGCCCAACGTGTTGATTGACCAAACTGGCCATGCCCGCCTAGCAGATTTCGGTCTGCTTACGATCATCTCGGACCCTGCAAACCTTTTGTCTTCGAGCTCGTATACACAAGGTGGCACAGCCCGATGGATGAGCCCAGAACTCATCGCACCGGAGCGGTTCGGGTTCAAGAACAGCCGCCCAACGAAATCTTCAGATTGTTACGCTCTTGGGATGGTGATATACGAAACCATAAGCGGGCACCTGCCATTTCACGAACATACAGATTTCACCGTTTTCGTGAAGGTATTAGAAGGCAAACGTCCTCCTCGAGGGGCGAGCTTCACAAGGAGCTTATGGAAGATGATGGAACAATGCTGGACGTCACAATCGAACGACCGCCCTTCGATCGAAGATGTTCTCGGGTGTCTGGAGACGTCTTCACATTCGTCAGAGCCACTTTCTCCAGAGGTGGATGAAGGAACGGAGACCGATAGCGGATCCGAGGACACCTTTTATCATAGTTCCTCCACCCATTCCAACGGTCTTCTTGACCAGGAGAGCAAATCTCGTTCACGAGGTTCTCCTGTTTCATCCTACCCTCATTCCCATTACCACCCTCCTTCCCCTCCCACCCAGGAATCCGGACTACTTGGGTTTGATTTCACACACCGGAGTACAACCCTTCTTCCAGCTGACAAACTGAGTTCCCCTTCCCGGAAATCCTCTTACTCTTCCTCTTCAGTTGTCCCCGATGTTTCCCCAGAGAGTACGTTTCCTTCCGCTTTGATCTTCCACCTTCTTTTCCTTGTTCTTTTCATACTAACGATTTCAATCTTTTTAATAGTTTCGGCCCCTCCGTCGCGGGACATGGAAGCGGCCCCACAGAACCCGACATCTGATGCCCGCAGCAAGCCCAACACGTCAACTCGGCCACCTACATGGGACATCGCTTCCCTTGACTCTTCCCCCTCCAATAATAGGACCAACGTCAACGCCAATGGTCCACAATCTCAGGGACGCATCTTGCTTCCCGCACAACGCATCCTACTCCCCACTGACCTCCACCGGTCTGGGTTCTCAAACCCCGACATGTCCCTGACCGCGGCCGGTTTGTGGAGGGCCGAATCAGATGGCGGAAGGGTGTCCGGACGTCATCGGCTATCCAGATTTGAGGATTCGAATTTCAACCCACCGCCCGGCTATTCGGAGTTCATCGCTCGCACGGATAATCTTGTGGCCATGCAGGAACAGTTCCTACATCCGGCCGATGTTGTTAATCGGTTCCCTTGTCTCTTCTCTGGATGTGGATTGTGGTTCGCTCGTGCTCGTGACTTGGACCACCATTTGAAATCTCATCCCGGGCGCACGATGCAGTAGTAGGGAGGCTGTGGCAAACCGTTTCAGAGGACAGTGGGCGCGTTCAAACAATATCCAAAGTGTCCTGTCCTGTCCTGTCCTATCTAATGTATTCTCGACCGGGAACCATCCAGTTACCTCCGGGTACGCTCGGAGCGATGCAGGACTGTCGAAAGGCTCAAGAAGCTCAAGCCAGCGGCTCAATCTATTGCGTTGGCCCTGGCGCACCGGTGCAACGACACTTCCCAACGACGAGTAAACCACCACCACCACCGACCCTCTATTCGTGCTCTGCTTCAGACGCCAAGTCCCACACCATCCCTTTCTTCGCTCCCACTAGTAACCGCGCGGTTTTACATCTACTCTATGACCCTCCGCTTGTCTCATCATCACGTGTGAACCTTCGAGCTCGTGGACGTCCGAATCGACCCAGTCGATAGGCGTCGCGCGAGTCAAAGTAAACACAAAGTAGAACCGTTGTAAAGCCTGTAGATTCGTTGCCTCTCTCTCTATCTACTACAGGGCTTTATATACGTTTCTAGGTAATTTGTATTTCGGACTAAGAAATCATGTTCGTCAGTTGGTCTCCCTGACGCTGGCGCCGGGTAGGTTCAAGCCGGACCGCGTTCCGTTACATCACGCTACACCTCCCACACAACTTTCTGCTCCTTTATTGTTCATTCTGCTGCGGACGCTATATCACTTCTCCCCTGCATATAGAGCCAGATTGCCGACCTTTTTTCTCCCCGAAATTCAAAGGCGAGGTTATGAAGGCCACGCCCGTTCAAAAGCAGACCCGTTCTGGTTAGCGCACACAATCCAGGGCCTTCGTTGCTATTGACGATTTCTGTGGTGGCCATGTTGGTTTGGGCGCCAAGTGGACGAAGGAGGTCGCAACCGCATTGGTGGGGCCAATATCCTCGGAAAACTCTTCGTCATTATCGTCCGAAGGGGTTATCGGGATTCTCAGCTTGCTCCTCCAAGATCAGCGGGGGGGTTGAGTCGGTTTGCCGCTTCATCCCCGCTCCGCGGGGGACGAGTATCGTCGTTGTCCCTGCCTCGAAGAGGCTCTTACGGCTTGTCGGCGTCCATGGTTGTTACACATAATCCAAGGGGTCTGCCGCGACGATGGACAACTTCTTGAAAGACACTTTCACTGCTGTATGCAGCTCTATCTAGATTGTCCCCTTTCGGTATCTTACGGTCGTGGTTCGGAGCCCGCCCCGACATACGCTTTCCTCACCCCCGACTTGTGGGGGGGACTCGCTTGTCCAACTTACCATACGATGAGCACAGGGCGTACTTACAACTCTCCGCTGGAAAAGGGGTATTGGGTCTGTTGTACGGTTGTATATCTGCTACTTTGTATTTATTACGTTGGCTCTTTTCCCACCTTAATCGCCACCCGGCGCTGCACAACGTGTGCACGCTTTATCCTCGGCCTCGTCTTTAGTATGGGTATAATCTCAGTTCTGGGAGCTATTGTCAATTTCTTCTTTGGTTCGGAGGACAGACCTCAGCAACCACCGCCTCAGGGACGACCCCCGCAACGACCCCAGAAACCCCACAAGCCACACAAGCCACAGGGTGTCGATGGGCGGCCGCCACAGTCGTATCCCCCCAGCACAAGCCCACCCAAGCAACACAAGCCACATAGCCCCCGCCCATCCAGATACCAGCGTTCTGTTCGTACTTGCCTCCGGATATCGCTCGATTGTAAACTGACCGCGCGTTGAATCTCGGACCCCATTCTATTATCTCAATCCTCCACAACGCGTATTACTGTCGACACTATCACCAACAGGACCTAAACCAGACCAACCAGGATGATCCGCACTACGTGTCGCTACGTGCGCGTGCGAAAGACGAAGGGGATAAGATGGCGAGCTGCTTTGAGGAAAGTACGCGTGCGTATACGAGTGGGGATAAGGCCGGGGCCAAGACGTTGTCCAATGAGGGTAAAGGACACAAGGCAATGATGGAGCAGTTGAATGCGGAAGCCAGTGCTTGGGTGTATGCAAGTGAGTCGTACGGCTTCTCCAATCGATGATCTCTCCAGATGATCTGATGCGTTTTTTTTTTACCGTTCAGAGAACAATGAAGTGAGTTAGACTCCTCTTTGGGATAGGGTGTTTTTCTTATCTGATATCTACTCGCGATTAGGACAGTGGCCCTGGAGAAATTGACCTACACGGCTTATACGTGAAGGAGGCAATCGAGTATACTGACAGAGCCATTGAAGCTGCTAAACGTCGTGGCGATACCACGATTAGTATCATAGTTGGTTCGTCCTTTCCTCCCCTCGCGATGGATGGTCTTTCTAACGAAATAGTATTCCGCCCCCAGGTAAAGGTTTGCATTCCAGCGGTGGAGTCGCCAAACTAAAGCCCGCAATCGAGGCGCTGATGCAGAAGTACGCACTCCCTTCTCACGTCTCACGCGTCCCCGGAGCTTTGACGTCTCGTTCCACTCCACAGGCATGACCTAGTTGCGGAATTGGATCCAGACAATGCCGGAGTGTTGATTGTACAACTCGGCGGAAGGAAGTCCGGTCGACGTGTCATCGGTGCCGATGAGGTCACTCGCAGGCTCGAGAAATCGAGCGAGAGCTGTGTTATTATGTGAGATATGTCGGAGATGTTGTTTCTTGGGTCCTCACTACAGAGACTTTCCACTGGTGGAATTCTCTGCTGACCGATGCGAAGAGAGTCATGCTGTAGATATGTGTACGGTACGAGACAAATGGACTGATGCTGAATTACGGGTAGTTGCCATGTCTCTTGTTCAGGGTCGGACGTTCGATGGTCGTGGCAGCAAAGCTGGAGATTCAGCATTCAGTTTATCTGTAAGTAGCACGCAGGAGCGTGGTGACACAGAGATGAGTGGCGACTGCCCTGAATGGGTCGTTGTCCCCGCCTCGAAGAGGCTTTTACATCTGGCCGGTGTCCAGGGTTTTTACACATAATCCAAGGGGTCTACCGCGATGGTGGGTAACTTCTTGAAAGCTACTTTGACTGCTGTGTGCAGCTCTATCCATATTGTTTTCTTTCGGTTTCTTACGATCGTAGCACAAAGCCCGCTTGACATGCGCTTTCCTCACCCCCGACTTATGGGGAGGAGACCCCCTTGTTGAAGTTACCGTACGCCGAGTACAGCGCACACTTACAGCTCGCAGCTGGCAAGAAGTATTAGTTTTGTTGTACGGTTGTGCGTCTGCTGCTTTATATTCATTGCATCGGCTCTTTTCCCACCTTGATCACCACCCGGCGCTGCACAACGCGTGCACGCTTTATCCTCGGCCTCGCCTTCAATATGGGTATAATCTCAGTCTTGGGAGCTACTGCCAAGTTCCTCTTCGGTTCGGAGGACAGACCTCAACAACCACCATCCCAGGAACGACCCCCGCAACGACCCCGCAGACCACGCAGGCCGCGAGGCGTCGATGGGCGACCGCCCCAGTCGTACCCCCCCAGCACAAACCAACTCGAGCGACATGAGCCACACGGCCCTCGTCTATCCAGATACCAGCGTTCTGTTCGTACTTGCCTCCGGATATTGCTTCATTGTAAACTGACCACGTGCCGAATCCCGGACCCTCCCAATCCTCCACAACGTGTATTGCTGTCGACACTATCACCAACTGGACCTGAACCAGACCAACCAGGATGATCCGTACTACGTGTCCCTACGTGCGCGTGCGAAAGACGAAGGGGATGAGATGGCGAGCTACTTTGAGGAAAGCAAGCGTGCGTATAGGGCGGGAGATGGAGCCAAGGCCAAGATGTTGTCCAATGAGGGTAAAGATCACAAGGCAATGATGGAGCAGTTGGATACGGAAGCCAGTGCTTGGATATATGCAAGTGAGTCGTACCGCTTCTCCAATCGATGATCTCCAGATGATCCGACGCGTTTGTTTACCGTTCAGAGAACAATGAAGCGAGTTAAACTCTCCTCTTTGGAATGCAGCGGTTTTCTTAACTGGTATTTATTCGTGATTAGGACAGTGGCCCTGGAGAGATTGACCTGCACGGCTTATACGTGAAAGAGGCAATCGATTACACTGAAAGAGCCATTGAAGCTGCTAAACGTCGTGGCGATACCACTATTAGTATCATAGTTGGTTCGTCCTTTTCTTTCCCCGCAATGGACGGTCGGCATCTTGCTAACGAAATAGAATTTCGCGCTCAGGTAAAGGTTTGCGTTCCAGCGGTAGAGTTGCCAAACTGAAGCCTGCAATCGAGGCGTTGATGCAAAAGTATGCACTCCCTTCTCACGCCTCACGCGTCCCCGGAGCTTTTACGCCTAATTCCACTCCACAGGCATGACCTAGTTGCGGAATTGGATCCAGACAACGCCGGAGTGTTTATCGTACAACTCTGCGAAAGGAAGTCCGTGTCACGATATTTTTCCATTTCAAATCTATACCCCCCCATTCTTGCGGTCCTCGTTTACCTCTCGTTCGCTTGGCTATATCCGCGTTTGTACACTCGATACTCTCGTCTTCGACGCGGAGACCCGGACATCTCGTCTTCTATCTTTTATTATTATTCAATGTGGGTGTAGCTAGATTTTCGTTTCCCTCAGTGTTCGCATTTCCCTCTCGTGCACTGAGCTCACTCTCGTTTACCTATGCCCTACGGTTACCGGCTCACAGTCCGATCGTCGTGTCATCGGTGCCGGTGAGGTCATCCGCAGGCTCGAGAAATCGAGCGAGGGCTGTGTTATCATGTAGGATATGTCAAGTGTTACTTCTTGGGGTCCTCATTACAGAGACGGAATTATCTGCTGACCAATGCGAAGAAAGCATCGAATACTGTAGATATGTGTGCGATACGAGGCAGGTGGACTGATGCTGAATCACGGATAGTTGCCATGTCTAGATCTCGTTCAGGGTCGGACGCTGGAAGCTCGTAGCGGCGAAACTAAAGGTTCAATATCTGAATGTGATGTTTATCTATAAGTGGCGCGCAGCAGCGTGGTGGTACAGAGATAAGTGGCGATTGGCTTGAAAGGGGGAGCTACACTGACTCTGAAAGTCGACCGGCAGGCGAACGGTCGGAAGACGGGAAAACGATAGAATATTCCGTCTGTATTATTAAACTAGGCTGCTATATATACTTTGTACTAGTAAACACCTGGTCTAACCATCAGACAGGAGGCGAATGCTCCTTCCGTTTCCACCACCATGTCACATTCGTACCCTGGCAGTGATCTCACCGTCGAACAACTGGTGTACGCACTAGCTCAGGCCCTGAATCCAACCAGAAAGTGGGCATACCTACGACTCTGTCGCGTCATCGCCCTGACTCATTCATTATCCAGAGAATCGCCCGAGTTCGAACTGCAGAAGGTTTGATCCCCGGTCACCCTGACATGACCCCGTCGCTTATCGTTTTATGGTTCACAGATAATTGACATTGAACGGGATCTATCTGAGATTTTTCGGGCGGCCGGATCAATCAGAAATGCGCGTTTGCCCGTCAGCAAGCTTCCGCCAGAGATCCTGTCGAAGGTTTTCGAATTTCGGACGTACGAGTTTGTTCTAGTCACCGCCACGCACGTCTGTCGATATTGGCGCTCCGCCCTCATATCCAGTCCATCTCTCTGGACCTGTTTCCAGTTCATGTCGAGACCCGATCTTGACCGCACAATCACGTACCTCGAACGGTCCAAGTCAGCGTTTATCGATGTTACCATCAATGTGGATCGGTCGCGGAGCCCCGCAGCGTTGAAGTACCTTGCTCCCCACATCACAAGAATGAGATCCTTAACCATCTCCGGCTGGCATGAGAATGTCCACCCGGCCTCCCTCCTCTTTTGCTCCACCTCTCCGACCTTACAACACCTGCATATCTTCTCATCTGGAGGTTTGATACGCCTCCCCGACAACTTCCTCGGTCAACGAGCGCCGTCACTCCATTCCGTCAGTTTCGAAAACATTTGCCCAACATTCGAGTCCCTTCTCCCACTCCCAAACCTGGTTCAATTCGAATTATTCCTGCCGGAGGGCGCGAGTACATTCCACATGGGGGCACTCTTCCGATTCATCTCCGGCTGCCCTTTGCTGCAGAAGGTTCGTATTGACATCAAGAAGATGCCACAGGAAGTTGCCCTGGACCAGGTGATCTCACTTGAGTCGTTGGTGGAATTGGATTGCACCTGCGATCCCGTTGGCCGAATTATCCCCTATCTGAGGCTGCCGCGCCTCAGGCGGCTTCGGGTGTCCTCTTCCTTCGGGTCGCAACAAACGCAAAATCTGTCCGATCTTTTGCCCCACGGTGGCCACGTTCTCTTAACGGGAGCAACCGAAATGTCGTACTGTTTTGATAAATCCTCACAAAGCGTCAAACTATATGGGGGGGAAGTCGATATATCATTCACTGCGTTTCGCACCGCGGAAGACCATACTCCAGTTGACTGGTTTTTCCGTGAAACGCGCATCCCATTTGGACAGATAGAAACCCTGAAAGTCACAAGTTTCGTCGCCGTGGATTTCCCTGACAATCTTGACATTTTCAAGAATCTACGGTTACTCGAAATATCCTCGTGGAACGCGGAGTTTACAGAAGGATCCTCACGCTTGTTGTACCCGAACCCTGGGGCGGAGATTCCTTGTCAGTCCCTTCGAAGGATCCATTACACCTACGACCAGGGATCTCCCAATTGGTCACTCGTAGGTCTAGTGAGGGAAAGGAAACGGGCTGGACACCAGCTGGGGTTGCTCCGGTTATCCATTACTTACGGGTGCAGATATGATGAAGATATCGTGGAGGAGTTGAAGGAGCATGTAGGGGAGGTTCAGATCACGTGGTGACCCGCAACCGGACCAATAATCGCGTTTTTGTTGACATCCGTTTGTCCCCGCCAAACATAATGGGCTATACTGCTATATAGCGGTAGAAAGTTTGGAATACAATCTGTAGTCTGCAGAAGATGCGGACGAGCCGGTTCAGGTACAGGATGATGGAGCGTGAGGTCATAATAATGGAAGTTTGTAAATTATGAGTGGCCATTTGAAGGCCGGGCAGAAGGGGCCTTCTCGAGCAAGACCGCAGCATCAAGCATAGCAACCCCGGAGAGGTATGAGCGAAAGCGAGCCCGGCCCAACCCACAACGAACCTCCCCTGGATCCGTGCTGTTTTCGACCCACCGACCTTACCGAAGGTAGGGGTGGGTACACCTGGGCAAAAAACAGGATTTTCTAATAGCTCGGGATCTGCGCTCTCTACAAATCCTCCATCGGGGAGCCGAACACAGATTGGCTATCGCCTATAACGCTGTAAATCTGATCAAAAGACCATGCATCGGCCGTTGAGCACGATCTTTGATCAAAAGGCGTGTTCGTTCGATCGTCCGCTTGAAGGGTTATGGAATATTGGCTATCTTTGGCGCTTTCATGGTGAAGGACATCATTTCGCGACTTTGACCGATATTCTAGCTCGTCGAATGCCAATATATGGTGAATACTTGAATCAGCGAACTTATATTCAAGCATATGGGTAATGACTTACTTTCAAGGTGAGCGAGGATCTCAGAAGTGTCTGGTCGTTTCGCAGGTTTCTTGTCCCAGCACCTTTTCGTCAGCTCCCAGAACGCTGGTGTCAATCCGAGCACTTCAGCGTGGACCGGTTTGGGTGGCCTTTCGCCCCTTGCCACTTTGAGAAGGACGGTCGGGTCCAGTATGTTGGCGAAAGGAACATTACCGGTATACAGCTAACAAGGTGTGGACGCGAGCACCCAGGCTGATGGGGCGAGAAACCGCCAACCTCTATGATGACCATCGACAGTGCGTAGACGTCAGACTTGGTGGTAAGGGTTTGGTTCTTGGATTTATCAGAGAACGCGTCAAGGAGCTCTGGGGATGACCAACGAATCGTACCCCTGCTGTGAGGGGTTGAAGTGTCGATCGAGATGACATTCTTCGTAATCGAAGAAAGACCGAAGTCCGCGAGGAGGGGTCTACCCTCCTCATCGATGAGGATATTGGACTACAGAAAAGTCCGACCAGTCAGCATTCATGGTGAAGATAATTGAATATTTTGCTTACGCTTTTTAAGTCTCCGTGAATCACTCCATTGGAGTGGAGATGGTCAAGGCCACGCGTGATACCGAGTAACTGAGCATCAGCGATGAGTGTAGATCGACGTACCACCGCAAAAGGATGAACTTACGAGACGCATGCGATCGACTTGCCCCCGAACCCTCACATAGTTCAGCATATTACCACTATCCATCCACCTGGAAACCACACAAAACTCAAATATCCCCGGTGCAACACCTTCGACGCTCAGAACGTTCTCGTGCCTTATTCGCCTACAGACGACAACCTCCTTACAATATTTCTGGTGACGACGTTCCAGTGAGAAGTACTGACAGACCGAGTGACAGACCCGAAGTACCTCTTTCACGTGGCTGAGGTTGTCGACCTCATACGTGCGGAGGTGTTTGATGACAAAAACTCGCCCGCTATCGTATCTGGCCTTCCACACATCGGAAAAGCCACCAGAGGCGAACGGGCATTTCATTGTGCCGGTCGTTACCAGGGTCAGTCCCGGCGGCATGAGGTGTGAAGATGGGAGGATCCCGTAGATACCACAAGCCTTTCTCAGCGCTTGGAGAGAGAATTTGTAGGTCACTGACCCATGCGTTAGGGTGTCTATTAGCTGATCCGGGGCAACTGTTAATTTACTGGTGATAAGCATAAGCGGACAAGAACCGACCTGGTCCAAGCCGTCGATGTATGCTTGCGGGTTGATCTCCCACACTATGAGGTTCTTGATGCATTCAATATAGTCGGGGGCCGTAAATGCAGCGGTCAACACTTGTTCAGCTTCCTGAGGGGACACCGCGCGCTTGGAGATACGAGACAAGTAAACCGATGCAGATCTGTGAAGGGGCATAGAGATCCGAGGCAAGCGGACGGATGCAGAATCACGGGTAGTTGCTACTTCTCTCGTTCAGGATTGAACACTGGGGGTCGTAGCAGTGAAGCTGGGGTTTGGTGTCTGAATGTGATGTTTATCTGTGCCTAGCGCGTAGCGGCGTGGGGGCGTAGAGATCGGCGGGCGGCGCTTATCACTGGACATACACGCCCTACAACGTCCATGTCAGACTCGTATCCTGGGAGCGAACTTACCATCGAACAGCTGGTGCACGCACTAGCCCAAGCTATGAGTCCAAACTCTCCGTACAGAAAGTAAGAATGCCTACGATGTAGTGCCAGTGTCCTGACCCAACTCGTTGTCCAGAGAATTTCTTGAGTTGGAACTGCAGAAGGTTCGATCTCTGGCGATCCTGACTCATGCAACCCCGTCGCTTATCCGAGTCACTCGTTCTATGGTTCGCAGATTATAGGCCTCGAACGGGATCTCTCTGAGGCTCTGCAGGCGATCAGGCCGATCAGGAACGCGTGTGTACCCGTCAACAAGCTTCCACCAGAGATCCTGTCCAAGGTTCTCGAATTTCGGACGGACGAATCGATTCTAGTCGTTGCCACGCACGTCTGTCGGTATTGGCGCTCCACCCTGACTTCCAGTCCATTTCTCTGGACCTATTTCCAGTTCAAGTCAAAATCCGATCCCGACCGTACAATCACGTACCTCGAACGGTCCAAGTCAGCGCCTATCGATATCAGCATAGACGTGCATTATCCGCGAGACCTAGAGGTGATTAGGTACCTCACACCCCACATCGCAAGAACGAGATCCTTGATCATCCGTGGCTACTATGCGATGGTCCACGCGACATTACTCCTCTTTTGCACCCCCTCACCCACCCTGCAACACCTAGAAATCGATTCCATTGGGGATCTGGTGCACCTCCCCGATGACTTCCTCGGCCAGCAAGCACCGTCACTGCGTTCCATCAGTTTCACTGGCACTCACCCGACGTTCGGATCACATCTCCCACTCCCCAGCCTAGTTGAATTCAAGTTATACCTGCCGGAGGGTGCGAGTCCATTCCGCTTGGGAACACTCTTTCGGTTCTTCTCCGGCTGTCCTTTGCTGCGGAAGATTTATATCAATTCTGAGGACACGCCACAGGACATTACCCTGGATCAGGTCATCTCGTTGGAGTCATTGGAGGAACTGGACTACATCTGCAGCCCTGTTGGCCGAATTCTCCCCTTCCTGAGGCTGCCGCGCCTCAAACGACTTCGGGTGTCCTCCTCGTTCGGGTCGGGACAAATGAAAAAGTTGACCGATCTTTTACCTTACGGTGGCCATGTTCTCCTAGCGGGAGCAACCAAAATGGTGTACCATTCCAACAAGCGTTCGGAAGAAGTCGAGCTATACGGGAAGGGGACCGAAGTCTCGTTCACTGTGTTTCGCACCACGGAAGACAACACCCCCATTGACTGGATTTTCGACGAAACGTGCATCCCATTCGGGCAGATAGAGGCCCTGACAGTCGGAGGCTCCATCGCTACGGATTCTCCTATCAATGTCCTTAGCTTCAAAAATCTAAGGATACTCCAAATGGCCCATTGGAATACAGAGTTTACAGGAGAGTTTTTCCGCCCATTGCACCCGAACCCAGGAGCGGAAGTTCCTTGTCAGTCCCTTCGAGAGATCCAGTTCACCTACTGGGAATCCCTAGAGTCACTCGTGAGTCTGGTGAGGGAAAGGAAACGGGCTGGACATCAGCTGGGGTTGGTTTGCTTGTCTAGTGCTTACGGGTTCGATGAGGATCTTATGGAGGAGTTGAAGGAGCATGTGGGGGAGGTGAGGATCGCGGGATGAAGTAGGCCCATGGTGGTTTCTGTTCTATCTCGACCCTCAATGTATTCCCCCTCCTTGCAGACGATTAATTAATTAAAAACCTCCTATGTACCGATCGTACGACAACAAACAGATTGTTACATACTTAAATCCTGTTACTCCTTGTCTTCCCCACGCTCGGCAAACTCTAAAAGTTTGTCCACCGCCCTCCTCTTCCCTCCCGCCCTTCTACAAACCTCACCCACAGCCCTCGCTCGCTCCCTGAACCCCTCCGACTCCTTCCCTGGTCCCACAACCCTCGCTATTGCCGCCCCAAACTCGACCGCCTCGATACCTGGTGCAACCTTCTTGTTTCCATATATACCGATACCTCGATATTCCACTCGGACGGCCATATCGTACAGATCGAGCCACTGTGCGAGAATGATCTGCGGTAATCCCGCGCTGGAAGAAACACGTCAGATTCGAACAAAACAGGGAGAAAGGCGGTCATCTGATATACTCACAGGGCAGCTTCGTAATACGAGTTGGCCCCACCGTGGTGGATATACGCGACAACATTTGGGTGATTCATGATTGAAGTTGGATCAGCGTCAAACCAATTGACGATCCTGACCCTCTCCTTGTCCCTTGGATTCTTTAACGCCTCGTTGATAAAATTCTCGAATCTGGACTTGTTCCGAAGCTTCCAGAGGAACTGAATGTTCGAACCATGATCCACTGCGCCGAGGAAACCATCGATGACAGCCTTGGCTTGAGATTCGGAGTAGCTGAAATGAGTTCCCATGCACATTATCACCGTCTCCCCTCTGTTCAACCATTGGTTCAGTTCGGGGTCTACAATTTCGACGGTATTTGTGTCCAAGACAATTGGGCCGTAGAGACCGAGATTCTTCGGCATAACCAGGGGAAAGTCAAGTTCGGGGACACCGGGACAGATGATGTGGGGTGCACGAGTAGGGGCTGTTCCCACAGGTAACCAACCCGGGAGACCGCGGGCGTTGCGGTACTTGACGAGCTCAGAAATCTCCGGAGACATGGCCAGCTTGTATATGAGTGTTAGGTTGGCCAGAGTGTTTATAGGGAGATCCCTCCATGGGACCGGGAATAGTATCCCGCTGCCAAAGCTGATCAAACGAGGGAAGGCTCAGTCGAAGGTTCGGGATCAGACTGGAAAGGAGGACGAACGCTGGGTAGTACCAGAGGCCCTTCAACCATGGCTGCTGCAATCTTGCAAGGTCCATCGGAGTGTTGGGACTGTTCAACACGAACCTCCGTTTTAAAAAATAGCATGCGTCGATACCAGGGTTCAAGAGGCTGTCGACGACCACTGTGGCCGGGTTTAACTCTTCGATCAACTTTGCAATGCCATTATATATTCGCATGTAGGCTGGATCAAACGCCGGTAGGGTGAGATATACCACCCACATCTGAAGAAAGGACAAAACGTACATTCCCCATCCCACCCGGCCAGTGCCTGTCCAAGAGTCCAGCCATAGGCCGCGAAACTCTTGCGCGTCGGGAGATGCGGGAGCATGTCCTCTGTGTACCCCTTCGCCGCCACCGATTGAGCCAAGTCCTCGCCATCGAATGCGTGAAAGTTGAGCTTCGGACTGAGTCTCTCGACGCGCCGTTTGAGCTTCGGAAAGGAACCAATATGCACTTCTACGTGTGGACGCGTGAGGGCCTCAAGAGCCATAGCAAAAATCGTGTTCGTTTGACCGCTCTCCGAGTTGGTCAAGAAAAGGATTTTCCTGGTGTGTGCGCCGGCGTCGTTGTTTGCGGTGTTCATGGTGGTACGAGTGTGGACCGCAGTTTGAGGTATAAAGGGTATCCAGCTGTACGGCGGGGGGCAGGGCGCCCATCGATGGTCGGGTTGCGGGTTCGTAGGTTCTCAGGGTATCGCTCGATCCGAACCGCGGGACCAATTCCATCCCGAAAGGTCGGAGCGTCACCAGAGGAAGACAAACAAAAACGCCAGGCAAATCATCATACGCGCATAAGGAGGGGCGCGTGCCCAGTGCGTCAACTCGCATTGACCGCCCAGGAGATCACACATACATGATGGGTGTGTGTAGTATTCAAATGGTATGCATTAAGGCCGGAGTGTGTCCCCCGGCTTGCCGAATGTCCGATGCATCGGTGATCGGATTCTTCCGGCGTGGCAGATTTATCCCACGAGTCTGGTCGCTGGTTGTCTCATTCCGTCTCGACCACGAAGACGCGACTGGAAATACATCTGGTAACGGTTGCAAACTACACGAGGGAACGCATTCATCGACCTTTACGCACCGCGCTAGGAAACCTCCACGGGATATCATCAGTTAGCCACAGCCGCAGCTTCAGCTGGGACGAAGCCGACCCCACCTTCAACCTCTCCAGTTCATCGATCAACCACCGTTTACAGAGTACGAGGAAAGACGCACGGTTCCTCGAAACGGAAATCGCACAAGCCCTCGAAGACGCCCGCAACGTCGTCGGACTCATCTTCGTCCTCAATCACCTCATTTGTGCCACAAACGACCTGAGATTACCCCTTCTTCACCTTCAAAACCTTTAGCTATGGAATTTTCTTACTATTCCGCACATTGATGGACTGATGGTTTCGGCCCCCAAGCCCAGATGCGGAGATTCCTTGTCGGACTCTTCGAGAGATCCGATACACCTACTGGGGGTGCCTAGGGTTGTTCATAGGTCTGGTGAGGAGAGGAAACGGGCTGGACATCGGCTGGAGTTGTTTTACTAATACATTACTTACGGATCCGATGAGGATCTCGTGGGGTTGACCGTTGACTGAGGCCCATTGAACTAGTCGATACATCCTATTACTCCTTATCCTTCCTTACACTCGGAAAACTCCAAAAGCTTGTCCACCGCCCTCCCCTCCCCCCCAGCCCTCCTACAAACCTCACCCACAGCTCTCGCTCGCTCCCTGAACCCCTCCGACTCCTTCCCTGGTCCCACAACCCTAGTTACTGCCGCTCCGAACTCGACCGCCTCGATGTCTGGTGCAACCTTCTTGTTTCCGTATATGCCGATACCTCGATATTCCGCTCGAACGGCCATATCATACAGATCGAACCACTGTGCGAGAATGATCTGCGGCAACCCCGCACTAGGATAAACATGTCAGATTCGAACGAAACAAGGAGGGGACGGACGTTTGATGCACTCACAAGGCAGCTTCGTAATACGAGTTCGCTCCGCCATGGTGGATATATGCGACAGCATTCGGGTGCTTCATGATCGAAGCCGGGTCAGCTTCGAGCCAATCGACAATCCTGAACCTCTCCTTGTCCCTTGGACGCTTCAGCACCCCGTTGATCAGATCCTCAAATCTAGACTTGTTGGAGAGTTTCCAGAGGAACTGAGTATTTGAATCGTGGTTTACTGCGCTGAGGAAACCGCTGATGATGGCCTTGATTTGAGATTCGGAGTAGTGGAAATGAGTTCCCATGCACATCATCACCGTCTCTCCTCTGTTCAACCATCGATTTAGTTCAGGGTCCGCAATTTCGACGGGGTTTGTATCCAGGATGATTGGGCCGTAGAGACCGAGGTTTGCCGGCATAACCAGGGGAAAGTCGAGCTCGGGGACAGCAGGACAGATGATGTGAGCTGCACGCGTAGGGGCTGTTTCCATAGGTAGCCGACCTGTGAGACCGTGCGCGCCGCGGTACTTGGAGAGTTCTGAAATCTCTGGAGACGTGGCCATCTTGTACATGAGTGTTAGGTTGGCCAGAGTGTTTATGGGGAGATTCTTCCATGAGACCGGGAATGGAATTCCGCTACCAAAGCTGATCAAATGAGGAGCAACTCAATCGAGGGTTCGAGGCCAGATCGGAAAGGAGGACGAACGCCGGGTAGTACCAGAGACCCTTCAGCCATGGCTGCTGCAATCTTGCAAGGTCCATCGGAGTGTTGGGACTATTCAACACGAACCTCCGTTTTAAATAATAGCACGCGTCAATCCCAGGGCTCAAGAGGCTGTCAACGACCACGGTGGTCGGGTCCAACTCTTCGATAAACCTCACGATGCTACCGTATATTCGCATATAGGCTGGGCCAAACGGCAGGCACCGTCAGACATACCACCTACAACTTAGAGAAAGAACAAAACGTACATTTCCCATCCCACCCAGCCAGTGCCCGCCCCAATTTCCGGCCATGGGTCGTGAGACCTTTTCGCGTCGGGGGATGCGGGAGCATGTCCTCTGTCAACCCCTTCTCCGCGACCGATTCAAACATGCCTTTGCCATCTAACGCGTGAAAGTTGAGATTCGGACTGAGCTTCTCAACGCGCCGTCTGAGGGTCGGGAAGGAAGCGATATGGACTTCTACGTGTGGACGCGTGAGGGCCTCAAGCGCCAGAACCAAAATGGTGTTCGCTTGGCCGCTTTCCGAGTTGGTAAGGAAAAGGATCTTCCTGGTGTTTGAGCCAGCGTCGCCGTTTGCAGTGTCCATAGTGGGACCCATGTGGTCCGTAGGTTGAGGTGTAAAAGGTGTCCGGTTGTACGACAGAGGGTACGAGCGTCCATCGAGAATTGGGTTACGAGTCCGTGGGTTCTCGGAGTGGGTCATTCGATCCGAACCGCGGGACAAGTTCCATTCCGAGGGGTCGAAACGTCACTGGGAGGTGACCAAAATACACTACCCACATGCTATATCCTGCGTAGCTTCTGCGTCTACGCACGTAAGGATGGCCATCCAGGACGTGTATCCGGTGTACCGGCTCACAGTGGCATCAGGGAAAGCAGCGATCACTTTCAAAGTGCTGAAAGTGGCGGGAAGTGGCGGGAAGTCCACAAAAGTACGCTCCCGGAAGCCGAGTGCCCGCTTCGACACAGAAGTGAAGTGGCCCTAAGCGCTCAGATTTGGCAGGGGGGATCACCGTGAAAAAACTGGCGCTCATAGGTGACCGTGACCCCTCCTGATGCGATGTCCGGAAGGCGGCGCATACGTGCTCTGCAGCGAGCATATGACTGGACCATGGATGCGATACTTATACCCTTGAATGCCCCGGTGATCGGCAGTCAGACCCCCCGGTTTGGCACCTCGAGATTTCATCCCACGACTGAGTCTAGCCGCCGGTAGTCTTGGTCCGTTTGTTTCTGTCTCAACTGTCAAGACGTAACTGGTCTGGTAATGGTTACAAAGCACACAAAGATAAGAATTTTCGACGGTGGTTGAAGCGAAGGTTTTTCTCAAGTGGTAGACAGAGAGATAGTTAGAGCATCGCATTTGTCATTCAAGCTGGAACTCGCTCGGTCTTTAAGCTTTAAGCTTTAAGCTTCAAAGAAATCGTGCCGCGCACGAGCCTTTCAGATTGTGGGCGAGCTGAGTCGAATTGGGACAGCGGAGTCATCGTGATTAGATTATGATGTCTAAAATCAATTTCCGGCCTCATGAGGTTCGAAATCCGCCGAAATATACCATTGGTCTTTCTGACGAGTGGAGCATCTGACACAACAACCGCGATGTCTCCGGTGAAGACCCCTACCTCCTCGCTATCAGGTACTTCTGGTACTTGCTACTCGGTGCTTCTCTTGATGATTATGTCTCATCACAGCGATTGAGCTGCTCGTTAATCGAATTTGGTACCGAAGTCTGGCCAACATCACGAAATGGATCTCCACAGATACTCCGCCAGAGACTTCTACTGTACACTCATCCCCCGCCACTAACCTTCCTCTCGAGATCGTCGAAATGATCATCGCCCATCTCATCTATGACACGAGCAGTCTCCTCGCATGCTCCCTGACGTGTTACTCCTGGTACATCGCCTCTGTCCCTCATCTTCACTACGCTCTTACCACTCGACCTGGTTCGTGGCCCTATGTGCCGAAAGCTGCCTGGCCTTTACCACTCCAGAATGCGAGCAAGCTCGGCCTGCTTCCCTTGGTCAAGAAATTCTGGGTCCACGCGCCCACCCATTGCTTTTACAGGTTTTCCTCATATCGATTCAACAGCCGTACTCTGTCTCAATTTTCCGCATTGACCAACGTCCAAGAGCTCAGGTTAGACAACATGGACGTCCACGGCTTCATGCCCGAGGTTTCGCAGTACTTCGGTCACTTCTTGCCGACTGTCCGATCTCTCGCCCTGGGCTCACCGGGAGGATCCCATCGACAGATCATATTCTTCATTGGAATGTTTAAGCACCTAGAAGATCTCACACTCTTCAATGACGAACTCGAACCCTGGCAGAGAGGACCGGCGGACGACCCGACTCTCGTCCCGCCCTTTGCCCCTCCGCTGCGAGGACGATTGGTGGCGTCTCGTCTCAAGAGGGAGGGCCTTTTGAAGGATATGGTTAAGTTGTTTGGGGGAATCCGGTTCCGTCATATGTACATTTGCGATGTAGGAGAGACGCGGCTTCTCCTGGACGCTTGCGCGGAGACGTTAGAAACATTGCAGTTGGATCTGACCGATCCTCGTGGTGAGCAATTGTATCCGAAACGTATGCCATCTCCAGCCAACGACTCCCGACAGCTAAATCTTCCCTTCTGGACTTTGATCTCTCGCGGAACAAGTCGCTCCGAACACTCGATATCGATGCGGGATCCATTCTTCCTGCACGTAGATCCCGTCCGCCAAAAGTTATCTCGAGTTTCCTCAGGACCATACTCTCGACCATCACGTCCTTCGCGTTCTCCGAGGTCACTGTGATTTTTCGGGACTGTGATTTTTCTGGCATAAGATCCCCGCCCCGCGGTCCTAGTAACATTTACAGAAAAAGGACGCTAGATCAAAAAGCAAGGGAAGCCTCGTGGCACTGTGACCTATTCAAGGTGTTCCGGAAGATGTACGCGTTGCGGGCCTTTCGGTTGGTCCTGCGTGTGGGGGTTTGGGACTGCGTGGGGGAGTACGCAATGCGGGTGTTGAAACGGGCTGTCGCGGTTGAAAAGGCGGGAAAACGGTTGGATTATTTACCCTCGGAACCGTTGGTGATTTACGACCCTCAGGCGTCTCCGCAAATGTGCCGGAATATGAATCGATGGCCAGGGGCCCCGGGTAGCAGTTGAGTGTTGAGCCACGATGGTAAAATTAACTGTTCTACCTGCATTATTAAATCACATAAATCGTCCTTTCGGAAGTCCACCAGAAGGAGGGAACTATGGGCTACCAATTCCTGACCTCCCATCCAGGGCCGATGGAGAAGGACTGAAATCTAACCGGTTGGCACGGTACCGAGCAACATTACTGACGAGAGTTCAGGCTGATAAGGGCCGACCACCTGGACCTTGGATCACGATACGAGCTAATGTGAGAACGGAATCGTTGACACGTTGGCAGCCGGACAAACGAATGCAAAGCTGATGGGGACATCTGCGACATGGCATAGGGATAACCTAGAGGCGATTGCTCGAGTCAGGACCGCAGAAGGTCTGATGCGCGGACACCCCTACAAAACCCGTCGTTCATTGTCTTGCGATTCGCACGTCCTTCGCGTCGCACCCCCGATGGGTTTCCCTCTTTCCCGAATGCTGGACGTGATTGCAGTAAAGCCATAAACGAACGATCACTTATGGAGGACTATGAAGCCAGTCGGTATATGTTCCTGAGGCGCTATTCAAATATTCACTCCTTACCCGCGATGAGCTCTAAAATCTTGTCCACCGCTGCTCTCTTCCCCCCGGCCTTTCTGCAAACCTCCCCCACAGCTCTCGCTCGTTCCCTGAACCCCTCCGATTCCTTCCCTGGTCCCACAACCCTCGCTACTGCCGCTCCAAACTCAACCGCCTCGATGTCTGGAGCAACTCTCTTGTTTCCGTATATACCGATACCTCGATATTCCACTCGAACGGCCATATCATACAGATCTAGCCACTGTGCGAGAATGATCTGCGGCAACCCCGCGCTAGGATAAACATGTCAGATTCGAACGAAACAAGGAAGGGGCGGACGTTTGATGCACTCACAAGGCAGCCTCGTAATACGAGTTCGCCCCACCGTGATGGATATATGCG
>Ga0307513_10002738_pt1 | contig 24242 bp, 34 predicted proteins | sample 15_EM_MG_FD_202174 | JGI IMG/M metagenome (GOLD analysis project Ga0307513, IMG submission 202174) | Populus trichocarpa ectomycorrhiza microbial communities from riparian zone in the Pacific Northwest, United States - 15_EM | ecosystem: Host-associated > Plants > Roots > Unclassified | place...
TGTGAAAACAGTGTACACTGATGACACATGAGTACTCCAATTAGTTCAATTCCTGTTCAGGGCTTAAAGATTACAAGTATGAATTTTCAGAAAATAACACACATTTGAAGTATAAGGTTATGGATCCACCTTCATAAGTTTCCACCCATAAACCATACTCCGAATACCTTTATCTCCGGGATCATTTTCAAACATTGGCTATATAGTTAGGTCATAATCTGTTAAAGGAGCGGGGCGAGTCCACACATACCCGATAGGCTCTTTGAACTATCTCCTCTGCAATCCAGTCAGCCTTCGCTTTCTCAAAAAAATCCATGTCTCTTCTTGTCAGATGTGGTCGATGATGCGTGAAGAATGTGAGCAGAGTTGGCGGAGAACAATGAGCTACTGTCGCCAGTAGTAACAAACAACTCTTTAGGAGAGCATCATGCTATAGACACCTAAGTATCATTGCCCAACCAGCGATTCAAACACAAACCTGTGAGTGGTTGAAAATCAGATCTGACATCAGTATCACGTCAAACCCTGCACTTCCGTCCGACAAAACCTCGAGAAGGTGGGTGACTGGTTTCCCCCAAACATATCCCTGCGTTCGTCAAAGGCACGGCAAAGAGGGTAGGCCAAAAAACAAATACCTTAACGAAGACTTTGGACCCTGAGCTACACGATAAGTTGTGGTTGACGTTGTACTTCAGATTCTCTAGAAGTGCAGTATCTGGGTAATCGGTCAACACAACCTAAGGGGATCAGCGATAGCAATCATAATCAATCATTGTGGACACACTGTATTTGCCCCATTGAGAGCAGCAACGATCCCTGGCAACCCACCACCTGCGCCGAGTTCAATCACATTTCGATTCTGATAAAGTCCTGGGTGGTCATCGAGATACGTCGCAAAGGCTCTGGCGGCGTTCCACCTTACGCACAGTAATCAATCAGTTACTAAGGAACCTCGAGTTGCGCGTTAAAGGTATACAGATGATGTCCCCAAAGCGGGTGAGATCCAACCAGTCGTATTTCGACTGATGACCAATTTCCGGTGCGATTCTCTGTCTCTCGATGATAGTGATCAAAGGAAGGACCTGGAGATGGGGGCCGGGGCTCGTCCTAGCGCATCAGGAGTCATTGGAAGGCCCAAGTGGGACCGGCTGGGCTACGCACTGGGAATATGAGACCTAAATCCATATCTTTATCATCGTCGGTCATTTTTGCGTTCGGTGTTGGTGTTACGTAAGCGCAACCCCCTCCTCACACGGGAGGGTTTGAAATGATCGGCAGTGGGCTCAGGTACGATGTTTCTCCGTCGAAGAAGTTTAGGCCGCATCTTCATCATCCTCCTCGTCCCGTTTGGCCTCCATTTCTACCTAAAGTCTTCGTGGTACACAACCACCGACCCCTCAGAGATCCAAGAGAATAACGTTCTCGACATCGTCACCGGTTCGGGAGACCTTCTCGACGCTCGAAAACACAAGTTCCTCCAGGTTCGAATCGGGCGTGATGAGCGACCCGATATGTTTTCCGACGTGATTTCGAACGGACTGCTGGATTACTGGGCAAGGTTTCAGAAACCATTGTAAGTGAGTCGCGTATTCCATGTCCTGGTACTGAATGGCCTCCAGCATTTCGAATGCCGACACCTCGCACATGGATGCACAATCAGTTCTTGGCTCAGTAGAACAGCTGTTATCCCTGAACGGTTGGGTTGCGGCGATGTGTCCTACCCTCACACGCCCATTCAGCCAAAACAAACACGACACCTACGACGACCTCGTCCAACAGCGCCGTCTCTACTACTTTGCCATCGTCATACATTCAGCTGATCATTTCCTTGTCGACCAACTGGCAGTAATCGTTCAAATGGCGCGCCGCCTCGGTTCTTCCAGCATTTTCGTGTCCATGCTTGACTATGATTCCACCGATTCCACCGAGACCCTCGTTGACCTCTGCGAGGCTGTCTTAACTCTCCTCGGCGTTCCATTCCGAATACGCAGGGTGCCACGAATGACCGAGGATCCTGTAGCGGCGTACTACCCTTTAGAAGAGGCCCACATGCGTAACCTCGCCCTGGAACCATTGAAGGAGCTCCACCTGAAGCGGAAGATCAAGTTCGATAGGGTCATCTGGTTAAAGGGCTTTACATGCCCCAACGACATCCTCGAGAACATCAAAATAAGTCTTACCAATGAAGCGGCTATGGTTTGTGGTATGGATTGGGCAGAGTATAGCGGTTTTTTCATATTTTCAGACCGGTACCCCTATCTTCCGCCTCCCTACACACATCCACTGATTCCCTTCCCCTAGTTGGCGGACGCGTGACATCAACGGGGACCAATTCAGACAATCTAAATCCTCGTCCAAACAAGACGCGGCTCCCCCTCGAGATACTATAGGAGCATCGCGTTATTCGAAACATCTCCCATTCCAGGTTTTCTGTTGCGAATCCGGAACACATGTCGTTGATCCTGCACAGTCCTATTACCAAGGTATCAATTACCGTGCAGGGGCGGACTACCACAACCTCTCTTCAGTTGAGGGCGTTCCAAATCGACCCCCAGATGCCCCTTGTCTGGATAGCAGCCAAATGTGGTTCTGTCGTGATCTTTGGATCCACCAGGCCAGGGAAGGTGTCAGGGAAGTCGAGGCCATGGATAGCCGTAAACCTGCGAGCAAGCGACACGTTGATCAAGATGGGCGGGCGGTTGACCCCAATCCTCCATTCGTCCCAATCGCTGGCGGTGATATCCGCCGCTCCCGTAGGCAACACAAGGAGGATTTGGATGCCAACGTAGGCTCCGATTTCGACGCGATGCCAGATACAGATGACGGCCTTGCCGTGGTCCCAACAAGACGATTATCGGTCCCAAATTCCGTCTTCCGGCCAGCCCGCATCCTCATCAATCCCCGGTGCGTGACGACCTATGCCGGGGTCAGTCATACACAGTTGGCCCTAGACCTCTTTGGCCCGAAAAAAGGCGAGGAAGAACTTTCCCCACCCGAGAGCGGAGGTGGACAGTACACCCTGGACGACTGGGAGGGCGCACCTGAGAGCTTCGTGTGCCAGGAACAAAAGTACGCCGTTGATAGTGCTACGGTGAATGTGAGGTGAACTCACGTCTCTGCGCAGATCCACCGGAGGTCGCAGCGCGACTAAAACCCAACGGCGGCTAGGTTTCTCCATTTACGAAGAGGTTGAACGTCTTTCGTGAAATTATACCTTCAGGTACCTCCGAGATCCACCGATTACTTACCCGTTAGATATATTCTTTCGTCGTTTTATTGTTTGCACCGTGCCGACTCGTAGAATTCCAATGAGAGGAGTGGACGTTGAATTCTGTTAAAACCGACTCCTTGACCACGTGACCACTTTTCTCACTCTCGCTCTCTCAACTACGAGTCACGACCGTTTATCCCAATGGCTGGTCGAGTGGCAAAAGGTGTTCCCCATTTGATGAGCCTGGCGGACCTGTCACCATCCCAGATAAATGGCATAGTATCCCATGCGCACTACCTCAAACACATTTCGCTTCCGTGGCTTTCCCCCCAACAACGAGGCGCGAAGGGATCCAAACTTCGCATGCCTTCACAGTCTCTCTTTAGCAAATCTATTGCCTTGTTGTTCTCAAAAAGGAGCACGCGTACCCGACTAAGTGCCGAAACGGCCGCCGTTCTTCTTGGTGGCAAGGCGCTGTTTTTGGGCAAAGAAGACATACAACTGGGAGTCAACGAAAGCACGAGGGATACCGCACGCGTTATCGGTGGGATGTGCCAGGGTATTTTTGCTCGAGTTGGAGACCACAGTGAGATTGAGGTAAGCGCAGCACGTTTGGTTTGCATTCCTGGTTCTAATGCGGAATGGGTTGCCCAGGAACTTGCAAAGCATTCCCCTGTCCCTGTCCTGAATGCGCTTTCTTCATTATGGCACCCAACCCAAACTCTTGCTGACTTGTTAACCCTTCACGAACACGCCTCTCTGTTCTCTGACCTCGGAGGAAGCGTCCAAAACCGTGGTCCAAAACGATTGCCCCAGCTACCACCATTGAGGCCACTCACAGTTGCCTATGTTGGAGATTCGGCAAACGTTTTGCACGATATGCTCGTCACATATCCTCGCCTTGGACACAAGCTCCGCATTGCTTCCCCTGATGATCCAAAGTATCGAGCCCCCCAGCCCGTGTGGGACCGTGTACTGGAACTTGGTTGTGATACTGGTATCTGGTGGGGCACAGACCCACGAGAAGCGGTCCGAGGTGCTGATGTGGTGGTTACTGACACGTGGTACTTCACTTAACTGATACAATTTTGATTCATTAACTTGACTTAACCTCAGGATATCGATGGGGCAAGAGGCAGAGAAGGAAGAAAGGCTCAAGGCCTTTAAAGGGTATCAAGTCACCGAGGCGCTGTGCCGCGAGGGAGGTGCCAACACCGATTGGAAGTTCTTGCATTGTCTCCCTAGAAAAGAGCATGAAGTTGATGATGAGGTTTGCAATCATTATACACCCTCTCCTTTATATCCATTCACCTCGAAACCATCAGGTTTTTTACGGGCCTAGGTCGCTTGCCTTTCCCGAGTCTGATAATAGGAAGTGGACCATCATGGCGGCGTTCGAGTAAGTTCATTATGTGCACCGACCAACGCTAGCGCTGATCACGCCTGCAGTTTGTTGTTTGGAAAATGGGACCTTTCTGCCGCCGATAGCGCGTTAGGGCAAAAAAGTGTATAGGTTGTTTCTAAATCAGCCTTTCCTATGAGAGGGTTCGCCTCTCTGCATAGTAACCCCTTCGTTCCTCAACGGAATCAACGCCGTTGATAAGTAGCTCCTCGTATCCAACGTGGCCATCACCTGAGTGAACAACCTCCACTCCATTATTTCCATCGGCGCACCCCATGTCTTTCATCTGAATTTCCTCGTCCTGCGCGGTAACTGGTGGTGGTAGGATGGAAGTGAGGTAGATGGAGGACGTGGGAGCCGACGGTCCACTGCTCCCCAAGTTCAGAATCTCCATCCGACGTTGGGACTCGAAGATGAAGAATAACACACGAGAACAGCAAATAGAGTGAATGATATGTTGTGGTCTAGAGGGAGATAGTTCAAATGCGTGCCAACCGTAGGCGGAGTATGCACGCACGTTGCAAGCCAATTTACCAGCCTCTGAAAAAAATGCATGAACTTCCTTCCTACGCAATTCGGGAACTGCGCTCACCGGGCCGGAAACTGTTAAAACGATGTTCAACAAGGAAATACCTGTCGGAATAGTGGGTTCAATGCGTTTTTGTGAACCACCGGAGAAGCGTAGTACCAATGCAGTAGAGATAGAACAGAAACCCTGGAACAACTAGCCTAGTGAGGAGCCGATCATGAGAACAAATTATCACGAACCATCCCGGTATAAGGTGACAACAAAGTCTGAGTGTGACCGGCGTACTGCGGAGCAGCATTAGTTGTGCTCCAGAGTCTGCCAGAACCGGATACGCACAATGGGACAGCGCCTTTATGAAAGTCATCACGACTATCACTGGATGGATGTAAGTGATATTACGCTTGATCACAATATCAAGAGACCCCACTCGTTTCGCAGATCAAAAGTGAGAGGTACGCCAGGAATATTATAGTGCTTGCTTCAGAAAAGTAACAGCCCATACCACCGTTGGGTGGATCTGTCCCTACATTTTTGAAAGTCGGTCAAATAATTTGCAGAGAAGCAAGCCGCGGGAAGGTCCGGAGTCCATACACGTGATAGATCGTAGTTCCATCTCCGTGGAGACAATGCCTAGGGCAGATACGAGCTAGAACGGGGGAACGAGATAATGAGATAGACGATCCCACAAGTTTGGAAGGAAGTACGAACGGTCCCTGTTGCAAGGAGAATGTAAAGCACCCTGCGACTTCGATCCCATATGGCGTATGTTCGGAGCATTAGTATGAACTCCGAAGTCAACAATCCCAATACGATAAACCCTGTAGTGAAGGAAGCGGATGAGTGTCCAGAATCCGAAGCAATATCCCCCTAAGGAATTACATGTGAGAACGGCTGTTAGTTTCCCGCACGTCTATCGTTTGTGTGAGCAGCTGGTTCGCGACGGTCACCCGGAAAAAGCATAAACCTGGGGACTGGGAAAGTAGAACCGGACTATTGCGCGTGTTAGGGTGGGGTTGACGAGCACACACTGCTGACTCACTGGAGAGGGATATGGTGCTAGCAATGAAGGGGGAGTATCTGTTGAACACGAACAGGATGGTTCCAAGCCCCCATCGGCGCTTCCACACCAGCTCGACCTGGCGTGGGTGAGACGGGAGACGGAGGACAGACGGAAGCGGACAAACCTCTCGTTGGAACGTGAGCGCGTAATCGTAAACCTGTCAACGAAATTGAATCAGCGACGTCGCCGGCTGACAGGTGACGTGCGGCACCAGTAGCGTCACACAAGCGGTGAGTAGAACGCCAAGAGCGTCACGGTGAGTGGCCATGTAGGTGTGCAAACGGTGCCCTCTGGCGAAGAAAGGGAACCTAGATCTTCAGCGCAGTCGCCTTCACCGTCGCCGATGGCATAGGTCCTCAAGGGAGCAGACACTGACCACCCGGGAGCCGAAGGGTTCTTCCCCGCGTGGGCCGACGCCAATCACCGCCCGACCCGAGGTCCGGCATCACGAGAACGGACATCCCTTTGGGAGCCTTTGCCAATGGTTCATGCCCTCGAAAGCAGCCCGACCATGTTTGAAAGTGTTCAAAAGTGCCACAAAGTCACCGGGACATGGGTCTGGATCCTGCATTTGTGCCGCACAGTTCTTCATTAAGCTTGACACTCGACTTTGATCGCCTTTCCCACTTTGTGCAAAAAACTGTTTTCGTGATGGGGGACCTGGGGACCGTCTTCCCGGACGCAAGATCCGTGGACCAAGCGTGGGAACAAATGACGTAGGCTGAACCTCCCCCGACTACTTCTTCCGGCCGGTCAGGTCAAAAAAATATCCCTTGGTCGTTTCTTCTCCTACGTCCAGAGACCCTCCTGATATGTCCCAACCAACCCGCGATGTCCGCAACCCGCTGTTGTTCGAGTGCGCATGGGAGGTCGCCAACAAAGTAGGCGGAATCTACACCGTCATCAAGACAAAGATCCCCGTCACGGTCTCGGAATATGGGGACAGATACTGCCTCATCGGTCCTCTCTCTTACAAGTCCGCGCCGATGGAGGTCGAGCCGGAGGAACCAGCGGACCCTTTCCTACGCGAGACCATCGAGGCCATGCGCGCTAAAGGTGTGATCTTGCTCTATGGGAGATGGTTGGTCGAAGGCGCCCCAAAGGTCCTCCTGTTCGACACCGGCAGCCAGTACTCTAGGTTGGATGAATGGAAGGGCGACCTCTGGAACCTTGCTGGCATCCCAACCCCCCCCAACGACCATGAGACCAACGAGGCGATCGTCTTCGGCTACATCGTCGCCTGGTTCCTGGGAGAAGTGAGTCGCACCCGCCGTCTCTTTTTGGTACCGTGCTGATCTCCGCTTCTGTGCAGTACGTCTCTAGACAGCTCACCAGGGCCGTAATTGCCCACTTCCACGAATGGCAGGTTGGCGTGGCGATATCTCTCTGCAGGAAACGTCACATTGATGTCACCACCGTTTTCACCACGCACGCGACGCTTCTGGGCCGCTATCTCTGTGCGGGGAGTGTTGACTTTTATAACAATCTTCAATACTTTGACGTCGATCACGAGGCGGGCAAACGCGGTATTTACCACAGATACTGCATTGAACGGTCTTCGGCCCACTGCGCCGATGTGTTCACAACCGTCTCCCATATCACCGCTTACGAGTCAGAACATTTATTGAAACGCAAGCCGGACGGCGTGCTTCCCAACGGTTTGAACGTCGTCAAATTCCAGGCGATGCACGAATTCCAGAACCTTCACGCTACTGCAAAGGCGAAGATCAACGAATTCGTCCGTGGACATTTCTATGGACATTACAACTTCGACCTGGAAAACACCCTTTATGTGAGTCCTCCCCCGCCATATTCCTGATCGCACCCTGATATACCCCACCTGCCCAGATGTTTACTGCAGGCCGATACGAATATCGCAATAAGGGGGTGGACATGTTCGTTGAGTCGATGGCTCGTCCGTACCACTCAACTTCCACATCTTCCTGCTTTCTCATGCCCGCTTAGGCTTGAACTACCGTTTACTGAAATCTCAAACAAACATCTCTGTGGTCGCATTCATCATCATGCCGGCCCCCACCCATTCATACACCGTCGATGCCCTGAAAGGTCAAGCTGTGACAAAACAGCTTCGAGACACAGTAACAGAGATCCAGAACAGAGTTGGTGCTAGGCTTTTCGACCACGCCATCCGTTCCAACGGGTTCGTAGATCCCTCGCTCCCATCCGACCACGACTTATCTTCTCACAGAGAACACGGCACACTGCCGAGTCCAGACAAACTCCTGACTGAAGAAGACAACGTTCTTTTGAAGCGTCGTATCTTGGCTCTGAAAAGGAACACTCTTCCGCCAGTCACTACGCACAATATGGCTGATGATCACAATGATCCTATTCTCAGCCATATCCGAAGGGTGCAGCTTTTCAATAACCATAACGATCGCGTGAAGATTGTGTTCCACCCCGATTTCCTGAACGCAAACAATCCTATCCTCGGTCTTGATTACGAAGAATTTGTTCGCGGCTGTCATCTGGGGGTTTTCCCCAGCTACTACGAACCGTGGGGTTACACCCCGGCAGAATGCACAGTGGTAAGTACTTTCCATATCTCGGCGTTGGAACCTCAATCAATGTTCCCAACAGATGGGTATCCCCTCTGTAACTACCAACCTTTCCGGATTTGGGTGTTTCATGCAAGATTTGATCGAACGGCCTCAAGATGAAGGGTGCTACGTTGTCGACCGTCGTACCCAATCCGTCGAAGAATCAGTTAACCAACTGACGGATCATCTCTTTACCTTTTGCAACAAAACCAGGAGGCAGAGAATCAACCAACGCAATCGAGTAGAACGGTTGAGTCCACTATTGGACTGGAAGAACCTCGGAATTGAATATTCCAAAGCAAGGCAACTGGCGATTCGGCGGGCTTATCCGGATGCATTCTACGGACTTGACGGTGCTAGCGGTGTGGAGGAAGAGTGGGAATTTGGAGGGTCCAGCCTGGGTCTCGGTGCGGAGCGTATGGGATTGCCTAGCGTGCCCGCCAGCCCGCGGTTCAGGGGTACCGCCACTCCCGGTGACATTGGCACTCTGACAGATGAGGTGAGTGGAGATCCCTGCTCCAAACCCGGTCATAACCAGTATTATATAGATGCAGGCACTTGTCACGAACGATTACCGTAGAGGGAACCAGTGGCCGAGCGCGGCAGAGGACGAAGAAGATGGTTATCCATTGTCTGTACATGCATCCTCTTACCTTGGTCTTCCATTAATTCGTTGTTTTTCAGCCCGCTGGTCATGAAGGTTCGCTCCAGAGCCAGCTCCGTAATGTCTGGTGCAAGCACTCCCGGTGGTGGCAAGTTCAACACTTTGAGCGAGGTTGACCTGAGAAAGGCAGACGCCGCCCTTCAGAATGTTGACTACCACGATGACGACGAAGAGAAATGAGCCTGCGCGTTGCACTGGCTATATCCTTATACAAGTACTTCCCTTCTACCAAACGCTGTCTGTTATACATCTACGTAGATGAAATTGCAAATCCTCTTGTCATCTCCTCCTGCCAGGCTTCGGGTTGGCACCAAACCCCTTGAAGGTCGTTCCATCATCCGAATCATCGTCATCAACAACCACTACCACCCGTTTTGCTCGACCTTGTTGGACCCTGGACTTCCTTGAGCTGCCGGTGGACCGTAGTGTTTCCGTGCCTTCATCTTGATCGTCGCCTCCACCATGTTTAGTTACTTCGGCAGCTTCTTCATCTTCCGAGCTCAGGAACAGCGGCTCAAAGATCTCCTCTTCCCTGGAACCCTGGACTTTTCCTTTTGTCGGAGGTTTAACCGGGAATTGATCTTCGTCATCCGATTCCTCACCCGGTAGTTGTATCGCCCGGGCCTTGGATGACACTTGAGACTGTCCCAGGAACTCGTCGGCCTGTGCCGGGTCTGGATCATCTTTCCAGTATGCTGCGAGAGGAATCAGCGACTCGTTCGCGGGTTGTTGGGTGAGCATAATTTTCGTACCAGGCCCTACACCGTAATCATTCCCCTGGTTCATTACTAACTCGACGGCAGGTCGTCGACGAGGATCGCTTTTCTGTCACCTATCAGGCCAATGGCTAAATAACCCATCAAATACGAAAGGAACACACCTTGCGGAATTTTTTGAAGTCGGGCTTCCCTTCCCAATCGATTCTGCAGGACCTCAGTGTTCCCTTTCCAGCCGACCCGCTCTTCTTGTAGACATCCAATTCCACCACTAGCATGAAGTTCCCTCTCACGTTTCGTTCATCGTCGAGCCCATCCAATAGGTCCCATTCCTGTTCTTTGACTTCTCGTTCGATATCCGGCTTTGAGATTCTCAGGTTGTTGAACTCCCGGTCGAATGAGTCTTCGTTCTTCTTCCCTTTCTTCATTGACGCAAGTGCGGTCAAGAAGTATTTGTCCGTGTCAGGCTCCCCAAAGTTGGCCCCTCCATGCGCTTGTAAAGGTTGTGAATAGGCTTCGGTAATGCCCCTGGGAGCTCTTTCCACCACGCGCCGTTTCGGTGGTCGGGGAGAGTTTTCGTGCTCTGTTAAAGTTGGGGATCCAGGATTACCACCGGCGTCCTCTGTACCCGCCCGCCTCTTTATTCCTCGGCTCTCCTCGGCTGTATGACGCTGGCTCGCTTCGTCTACTCCAACGGTATGTGGGCGTACCTCTTGACCCGGTGAACCGTCAGTTGGCATTGAAGAAGGCTGAGGACGATGTTCTTGCATGACGTCCAAACTTTCGGAAGGCAGACTCAAGGCGAGACGGTCTGGGTCGCTCTCCTCGAAAAGGGCCCTGAACTTCTTCAAGGGAGGCTCTATGCTCGGGGTGTCCAACTCGTCAATCGATTGTAACGCAAATTCCGGCGCAGCTGTTCCAGCTCTCCGTTTCAGGGGGCGTGAGGGACGTGGCAAAAGCGGGATCTGTGAACCCTTTGTGTGAGGGGTGTTAAAAAAGCGAGAACCCCCCTACATACATTGATATCTATCCCGACTGGTGGCGTGGAATCCTCCCTGACGAGATGGCCCCCGTCCAGGGTACCCGAATCGTCTGCTGCAGGAGGCACTGAGCCACCTTTAACTCGGCGAGTGAGTACCTGGGACATAAGAGTTACCGTAGTTCATGATGCATGTATCCGGACCTACACGTCGGACTTGTGGTGGCTCGATCTCCGAGGAACGTTCTCGACCGGGTGACGGATGAGCAGATGGTGTCGTGCGTCGAGTTAGTCTCTTGGGCCTCAGCGAACCCTCAGTATGCCCCTGGAGTGAGTCCTCCTGATGTGACTGGGAGGAAACTTCAGCCATCCATGGTGCTGCTACGCGTATATATCAAACCGCGGATGGGTATATACCAAAAAAATTGGTGCAAACCTAAATTGTGGCTTAGGACGGAGGGCTCTCCAACGACAACGGTTTCTAGAACTCGTTCCCGGCTGCAAAATGTCAACTCGAACCTTTTGAGATCGTTCAGCGGGAGAAAGGAGAAAGAGGGTGGAGACGACACATACGATTTCGCTTCATCGATTAGTTCATTCCAGGTGTCTGGAGCAACGCTCGTTTTGACTTCATCGTCAACGACAATCACCTTCTTCCTTTTGTCTTTGTCTGCGGATAGCCTACGGTGGAGTCGTACCCTCCCTGAATCCACCGGAAAGAATTCGTATCCGCCACCAGAGAGTGAGACGACAGATTGGAAGTCTTCCACGCGTTCGGAAGCACAGGTAAAAATAATAAAGCGGTAGTCATCGAGGACCCCACGCCGACTTTTACCAGTGTTCCAAACATTTATCGAACTTAACGTAGTCGGAAGAGCAGTTGATACCACTGGAAAGAAAAAGGATGTATCGGGCAGTTCGAAGTGCTGTTCTAAGCCAGAGCTCGGGTTACCCCCAGTTCCTTGGTGAATTACTTCCGTGAGCCACTTGGGGGCAACCACTTTAGAGTTAAGCAGGGAGAGTACGCAAGAAGGTGTAAGGGTGAGTTCCTGAACGACGTTGTGTGTCACTTCGGGGCATGGTGAGTGGACTACATGAACACCTTAATGGACGTTGATCAACGACAAAGCAACAGGTCCAAAACCAACCAAATGCATACCAATGTTTGCACAGGACTCCTTATCCGCCGCAAAAGTTGCGGGGATTCTACAGCAAAGTGGATACCAAGAGATCCTGCGAGAGAGACATGCTTAGTTGCGACAGATTTTTTGAGGTTTCCGGGTAACGAACACAACGGTGATGCCCCCGACCAAGTGGACCGCGTCCCCGTCCCAGAGCTCGGTACTTGACGAGGGATCAAGTATTATGAGATTGATCCCTCTTTGTATTGTGATAGGCTTGTTACGTGGGTTTTGTAGTTGTACTTTTGGTTTGAACGTTGGATCACCCTGAACCAGGATCAGAACGAACCTCGAGAGCAGACAACGCGGTCGACTCACGACACGGGAAGTGGGAAATTCGGAAAGAGTGAACGTTACGTGTTCTCTAGAGATCTTCTTGCTGGGGATGAGGAGGTCTGCATCTTTCCTTCCCAGTGCATAGCGCTTTTTGGGTTTCAGAAGCTTGGACTCTAGATGACGGTCGACAGGTGAGATACACGATACGCAAAAGCTCTTGACTCACTTTCCGCGCCAGGATCTTGACTTTCATCCCCGTCAAATGGCCCCCTTACAACCCACATGAGTGTTTGAAACACGTCGCGTCACGGTCGCGTGACGCACGTGCAGAAGCAACACTAATGAGATCACGTTTACACTAATCCCCTCAACTCAAAGATCACACCAGATCGTACCCAGTATAAAATACACATAACATTAGAAATTACGAAAGTGGCTAAGATTCCAATGGTTGTTGAGTTTCTGCTGGTTCCCCCCCAAGCTGCTGGAGTGGATAAGCTGGTCCCTGATATGGCTGTTGCCACTGGAGCGGTGCGCGGTAGTGTGATGGGTCAGGCACAAAACCGGGAGGTGGGTAAATCGGGACCCCCTGTGGAAGGTATCCCGCATAGGGGTAGGGAGATACGTGTGACTGATACTGGTACGAGTATGCCCCAGCGCTGTAGGGGTTGATTGGGGGAGGTGCATAGGGAAGTCCAGCCGGTTGGACAACGGTGGATGGTTGGGCTGATATGGGAACAGGCACAGGATTCGGGCTACCCGACCCAGACAAAACATCGCCAAAGTTCACAACGGCCTGTGACGGTAAAGCTGTGGTCTGTCAGGTCTCTATTATGTCTCGAGTTGGCCAGGTGAACGCACAAGAGGCATCGGCACCAGGCTCGGTTGGTTTTTGACCTACGGTCCGATCCGTGTTACCGAACACTATTGCACCCCACTTAAACTCCCTCTTGACCCCCCGGTCCCACAGAACCTCGACCGACTTATTCTCGTCGATTACTCGTAGTAATGACACCTCAAAGACCCCGGAGCTCACTCGAACTTTGATTCTGGACATCGTGGGGAGAAGATGCAGCTCGTTGCGGATTTTGTCTTGTTTGTGAGCCTTCTTTGCCTCGATCACCGCCTACAGAGGTGGTGAGTGGGATGCCAGCGAAGGATGCACGGGAACTAACAGGGTTGTGCTGGGGGCACAAGAGCTGGACATCCAGTTTGCGGATAGTTTTCAGGACCTCGGGGTTGCTTGTGGATGGCCCGGAATCGGCATTTCCATCTGCAGACTGAACCAGGATAACCTCCTTTTCGACTTCCTGCAGAATCTCATAGCTTATACCTTGCTCTACCCCGTCCCTCGCACACATGATGTGAAAAGCCTTAGAACATTTGCCCTTGGTACATTGTATGGGTGCACCATGTGCCTTGTGGCGTGGTTTCGAACAAGCGGAACATTTCTAGCACCAGATCTCCATTAGGATGACAGCTGGGGACATTTTGTGAAACCCACCAAGTTCCACCTGTCTTTTACGATTCCATCTACACCAAAAACTGCCCTCGTTTTACGGAGAAAACTCCCTGACGAAGGATGATCGACCTCGTAATCATCGACCCAAGTCTCTGGGATGACGCTAGCACAATGTTCGTGGGCCATCTTTCGTGTGGGAGCAGTTGAGACGGGATCGTAAACGGGCAATAGGCCGCTCGTGTCTTCGGATACACATAAGCAACAAGGAAACGTCTCCCTCGGCGCTGGTCCGATTTTCAGCGTGATAGATAACTTGGGAATGCTGGACTTTGGCATTGTCGTAACGTGTGTACCCTTGTCTGTGGTCACCTTCAGCTTCTTTGCCTTAGGTTCAATGGCGGATTCTCCAAGCTTGCGTTTCCGTGCCTTCGACTTCTGGTCGTCTATTGTGGTCATGTCCTGCGTTGTCTGCGACTGTTCGAGGCGTTCGCGCTCGCGATCCAACAATAATTGGTCGACATCAATACGCACGCTACAAGACTTGTGAGAAAGGAAGACCGTCCAAGTTGTACCCCAAGACAAACCTGAAGTCGACACAGCCACACACTTGCGCTTTGCGACCGAGTTCTATCCAACTTTCGAGTGCAAAGTTGACACTTTCGGCACAGTTTATACCAAGGTTGAAACCAGCGTGATACCCACGGGGATATGTAATCACAAACTCGCCAGGATGCTGAACTAGAGTGTTGGGGCGACATGACGACTGTGATAAAACACTCGGAGAGGCAAAAAAGGACTTGTGCCTTAGAAATTGGGGGCAAGATGACGCGTCCTTGGGGAAGTAACCTGGCTCCGCGGTTAGGAACACACCTAGTCAGGAAACTCTGGAAAAACGAGAGACGAACTTCTGAAGGTCTGTTCTAGCGCACTTGCTCTTCCCTGTGGGACTGCGTACCAGAATTTAGGGGCACCGAAGTGGATGTAGTTGATACTGAAGAGGTCCATATCCTCGACGTGCCAAGCGAACGTCGCCCTCCACATCCCAAAGTAGAGATATGGCGTATTTACGCCTGGGAGGCCTTTGTCTGAGCTGGGTAAAAGCCGTGACAGGGCCGAAGGAAGATGGCCGACGTTCCAACATGTATCAGTCTCGCCAAAAAGTGTACCTGTAACCAAGTTTCATAATCGGACGCTGGATGATATGAACGAAAGCACCTTGCATATCAGCCCCATACCAGGCGGGTTTACCCAAACCACAGTTACGCCAGTATTGCCGTTCCAGTTCCTTGCAAAACTCTGGGGTGTAATCCTCCGGCCGGGTGTTTGGAGGCAACCAACTTGTCTTTATATCGAAAGACTCAAGGAAGGCAGCGTCTTTAGTCGCCTTCTCCGCCAAGCTGGCTTCCTTCTCCTCTCGGGTCGGAGCACGTCGTCCCTTTCTTTTAGGCTCGTGGTCTTCTAGGGCAGGTGTGTTCCCTAAGGTAGAGAGGTGCTCTGGTTGTAAGAAATCGCGGCCTGTATCTGAGATTCCGTCGTGAAGGGTTGGGTCGTCATGATCGTGATTGTGGGTTACGACAGGTGTGACGTCGCGGGGGGTGGCAGGTTCCTGAAGAACGGACTTTTGTCTTGTCTTGCGTGGAGGCTTCGTCCTCCCCTCGCCGCGTGGATTGTAGAGCCCGGTTCCGTTAGCACTTGGAGCGCGGAACTCATCTCGCGCGCACAGCTCAGCCCAGTCGCGCATGCTCATGGTCTTACGCTTCTCTACGTTCTGTTGTCGAAAGAGTCCGGCGCGGCCGACCATCTGTTGTTCGATAGGGTTCTTGAGGCTGACTTTTGCCAAGTTGTTCTTGAAGGATGGTAGGGCATTTGTCCTGGTGAGACGTGAGTTCGGTTTGTCTGATAATCCACAGCAGGTGGCTTACCACTCAGCTGGGGGTATAACCTTCACAATACCGCTTCGCATACCCCAAACCTCGATGCTGTTCATGTAACCCTCGAAATCCTGGAACTCCTCCATCGTTGGCTTGAAGACAGGTATGCCCCGTTGGGCGAGTGGATCATCTTTGGGGTCAAAGTAGTTTCGTTCATGGGTGTTTGGAGAACGGTGGGCATTGTCGAAGCCGTAGAAATGGTCGGGCTGCGCGATTACAGGGGTTGGCGATACAGACCGAGAGGGCGTCAGTGAGGGCGTTGAGCTTGGGTCTGACATAGTCGAGGGGGGACAGCGTCCGGAGGGCTGTACGAGCCTCGTCGCCTGAGTCGCTGTTGTCGTCGTCGTTGTCGCCGTCGCTGGTGCTCGTGTGGATCTTTCCACGAAGGTGAGTCTGGAGGAGAGCGAAGATGAATCGAGACTCAGCCACATTTGGTAGGTACTTCGCTGCGGTCACGTGGGTGCAATGTCCGGGCGCTTTTCGGCGATGTCTGTCTACTGGCGCGCGATACAGGCAAGGTCTACCCTACTGTCCCTTGGTGGCGTTATCAGCTACATCGTCTTGAGGCAGCACCCCGGCATCTGGTTTTTCCCGCTGTGCATTCGGCCCCTTTCCGGGCGGAGGGGGGTGATACACCTTTTCCTAAAGACGAGCGTACCAGTTTCAATGAGGCGAGCAGGGAGGATCCGAGGGCTATACCACACCTTCTTCTTTTTCTTGGTATCCGGTCTCGCGTTGGGGTCTGGGTATGCTGCCACTGTCACCGACTGCCATTCAGGATCATTCTTGTAGGCATCTTGGATCGGAGTCAGCAGAGTGATGATCGCGTCTGCCACAGCCCCCTTCAAATCCTTCGGATGCAGTTCCTTCTTCAAGAAGTCGTCCTCGATCTCCTGGTAAGTTTTGTAGTGTAACGAGCCGCCGAACTTTTCCGGACGAACTACGCTGAATAGCGTCCCCTCCGGAGCGTCTTCGGATGTAAGGGGGAGCTGGTTGGCGGTTGCTTGTTTTATCTCTTCTCCATCCAATCCCTGTCTCCTTTCTATTCGTAGCTGGCTGATGGGGATGAGAACGGCTTTCACGAAGGCCAAAACACCGTTATCTGGGTTTCCTTCCTCGCAGAACGCAGACCTGATTTTCTTTCGGACGACCTCTGGTGGATCCAGGAAGTCGATCTTGGAGTTGGGGTCCGATGCGGACATCTTTCCACCCCCAAGACCAGGGACCATGGCGTTCATGAGATGAGCACGTTTTGCATAACCCAACCGTGGAAGGAATTCTTCTGCGAATATGAAAATTTTACGCTGAGATCTTGGTTAGAAGTGCAACGAGCTCGCGAACTGGGGGAGTACCTGATCTACGCCCCCAAACTGGAAGTCGCAACCCAGGTATTGTTCGTCTAATGCCTGCATTCCTGGGTATAAAAGGCCGCTTAAAAGTGGGCTATCCACTTGTTTTACCACCTCGGCGCCAGCCCTCTTCGCATCGTGCTCGTTGACGATCGAGCAGAGTTTGAAGTTGTCGAGGGAATACTCCTTCGTCAATTGGTAAGAAGATCCCTCCACGAATTTCAGATTATCGGTAGGCACGCCAATCGAATCGAAGACTGCAACGAGGACACGCTTATAGTATTTCGTGCGCTGCGCGACGAGATCCAAAGGAGCTTTGAGATTATCTAAGAATGCGTGTATATCTGATCGTGCATGTCTTGAGTTCTGTTATATTTTGGAGAACGGCCAGGGCATACCTGCAAGTAAAATTGTGACCTATATGCGACTCAGATGACTGTGACCCGCATCGTGGATGGAATCACGGGACGCACCTCGACGCCGGCCCTTAATAAGTCGGCAATCTTGGCCAAGGGCACAAAATATCCAATGTGGGCTAGCCGCGAGACATTCGTTGACCGCGAAGAACCTAGACAGCGAAGGAGTACGAACGCTTTCCCGTGGGTGCGGTTCCTGCAACGGTTGTGAGGACTTGACCGTTGCAAATCACTGATCAAATGCCTTACCCCAGTAGCATTTCGGCGTCCTGCCCTCGGCGAGGACGGCCTTGATGATATCTGCACCAAGGACCTCCTGGAGTCTTCGAGTGATGAGCTCGTAGCGTTCCTCCGCTGTGCCAGTCATCTTGGTTTGTGAAAGCCGAGTCAGAGTGGACTAAATCTCACTTGACTTTCACCCGCAGAAATTTACCCACGTTCGCTGCGTTTCGTCACCATGGCCTTCTCCGTCGGAAACCCAGTAAATACAGCCCTCGTGCTCTACATTATCTATCGCGTGAATTCCATCCTCTTTCCTTCCATAAACCCACCCGCCACAGTTCCGCATGACTTCAGGGATGGTTACTCATGGATGCCCAAGTCACACCCTCCGACGATGCTTTACAAGGTATCTACCTCCCCTTCCCTTCATTTCATCGCACTTACTGTCCTCCACCAGACATACACACCAAGGTCTTTGGCGCCATTCAACGGAGCAAATGACCAGAGAATACTTCTCGCTATCAAAGGGATCGTTTTCGACGTCAGTCGAGGGCGTAACTTTTATGGACCAGGTACGCGATTATTCCCTCCTGTGGGGGGACGTGGCTTATGTCAGTTCAAGAGGGAATGTACGCCAACTTTTCCGGCAGGGACGCCTCGCGTGGAATGGCCAAACAGTCGTTTGACGAAGGTCAGTTCCTTCCCACCGGGGTGATTCCGCGCTGATAGTTGGTGATTAGAAATGCTAACAGACCTTGACCAACCTCTGGATAAACTACAAGACTTGACACCCTCAGAGCTGTAGGTGTACCAGCCTTTACGATTCCTCGTGCTTACATGTTGCGTTTTTTGCAGGGAGAACATGAATGGTGAGCGTGACGGTTCCTCTATCGACATATCCCCATTTCTAACGTTCTCCAAGGGTGGATTGACCACTTCAGCAGTAAGTACACTGTTTGCGGGAGGTTGGTGAACGAGGACGAGGTGTGATGAGTATCCCTTGCGCGCGTTTGGTTGCAGCCCTGCATGTAGACAGTACTCCCATCCTCACGCACCCGAATGAGGTAATCGGATGTCATTGATGTCGCCCGCTTCGCCTCAACCACCGTCCGACCAAACCCAGCCGCAAAAGGGCGAGCAAGATGGGAGAGAAGATTTTTTCGCCACCCTTTTCTCGCCGCCGACACCACCCGCTTCGCCGTTCCTCGCATCGACGTTCGATAGCGTAGTTACTTCAAGTACGAAACTCCAGTCATCGGGGCACTCGAGAAAGTTTTCCACCTCATCCGGCGAATTTGGGTCCTTCGTATCTGTCCCAGCGACAGACGATCCACTATGCGCCGACCAAGAGGCAGCGTTCCCTCCCATTTCGCCGACAAGCGGCCTCGAATTCTTTGATCAGTTCACGGACCACGCTGCCAAGTCCAACGCTCAAAAGAGACAAGTTCTAGATGAACTCCTTTTGCATGAGGATGACCCCCTTTATTGGGTGAACGACGCAAACAAACCCACTCCTCTGGCTCCGGACACTCTAGAGACCGACATCGAGCAACTGCGGTCGGCCCACTCACCAGTACCCTCGGTCCCTGAGGAACCCAGCACGCCAAACCCCCGAGGGAGAGGAAGAGTATCAGATAGGTGCGTGGACGGGTTTTCAAAGCCAAACGTCACCTGAGTGTCATCTGCATCCACCCAGTCCGACGCTCATCGATTTCAACACGCCGCCAGGGGATGCAACACCCCACGCGATCCCCATCCATAACAAAAGACACCCTACTCCAGATCCGGTGGCAGACGCGCCCACCTCGCGGAATCCAATTTCTGGATCCTTGACTTCCCGTTGGCTCTCCTCTCTCCGTCCACTCAATCGAAAATTATCCTTTACGGACGCTACTTCCGTCACCGGTTTCTTTGAACCCCCTGGGCCATTCCACCCCCCTCGTCAGGCCTCTGTATCTCCTTCGGTCCAGTCCTCACCGAAAAAAGTTCCACAGCGACCTCTCCCCGAGCTAACCCATGGAACTCCCTTTGCTTCCCAGACATATACACCTCCTACGGGCGCCCCGGGATTCGAAGGAGATCGAGCTTGGAACAAATCTCATTTTGAGTTCGACCCGGAGAGCAAGGTATCACGAAGGAGTGTCACCTTGAAAGGCAGGAAGGATATTACTTCTATCGTCCTGACACCCTCCCTTGCGGATCTCGTAAGCTGTTCACTACCAGGTCTGGAAAGCTCTGAACCTTGATACCCGCAGATCCGACCCTACCTACCCCCTATACCCCGATTATCGGGGTCATGGTCTTTGCTGTATAGTCTCGACCAGCATGGGATTTCACTCAACACTCTCTATGCTCGTTGCTCAACCCACCTCGGTGGTTCATTAGTCGTCATCAAGGATTCACAAGACACACTATTTGGCGCTTGGCTAGGCGAGAGTATCCACCAGTCCAAAGGCGCGTATTACGGCTCAGGAGAATCGTACGTGTTGAAAAGACACGTCCTAAATCCAGAGATTTACAGCCCCCATCCTATTTCAGCTTTCTTTGGAAATTCAAAGACACGGTGCGCGCATATAAATGGACAGGAAAGAATGACTACGTGGCGCTCTGTGAACCCGAGTATCTATCTTTTGGTGGAGGGCAAGTTATTCAACTGTTGGCCAACGAATGAACCTCTCGCTCATACACCGCTTCAGTGATGGAAAATATGGGTTATACTTGGACGACACGCTCCTCGATGGTTCTTCCGCCTGGTGTCCCACCTTCGCAAACGAACCGCTATGCTCAGATTTAGGTCACAAGCAGGGGGACACCGTTACATTCGAGTGCGTTGGACTAGAGGTATGGGGAGTTGGAGGATGATACGACTGCTTCCCAAATTTATGCCGTGTGGCAGTTTACTTAACACTGCAGACATGGCGCGCCTACTATCACCAGTAGCACGAATCCTCTTACCACGAAGCAATCGAACGTCCTTGTAATCTTCGATATGATGTGTTATATACATAATTGAATTCCATGCATCATGCATCACAGCGTGACGGCAAAGCAAAACAGTAGAACTGAACAGAGCCTCTACGGTGCTGTAGCTGCTGTAATTGTGCTGTGAGAGATTCCTGAGGGTGCCGCTGCATCAGTCACACAAGTCCGTACAAAAAGATGGGGAATACCTCTGTGCATTCTGACAAACAGATACAAATACAACGGAAAATGCGTCCACAGAATGAAGACTGCTGCCAACGAATTGATATCACACCGCCGTAATGTCCTGCTTTGGGAGACGAGCATGGGATCCCAAGGGCAAGGTAAGCTTCTTCAGGAAGTCCGAGAGAGTGGGAAAGTATAAACCGATCTTTTCCAGCACTGCTATGTCACTGGTGGCAGCACCGGGCTCGGCCTTGCGCTTTCAATCCTCCTTGCCCAGCAGGGCGCAGACGTGTCAATCGTTGCACGCAACGAGGAAAAACTCAAGGCCGCGATTGAGAAGTTAGAGGTGCGTTTGTTCGTCCTCTACAGTTGACAGCCCATTCACCAACCCTTTTCAGGCCGCTCGTCAATCTAAAGAGCAGAAGTTCGCCTATTACTCTCACTCCTTGACTTCTGCAAAGGAATCTCAGGAAGCCCTCCAGGCGGTCATCACTGGCCACGGCGGGGAAACCCCAGATGGCGTGTTTCTCTGTGCCGGAGGCTCCAAACCCAAGTTCTTCGTCGAAATGTCCGAGGAGGAACTCGTTCAGGGAATGGATATGGGATACTGGGTACAAGCCTGGACTGCATGGGTGCGTTCATTTGTCTTCTGAGAAGGGTGAACCTGATAACGCGAAAGATAGGCCGCGACCAAAGAGATGGCTAGGACACGTAAAAAGGGCAAGATTTGCTTCGTCTCATCGACTCTTGGATACATGTCCTTGATCGGCTATGCCTCTTACGCTCCTTCAAAACACGCTCTCCGTGGTCTCGCAGACACTCTCCGCTTCGAACTTCAACTGTACAATATAGACGTGCAGATATTCTTCCCATGTACCATGTTCACACCAGGATACGAGGAGGAGAACAAGACGAAGCCCAAGATCACTCTCAAGCTAGAGGAGTCTGATGCGGGTTTGACTGCTGAGCAAGCCGCCCGATCCATGCTTACAGGCTCGTTGGCTGTCCTATTTTCATGCTCATCGCTTATCCGAACGCTGACGCAACATAGGGATAAAAAACCACCATAGTCACATAACTGGTGATTGGATCACCGCGGTGTTTCGTGCCTCTACAAAAGGGGCCTCTCCTGGCCGTTTCTTCCTCAAAGATTGGGCCATGAACGTCTTTGGATGGGTAAGTCAAACAAACAGATCCCCTAGTACTTGACCCAACACCATCACCCTACAGATCGCGTTGCCTATCTGGAGAATGACCGTGGACAAGGAGATTAACGGTCATACTGCTGAACATAACACCTACTTGGGGGAACGAGGCCTCCTCTCTTGATGATTTTGTCGTTCCTGCCCGATGCCTTGAGTACTAGTTTTCGGAAAAATTTCCCGGTTACGTCGACCCGTTCCCTCTTAATTATACACGATCCGAGATTGAAACAGCCTGAAATTCACGAGTCATCACCACTAACTCCATTGTGGCCCCATCCTCTGATTCGGCCCATTTCTCGTCTTGACGGAACCCCACAATCCATGTGCGTGTGCGTGTGGGTGGGGGGGGGGGGGTGACCGCTATTTGCGAACATTCAGGAGTGCTCAAAGTAGCCTCATTAGACTGTGATATTGAGCTGTGATCGACAAACTGCGAAACGCCATATATTACAACGCTTTCCGCCTCTCCAGCGCAACCCATCCTTTCTTCAACCCCATTTTCTCAATCACGGACTTGGGCATGCAGTACACAGGGTCGATATCATCAAGTTCAGGGTAGCCGAGGAGTGATAACCCTGGAGGAAAGCGTTACAGGCGTGCATTTTCCCGAGATGCCAGGCCAACCAACCTGCTACACCGAATACCGTATGGAAAACATCCACCATGTTGTTGGGGCGATCGGATATTCCTCCGTTGTCGGGGTCCTATTGGCCCGTACGGGCACGAGTCAGCTTTTCCCGAGGGGTGGAAGTCGCCCGGGAAGGACGCACCTGAGCTGAGAGAATAAACTCAGAAAGTTTTTCCGAATCGATCCAGCTGAGTTTGTCGAGGATGGATAACGTTGAGAGTACCCAGAAACTGTAGCAGACCTAGGAGCGATCCGGACATCAGATATTTTGGGAAGGGATCGTGAACTCACATCTTCCCTCTTCTCTGGCCGTCCATTCAGACCCCCGTTGGCAAGCTGCCTCTCAGCAAGCCACCAGCCGAGAGTTTGGTGGTCGACTTCATCTAGCCGATCTAATATGGCCAACGCTCCAACACACACCCACACTGCGGGGTTATCGATGTCAGGAACAAGGTCCGAAGTGGAGCACGAGGGTGTGCCTACCTTGGCCAGCATGACTCTCGGCACCAATGGAATTGCCGTATCCCCCGTCAAAATTTTTACACTGACGGATGTAAGACACCGTTCGTTCCACGTCGAGCTTGTCCAGGTGACCAAGCAACGATAGAGCAGAAACCCCGCAGTACAGGAACCTCGTGTCCGTCTCCCCGAACTTGTCCCCAGCAAAAACGCCCGAAGGCCGCTGGAGAGATAAGATAACTGGGTGAATAGGATAACACAAGTTAATTGGCAACCGTTCACGGAAGCTCAGGCACTTACAATCTACGACCCGGGGAACATCGAGCCTTTCTAAGGCGTCATGGATGACTAAAATTTGGATAGCGCTCAAGGTTGATAGGAGATGAGCATCGTGGTCGGGATGACTTCCAAATGCACCTGGAGGCTGTGCGTCAGCGAGGTGCAGGCGAAGTCAGAGAGACATAAAAGTATGACCTGCTTCCTCGTCCCAACAGCTCATAACGAAATCGACCATTTCCTCTCTGTCAAGGGCATCTTTCCTGTTCATGATGCACAGAGCGGTGAGCCCCCAGTAGACCGCATTCAGGCGCAGATGAGCGGTCATATGATAGGCAAGATCATCTTTGCTCTGTTTTCTCTCCAGTCAAAATGTGAAGAAACCGAGATTCGTTTATGGCAGACGGACATCTCCTAGGGACTGGATGTAAGACACATGTCGGTCCACGAGCAGAGTTGAAGCCATCCTCGCCCGTCGTCGTCCCTTGGATCGAAAGGTAACGTGAGCCGTGAGAGTCAGTGAACTAGTGTCACGTGATACGATGACTGCATTTTCCTAAAAAGGAAG
>Ga0307513_10002739_pt1 | contig 24240 bp, 32 predicted proteins | sample 15_EM_MG_FD_202174 | JGI IMG/M metagenome (GOLD analysis project Ga0307513, IMG submission 202174) | Populus trichocarpa ectomycorrhiza microbial communities from riparian zone in the Pacific Northwest, United States - 15_EM | ecosystem: Host-associated > Plants > Roots > Unclassified | place...
TTTTTTTTTTTTTTTTTTTTTTTTTTTTTTTTGTTTTTTTTTTTTTTTTTTTTTTTTTTTGTTTTTTTTTTTTTTTTTTTTTTTTTTTGTTTTTGTTTTGTTGTTTTTTTTTTGGTTTTTTTTTTTTGGGGGGGTGGGGGGGGGTTTTGGTGGGGAAGAGAGCGGAGACGGAGGGAAGGGAGTGTGGAGTTGTGGAGAGGAGTCAAAAGGAACGGGGGGAAAGGAAGAGGGAAGAAAGAAGAGGAGCGGAGAGGGAGGAAGAAGGAGAAGGGGGGAAGAGGAGAAAGGGAGTAGAAAAAGCAAATGGGGGGCAGAGAGCAACACCAGGCGGCACTTGCTGCTTACAGATTCGACAACGGGCCACTACTCGACCACGAGCAACGTGAACCAACAATAAGGGAAGAAGCCAATGACAAGGAAAGGGAGGCTGATTCTTTGTGCGCTTCCTCTCTTGATCCGTGTCTTTTCAACCTTTCCCTCCTTCCCTCTCTTTACTCAAGGAGAAAGAAGGATGTAATGTATGAGTGGACCTTCTCTCTCCTCTACCCCAAAAGGTGGGAAAAGAAGGTTCTTGAGTTATGCCTTCTGGTACAGGTTTTCAGCTTATGTCCAATGGTTGGCTGCAGTGGGCTTTTGATTCTAGGATATTCACTTCCCTCCACCCCCTCACTCATCATCCATCTACACACATGGACATATTTAGTTGCCCACATACTTGCAGAGAAAACACATCACATCGATATGCAACTAATACACGCCGCCCATATCCTATGATCGAAAAAACTCGGTTATTTAAGATCGCTAGGCATTCTCTTCCTCTCACTCACTCTCACTCACTTGTGATAAAATTCCTCCGCTCTCATCTCTCATTCTTTCTTTCAATAGACGAGAATACCGTAGGTCGAGAAAGAAAGAAAGAAAGAGAAAAGAAACTTACGCTGCTCCAGCTTCGGCTATTTGTTACTCATAACCATGTCACAGGAACCAGAATCTTAGTTAGTAGGCACAAGTAAAGTAAAGTAAACAGAAAACACGTTGCAGAAATCTCCGAAAATTAAAAGAATTACCCCTATGTTTTTTTCTTTTCTTTTCTTTCCCTTCCCCCCAGACAAAGCATACGATACCGGTAGCAATAGAATGGGGGAGGGGGGAACCATTTTTTCGCAATACCGGTATCGTATCGAATTAACCCATCCCCTCTCCCTGTTCCAAATCTGGAAATACCCTAACTTCAAGCTTACCCTCCGCGCTAACCTCAGCAGCCTCTTGGGGTTCTTGGTGGACTTTTTTGGGGAGCCCAGATCTGTCAGTTCATCAGGGCGTTTCCTGGACTCGGTCTTGATTCTAGTGTGGGAAAAAGGGAAGCGTTGAAATTCTGAGGAGAGCATCCCTTCTTTTTCGGGAGGTGATGGGGAACTCGAGCCGGCCTTTGGTCGCCCTTCCAGTGCTGCCCACACACCTCTCTCCACATCTCGCTCATGGGCAAGGTTGAGACAGGACGTTGCAGGGTCAAGGGAGGGAATCAATTTGTTCCCCCTTCGCTAAAAACTCTACCGGCACGGTTTGTTGACTGCCCGCTGCCCAAAATAGCTCTACTCTCGTGGGACAAAATGAACTCCGGACACCGGAACGGTGTGATATCGCCCCCAAATTATCCATCTCGAGACCTCTCAAACACTCTATTTGTTTTGCTTCAAACCTGTGGGGAGGACATGGGAAACAGTACGGTCCCGGTACCGGTGGCTCCATGCAATATTGCCTTCTGCCTGAATACAAGTAACTTGCCTGCGGGTCTGTGACTGCAGACTCTGGAAAGGGAGTGAGTTTGGATGAACTTATTTATTTATTACAATACCATAACTAGTTTTGTTTATGTGTTTATCGTTAACTTTACGATGCTTTCCCCGAATTTGTAAAACCCGCTGATCTTCTCATCCACCCCATGCTTTTTATTTTTTACCATGGCCTGACTCCGGCTCCCAGTTACTTTACCGAAAAAGAAAAAAGAAAAAATGCAGAAAGGATATGCAAAAACCCATCGTTACCCGCCATCTGGTCCGAGAAAGGCACGCGTGAACCTCGCCATTCACCCTGTCTTCTTCTCGCCAAATCTCTATTTCCGCTTTTTTGTCGTTGTTCACTTGCCCCCCGCTCCTACTACGATCCCTTGTGAACGCGTCGAGTTACGCGGTCACACCGGGCTGATTTCCTCTTCCTCATCCTCTTTAGGTAAGCCAAGCGCCTCTCTCAGGGCCTCGTTCTCGACCTTTAATCCTTCAATAAGAATATCCGGCTCCAAAGCCGTATCCTGCTCATGTGCTTCCCTGAGCATCTTGCTGATCCTTGTTAATCGCGCCTGGCTCTCGGTCTCGTTCTGACGTAGGACGGCGTTCGCCTGCCGTTCACTTGCAAGCTGGTTCGTATATGTTTGATGGATATTGATCGTAGAAACAGTGTGTTCGTGCTGTAAAGACAATCAGCCGCCGGGAGAGGAGAGAATTCTACCCGGGGAACAGTGGCCAGGGATGAGCTAGACTCACAGCGTAGATCCTCAGGCCCTCTAAAACCTTGTCCAGTACCGTCTCATAGTCCTGAACCAGCAGTGAAAGATCCTCGTTTTCTGTTTGGAGATCGTGGTTTTCCTGACGCAGCGCGCGGTTTTCTGCTTCGAAATCGACATCGTGGGTGCCTAGATATGAAGAACGGGCTCAGCATAACTGTAAAATATCTCGCCCCTCAATTCGCCATATTCACTAACCATTTGCTTCGCCGTTAGATTCTCGTAGATGTGGTAGTGCCTCCCCTGAGTTTGTTCGACTCTTGTGAACCAGGACGATCATTAGCAAATACTTCCCGATAGTAACGAGAGGGCTTCGCAGTCCTCTGGATTACAGTAAGACATGACATACTCGAATCTCATCAGCCCTTCTGACTAGCCCAGCTGTGCTCTCCCTATTCTGCGCCAGGATCGCACTAAGCTCCTGAACCTGCTGCCACAGGTGATTAAGGTCCATTTGGTGCCCGGCGGTGGGAAACATGTTGACCATGCCTGCCTGTTGCTGTTGCTGTTGTTGCTGTTGCTGCTGTTGCTGTTGCTGCTGTTGCTGCTGTTGCTGCTGCTGCTGTAACTGATGCTGCTGCTGCTGCTGCTGCAGTAGGTGGTTAGAAAGCGAACCGGCACTATCGCGACGCCCGATAATGCTGATGCCACTATTTGAGAAGAGCGGAGTATTGCTGTGGTTGCTATCTTGATAATTGGATGGCAACATTCACAGTGCCGTGGTTCCCGCCTTCAAACGAGATGCTCCTTCTCCGGTGGAAATCCAAGGCGGAGCAGAGAGGTAATGGAGAGAGGTGCTGGTATCAACTGATTGGGTTGGGAGAAGCCGTAGATGGAGACCGTCACTAAAGGAGTTAGGAGGGGAAAAACAGGCGACGAATGGGTTGTTTTTTGTTTTTTCCAGAGGATTTCCCGGTTGCAGTTCGTTCAATTGAAAGTTTGTTGAGCTGTCGACTGTGAGGGTTCCCCTAAGCGCCGCTTATGAGGAGAGCACACTTTGTGGCTTTTGCCAAGCTTTGGCCAAATAGGGTCCGATTGGTGGTTTTGGACATCACGTTTTCCCTGGTTAGGGCGAGAAAGTGTTGAAGCTTAGCATAAGCGCTCGCACTCCAGCATGTCAACATAAGAGAAAAATAAGCACTACAGACAACACTGGCACTCGTAATTGAGCGATGTTCGTGAACACGACCGCTATTGCATTGTGCTAAGGTTTGAGCAAGGAAGCTGAATTTTAGCGCTATGCAATGGCAGTTGTTCACAGACGTCGTTCAGTTACGAGTGCAAGGGTCGGGTATAAGAAGCCAAAATTGGTGGCATTCTGCAGCAGCTTGTCTGGAAATGCAAACCTTCCATTGCTTAACAAGAAAGGGGTTTTCATTCTTTATTTTTTATTTTTTATATATATAGTTTTTTCCGATTGGTATGCCGAACTCGGGGCTGGGTACCTCATCCATCAATTGTGCCTTCAAAACTTACTGAGGAAAGAGGAAGTAGATACCGTCATCAGCATCATGTTTCTCAGGTGCACCACTGCTACTAACATTTTAGTCATGCGCCGTACCATCATTTTATCACTAACCCTTTTATCATGGTGCATATTTTTAAGAGCCAAAGTTATGTTATTCCGGTACGGGAACCCAATAAACTTCACTGCCTGTTTCCAACTTAGTCCCTCCAGGTATAGCCGTATGATGAGAAAAACCCCCTCCCTCCTCCCACCTCTCTCGAAGTACCGTACTCGAGTGTGTTGTGGGGGGGAACAAGCAACCACTGGATCAAGCACTGCTTATCACCGGGCCCGGCCCATGCAGAAGAAAAGTCCGTTATCGAGGAAGAAAGGCAATAGGCCTGCGAGTACGACAGCAACCAAACTTCCCCATCTTCGGATAACAACGAACAAAACTCGGGAAACAACGCGCCATAAGTATTCTTGGCGAACAGGTATCAAGAGGTATTTGAAACAGAACGATGTCAGATTTTTTGATCCACGAATTGGATAATATTTTTCCTTTATCCGTTCATGGGAGTTTCAGGCTTGAGACGGGCTTTTTCGAGCGGGGGGACGTTTTCCGTCTGGTTTGATTAGGTTGGGTGTTGCTTACTCGGTGAAGTACCGCAACCTGAGCAGACGTCAAGTCAGGATAGTTGTGCTTTTGAGGATCGTCGGAGGGATCTAGTCGATATGTAACATGTCGGTAACTGGTTTGACTCTCGGCAGAGTGGTTCTTGGCATTGGGAATATCTCCGATGGGTTTAGTGGTAGATCTTTTTGTGGCTGGCGCAGGTACTGATACTGTACGAGTACCAGACAAAACAGGAGTTGTGGATTGCTCCTAAACCCCGAGCGCGACTGCAACCCCCTCGAAGTTGAACAGCGTCCACTACAAGGAAGATAGCGATGGTAGCTCTAAGGGATTTCCTGTGAACTTATTCTACGGTAGTTCGAGGTGATAGAACAAAAAGCGGTGCATGGATTCCGGCTTTCGGTGGCGATCGAGGGCTTACTTGGGTTGGGGGAGAACTCGCGCTTTCTGATCTGGCCAGTAGAACTGCTCGGTATCTGTTGCAGTGCCTGTCGCTTGCAGTTTATCCGACCTGTTCGTGCTAGCAAAACCTGAGTCTGCAGCTTCAATTCAATACCGCTCCCCGAGTGTTGAGAAGTGTCAACCTCTAAGAGCTATTGGTACCCGGGTGGCAGGCAAAATCCGAGTATGGTGCCACCAATTGGGGTAACCTATGTAATGTATCATGGCACCGGTATGATGAGTCTCCCCTTGATTGACATTGTGAGTAAAGCGAATCTACCGTTACGATTATGTTTGATCCCACCAGAAAAGAAGACCTAAATAAACTCCTTACACGCACAGGCACAGATTATGACAGAAGACGGAGATGATGCATAAGAATAAAAGTGGGTATGACGAGTCGATAGCAATGTTAACAAAGAGAAGAATGTCGGACAAATTAGCTTGCTTGCTCAAGTATTATCCTTAATCGATCCTCCACGCTTTCCTCCATTTCATCGCCCTCGTCTTCATCCATTCGGTCTGTGTCTAGAAATTTAGACTTCTCAATCTGATATGCCAATTTGGCAGCGAGAAGCCTGGTCCTCTCCAACTCGGCTGCCAACGGGCCGTCCTTGGTAACAAGATTTGGCTGCACCGACTGCTGGGGGTCTGCGAAAGGCGCTGTCAAAGACTTTAGTCGAGAATAATACGCATGCCTCTGGCGCTGGGCCTGAAGCGCAGCTGAGTGGTTGACTAGCTTTGCCTTTAGGGTTTGATATCTTGTCTTGGTTAGCTATGCTTTGCTGTAAACATCGGCTTTTGGTATGCTACTCTTCTAAATCCTCTTCACTATCTTTTTCTTCTGCCGGGTAGCTTTCGGGAAGAAGGTCTATGTTTCTATAGGGTATATTAGCGATACCATATAAACATGGACCTTATGGACGGAGTAGGCTACTTACTGAGGGTCTTTAAGATTTGCTCCCCGCTTCAAAACGTCGTCTTCTTGTGTGATACCCTCCTCACTGTCGTCTTTTTTCTGATATAAATCGTCAATCTGTTCAGCAACATGCCTCAAGGCCTGCGAACTATAGACAAGTTTCTGATGCCTCTTAGCAACAATATTCACTAAAGGTCTCATATTAGCTGGTATTCGAGTTTTCGTGAATTCTGCGACTGGGAAAGCGCCAAGGGTAAACAGGGCAACCTACGCTTGTATAGCACTTGATTCAAAACCCCCTCAGAAAGGTCACCATGCTCTCCTTCTGGCAGCTTGTCTTGCCAGTTTTCCTTCGGCTTGAGAGCACCGTCCAAAATCCGCAGTTGGGATGAAAGAAATCCCTTCTTTATATCGTAGATAGAGTTTCCGGTGGCCATATTTTTCTTGAAACTGGCTTTATGGGTGAGGTGTATTTTATCTTAGAACCTGGTGTGAACGACAGTGTCGCGGATATCCCTTTGGGTGTTTTTGCTTGAAGTGGTTGATGGCGATACTTGTTCAGGTGACGTAGAATCGTTGGGAGACGCGTTGGGCGCACTTTGCTGTTCATGTTGCTTGACTTTTCCTATTCATGTTGCACACTTTGAGATACAACGCGAAACATTTTCTTGAACAAACAACTTGCCCCCAATGCATTCTACACAGGATGATTATTTCCCTGGCTTAGATTTACAATAATGGAATTGATCATAGCGTATGCGATGGGAACCTGGTGGACGACGCTTACATACTCATAGCCGAGAGTCATTTGATAGGTCATAACTTACCGTATATAGCCCGATGCGGCTCGTGCCTCGTTCTCTCTTTCTCCCTCTCGGACTTCCTTTCTAAGGCGCCAACCCCAACCCCCCAAACCTCCACAATCTTCGACGATCCATCCTTAATAATCTTCTACCCGCAACAACTGACCGATACCGTTGTTCAGTTGAGGTTACTACTGTCAAGCCTCAGTTTACCGCTATCGGCGCTACTCAGCTTTCACTCCTCTTGAACAACTGCTTGTCAAACGTCACGTCATCCATTCACACTAGACAACTATCTCTGCTCGCTTCGCAGCCACCGAAATTAAGCCATGGCCACAAAGAAGAAGATTCTTTTGAAGGTATTCTGCTCTCCAGGATGTGTTATCTCCTGCGGTAACTGACGGTCCAACCCTTAGGTTATTATCCTTGGGGATAGTGGAGTTGGAAAGACGTCTTTGATGAACCAATATGTACAATGCCCCTCGCCCCTACATGCGCGATACGCCCTTTTTCGTCAACATCATAGGGATCTGAACCTCTAAATCCCTGGAAGAGCCGCGATGCTGACGCAAGTCGCGTGAATAGGTAAACAAGAAATTTAGTGCGAGCTACAAAGCAACTATTGGTGCCGATTTTTTGACAAAGGAAGTGCTTGTTGACGATAGGCTTGTGACTATGCAGGTATGGAACTTATATCGTTGGGCGCTTGAGGATCACTGCTTTGATTTCGGGGCATGCACTAATTCATAGTTTTGTGGCAATAGTTGTGGGATACTGCTGGCCAGGAAAGGTTTCAATCTCTTGGTGTCGCTTTCTACCGTGGTGCCGATTGCTGCGTTCTTGTCTATGATGTCAATAACTCGAAATCCTTCGATACCCTCGACTCCTGGCGAGATGAGTTTTTGATCCAAGCATCTCCCAGAGATCCGGATTCGTTTCCTTTTGTAAGCTATTCACCTCCCGGCTTCTTCGTTGGCGTTTGGTGGCCACCAGAATCTGACGTATAATTATAGGTTGTTCTGGGAAACAAGATTGATGTAGAGGAAAGCAAGAGAATGGTTTGTTCCCCGTGTGCAGCTTACTATTCGCCTGATTTCAGCACCTGTTTTGGCTAACCCTCTGTAGATTTCCCAAAGGCGTGCTATGGCTTTCTGTACATCTAAAGGAGGTATCCCCTACTTTGAGACCTCTGCAAAGGAGGCTATAAATGTTGAGCAGGCGTTTGAAGGTAACTCCCTAAAATCAATTTCATCTAAGGGAGAGTTTTCTGACTCGCGATACCCAGTAATTGCCCGAAATGCCCTACAGCAGGAAGAATCCGATGACTTTACCGGGGACTTCCAAGACCCGATCAACATCCACCTTGACAACGAACAGAGTGGATGCTCTTGTTAGAGAGTGTGAGAGAGGCCATAGACAAACCACTATCACGATTCTATATGCAATATCCGGGTGGATCCTAGAACTTATAGGCGATAATGAGTGCCATGTGCATTGTGACCAAGCATCCAACTCCCCACTTTCAACATATCTAAAGGTATTCAGGGGTCACGTTGGTATATCATAACCTTTTGCCTTTATATTGCGTGGGGTGTTGGCTTCTTTAAAGATGGTGATGAAGAATGTCTGGTTTTCCTTTTACCATGAGGGCAGATGGATGGATGGCTAGCGGGTAGCTACTTTTTATCCCATATCTTTGTCTGTCTATTTCTTCTTTTCAGATTGCATCATCAAGGCCCCTTTATGTTATGCCATTGGTTTTTTCTTTTTTTCTTTTTTCGGTGTTTGCTTTCTTTCTCCCTCTCCTTGCTCTATGCTTCGTTGGTTCTTTCAAGTTATATACATATAAACCGTATCTATTACCGTTTGGTGTCATACCTTTTTCTATATTTTTAAAGTCTTCCACTTGCGTTGCTTGAGTCGGGTTCCTTGGTAAGTCGTTTTGATTCACAGGGGAAGGGATATACGGCCGGGTCTCGTCTATGGTAGATTTCCTATTCATACAAGTGCACAATACACGATATTTGTGCTGTTCTGTTCTGTGAATTATGAGTCAAAGTATTCGCAAGCTTTGCATGTAACTACCGGGCCGATGAAAGTTTTTGGTGTCGCGGATCGGCGGAGACGGGTGAGAGAATGTGCTCGAATGGGAGTGCTATCTCATGTTACTGGTATGTGATGTGAATCTTGTGGGGGCTGCGGTGTCGAGCTTGGTGAGAAGGCTAATATATGCCAGAGCTGATTCTGTTTGGCTCCTGGGGATCCCTAAGTGTGAATTTAGCTGAGGAGGTGAAGGTAAAAACGGCTTGGTCACAAAATCCTTCGAACGTGTCAACCACACACAAGCGCCTTATGAGATAGGATTGCTTGAGTGGGTCGCAGTGTTCGGACGTATCTGCGCTAGGCTAATTAGACCGCAGCGTGTCTGCGCACGAGGAGTGGGGAGTCCAAGGCGGGGGAGTAGGGTGTTCCTTGGATGGGTCGTCAATTTGAGGTGCGCTAGCGGCCGCCGCGGCGTCGGTTGAGTGGGGGCACAAGGCTAGGAATTAGAGCCCGGGTTTTGGGAATTTATTCCCTAGGTAAACTCCTGTGTGTTGAAGTCCTTGTTCGGAGAGTCCCCGCTCACACTGGATCCATTGAGCGGTGGCTATTTGTGTTTTATGCTCAGACGTTGTGGTGTTTAGAGGCCTTTACTGCCCTATCCTACATTACTAAGGAACATGTATTTGTGATGTAGCCTTTGCCAATCGGATCTCCTCGTTATCGTCCTTCTCGTGTTGTCCGCCGGAGTAGTGCTATCCATGTATTCGAGTGAGAGTTGGTGAAGCGTCATTCGTACAGTCTGACATGGAGGGGGGGAGGAGAGAGTCCGGAGTGTCCAACTATTTGCACTGTATCGTACGCGATAGGTGGGTGTTCTAGGAACATGGTACACTAGTGCATGGGGAGTGGGCCCGCTGGTTTACACTACTCCAACGGTTCTAACTCAAGCCTAACTCAAGTGATTCTACAATATGGGCTACCAGAAGCCCGATCCCCGCTGTGTCTCTCTCCCGGGCGAATAGCCTACTTTCCACCTCGCCCCTCCGGGAAGCTCAGCTTGAGTTGGGGCTCCGACACTTGCCGGCATTGGCCGGGATTAGTATGATGTCTGAATCTAAAGAAGTAAAGTTCGTTGTTTCCAAAGCCCTTTGAGTTAGATTTGCTGGTCTTGGGTGCGGCAGTGGCAGCACTGGAGGGAGTGCGGTTTTGCGATATAGTCGGTGTTGTTCTTCCCGTTGGTTTGTGTGGCATTCTGTTGTTTTTCTTTTCTTTTCTTTTCTTTTCTTCGCAGCGGTCGACCGACCGGCTGGCTGAAGGGTGATTTTCCTTTACCACTTGCTTATGCGCTTCTGTTTGTGGATGGGTGGATGGGTGGGTGATGGGTTGTGATGCTACTCACGTTCTCACGCTCTACGATTACCTGTGATGAGGTGTTTGCTCTTCCATTAATGTAGGTATTTTCTCTTATGCAAAGGTTAATGGAATAAGCGGTGTGTGTGTACCTGTGACAGTTTCGGAGGCGAAGGGGGGAAGTATAGTGCATCAAGCGATATCCAACCCCAGAGTACCATTACAGCGCTCAAACTTGTATCATACCAATAGAGTAGTCAAGCACAAACCGAGGTATATGATTACCACAGAAGAACATGGGCAGAGAGGACTTGTAGCAGCAGAGGAGGATAAGATTCCGGAGAAGAAGAAAAAAGAAGGAAAAAGCAGGTGCCACAATACCAGTATGATATCTTGGAATGAAGGCTTGAAACACCAATGCGGTTTTAAGTTCTTGTCTACCATACGGTCCGAAGGTGGCACGGGGTATCATACATACGAGTACATACATACATACCCCTTACCCACGCTCGAACACGCTCACGGGCCCGGGATTCGGGTATGATATTAGAGTTATCTCCATATGAAACCCGGGAACGTCGGTTATCATCTACTAGTGCAGCAGTGGGTTCCCGGGAACTACCATCATAGCTACGATACGATACTCTAACCTCGGTAAAGGATGGGTGTACTGGTACCTCACCTACGTGCTTTCACTTACAAAACGTGGGGAAATATGCTCTGTCGCGCTGCTGCATGCCTTTGGATACTATTTATTTGTTTATTTTTAAAAAACGAAAAAACTATAACTCACAAGCGCAGGGCTCTGAGTGATCGATCGTGAATACCGGTAAGGGAAAGTTAACGCGAGCCCAATGATCAGGTTCGATATCCCGCTTGGGATTCGGTTGCACTGGTGCGGTTGCCTGCGAGGGAGATGATTAGAGTTTCTATGGAGGAGGAGGAGGAGGAGGAGGAGTGCTCGTGAGGTAAAGTTGTAGTTTGACTCGGTATGATAATCACGAAATTACACAAAATACCCTCCCTCTTATGCGCTCGTGAGGAAGTCGTATACTCGTCATGCCTTACAGCATCGAATTTCGAATGCTATTTTTTTTGCTACAAGTAGAGACTTTCATGGAGGCCGAATCTCGCCGTTGGATAAGCCAGGGTAATTATGGTGTGCTACGATCAGATCCTTTCCCCGAGCTTATTTATATTACCGTACCTGTTTTTACCGCTCCGGTTGCCCGATCCTGGTAGATCAATCATGGCGATTCGCAGTATGTACCCCAGATGGGCGTTACACTTGCATAGTATTAATATCATGAGATTGGTCCTTCTTCTTCTCTATTATTGCACTGGTTCGTAATTGCATAGGCTAAGTAGATCAAGGCACCCCCCCCCCCCTCGTGCTTGTATTGTAGTACTAACTATAATGCAGATTGTCATACTCGTAAACAGCTCAAAAACTTAAAGCTGACTACCAAACTGTGGTGCTGCTGCTGTGCTTTGCTATATGACTGTGCTCGACTACCATCCGACACAGCACATTGTGTGGATTAAGCGGTGGTGTCGTAGCAGCGATTGAGGTCTCGGTCGGTTCCTGCAAATCTCCTCCCCACCGTTTCACGAGAACTCTCCGAGAACTGGACATCCCAGCGGTGCTTGGGATGAGGTTGAATGCCCGGAGGCGGCAGCCGCCAGATAGCTACCCACTCAACGGCACAGCGCAAAGAAAAGATTCTGAGGATGCTAAAAAAAAGAAATGGTGGAGGGGTTCCTGGCAAGCAAGAGGAGGAAGAGGAGGCGGAGGTCTAAATACGCTCAGTATAAATGTTTTGCGGGTTTTGTTCCGGCGTCTGGTCTTCCCTATGAGACAACGTGAGGGGAAAAAATAAATAATCCCCAGAACCTTCCCGCAAAGCCACAAAAATCTTCCCACCCTACCACCACATTCCGCTCGCGGAACACCCAAGCGCCTACATATAGTATCATACACGGTAGATGGACAAAAGCCCACCACAGAACAAATCCACCAAGATACGCGCGCACACTTGACTTGACCACTGTAACCATACACTACCGTTTGCAAAATCCCGTATGGTGCCGGGCATTTGAAATCAGCCCTCATGGGTAATTCATTTTGCTTACATAATACACATAAATAAGTGGGGCTTGGCAAAAGTAACTTCGAAAATGACCATACATGGGTAATTCGGAATTTTACTATCTCCACTAATATTGCTTTGATTGAAAATTGGAAAACATAGAATTAAAGAGGAGTGTCTTCTGAACACTTCTATGAAGCCACATCTTCTCAAAGATGTGGTGGTGGTTGAAAATTTTCGAGAATTATTCTTGTGTTAGTTTTCGGTTGATTTCAAGTGCCCGGCACCATACCGTGGTTTGCCAGGGTAGGGTAGGGTAGGAGCCGAAATGTTATCCAAGCGTCGCGCCATCGCGGCACAAAGCTTATCGACCGACCTGCTCGACTGGGTTCCATCCGCAGGAAACTCTGAGGCGCCTCCTGAAACACCGTTTCGTATGCAGGGCGTATCTTACTTAACTTACGGAGTACGGTACGGTATGACGTCTCGTGTGGTGGTGCTGGGACAAGGAAGGTGGCAGGGCTGGGCTGGGCTGGGGAGGGTAGGGTAGGATAGGATAGGGTTTAATTCATGGCAGGGGTTGTATTCTGCTTGTGGTACAATGGTGGTAACTGTACTGAGTACTGTAGGTTCGATGGAAGGGGGGGGGGAGGGGTTGGTTTGGTTTGGTTTGTTGTATTAATTGTGGTACTGGTGTGGTTTTGATGATATGTACATGGTATGGTAGAAGGAGCGGGGAGGGAGTGTGGATGAATGGAAAAGTGGTGATGTAGGATGGGTGTGAAATGGTGGAAATGAAATGCGGAATGAAAATGTGTATAGAAAAAATGTTTGCTCCGCTGCGTGTTTGCCCTTCTGTTTGGGGATGGGGATGGGGATGGAGGGTGGAAATGAAAATAAAGGATGCTGTATGATACCTTATGAATGCCTGCCTGCCCTAGTTGATAAAGGAAATCGAGAAATGGTATAAAAAAGTCATTTGCCGTGATGAAAATGGGGGTTAAAGAGTGATGTGTTTAATGTTGTGATATAGAAAAGAAGAGTAGATCGCGGTAGAGGTTGTGGTTCGCTTTACTTCATTCATACACCCCGTCTAGCCTATCCTCTCTTTCTTTCCCTCTTTCCCGTTTTACTGTAACCGTTTGTATGAATTGAGTTGAGCGAGTTCACATAAACATCAACCTTGTCCTCCTCCTCTCCATGTTCGCTGGAGTCCTGCTTGCCCCCAAGTTCCCGTTCCCGTTCCCGCTCTGCACCCCCCGTATCATCCGGAGAGCATGTCGTTCGCAATACGGTCGTCCGTTGAAGTCGAAGTAATCACCGCTCAGTTCGCATCGGCAATCCTGTAGCAAAATTAGCCCACATTCTCCTGCCCATCTGCGAACACCCTAGCATCTCGCTCGGAACGGGGAAACCATACATAACATCTAAAACAATTCGGGTGGAACCTCTCATCCACCTCCGTTTCCAAGCATGGCCCTTCAATCCCCTTATCGCATGATGGACACAGTGAATGATTCAACTTGTGGTAGTGCCGATGGCAATATGGTAAATTATCCAACACGTAGAACTCGGCGGACTGAAATGGTTCGCGGCAGTCCTGGCAGACAAAGCAGGCTTTGTGGTACCGGCCAGTTAGTCGCCCGTCGGCGGAGGAGACAGATTTTCCGACTATGGCTTCGCCGCAGCCTCTGCAATTGCCCTTTGATGCGGTTGTTCGTCGCCTTCTGGGCGCTGGTGCGGGTTCAGCTACCGGTGGTTGTGTCCTCGGTGGTGACTGGGATGGTGCGGGCGGAGGGACCCGCGGGCTCTTGCTTTTTGGGGGTAGCGGCGGGACTTGCGGTGGGTTGGGGGTGAAGAAGGGCTCTGTCAAGTTTGGGAGGGGTTTTTCGTAGTCGATTGGGGATGCTGGTAATGAAGGTTGGTGAGGGTGGGGTTTCAATGGTGGGGGCGCTGCTCGTTCGTAGGATGGGGTTCGGGGTTTATCTCGGGGTTGGTCTTTAGTTGGGTGTTTTGGTTTCACAGCGCTGGGTTGGACCCCTTGCATTGAGCTTTGGAGTTCTTTCATTAAGCCATCGATGTCGCTCAACCCATTGCCGTCTTTTGGCTGGCCACGGCTCCCTCGAGAGGGTTTAGGGGGGAGTTTGGGGACCTGGGGGGTCCCAGATATTGGGGGACTGGACATGGAACTGCGGGAGCTCTTGGAGTTGTGAGAGAACACCGAGGAGGCATTACTTGACATGGAGGGGCTTGGAATGTGGGATGCGGATTGCTCTACTGGGTTTTCTAGATTGTAGGGATTCCCTAACGAATAGTGTGTGTATTCGTCCGCTCTTGGTGGAGACAGTCGGTGTAGTGTCGGGGGTTTGGAGCCAGACCGTCTATCCAATCCACCGGATGATGTTGTGCTGGTCCCAACAGAGGGCCGCCGTCGGGCTGGTTGGTCTTTTGCTGGCAAAGTAGGTGGCAGGTTGTCCTCTGGAGGAGGTGGGAGCCCTTTAGCCAGATTTGCCGAGGACTTAGTCCGTCCACGGATGTGGTTCTTCACCGTTACAGAAGGTGACCTGGGCAATCCTAATCCAGGATGCGGGGGCTGCCTGCCACCAGGGGACTTTGAGTCATTCTTGACGGGAAAAGTGTGCGACCTTGTGTCTAACCTCAGAGCGTCCATTTTTGGAATCGACGGTGTAACTTCTGATTTCATCGCACGATGGGTGTATGGAGATGCTGGGTCTAGTGGTGATTCCTCTCCATTTCTCTTTGCGACTCTGTAAGAAGGTGAAGGAACCTGAGGGAGATTCTGCTCCTTTCTACGCATCCTTGCCTCCGCCCCTCTTGGTGATTGTGATCTTCTGTGTCGCGATGGGAGTCTGGCCAGTAGTTCAGCGTTGGAAGTTGGCTTTTGTTCCCTCTGTCTCCCATGCTCCCGTGATTCCCTCCCTGTCTCCAGATTCCTTCCCCTTGTCCGCGAGTCCATGGAATGTCCGCTGGTAGGAGACCTCTTAGACCCTCCCCTCCCCTCCCCCCTATCCGGAAACGAAGCCGCGACAGCAGGCAGCGTCTCTGAGTCCCCACCCTTCAACACCCTAACCGGCCGTTTCTCTAAAGGGTTCCCAGTAGACGACGACGATATCTCGGACGTCCGTTCCCTGCCAGAGTTACCAGAACCTACCCCGAACGGGCCAGGCGCGATGTTGTTCATCCGCGCCGCCACGGTTTTACTACCATCCGACAGTGGGGAAACCGGGGCATACAAGTCACTGTTGGAATAAAAGCTACCAGTAGTCGCTGTAGCACCCGGCGGTGTAGGCGGGCTCACCGGGGAAATGTTTGCCGGTTTAAAAAGAGTAAAAGGTGATTCTATATTAAAGTTTGAAGATGACGAAGAGTCCTTCCTGGACTGATGATTCCGGGATAGTGGATTCGGTGAGAGTGAGCCATTATGAAGTGGTGTTCGGAGTGGTTGACCGTCTAGCGGTGTGGCGGGTGAGTGTGCTCGGGATCCGGCGGAGCTGCTTGTTGGGGTAACTTGGTCGCGGAAGGGCCGGTCTGGGTTATTTATGTACCTGTCAGAACTTGGAGATATTCCATTGCGGAATGTTGGCTTGGGGTGGTGGTTGGATACGTACTTGCTGCAAAAGGGTCGATCTTTATGTGACCCATTGGCTTCTGCGCTTGTGGACCTTTCGCTGGCTTTGGCTTGAGCAAAGGGAAATCGTTGAGTTTTGACTCTGCGAAGCATTAGCTATTAACACCCACAAGGACTCTACGAAAGTCAAATAAAAGAGGTGAGAATAAAAACTCTTCACACGTTCGCTGGTTCAGTTCCCAATTACCTTCTTTTCCAGACAAACACACATGGTCCCCCATTAAGGAAATCTCGACATCTGCATTGCATAACGAACATTTTATGGTAGAGAAAAGACTCTCTCTAGCTCCAGCCATGTTTCTTTCTTTTGCGACCCGTTAAAAATCAAAATTGTTGATAGGCTGCGCCGTGACGAGAGTAGCGACAGTGGTAGTAATAGAGGTAGCAGGGTAGCAGGGTAGCAGGGTAGTAATAGTAGATTCTTTCCTCAAAGAGGCTATTAAAAACTGATAAAAAGAAAAGTGGATTGGCGAGACTTTGTGCTCGAAAGAGACATCCAGCGTCTTATAGTATGAGCTTGCTTGTTAGCGTGCTGTGGTGTCGCTGTAGTCAGGAATGTAACGAGTGTGAGTCTTTTCAAGATTGTATGGTTGAAAAGATGCGTCCAGGACGTGCGCTGTGTCTATCTGTATTCAGGGCTATTCTAGTATTCGAGTGCCTAGCATCCAGGAATGTTCTGCCTTTCTTCGGGTGGGAAGTAGATCAGAGTCGAGGAGCGGGTTGAAAATGGAACAACGTCAGTCAGTTCCTGCGCCGAATCCAAGCCTTGACCCAATATTCTCGTGCTTGCTGAGGGTATATCGAAGGTGCTAACGATCGATAGATGACAGACTCTCAAAGGGCGAGCGCCAAAAGAACACAAAACGATCACCCAACTGAGGCAAGGTGGTGGGGGGAGGTGGATGTTTTGTATGCACCGTACCTGTCTTGCTGCATACAATACGGAAGGCGCTGAAATTCGCTTTCTTCTGGCAGCTCACCTACCCTTGGCTAAACTCGCTGTTCCTAAACGGGGATATCGGACTGAGAAATGGCTCCTTGCCTATTTTTTCGCACAGCCCGAGAGCTTTAGCGACAGAGATGATATAAATTTGGGTTGCTCTCCGACCAATGTGAAACCCAAAGGGGAAGACGGTGGGGTAGAGGCAGCCGGCGTGAGAGAAATGAGTGGAAAGAGCAACAGATCCTTTTTCCCTCCCCGTCGAGTTTAGGATTATCTTAGCACAGTACTAGTATACACTCTTCTCCTCTTCTGCTACCGGCACTATTCCTATTACTTATGGTTAACTCTCACGTGAGGGGAAGAGTCGTGTGAGAAGTTAAAATTTCTTGCTTCTCTCTCCACATGTACCAAAGAGGGGCTGTCCGAAGGGAAGGAGGTGATGGGAAATGAGCAAAAACCCTACCGGCAGTCGTTCGGCTTTTCTACTCCAGTATTCTTTTCCCCCTCCCCTAGCTCACCCTATCCCCAATCCAAGATTTCATACCCATCCCTTCGCTGGTATTCTCTGGCATGAGAGAGCGAAGCAATTAGATTAGGGCGATGCCAATAACAACGGCCGCCGGCCTGTCAGGGGCTACCCCATGCGTCCAGCGACTGAGATATGCGAAAAGCAAGTATCCCCCCCCCCTCCACAGTCGAATGGGTGCATCACCCCCGAAAAGGGGCAAGTATAAGAAGGGGTGGTGGGTTTGTTTTCTGGTCGATCGACAGGGCATTTACCGGTAGTTTGTGAGATGTGAAATCACCGTGGAGGCTCAATTTGCGCCTTGCCATGCCCTGTCGCATGTGATTCGTGGATTGCAACGTCGAAATTTACAGCTCTGGTATTATGAGAGCTTGGCAGTAGTTGAATAATATCACCCTTTGCAATTTCTGATATGAGGTCTCCCAGCGAATACTATTGTGCCACTGTACCCACGGCGCTACTCGTACTTGCAGTCATTCATTCCTTTTATATTAGAACGAGCTCAGGTATTTGAGTGATCGCTGTGGCTGGGCATTGTAGCGCTTTAAGCGAAAATGAAGAAAGTGCGCATGAACACCTTGCTAAATGCCCAAGATGGTGTATACTCGAGTACGAGTACTCTAGCGGGCACAGTAGCTAGCCCGGTGCTAGCGTCCTCACCCATCAGTCGTGTTCTGTTGCATGATGGGCACCGGTACTTGTCGTGCCGCGGGTGCTGTGAGTGACCGAAGAACATGCAAGCCAACTATTATACTTACCAATAGTCTCTTATTCAAGCTATGATATTGGTAGATGTGGTACTGCAGCATTGCGTCTTTGTGTTTGGAAAATGGCCTGAGGAATAATGCATGATTTGCTAGCCCCATGAAGCATTCACATACCAATAGCTTAACTTGCTGCAGTCGATGTTGCGAGTGTTGTAGGCGCACGGACAGACACTCGTGTCCTAGTGCCTATTTACCCTTTCTCCATCATAGACCCGTACCGTAGTGGCGTGACAGAAAGGGTGCCAGTTCTTGGCGCGGAGCCACTAGCCCATTTAGTGCAAGCATCGCAAAGGTGATGAACAGCAAGGAAGCGCGATGGAAAGGGACAAGGTGGGCTCAGAAGGGAAACGCAATTCCTCGTCACTGCAAATATGCTCTAGTAGAGGAAGAAGGGGGGGGGAGGTGACGTTAGGGTACTGTAAAACGCTGTTGCCTGTATCATACTCCAGAGCACTGGTAAAGTTTCCCCACGCGTGTGTTGCATGCATGCAAGCCACTCAGTAACAACGCCTTACTGATATTGGATGCGGATAGAAATTTCGGGAGCTCAATCAGGTTCCGATGTATTGCGCGATGCGATAAAGCGCCAACCATTGGAAAAACTCTGTTAGGACCCCTGCCTACATTTCTGTATTTTCTGGTTTTGTGGTTACCGTAAATGGGTGAGATTTGGGGGAAGAAAGGAAAAGGGAAGAAAAGAAAAAAAAGTGGAGTAGATTCCGTCCTACAATATTGGGCCAGGCTAAGATGGGCTGATCCTGATAAAGTCTTCCCGGTGTTTCAACAAATTCCCGAGCTCCTATCATAATCGTACCAAACTTCGAGAACCGCACCAGTGGGGGGGATTGCGAAATTGGGTATCCAGAGCTGTATTCAGAGCAGGGTGTATCCAACCAATCCCGTCCTCTTATGGGGTGGATTTGGATGTGAGCGAAATTCGAATGCGGCCCAATTTATTACGGGTATTGTTCCTAAATCTAATCTTTGCGGAGGAATTCTCTGTAGCGCGGATGGGTCTGGATTACCAATCATTTGTGCGGTTCGACAGCAAATTTCAGCCAAGCGGCTCGCGATGCATGTCCATCTTCAGTCAGGGCCCCTACCGGCATGCCGAGACTGCAACCTGGAGCCCTGCCAGTCTTCTGTCCTCCATCGCGACATCGAAGGAAATTCGCGCCCTCCCATTGGCTCGTTTTTTTTTCTCAAGCCTAGCTCTTAGTGAAATGTGTCCGCTTGTACTCTACTACTCCCTGGCCATGGAAATAGACCTTCTTGCAGTGGACTAGCGCAAGCGATTGCTGAAAGGGATGTCCGAATGCCAGCTCAGACTCGCTGTCGGATGGAAAGTTCTCCAAATTGTTAGCGCGCTGAGCGGGGGGGCTGTATTGGGGGCGTGCCCTTTATCCCTTGGGAAGGTGGTAGAGTGGGCTGCAAAAGATGGCTCATGGCCGCGGTGGTATCTCAGCAACGGAGTGCAGGAAGCTGTGCTGTTAGTGAGATTGTGGATTAGTAGTGTTGGTGGGGTGCCATTGCCCCCCCACCTCCCGAGGTCTACTTAAGAAGCGTCCCCCCGCCGTCAATTACAACCATCGTTACTTGAACATATTTCCCTCACACGCTCGCACTCGCACTCGCAACTGCAACTGCAACTGCAACTGCAACCATTTTCTTGCCCTCTCAGCTTTATCCAAACCCAACAGCCCCACCAGACCGTCGCTCAGAGAGTGCGGTCTACGAAAGTCGTCAAGACGTTCGCTACACTTCTTAACTCGTAAGTTATTTCTATGTTTGCCTCTCTGTTTTGCTCCCATGGTCTGGCACGCACGCCCCCCCTCCCCCATACAATTGCTGCCCAATTCTACCCCGTCGTAGCTGCCATCGTAGATGTCATGGAGACGCTACCAGTGCTTGCTCAAACTTTTCCTGTAAATTCGTCTGCCCCGACAAACATGGGCATACGTATGATCCCTAAAACATACGTACACACCCACGTATAAACCTACGTCCTACCTACCCACATACCATCCGGGGCTGCTTCCCTTACTCTCCCACCTCCCCTCCCCTCCCCTCCCCTCCCCTTCTCTCCTCTCCTTGCTCTCCCCCCTCTCCCTTCATTGCCTTCCTTCCTCTCTTCCTTCCTCTCATTCCTTCCCTACTCCTACCTCCACCTCTCTTTCATCATCACAGCTCTCTCGCAATTCCTCAATTGCTGTCACTGTCCCATCTTCATTTGCTCCTCCCCGTAAATTCTCCTTCACCCTGCTTACCGCTCTTTCCCTAATGTCAGAGTTCATCACCCCCACCAAGGAGGCAAACGTTCTTCCCCTGCAGGAGGCGCCTCCGATCTACCCTACGTCTTATAATCACACTCTCGCCGCAATCACTGCATTTACAAACATTATGGCTCCTCATGCAAATGAATTCCCTGATGGCCGTAGTGCAAATTCTACTGCCCCCAACGAATTATTCACTGTTTGCTCCCCGAATGTCATCTATACTGATGATGCCATCAAATCCACTTACACTTACCGTACTACCAAAGTCACCAAGGCTGGCAACAAGTATGTCGCAGAGCCTCTCGAGACTGTGTACGACTTCAATGTCCAGCGTAAAGTTGGCAAGGTGGGGCTCATGCTCGTGGGATGGGGCGGTAACAATGGAACCACCGTTACTGCCGGTATCATCGCCAACCGTGAGGGCTTGACTTGGGAATCACGCGAGGGCACTAGGGGTGCAAACTATTACGGCTCCGTTATCATGGGATCTACCATTAAGTTGGGTAGCGAGGCTGAAACTGGGAAGGAGATTCATATCCCTTTCCATGACATCCTCCCAATGGTTCATCCGAATGATCTTGTCCTTGGCGGGTGGGATATCAGTGGCATGAATCTTGCCGATGCTATGGATCGTGCGGCTGTTCTCGAACCCGATCTTAAGCGTCAGGTCAAGAAGGAAATGCAAAACATGGTTCCGTTGCCCAGTGTTTACTACTCCGACTTCATTGCGGCCAATCAGGAGGATCGTGCCGATAATGTTTTGAAAGGCACAAAGGAGGAACATGTCGAGAAGATCCGCAGCGATATCCGGTAGGCAGAATACAATATCCTTTGAGAAATTATGTTAATGCTGACTCTTGCTTCCTACTAGTAACTTCAAGGCAGAGAAGAACCTCGACAAGGTTATCGTTCTCTGGACCGCCAACACCGAACGTTACGCAGAGATCATTTCCGGTGTCAATGACACTGCTGAGAATCTTCTTGCCGCCGTCAAGGTTAGCCACGATGAAGTTGCACCATCTACTATTTTTGCTATCGCTTGTATCCAAGAAGGCGTCCCTTTCATCAATGGTTCTCCACAGAATACGTTTGTTCCGGGTGCAATTGAGCTTGCCGAGCAACACAAGTCTTTCATCGGCGGCGACGATTTCAAGTCCGGCCAAACCAAGATGAAATCCGCGTTGGTCGATTTCCTTGTCAATGCCGGTATCAAACTTACTTCGATTGCCTCTTACAACCATCTAGGAAACAACGGTATTCTCACCCCCGCCCTTTCTTTTGGGCATTACTAACTTGTGACAGATGGGAGAAATTTGAGCGAGCAGAAGACCTTCCGAAGCAAGGAGATTAGTAAGAGCAATGTCGTCGATGACATGGTGGAGGCCAACTCCGTTTTGTATAAGAAGGGAGAACATCCTGATCATACTGTAGTCATCAAGTACATGCCTGCCGTTGGAGATTCCAAGCGCGCATTGGATGAGTACTACGGTGAAATTTTCATGGGCGGCCACCAAACTATCTCGTAAGTTGCACCGTACAGCTTCTCACATGTTCTGGGCCAGTAAACTTACAGCGATTCATAGCATGTCCAATGTTTGCGAGGATTCCCTCTTGGCGAGCCCGCTCATTATCGATCTCGCCCTTATCGCCGAGCTCATGACACGCATCACCTGGAAGTCTCACGCTTCTAACCGTGTTGCGACCAAGGATTACAAGGGCTTTCATAGTGTCCTCAGTATCTTGAGTTACATGCTGAAGGTAATTTATTGCGAACTGCACTCCTTCCCAGTGAACCCACAACTGACCCTTCTTCCTTAGGCTCCCTGCACACCCCCTGGAACTCCTGTCATCAATTCTCTCGCCAAACAACGTGCGGCAATGTCCAACATCTTCCGTGCCTGTGTTGGGCTAGACCCTGAGTCCGACATGACCTTGGAGCACAAGCTTTTCGCTTAGGCCTTCGGGAGTCCCAATTGAGCCGGGAATAGTTTTTAATTTTGTGTAGCGTGGCTTGAAGGTGATCTATGATATTGTTTGAATTGGTCTCCTTTTCTATTGCTTTTGTGCACATGTCCCTTTGGCCAACTATGTTTTCTGTTTTCCGTATCTTGAGCCACAAGGCCTAGTCGTTCATTTAGAATAAAACCCATTCACACGAATCTATTGCTTTAGTGACCTAAGTTGAGTGATATTCGTAATCTATTCAAACGCTGCCTTGATTAGAAGCGCACGAGCCAGGAGCAGTCCTTGTCCAGTGAAGTTCTACCCCTTGTATGGGCGCCGCCCCAGAAACCCGTGTACACTTCCCTATAAAACTGTATCGCCTGGATATCTATGGGGCTAGGTATGAAGTACTTGAATAGGGGGATTACGGACTTGTATAGTAAATTATCTGTGCGCATTTGAGTGTGCATACTAAATCCAGACACAGATTTTTGCGTACATAGTACAGGATACTTGCACGATATCGTCGACAGTGAAACCAATTTGCCTGCCAGACAAGGGCTGGAACTTCTAAACTCGGCCCACTGCCCCAGGTTTAGGGAAAGGGGCAGAGGTCTTGATCTGCATGCCGTAAGCCACATATATCGGACCACCCTCTTTCCTCCCTTTCCGCTTAGGTTCAAAGTTTGACAAACTGGGAGAGCAGAATGCATCACCATATCTCACTCGAAAATTCTAAACCCTCTCCTGAATCCTGATAGCAGGCTAGTCAATTAGATGGGGAACACGCTTTGATTTCCCTTAGCAAAGTGGCCTAATGAACGGCTGGAGAGATAGCGAGCACACTAGAAGGAGGTGCGAATTGTATTTATAACTGTAACTAAAATATAGCCTGACCCCCATTAGACGAGTGCATGTCTCGGACATATCATTGAGAATATCGGGGGGGAGTAGCCGGCACATCCAGCTACTGCCGTAACGTGAGGGTATCAGGGCTACCGATCTGATTAACATTCCCTACCAGAACTGCCTTCCGCCTGAGAGCTCCTATGATATCATACATCAGGATTTCTTCCCTGGTGGGCTTGGATTTTGATCCGTACCCCCCGGGCCCGGGCAGGTAGGTATGGTGCCCTATATCAACCCCGGTGCACTTTATGTATGATATGTATCATAATAATATTATGATATTTACAGGGCAGATTCGGTGCCCTTGGCAGCATGTGCTGGTCCTAGTAACCGCTCCTGGGTTCAGGTTCTTCATGCCGGGAATTTGTATGATATCATACTTTATAATACCTCTTTCCACGAGTACTCGGGCGCAAGGGTGCCGGTATTTGGAGGCAGTCACTGTAAGTCCGTAAACCAATCGCACCGCGACAAAACACCCCGGGAGCGAATAGTGTTTTCCAGACGAGATATATGGCTTGGGGAGTCTGAGTTTGCTGGATCTCATTAATTGGTATTATGATAGCTATTTTTGTTAACCTACTCTGCCAAGCTTATTGTGCTTTAGCACCACTACTACCCCGCTGAGATATTATACGACACAGCACCCAAACCAAAGAGTCTTTATACGGTAAAATCACGTTCCTTGTGCGTCATAGGGGGCCAGGAGGAAGTCATATAAGTGTTGCTGCTCCCCCCCCCCCCATCACCGTCTCTATCCTCGCTCCGAGTCCTATCATACGTCCCTATCCCCCACCTCGCCTCGACGAGCCCTACATCCCATCTCGAAAATATCTTGCACCTGCACCCAAAGCAAAAATGCTGGTAAGGGGGGGGCCGCGCGCGCGGGGGGCGGGGCGGGGGGGGGGGGCGCGAGCACACGGGGGGGGGGGGAGG
>Ga0307513_10002740_pt1 | contig 24236 bp, 21 predicted proteins | sample 15_EM_MG_FD_202174 | JGI IMG/M metagenome (GOLD analysis project Ga0307513, IMG submission 202174) | Populus trichocarpa ectomycorrhiza microbial communities from riparian zone in the Pacific Northwest, United States - 15_EM | ecosystem: Host-associated > Plants > Roots > Unclassified | place...
GCGAATTTAGAAGTTTAATATTCCAGTTACCCTGCTAGAATTAATTTACTTGGCAAAATGCTCATGTCTTGGCATGTTTGGTCATGTGATTGTGCAATTCACAAAAGCTTGTTTTATATAATAGATTTCACAATGTCGCAGTGTACAGTTCGTCTCAAGATATTACCGGATACCTTTTCCCCTTCCGTCCTGGCCTTCTCCCTCGCCTACATTTGCGGTAGCTTTGAGTATCGTATGCTCCGCAGGCCTGGATTCCACAATGCAAACCTCGTCCTTCTTAGTGCCCTAACAGCATGGCACAGCGCCGTCTCATGTGCTACTGATACCGTACCGTAAATTACAGCTGAAACCTACTGTACTGGGAAATGGTGTCTCTCACTTCGGGATTTGATGCCGAGTAATGGCGTCTTTTCCAATGGGGACCTACGTCGCAGGGGTGCTGGCGAGTTAACCTCCGTTAGAGCAAGTGGATTTTGGATAACTAACGTGCGGAGACTGGAGGGTGGTTAGACAAGAGTCTTATGAATGAGGCCCCGGTAGCATGTGAGGAGGATTGTGTGTGCAGGAGGGTGCACCTGAGGAGGGACTAATTTGTATCCATTGTATCCATAATGTTCCGGTCTGCAACGCTGGGGGCTAATTGCTCATTCAAAAACATAAGCTGGATTTCCTTTTCCTCCTCAGAACGCCATGTCTAACCGCTCCCTTCTCTTGCATCTCCATTGAGATCCAAACTCTTTTTTTACACTGGCCTAACTAACAGGGCCAGCAAGTTTACAGTAAGCTGCCGTACTGCGCCGCACCCATATTTCATCGTATCCTATCCTATCATATTATACTATCCAAACCTACCTCTCGAGCCATAAGTCTCCTCGAGTGATATCCCATGATGTCCCCATCGATCCCACCCGATCTGCACACTGTATGACCGCTCCCTGGCCCCACATCCTCAAATACCCCCCTTGACTCCGAACCCTATTTCCCTCTCCGCAGCATGTGAAAACACTTTTCGGCTTCCCTACCCGCCTATATAAAGGACCTTTCCTTCTCCTTTCTCCCCTTTCTCGGCAACAGCCATCTCCCTCCACAACCACATCCACGAACGAATTTCTCCGCGTTTTGTGTCGCTCCCGTTTTTTTCACACGACTCGCTAATAGCTCTACGGGTATATATTTTCGCAGGCAACTTACTTTGATGTAAGATTTCAGGTCTGATATATTTTTGTGCTCTGCGTATTATTACTCTTGATAAATCAATAGTGGCTACCTTGACTGGCATTAGAACACCTGGCCGCATTCTAGGAGGATGGAGTGCGGGACTATAGAATATGCACTTTGAGTGTGAGTTTCAGAATCTCAATACAGGATCACCAGATTATAATCAAATCCAAAGGCTTCCAGGGAGGTGGCCGGAGGCATACGGAGATACAGCACCTAAGTTTTGTATGTTCCACAGGGGGTAAGGGCAGCAAACCTCGCTTGTGGAACATACAAAACTTAGGCGCTGTACCTCCGTAGTGGATGCGATGAGTACGTTTCCCCAAGTGTTGGCTATCCAATAGAGGCCTGACTTATTGCTATAAAGGAGTATAGAAAGTATGGGAAAGATTACTTAGGAAAATCGCCATCATTGTTGATCACTCGGTGCAACAATCCTTGGTCCTAGATGTCCTAGATGTCCTGTGGCCCCTCGTTACCTTCCACCCACCCTGATCAACACTTGTATCCTTGTTTTGCCACCCGAACTTTTCCGCCCTTAATCACCATACCCGAGTACCAAAATCACTAAGGGCCTATTTGGCATGCCAGGATTTGGACTTAAAATCCGGAGAGCAGGCTCTACAAGATGTTAACCCTAGCCACTTTCTCGGTTTTTCTGAGCCTAAACAAATCATATACCTGGATCTTATCTTTATTATTTTATATCAGATACACAAACTGCTACTAATTTTCCAAAGCCCAAACCCGAATCCTATCATGTTTGGTACGGCCGGCTTACAAAGTCCGGACTTTCAAGTTTCTGGACTTTGGTTTTCAAGTCCGGACTTTAAGTCCAAATCCTAGTGCAACCCTGGCATGCCAAACAGGGCCTAAAGGTGTGTGAAACCCCGGACGAGCGAAGGGATAACCTGCTATCCTGAGCCCTAGGCTAGAGCTTTACGGGGGCAGGATGTAAGCACGATATTCATTAAACCATGTCCATAGTAGAAACTAGTCACCATCATACGAGTACCTTAGTCAACAGCTAGCTTTTACGTTGCCTTTCATGAGTGTGAGAAATACTTGCATTCTGTATTTCCTCCTCTATAGTTAAACAACTCTCAGGTCTGTACTTTAGAGGTCGGGGAAATGGAGGAAAGGTAGTTGTGGGGAAGATAAATTACGAACCAATAAATGAACAAAGAGAATTTACGGCCGGAAAATAACAATAAAAGTACATCGGTGGAAATCCCAATCCATTCTGGCTCACCTCTCTACAGACTAAACAGCCCTCCACCAACGCTAAACTCTAGATTATAAAGCAGAAACCAACAAAGAAAAATCTGCCAGACTACACAGGAAAATGAGTATAAAGTTTTGGCAAGTAGCTTATGCAATAGATATGTGCATTCCCATCTCATATGATCTCATTCGGCAAAAATGAGGAATATTCAGGGGGTTTCCGTGGCGGGTCCACTCCCGAAGGAAATAGGAGAGGGCAATTACTCCAAGGCGGCATCTTAAACTACGGGGGGGCAGGGGCGGGAGGGGACTGGCGGCCCAGACATGTTCAGAGAGCTGTGCGATCCCTTCGGAAATGGCGCACAGGTCATCCGCACTCGAAGGAGGGCGGTAAATCCTAGGCCTTGTTGGAGGTGGCAGATTCTGGCTGTAATAGGGCTACTGCACCTGCATGGCCATGCCGAATAGCCCACCCGAGGGGCGCTTCACCAAATATATCCGGCCTGTTAGGGTCGACATCGTCCCTTTCGAGTAGCATTTTCACCACTCCCTTGTGCCCATTGTCACCAGGAAGATAGTGGCGTTCGGTAGCAAATACCTGGTTTGCCAGGGCTAATGTCGTCGTGATCGAGCAGTATTTCTACGACACCTCGTCCTTATTCCATGTAGCTTATAAGAGAGGTGTATTACCCACATAGTCTATTTGGTTGATATCACAGCCATCCACCTCTATCAAAGCAGCCAGAATCTCAAAGATCCGGAAGATGGGCGCACAGTGCAGGCCAGTGAACAGGGAAAGCCTATTGAGATCAATAAGGTGGCGCAGCTATTTCTGCGCTTCCAAGAGGATCCTCGTGGATATGTGGTGGCTGTCGCCTTTAAACAGCTGCAGCGCAAGCAATTTTGCGCAATCCAAAAGGCCCCTTTTTCGTGGATTCCCCAGTATAGAGAAGATTATTCGAGAAAGGATGTGTCTTGGAGATCAGGAAAGGGGTGGGTCAGAAGAGCCTTGACCTGCTGGGAATTCAGATAACTCAACCATGTTTCCACCATTATCGAATGAGCAGTACAAAAGAGGTCAGGATGGGTTCGCAGGTATTCTTGCAAGGTAAAGTGAATTGGTCGGACTGTGAAAGCCTCCTTGTCCACAGGGGCGAGCCCTTGACAGCAGGTTAAGAATGTCCCGGTTGAGGGAGCGTTGTCAGTCTTGAGATTGGGCGACCCAATCCCGACTGCTAACGAGCAGCACAGTCCATCGACCTCCAAGCCGCTCCGAGTGAGAGATCCACATCAAAGCAGCCATTCCGAGCCTCGATTTCTCCCCATCCCGCCCTTTTGCCCGACCCAGCATCGCACCATAAGCATCTCCCAACTCGAAGTCATCAACTATCGCCCCGAGCTTCTGTCGCCTGCGATGGACTGTTGCTCCTTGTAGGATTGCATCGATATTCAGGGAGACAAGCAGGAAGCTACTGTAGATATTCTTCGGTCAGTGGACAACTCGGAGTAGCTTCTCCAGTGTTGTCGCTTCTACTTACATTTCGGAAACATCTTCAAGAATTTTCATCAGGATGCCCGCCCCCAGACCACTGTCCATAGCATCCGAGGTTATGTCCCCGTCCAGTCTAGAATGGAGGCATCTTATAATATCGCCCCTCTTGGGGCTTATGGATACACCAGTTACTCTTCCAGAAGGACGCCTCCCGACCTCAAGTCGAATGTGAGGTCTTCCGGTCAGGAATATTCGAGCGCCTCAAGATTTTTGGAGAATTTCATTTAGCGAATTGAGAGCCTTGGCCCGATGCCCTGCCAAACATCCATCCAGAGCGTCGATACATATGAACGTGCGTTTTTTAGAAGAGGTAGACTGCACCATCCTCACAATATCAGAAAGGTGCGGCCCCCGACCGCCAACGGCATTCTTTTGGTCTCAGTATGCCCGCAATATCTCCTCTGGGGCCTCCTCCAGTCCGAAAATCAGCTGTTTCAGCTGGGTGCCTAGCATGCTCATAGGTGATTGCTCCTTTTGGGTTGCGAAGTCAAAATAAAAACACGCAACGGTGGCATTTCGTCCTCCAGCCTGATCGCACAAGCTGTCTGACACCAATGGGCTAAAATCGCGGCCTGTCAGCGCTTGCCATATATTTTTCCATTCCCCGAGGTTCGTCTATTTTATCTAAGACAAGTCTTGCGAACCCCGGGATTTCCATAGCAAAACAAAACTGGGTTATCGCATTCACCTCCCTCACTACTAGCGCTCCAGCCCCTAAATTCCCCGGTTTGTAAAAGCCACCCCCTACACTTCCGACTTGGCAGCTTTGAATGATACCGTAACTTAGTATCTAGCGGGGATAGCCCGGCAAGGATGTCAGATCGTTCATTGGCAACATTAATATATTTGTAGCCCCTTGTTCGACACTCTGATAGCTGTGTTCCAAGAGTTGACGTTATACTGAATGATTGGGACATCTTCTGTTTTTTTGCTTCTTAGGATATCGTAGATGATAAGCGATGGAGTCAAGCGACTACTTGAATTCCTCTAGGGTGGAGAAAAGCGGGGCCTTTCGTGCGACCCCATGGATCCCTAAGGGTCATTCAACCAATCTCAGCTAAACTCGAGCCATCACCCTTCCTGTGCCCACCACTGCGCCGGCTGCTAGAAATGCCACATATCCATAAGTTAAATACAAGTGCCATGCTATAGTACAGCACAAACCCTGCACTACGATGAACAGACATCCCAGAGGCCTGCGGTGGAACCGGCTGGTTTGGGATATGTACACAAGCACATCAAGCCCTACGATCGAATCGGTCGAAAAACTTACATATTGCCTAACTTAAAACATCGCAGTATAGCTATCCGTGACGTTGATACAGACTGAAAAACTCTCCCCGCAGTCGCACCAAGCTAGTGGAGACAGGGGGATAACCTTAACTTAAACTACAGCTGTAAGGTACATTACCAGAAAAGGAGGAACGTAAGTAAGGGGATACTACTGAGGAGGAGCCAAGTTGAATCTACGATATCCTTATCTGCTATCCCCCCCCCGGGGGTTAATTCTGTATTTAAACCCCAATTTTGGTTCTGGACTCCATGTGTAAACCTCCCCCCTTCTGCATTTCTATTGAGGTCTAAAGTATTCTTTTACAGTGGACCGGCCTGCAACGTCTGTGAGTTTACGGTAAGTTGCCGTACTAACTCGTGTTGTGCTGTGTCGTGCGCTATGATATTCGAACCGACTGTTTGAACTCTGAACTTAGACGAGTGACGGTCTATGTCAGAGTTATAAAACTACCCTAACAGGAATAATTTAGCTCCGCGCTAAGATGTCCGAAATTCCCTCTCTTAGATAGGAGAGCGAGCGCACTGTGAAAACTAGCCGCCTCATCCCCGAGCTTCAGAGAAAAATAAAAAAGTGCCGGACCTTGCCAGCAAAGGCAACTCCAACTTCTCAACGCGAGGTTCAATCATTCCAGTCAGGAAAGAGGGATGGTAACTAAGTTACTTGCTTAGAGGCAATAGCTCTCAAGTGTAGCAGTGCCTGTAAATAGGATAGAGCAAATTCGAGTTTTTTGCCCCCCACACTTGCCGTGCTAGTCATAGCGGCTTCGTTCATGTATTGGGATAGAGTATACTAAGAGTGTTCCCCGTGTAGTAATCTCTCTCAGAGCTGTTCATTCAAGATTTACTCCGCTGCCTCAGTTAGTTAGTTTATTTGTAAATATCGGATCCCGAATCATCTTAGGCTCTGGCAGACAACTGTTCATTAGCACATTCAATGACTCCCTGAATACTACTTAGTTTAGCAGTCAAACGGTAATTAGTTCCAAGGAACTTACTCCCCAATTAATATAAATACGGGTGATATGGTAAATGCAGCAACCTACCTTGACACTGCGCTGCGCCATACGAGTACTGCTCTTGGAGGGCTCAGCAAATGCCAAAACCCCTTGCATCAGTTTCTCACAGCACAATAACTCACAGTGCCGTTCGAGCACTACATATGGCTCTAGCCCCCATCCTTTATCCCCTCTAGATTGCTTGATAGGGCTCTGAGCAGAACAAGTAGCGAGGAGCGTTTTTGATTCAAGTGCGATATCCAGTGTGAGGGTGGCAGTGATTCTCGTTACCATAGCTCTGCAGACCTTAGCATGTGGTTTATGATATCCATTTTACCTTTGTTAAACCCTTGGTCTCCACCTACCTGCCCACGAACATAGGAGCCATAAACAACTAAGGACAGTGAAGGATTCCGAGCATCACCATGTCCGAACACAGAACACAGCCATTGTGCTATGAGAGCTTCCAAACACGCCCTCAACTATCTCTCTAACATCTCTACCCCCCACGCCCACATCTGCAACAGCTCTGTATCTCATGCCAGGCCGGTGAGGGCCCCCCAATGCAACCCTACCCCTCTCCAAGTATTATACATATCATATCACCACATGATTTCTCCATTAACACAACTCCATTTACCATACAAACCATAAAGTCGATTTTACAACCCTAGATCCTTAATTACCCTCTTGACAGTAAGCCCTACTCTCTCCCCTGCTATGATAGATATTCCCAGCACTTTTGGTTGGTCCGCCTATCTAAAGAAGCTCTCCCTTCATCTTTCCCCACTCCTCGCAAATAACCATCTGCCTCCACAGCTACATGCCCAAACACAATCCTCTACTTATTTTATACTTTTTAGCCTTATCACTACTTCTCTAATGTCTCGAAATCGCGGTACAGATGTAGGATTTGGTTCTAGATTCATAATCTTAGATGTTTGTGCTCCACTCATATATTTCATCCCATAAACAACTACCAACCCAATTAATAGGCGATCTAGAATCCCAAGACGAAATCACCAAGTCATTTCCAAGTTCGAGGGCCCTCAGCAAGATGACTTGTGGAACGATAGAAACGACCAGTTCAACCTTCCTAAGCATTGACCCCCACAAGGAGCCCACTTATTACTAGCAGGGGAGGAAGGGGATACAGAGAAGGCTATGTCCTACACCTAATCAATGCACTCCCCATCATTAGAGATAGTAGGGCCGGAACTCAGTGCCCGAGATCCAAGCCACCATTCAACACCCACAGCGGTGGGTGCATGTTTCGGGGGGGCGACCACCATATACATATCTATCCGGGCTCCCCACAGCAATTCTTGCCACCAGTAGCCCCCTGATCATTGGATCCTATTCCAGAGAATTTTTAGAGATTAGACGGGAACTGCAGAGAGTTATACACTATCGGCGGGAGCCTGATATGGTGCCAGAAGCGATAAGGATAAAGTGAACCCCCGCTGGCCACAGAATGGCTTGCGTGTAAAGATTGAATCCATCGTTGTCCTAGATTTCAAAATAGCCTACCCGACAGCCCCCCGCCGAGTAATAGTAATAAAAAAGGGTTGGCGCAGTTACACAGTTCCTCTCTACAGCTTCCAGCACAATACGGTAGCTAAAGAACTGCTAAAACTCCCCGTCGCCCTCTTAAACGACACTCTTTCCGAAGGGAGATCTCACCCCACAGAGTGTGACGCCATGTCCGAGACGCTTAGGGCCAGGGGTTTTGGGCCCCTTTTCGCACCATACAGCAGATAGCTCGTGCCCCAAGGGCTTTCCTCTCACATAACCTCTCCGGCGATCCCTCTCGTACAATGAGGAGCAGAGACTATGTGAGTAATCCCATAGCTTCCCTTATCCTGTGTTACTGCTGCCTCGTCCAGAGAATTGTGCCTGCATATATAGTGGTTATTGTTCTCACCAGTAACCCCCACCACTGATCTCCAACGGAGAATCCCTACACTGCGCTACTTCCTGACCAAGCCCAATCTGTACCACCGCTTGAAAGGTCTTTGTAACCACACTAGTCTATGCATGTAGCTATAGTAGCTGGCGCCAACCGAAGAGCCAGAACTGCATGAACAGACCAGTGCGAATACGAAAACTTCTTAAAAAATAGTGTGCATTAAGCTAAACGTTCCATAGTTTTAGAAACTAGATGCTAGTTTGGTTCACTACTCTCACGCTCAAATCATCCTATGATAGCTTCTCTCCCGCCGGTTGCACAAACTGCGCAATAGTATGATACCAGAAGCCATCGAGGAGCAGTGGGCACCCCCCCTACTTGGAGTGTTTTTAATCGGCAGAAGGCGGCCAACTAGACTTTTCGAAGCTAAGACGTCTAGAATTCCCTTCTTTAGATAAAAGGGGGAGATCGCTCCGAAAAAGAGCCAGCTTTCAAGCTTCAGCCGAGACAAACAAAAAGAAAAATATAATAGACCTTACTAGAGGGGGCAACTCCAACGTCCTAGCGTGAAGTTCTACTACAAGTACTACAATTCTTATGATTGTGGATTAGATCCCTTGAGAAGTAGAGTAAGCCCCTCTCAAGCTACTATTGCATCTACGTCACAGCCACAGCGATATTAAGAAAGTAGTAAAAGGGTTACCCGCTTTGCAAAAAAAATTCATCAGCACTGTGTAATTGTTCAATATCTTTCTTGACTCCAGGCCTCCCTCCCCCCCCCTTTACCTCCACCAAAAGGGAATACCGTGCTTCGAATAGTTACTTAATTGCAACTATAGCTTCCTTGGTGCACTTCAGTCGCAAAAGAAGGGCGATCCAAATCCGGTGAGTCCCAGTAGTTCGACACGTTCATTCATTACAAATTTATATTAACCAGGCTAGCACCCAGCCTCATAGCCATTTGAAAGCGTGATATCAATAAATCCGCTACCAGCAGTAGAGGGTTCTGCAGAGCTTCAGCCAAACTACGCTATGCACAGTACTATACAGTGGTTATCTGACCGAGCAAAGACATAAAATGCTAGCATATAAGAGCACTCGCAACGTATTCCCCCAAATCTCAGCCACAGAATCCGGAACGTGCCTTGACAAGCATTTCCAGAAGAGAGAAAGAGAAAAGCCCTGACACCCCTTCGTGAGCACATGCCACACATGCACAGCAGGCCTCGGCATGTACAGTACTCTACCAGTAGTTCAGACCGTCCACAGTTCCACGACAGCTTAACTAGGATCGCACAACTACTCGTACAAGTACAAATAAAAGCAAGCGGAGCCCACCTGCCCATGTGCGCACAGAGACCATCCCCATCATCCAGACCTCAAGCCAGCGAACCAATGAAACGACAACCCACATTCTTCACCTCTCTCGGATACTCTACAGAACAATTCGCGCAAACTCAATCTCACGTCGTCCCACGCTTAGGAGTGGAGCAGTATACCATAAGAACTCTAACTCTTGTATATAATTCGCTATCCCTAAAAAGCCTCTAATCTCCAGCCTAGAGTTATAAAGGCTCAAAGAAAGATCAGGGCTTTCCTGACATATATGGTGCCGCACTAGTGCTACACAGTCTGAGCCTACCTTTCGGAGGCGTCAGATCTCATCCACTAACATCCACATTCCGCGAACCTATCAAATTAAACCTACCGTGGACTAATGCTATGATTCTCGTTGACAACCAATCTAAAATCGTAGCGAATTCTGAGAGTTCTTCTCATAAGTACCATAAATCCACCAACCACGCAACTAAAATCACACGGACTGAGCCGTAAGGCTTCGCAGGGCGCTGTAATGTACCGTACAACCAGAAAACAGAGATCAAAAACTTGCACGGCAAATCATTTATACACATCTGAGCTCCCCCCTCATAGGGGACTCAAATGTTCCGGCTCTCCTTAATGCCTAGAACTCGGATCAAGGTTAACAGAAAAACCAATACCGGCTGATGAGATCGCCCAAACTATACCGTGTCCGGAATGCACCATTCCCTTCTCGGTGGAAGGAGGGGGCGTTCCATGGAGATGGTGGACTTAGCAAGTTTTTCCAGAAATCTTCTTTTGAAAACCTCCCTCCCCCCCCCCAGCCCAACCACCCGGAAAAGATAAAGATGGGAGGGGGAGGGGTAGAAAAGTGCGCTACAATAAGGTTACGGTTCAGCACACCACTATCTCGGCTAGAACACCGTAAAAAAGGATATAATAACAAGTTATTATTATTGTTACTACTATTATTATTCTCCTCCCTCCCTCTCCTCCCTCCAAATTATAAATAACATTTCCAATTCCTTTCTGTTGCTGAAGAAAGGGTTCTACATGTGGAACTATCTCCCACCTGCCCCCACTCCCCCCACCCATCCGTCCGAACCACACCCCATAGTCGTATCGACAGGGAGACGGGTATGATTGGCAAAAGTTTGGGTATATATAGTGCATGGGGTGTGCGATACGGTACTTGTTGTACAACAACCGCTGTACTTGTACGAGCACTCGAGCACAGCAACTGCGGGAAAGAGAACGAGAGAGAGAAGGGGATAGGAGGATAGGACGAACTAGTCCGGATCAGATCATGTTGGAGCCGGGCCGAGACTGTGCTGCAACTGTGATAGGGGTGTTGCTAGTTTACTGTCTCACTTGATGGCGAGGGAGGGAGGGAAGGAGTGAGTGAGGGAAGTTGGGAACGAAGGAGGAAGCAAAGGCTACCGGAATGATATGAGACCGCAAGGGCGGATCAGACGATATTTGGACAGGAGACTGAAGAGGGGAGGGAGCAGAGGGCAGCAGAAGGTATGAGGAAGGTCCTTCCTTCCTTCTCCTCCTCCTCCTCCTCCCTTCTCCTCCTCCTCCTCCTCCTCCTCCTCCTGCTGCTGCTGCTGCTGCTGCTGCTGCTGAATGCAAGGAAGCGGGAAGGAAGGAAAAGACAGGATGAACAGGTATTGTATGTAACAGTTCATGTACTGTACAGTACCCGCAGCAGGCAAGAAAATAAGCACCCAACAACAGGGATTCCAAAAATACCTGGCAAAAAAATCCGCGCATATCTAAGCCTCCATTCAAATCCACGACCCCTTGTCTTTGTATACTTCTCGCCTGCTACCGTCCGAGTGCCGGCGCTATGCTCTCAAAATGCGCTACAGGGCATCATCACCGACAAAAAGGATAGACCAACGAATAAACGACGAGACAGGAGTTACACACAAGCAACGATAACACTACCGATCTCTCCAACCGTTACAGTACTGCAATTGATCAGAAGCCACTCCTCCATAGGCCAGGGAGAAGAAGTGACGATAGCGAGACACCGTAGCACAAAAACTCCACCACTCGACCCTGCTCCACCTCTTTACCAAAACTAGAAACCAATTGGCGTTTTATTACAAAAGTCTAACAACAATCACACAGTTCGAAACCGCACCGGTTCGTTGGCACACTGATCCCGGCACGGAACCCGAATCCAAGAACTCCATCTACCCATCCACCTCACTGTACCGGTCGTTACTGAACCCGGATGAGAAAACGTGGCGCAATCCCCCGACTCTTTACGGTATACCACACCATTAATCATTAATCCATTCAACCAAACTCCCCATGTCAGTCAGCCCCAGCGCGACAAGAGGTGAGAAGGGTGAGCTTTCTCACGCCATGGGTAACTCCCCCGGCCATTAAAAAACAAAAACCAAAGCCCTCAACTATTTATTACGCTTCACATGCTTAAGCCACGGAATCTGTAAGAATTACGGATTCGAGTCGTGGCTTGCGTGTGTATGTGTATGAGTGTGGCTGGTGAAGACCAATTTCAATGATGGTGAAGAAAATACAGATTAAGAGTATCACAGGTCTGACTGCAACACACACAAAAAAAACCCCTCATCGTCACTTAGCACCTATTTTTTGAGTTTAAATTTTGATTTCTCTTTTTCGATCTTTTTTTTCCGGTTCCATGATCCTATTGCAGGTTATCATTCTGCGCAGCCGTAGGCTCCCATATAAATAATAATCACGCTGGCAATATATGATACCATCGATAATAATACTCACAGAAAAGCAAACCCAATCAAGGGACCATGAAAATATATATATATATATATATATATTAATAAAAAACAAGCCAAAGAATTAGAAATAAAGAAAGAAAAGCTTCACCCACTCAGGCGGATAATCCACCTCCGAAGAGATTTCAACAAAGAAATATATGATACAGCACCCTCATATGATCTCCCACAAGGAACCACAGACCAAATCCTAGAATCGGTGAGTGGGTGAGTGAGTGAGTGAGTGAGTACCGACACAATTACTCTACGGTTGGTAACAACTTGGTATGATACCGGGCATAATCACGCACACGTGGAACAAAAGTGGCTTGGAGGGAAGGAGACCAAAAGAGCTACAAGTATCATAATAGGTAATTACAAGTAATAGGCAGGAAAGAAGGGCAAGTACATACCCAGAGAGAATATCTTCGTACAGGACAGGGATTATCTTGCTGGTTAACCGCCTTGTCCTGTGCGAAGACATCCCATCCCCCCCGGTACTGTACATGTATGATAGCTGTACTCGAACACAGGGACTAGGAAGGTTCGTACGGTATATAGCTGAATTATCTGTGCACACCTGAGCGCCCGTGCTAAATCGGTATGACACTCCCAATGTTCGGGTCCCGGTATCATACTTTGTACCAGTTATCATACTTGTAAGTAGGTAAGCCCCGCTTAGCCTAACCTAACCCAACCCAGTCCACTTATTTTATCTCTTCACCTATCTTACATAATATCTACTCTTTACGCTCTTGTACTTGTACCACTGACCGACGGACAGCCGAAATATCCCCGTATCCCCCCTCCCCCCAGCGCAGTTCGCTGGGCAGCTTCCAAATGTAGTAACTCTCTCCCTTCCTCCCTTCTTCCCCCCGAAGGAGAGAATCCATAAGAAAAGAAAGAAAACTCTCAAAGTCCACCATCTCCGTCATCAGCCCTGTGATCTCCGGATCCCTGAGTCAAAAAGCTCCTGAGAGGAAGAAGGATTAGTAGCGTTTTCCCGACACGGTGCAAGGTCAGCAGGCCATTGGGTGCGCCAGATGGTCGGCAATAGAATGGGTTTAATTTGGCGAGTTGGCAGAAATTGCGAATACCGATCCCAGAGGACATGGTGGATTTTCAAGAGATTTTACGGGTGACTCCCTCCCCCTATCCCAGGAAGGAAGAGACATGCAGATTTCCCCGTTTCTTCCTGGACCGCCCGGTGGCCCAGTAACTTCGCCTCACAGGATCACGAAATATCAAGCGTTCTTTTTGCTGTTGCTGTTTGTGGAAAAGTCCCTTCGCCACGGCATGGAGTTACCGTATACGGTACGGTATATATATGGGGAAAGGCAGTGAATCCGGATCTGCATGTCCCATCTGTCCGCGGGATGGGATACGATGATGTATCTTGGGAAAAACAAATGGAGAAACATAAACACCGAGATTACCGGTACCTTCTTTTCTTCTTTCCTTCCTTCCTTACTTCCTTCTAACAATAGTAGCGATAATAAAGGGGGAGAAGAAAGAAAGAAAGAAAGAAATTGTACTCGTAGTGATCTAATACGACATTCCATTCCTTCCATCGAACATCGAACATCGAAGCTTTGGAAGGAAGGAAGCAAGGAAGCAAAGAAGGGAAGAAGGGAAGGAATGGAAACTCAACGCGGCTACACGACTGTACCGTATCGGTCAACCCTTCCATCCCATCCATCCCGCCCCAACGGAATCTCCTGCCTAACCAACTCGCACAAAAACGTGCTCAACTACCCTAACCCAAGCACCTGAATGCAACGCAAGGCAACGCAAGGCAACGCGAGTTCCGGTATTGTTTGACAAACAGGGGTCCACCTTCCCTTGCGAAGGTGGCGTGAAGTGGGGTGAAGAGGTGCAAAAATATTTTTAACATATTATATGTTATGCTTGCGTTATTATTATTATTATTATTATTATTATACGAACAGGTTATTCGGGAGGAGAAGTGGGCGGGTGGTATGATGGATGCATATTGGATGGGTAAACATTGGATGACCAGTGAGGGGAGTGGAGAGAGGGGCACAGAGAAAAGTATTATGTACGGGCATCATAGATGACTTGCAGAGTTTTGGGGGATTGGGTTAGGGGTTGCAGTACTGTGTGTTATACAGAACCCGGAGTACGGTAATAATATGCAACTACCGGTATAGCGAAATATCGTGGATATATAACTTGTTAAAACAAATCTTTCGAGACTCCCACGATACTACCGCCACGGTATCTGTCATATCATACGAGGGATTGTTGCCAGTATCGCCTGCCCCACCACCACCACCACCACCACATATCACAGAACGACCTTCCCTCCATCCATCCAACATCCAAATAACCAAACATCAGTCCACAACTCACCATCACCAGCCCTACCACCAGCCACGCACACAAGCACAGCCAAGCAAGGCAGAAAAGTCAACTCGCCCCGACACCCTAACCGGATAACCAACCAACCGATAAACGATCACAACGCCACCACCATCACTGCCCTTGGCGAGTTGCTTGCTTGGTTGGTTCGAGGGTATAAGACCCCTACCGTAGAATGCGCCGCACATGCTCGAGTCCATGCATTTACCACGATACAGTAAACCATAGCTAGTTACAGACTACAACAACAGATATAAAAATACATAGGAAAGTTTTTTTTAAAAAAATTCCTGTTTCATAGGGGTAATTCATAGGGGTAATAGCAACTAGGCAGAGACGAGAAGTAGAGGTGGAAGTAGAGGTGCAAGGGGGGCCAGCTTAGGGCAGGGTAAAGCAAGGAACGAGCACACAAGCTAGCTTGAGGTAAGGGGTAAAAAGTTAATTATTCCTAGAAGAGATAGGATTAGCGCTGCCAAAGTATGATAGAGTTATCCACGAATAAAGAGGGGGACGGAAGGAAGGAAGAAAGAAAAGACAAGGAGGACCCAAACCAAATAGCTAATAGACAAACTAGCTCACCCATCCATCACCAAGATTTGCGAGTACTGTAGTTCCACTTCGCCTCGCCAATTACCGCAAGCTGGCACGAGTACGGTTAGCACCAAACCATCCGCAATCACCATCACCAGTCTACTTATTCAACAACTGTCACCTCTTTTTTCCAAAACAGGGGGGGAGGTGGAGTGCGTGCGTTCAAACGGCTCCGCTCCTCGAGACATGCATGCCTTTCCTGACCCAACCCTCTCTGCTCTGCAAGCAATCGAACATCGGAAACACCTCACTCACTTCGTGATAAAAGTGCTCGCACTCGCAACCTTGGAACAAAGAAAGGAAAAGAAAAAAGGAAACGGGAGACAAAGATATGACTTTTGTTAATGAATTCCCTATGATGGGAGGGGGTTGTTTTTTTATTTACTCGATTACTGTACAAATCTGACAAGAGTTAACAAATTAGGGACAAGGAATGGGACACACAAGCAAACCCAAGAGAGGTTAAAAAAAGGAAAGCAAAAAATAAAACAACTGGGGAATGGGGAGGGGGGGAGGGGGAGGGGGGGAACATATTGTGGCGAAGAAAAAAGCAGCAGAAAAAATAAAAATGGGTGGACAAAAAACTAAATATGGGATAAACAAGGAAACAAAAGAGCAAGCCCTTGGGTAATAACAGAGCCCTTTTTACTTTCCCCTCTTCCCCTTACTCTCTCTCTCTCTCTCTCTCTCTCTCTCTCTTCTCGCCCGAAGAAATGCAACCCAACCGAATCTAAAAAGTAAAAACGGAAAACCCCCCATAAAGCCCAAAGGCGAGATCTATGTTTGGCAACCCCCATAGAACGTGTTTTTGTACGAAGGAAGAAAAAAAGAGGGGGGAAATGGCAGCCAGGTAAAAAATGAACAGTGAAACAAAAGTCGTAAAAACACAACCCCCGCTGGATGCGTCGGCGAGGAGCCGTGCTTCCTAGAAAGTAGCAAAAAGCAAAAGCAAACAAAATCAGATATCCCCTCAACAATGCTATTTGTACGAAGAATGGCGGGGATAGAGAATCCCCGAGAAAGAATAGACAGTAGAAATAGAACGCGGCGAGAACTAAGGAAAAGAACCCCCCTGTTCCTAGATATGGAAAAGAAAAGGAAAATCTCATGACACTCGTCATTTGCCCTTCAATCAAAGTGATATGTATAGAGGAAGTCGCTCAACTGGCGTTAAGATTGTGCTGGCTATAGGACTGTGTCGTTGCTGCGACATCTGGATCGGCATTGGGATCCGCATCTCCCTCTCCGTTGTTCGCAGTCTGAATTGGCGCCTGGCGCTGGGCAGCGTAAATAGATTGGGGGGGGTATCCTGACTGGGGATATGCTGGGTATACCTGCTGTTGCTGGGGATATTGTGGCATCGATTCCATGGCGGCGGTAGGAGCTGAAGGATAATGGACGTTGGCGGGAACAGGCGCATTTGCATAGGGAAGGGGTGGCGGAAGTTGGCGAGGAGGGGCAGGCGTGTATTGTGCACTGGATACGGGCACTGGGGCGGGTGCCTGGTTCTGAACTTCACTGGGCTGACCACCCTCAGCGCTTGACCTGCGCGCTTCCTCCTCGACTGCCTTTCTCTCCGCCTCCTCCTGCTTCTTGCGGGCCTTCCACTCCTTTCGAATCTCCTTAAATTCTATTGAGGCGGTCGCGTTAGTAAATGAAAGTACGCGTTAACAACAATCGCAAGTCATCAGGGCCATGTCCATACAAAGCTCGCAAGGGAATCAATCGGATATATATATCACCGAGCTCCCTAGCTGAGATGGGATGAATAGGGGGAATAACTGCAGAAAACCTGGTGCGCAACAAACCTTCTGGGGTACGTTTGATTCCATGACTCTGCATTGTCACATGGGCATTCAAGTGGTTAAGTGTCCCGTAGGCCTTCTCACAGCCGTGCCACCCACACTTGTACATCCGCTCGATTTCCTCATAACGCCTACGCGGCCGTTTGTGCTGCTGAGCGCCTGGGATAGGTACAAAGGAGTAAACCTGTGAGAGGGGATGTTGGGGCTGTTGATCGGAGATGCGTTTTCGGTTTGGAGTTCTGTTATTACGCACTGGCCCAGCCGGACTGGCGACACCTCCGGGTCCTCCAGGATGCGTACTATACGCCATGTGGGGAGGCTGCGGATACCCTTGAGGCGGCCAATCCTGACGCCAACCCGAGGCAGAGGTAGCGGGGTGTGGATGAGTGTATGATTCTGACATTGTGCCTGGCGGTGGTGGGTACGAATGGTACTGAGCTGGTTGAGGGGGAGGATAGGCCGGGCTCGAGACACTCGTACTGGGATCTTCAGAAGATTCAGGATCGGGCTTCACTGGACGTTGAAGGCTTTGTGCCAATGGTGGGAGGGGGAAGTTAGAATGAGATGCGTGACTCATACCTCCACTGCTACCTGTGCCGGCACTACTAGAGGGATAACGTGGAGCGCCTTCGTAACGAGAAGCGCCTAAGTTATATTCCGATTGAAAGTTTGGAGCTCGAGCAGTTGAATTGCTTGTGCCACCGTATTCGGAGGATGGAGTAGCCGAGGAAGAATAAGCAACGGAACGGTCCTGAGATGGTGATTGATAATTTGTAGGCTGCTCGTTTGTTTGAGATTCTGACTGGCTGTTGGGAAATTGAGAATAAGAGGCTGATGATGGCAAACCAGATTGTGCGTATTCAGATGAGCCTCTATCCATAGAGTGGTTGGTCGTTGGATACCGAAAATCGATTCGTGCGACGGGGTGCTGCTGCTGATGAACCGGATGCACGCTGAACGCAAGGGACATGCTATGTTCCTCGACGAACACGGGCCCGAATAATTCTAAGCAGCAGAGGCTGTTGGTTCAATTGGCCAGATTCCTTCCTCAAATAAACTGTAAACTCGGTAGATTGTAAGAAACTGAAGTACTAGTAATGGTATGAAGCAGGGTGTAGTAGTAGCAGTAGCGTGGACTGGGGGTGTGTTCTAAGAAGTGGGAAGGGTGAGTGTTAGGGAGAAGGGTAGTGGTAGCGGGATGTGGGATGAAAGACAAGTTCACGTCGAGAGAACGTGTCTGTGAAAGGAAAGGAGCATATAGTGGGTGTGTGAATAAGCAGCGTAACGGCGGGGCGGCGAATAGTGGCAGCAGAGTATAAAAGATGGTGTGCGTGTGTAGCAGCAAGGCAGCAGACTTGACGGGCCACGGCAAGGAGTGAGGAGATCGAGGGAACCGTTTTAAGCGGACGGGGATGATGGATGCTATAACGGTATGGGCAGTAGGGTAAGGTTTGGGGAGGTTTAGGGTGGGATGAGGTTTGAGGAGGAGGGTGAAGAGGGGAAAAAGAGGCGAATAATTCGTGTTTCGCAGTCTCAATAAGATTTTTTTATCAAGACTGCCAGGCTTTCACCAAGTTACTTCACTAGTACCTTTTGTCTAATATCCTTGGCCAGCCCACAAAGTCCCAATGCTCCGTAAGAAGGGAAAGGAAAGAAAAGAAAAGAAAAGAAAAAAGAACAAGCCGGTACTAGTTGGTGCTGTCAATGACTAGTGGAGGGCGGAGAACTGGGTCTGAGATAATGACGGAGTCGGAGCAATGGAAGAAAAAGGGAGAGGCGGCGGTGCGAAGTGGTGGCAGTGGAGGTGTGGTTAGTTGACAATACTGTAGCTTCTTCCTACCGCTGCTGCCACTGCGGCTAGTTAGGTCGGCAAGGGCTGGCGGGGATGGGATGGAGGGGGTTAAAGGATCCCCGGGAGTGGAGAACCCACCAGATGATGCGAGGAGCGGAGAAAGGAAAGGGAAAGGAAAGAGGAGGAGGGGAGGAGGGAGGAGGGAGGAGAGAAGAGGGGGGTTGGGAGGAGGGAGGAGGGAGGAGGGAGATGTAGCGGGGAGAGAGGAGGAAGAGGTGAAGGGGGAGAAGGAGGGAGAGAAAAAAGAGAGGAAGACGATACAAGCAAGCCCCCTCTCACGCCTCCACAGATGTCTCGACGAGCAGAAGGCAGGCCAACGTTCTCTCTTTGAGAGGGGGGGTGTGGAGAAGAGGGAAGTGTAGGAGAAAAAGACTTTCTGCAAGAGAAGAGGACTGGGATGATTTTTTTTTTTGAAGTGCAGCTCGGAGTATGCCTGGGCAACTCTGGGTGGGAGGGGTCTGCCGTTTTTTGATTGGGGACGGTGATTCCCACTTGCTTATGCAGCACAACGGCTTGCACAAAGGCTTCTGGTTGTATTGCTCCAGTATTCGGGGGGGGGGGTAAAAAAAAAAAAGCAAAATATTACAATATTATTGCTGTAAACCTCATCAGGAAGGATGGATCAAATCACAGTGTTCAAACAGGGAGGTGCTAGGGATGAGCAATGGGTCTCTCCTTCTTGACGGTGGATGAGGCAAGCAAAGATAAATACATACGGTGGTGGAGGGGGATAAAGCCATACCGTAGGACTGCGATTTGATGCCCACAAGAATTAATCAGCGATACACCACTCAGAGCGGAGAAGGCACAGTGGGTACAGCTGGCAAAAAAAAATACCAGTCAAGGAAGTTCAGAGCGAGTGACTATTCCGGACAAGACTACAAATGGAATCGTGGATGCATTTGACAAAAGCTTCGAACCCATGGTGTCAATTGTAGTGAGGATAAGCTTCAATCTCAGGAACCAAATGCAAGATGCCAGTACATTATTCACTAGCACAATTTCCAAACACTTGGAGCACATGAAAACGCGCCCCCAGGAGCATTTGTCGGTAACGAACAGCAACAGAAAAGAATATTCCTGGTGATGATAATTCCCCCAGAAAGCCTGGTCTAACGGCACAAAAGGCATTCAATCCGGGATAATCGGTAATAAATGTGAAAATCGAGAATCTGGTAGTTAACCCCCGCCTCCCCCTTCCCAACCCCTAACGGTACACAACCAGGCATTTCCGATTACCGAAGAGAGTGTGTGCGTGAGAGGGAGAGAGAAAGAGGAAGGGGGAAGGAAGGGAAGGAGAAAAGAAAAAAAAAAGAAAGAAAGAAAGGAAAAGAAAAGAAAAAAAGAAAAAAAAAGAGTGAAAAGCACGGCCCCATTACATATCACACGTGATATGGTGATATCGAACTTGAATTAAATAATTCCGTGGTGTCCTCAAGAACATGACACTGTGCGGTGCGCGATAGTCACACTCAGCAGATTATGAGGATGAACTCCTACTCGAACAGTTTAACATAGGCGACATACGCAGGCTGGGAAGGACCCATTGGCCAAAGCAGACACCAGCATGGCCAGTGAGAAGGCAAGGGTTGCACGTTGTGTGATGTGGGTAACATATGTGGGTGGTGGGTAACAGGCCCGGTCTGGCTTGGTTGCCTGCAGTTAACCACTTCCCAACTCGATTGTGAGATGACGACGATGGCAAGCAGAGGAAAGCAGGAGCTGCGTCGCGCTGTCTGAAAAGGAAATACAGTACGGCAAAATAGGGAAAGAAAGGAGGGGAGCGGTAGAGAGAATGGAGAAGAGAAGAGAAGAGAAAGAAAAGAAAAAAAGGACACGGTGGAGGCGTGGAGAATTAAGGTTCACTCTCAAAGTAGATTTTTCGTAAGGGTAAAGGAGAGCGTGAGATAGAGAAAAGGAAAGAAGAAAATATCATCACAGGATATAAATACATTTAATGCAAACAACAGTCATAAATAATCAATCATCATCGGTTACCTAAACCTTAGAGGATGGGTGGACGCTGGATGGGTATGAAGAATCGCCGCAGCTTGCATTGCACGGCTGAAGTGGTCATAGGAATGGAAAGTCTATCACAAAAACCAGCAAATATTCTAGAAATCGACATTTGAACGTTAGATGGACGATAATGCAGTGGTAATAATAATCCGGCTTCCACAATAATTCCCTGGGTAATGGACCTTGCTCACTGCACACACCACCACCCCATCACCAGCAGCACAAAAAAAAAAAAAAAAAAAAAAAAAAAAAAAAAAACCCCAGCGACCCATTAAAAATTTTTATTTCCCCATCGCTGGTCTCACTCATACACTCTCGTTCGCTCGCTCCCTCACTCACTCATTTCGAGAAACACCCTGCTCAGTTGCGATGGAAAAGTCCCGGAACATAAAGGCTTGGCAAACCCAAGCCAGGGCAATGCACCGGTAGGTAGGTGAGAATATAAAAAGAATAAGAAGTGTTCAGAGATATTTAAATCAATGGATAGATTTATATAAGGCCAAGGCTCATCTCCTACATACAACCTATGTTACGGCGGAAAGGCCCAAAGCACCACTCAGTACAATTGATAAAGAGGAGCATCCCAACCCTATCTAATGTTCTTCCTCCAGTCCCTCTGGTAAGAAGCCAGCTAAACATTCTCTTCTATGACAAGCAATCAAGGCGGAAACGAGAGGGACCACTGTTGGTAAATAAAATAAAGGGGAATATGTGCAAAGACTAATAATCTAAATCTTTCTATAGCCTAACCTTATTGGAGCAAGAGAAGGTACTAAGCAATGGCCACGCCCACCCGAAAAGGCAAACCCCCCCAAAGCAGCGATACAAATATATATGTTAGCCCATGAACCAGAATATAGTAACTAGAAGGAATTTCTTCCAAGCCTCGTGATAAGAAACGAAAAACCCTGAAACCCTGGCGTTCCTTATAACGAGGTGCAACTGTATTTCTTAGTATGGAAAGAGGGAGGTACAAGTATGTTCTTTTTTGTCGCTCTTGCCAGAGACCATCCGGAAACCCATGAGACATAACTGCACCATTATCATTGTATAACTTATTAGCGAAAAGCCCCTGTAATGGCATCATAGCTCTTTGCATCGATTCCCGTGCCATACGGTGACAAGGCCCTTTCTTCATGCCAGAGTTTCCATCGGCGGCTTCCATTCCTGTGCCATATCAGCTCCGTGCTCCGGCGTGGTATGATGATGATGATACTGCTTTGCTCCCCAATTGGAAGCGTTTGTCGTTTAGGGACTCCATGATCGCTGCTACCCCCCCGTCACCCATTATTCATTCATAATATCTATCATGGATATCGCAGACATGGAAGCCCTATACTGGTCCGTCCAGCAGGTGACGATGCTAGTGTGGCCAAGCCAAAGTTGAGCACTTTGTACTCGAGTATGGGAATTGACGCCTGAGGTGTCCGACTCCTACTTGGCAGTGTGACGACAAAACAAGCATACGCTATATATATATATCACCATTTTTAGGCTCCGCCATTGCCCCTCCTCCCTTCCTCCCTTCCTCCCTCTTCCTTTCTTCATTTATTCATCCATCCATCCAACCACCAACGATACCCGTACCTACCTACTCATCCATACTCGTACACCGCATTCACATCACATCCACACCCACCACACGTCAACCCGGAGAACAAATCGGACACCTCACACCGGTATCACAGTGAGAAGGGAGGCAAAAGCACCGGGGATAAAATTAATAGATAAATAACGGAAAATTCAGATATAGCAATCAGAGAAAATTCTCTCACCTACACACAAGCATACGGTGCCGGTACCGGTATTCCGCTGTTTGTGCTGTATGTACGAGTACAGTTCAAAACTCCCTATTCAAGAAGCGCGATGCGAGGATAGAAGAGCGGTGGCGGCAGTAGTGGTGGTGCTGCTGAACTGAACGGTGGACGGGTGTCGATTGATTACTTGATTATGGTGTGTATACAACATGTGAGAACAGGGACGATGGGCAGGCAACTGAGAATCATTTCATTCGTTCCCACATATTCGAGGACGGCCATCACGTCTCTTTCACTCTCACACGCTCTCTCGACTGGACATGTCATGGGCATGGCCAAGACATGGCACGTCTGGAGAGCACGTGCAAGCTCGGGAAACGCACCAGGTAAATGGATCAATCAATGAATCGATGAGGAGTGAGGTGGGAAAAAGGGGGGGAGACTTGGATTAACGGTAGCCGCCACCGTTCACCTCGCCTCCGAGTGGCACGTACGTGCTGTACTCGAGTACAATACAGTACCATCACCGCACCCATCACCGCAGCCAAAAAAGAAGCAAATCATTATTCACGATGTTTGAAAGAATAGTTGAAGAAAGGGGTATAAAAAGGAAAAAATAAATAAAGAAACGCCTGTGCACGCACCACCAGCACCGCCATCCCAAAACCCAGTCTAAATGCAACGCAGCAAGCATCACGCCCACGATGAATATTCGAACGCACAAACATACTGTAAATTGAATCATGGAAAAAGAAAAATGAGGGAAAAAGAAAAGAAAAAGAAAAGAAGAGTAGAGTACGAGTAGAGTACTGGTAAACACTCATGGATACAAGGCCCGGGAAGAAATTATGGGACAGTTATATGAGGTTACCCAGCAAAAAGACAGCCCTGTCGGTTCCGGTTAATGGGTCCCTGCCTACCCTTGTAACTTACTGGCACTAACTACGAGTACCGGGTCAACTCAATTGGTAGCGAATTGAACATTTCTGACACTACGGTACTCGAGTACTAGTACATACGGTCGCACCTGGCTATAATTAACGCCAAGAATCAATACCCCAAGGTCTTGCTCGCTAATTTTTACTATGGGGGGTTCACTATAGCAAACTGTCCTATGCAGTAAATTCATTAGTGTGGCTGCGAGGTACTGTTCCTTATAACCGGGGATTCACTATGAAGGGGCTCATTATAGCTAGGTGGAACTGTAAGTTTACTAGCAAAGCAAAAAAGCTTCGACTGGTTGTCTTGTGTTGGTGTTGTGCGTTTCGCAAGTCGCTGTCGGTAAGTTAGGTACCGGTAGAACAAGCCTAACCCATGTAACCTAACCTATGGCCGGAACTGCGGAGGTGTTATGATGAAAGCGTGTGCGAGCGACAGGGAAGTGTTCGAAAGAGATGCAAATAAATAAAAAGAAAAAACAAACAAACAGGTGAACGAGTTTGTCCCGGAACCGTGGCTTTGGACAATGAGGGGAATGTGTGTGTGTGCGTGTGCGTGTGTGTGCGTGCGGGGGGGGGGGGGGGGGTGAGCAGCTTTCCGTTGCTTTATTCG
>Ga0307513_10002741_pt1 | contig 24236 bp, 28 predicted proteins | sample 15_EM_MG_FD_202174 | JGI IMG/M metagenome (GOLD analysis project Ga0307513, IMG submission 202174) | Populus trichocarpa ectomycorrhiza microbial communities from riparian zone in the Pacific Northwest, United States - 15_EM | ecosystem: Host-associated > Plants > Roots > Unclassified | place...
GGAAGTGAGACTATCGTCCTTCACTGCCCATTAATACTCATGGGCACCTCAGCCATTTGGTAACAATAACTTTGAAAAAGGGGCAAAGTATTTTGTACCTAAGCTAATTTGGACTCAGTGTTGTGCAAGACAATATAGCTCTTTTGGGGAGAGGGGTGAATTGGTTGCATTTTGGGGAAATTGTAAACTCTAAGTCTGTCAAGGGTTTACACTTGGATATAAATTTGCAGAAACGCAAGTCAAAGGTCTTTCGGGGTGCACGTGACCGTTGTCTGGTGCGCAACTAGGAGAGCAGAAGATGGTCCCACTCGTGGTAGGATAGTAGAGAGATCTCAAGAGGTCACAGAGATGAAAAGGACTGCCAAGAAGGCGGCTGTTCTTCTTTCTAGTCGACCGGTTGATCGCCGCCCGTCAGACGGATAAAGTTTCCTGAGACAGACCTTGTATGCTTAGCCTCTCTACTTCATCGTAAGGCACGCCCGCCTTCATGAGCGATCAAGAGCCCCCACAGGAAAATAGCATAGCTCAAAGGATCGCGAGAGAGCTCGATCTTGACCGCCTGCTCCCTGGACCACCCATCACAAGATTCACCCCGATGGTCGAGCCTCCTAAGACAAGCGCTGTTATTCTCAACTGGTCCCGGTTCTCCAATGTTCTAATTATTGTCGCCTCTCTATCAAGGATCGAAGGTATCGATGAGATACTGATATGGAACAATAATCCTCAGAAACTCTCCCGTGAGGAAGGTGCCTCTCCTTATCCGTTGAAAATAGTGGGAGTAATGCTCTTGGTCCAGGACTTCAAGGATACTGGATGTCCTCTCCATAAACTGACAATCCATAATTCAGAGGAGAACCTGTACTTTCAAGCCCGGTACAGGGCATGCATGATGGCCAGATCAGAGTATTGCCTCATTCAGGTATTCACTAACTCCACCTATTAACTTTGCTAACAAGATCTGCTAGGACGATGACTATTTCATTCGCCCAGAGGTCGTGAAGGCCCTCCTTCAATATGCAGACTCGGCCCCAATTCATTTGTTACCACCATTCGAGCATCTCTCTACCCAACTTCGACACTATGCACGACTCCCCTTGGTCAATACATCCTTTGCATGGCTCGGATATGGCACCTTGGTTCGACGCGAACAAGCCAAGGAATTTCTGACTCTGCTCAAGGAATACGATCTGAATCAAGAAGAGATTCGGATGGCCGACAACTACTTTACTATATTGCGCAACGCTGGTATGCCCACAGCTTGGTTTGACGACGGCGTGGAGTTGGGTGGAGGGCAGCCATTTACGGTGGCAAATGAGGGAATTGAACGGAATTGGAAGCATATCGAACATGCATTGGAGTTGCTTCTGTCCAAGTCACTGCCCAGGCCTCTACCAAATCCCACTCTCGCCGAGCAATTGGCCCATGCTCCTTGCATAGGTGGCCGACCCGCAGTACTAGCTACCAACATTACACTCCTTCCAGAATTTAGTCCACCATTACTATCAATGGGTCTTCGAGAAGTTGAGGCCCATCGCATTGCCCTCCTCGGCGCTGGCACGGTGGAAACTTACATTAACCACCCGCTCTCTCATGCCGTGGACGGAAGAGACGAAACGTTGTTCCAGAGCACAGAGAGTGTGTAGCATTCGTCACCGCAGTTCCGGCCAAGGGTATCCGACTGATACTGACCCTGTCCGAGATAGACGCGCGCACCGGAGAGTTTCTGAGGCTTCACGTGTTATCAAAGAACCACTCACGAACCCCGGAAAGTCTGCGGTACAGAGGGAGTCATACTCTAGCCATTAGCAGTGAGATCCAAGTTTCAGAGGATGGAGCAACATGGGTGAGCTCGTATGTTGCCTGTGATAAGGCTGGTGTTCCCTTACGCTTTGAGTGACCCCCACCATTTTATAGACACCCGTCTGCAATCTGGCAGCAGGCCACCCCTCAAACGAGGAGACGCTTGAATGCGCGGTGGAACTCCCTATGACGAACTGTAAATATGTACGGCTAGTCCTCGCGCAGTCTCATAAGGTTCCATGGGTCGTGCACGACTTTCGGGTCTTATGAATGTCGATGCAACATTCATTTGCTTAGGCATTAGCAGAGTATTGCGAGTTATGTTATTCTCAGAGTTCTCTGATGGTCACAAAATTTATCACATGGACAATAGGGCTAGTACCCCGAGTAACTCGGGGTGCTACACCCCACGAAAATGTTCACGTGCATGAGGAAAGGCCCCCTCGTTTCCACACAGTAGAAACTCGTGTTAAGTGATTTCAGACTTTACCTTCTATATTGTTTTCTTTACATATAAGGACAGACTCCGACAAAAGCATACAGGCGCAAGCAAACCTCACGCTCTGTAATAAGCGGATCCGTGACAAACGATGTATTTACGCAACATACGTAAAACACACATCGATTACCGGTACCGTACGGGGCCTGGTGGTCGGGATAAGTTACCGTGCACTATTGATTTCGGCAATACCAGGCAATCCTCATCCATGGTTGAGACCATCACTATCATTGGATTTGCGACTGAGTGTCGAACCTACTGAATATTTTTTGTTACATCGTCGGATCCGGTGTTATTTCTCTTCGGGGTATCATGGTTTTTGTTTAAATACATTGGAGGTAGTTTGGGTAATCATCTGAAGGTGGTATATATAGGGCAAACGCAAGCAAAAAGGGAAAGACACTGAAGCTGATTCAAAGAGCGAAGATTTGAAGAGCTGAGAACGACCGAGTTGGCGGGTCGATGGCAGGGTCACTCATCGAATGATCCTGGGACTGGCTGTGTCATGGTGAGAGCGGTACATGTTGATTTGCCATGCGGTGCAAAGTGTTTATTGGCGAATGTTTACGGTGTCGCAAGAGTACCCTGTGCTTAAGTGTCGGAAATGGAGCGCGGGTGAAGATTAGGTACATGCTAGGAGGTCGTGGGACGCAGAAATATGAGGTAATAAGGCAATCTATGGGACAGGCGCTGTCACACACAACACCTATTGACTTGCTGTTTGCAAGATTATTTACAGGCGGTCCACCTTGTCAACCTGCTTATATGGGTTATTGCACCAGTGTATATAGCTTCATCAGAGAGTATGGTATTGCTTTCAATGTGTACACGATCCGGTGGCGAATTCCCTGGCGGAAATATCGCGTGATGCAGATAAGAAAGCACTTTACGGCCATCCCTAGGTGCACATCCTCGCTGGTTGTCACGTTGTTTGCGACGTCAGAGCATGTGAGCCACGCGGTTCTGCCCGTCGAGCCAGTTTGCAGGAAAGTGTGGTGGAGATCTACGCCTGTGAAAGTGACTTGCATCCTCTCAAATACTCTCAGGTCTCAGACGCGTGTTTCTCCGTGTTTTACGCGTGCCAAATCTTTGTTTGGCCCGCGTCATGTCAAAGAACGCGGTGGGCAAACAGAAAACCAAATACCTTTGTTGGACTCCTCCGTTCCTAGTCCCTCCCTTGTCTTGTCGTCAACGACGATAGTTCTCCGCTCTTCTCCTCACCTCCTCACATTTTTCTTTATTGACCCGGCTGGAGTTGCCACTGGGTCTTGGACCGCGATAGTCAACCATAATTCGTTACAATGGCTACGCTGACTCCATCCAACCGTTGCCACGCCACAGCTAAAGAGAATCGCTCTCCGAATGGCCCCGATGCCTCGTTAAGCACCCACTCGAAGAACGCCCGCATCGACGACTCCAAAAACCAAGAGTTTTATTTCCCTCCCATCCTCCCCGCCACCGCGACCCCCGACCTCTCTTTGGCTCCCTCAAAATCCATTCTCAAGCTCATCTCTGCGTTTGATGGTTTGGTCAGCGATCCTGCGTCGCTCTCGCCTCTCGATTGGCAACCCCGTGAGATGACCCCAGAGCCAGAGCACGCGCTCCAGCAACCCACATACCTCCTTTCGCCTGTAAAGATGCTCGTTCGGTCAGTCAACGCGTCCCCAAAGTCAGAGCCAGTCGCCTTGTCAAATTTCCACGACCTCATCGAGGCGTACTGCATCCTCAACTCGCGCATTCGCAGCAAAGTCCTCGATCCACGCTCAGCAGCCGCTGCTGACACACCTGTATCCCAACCAACTACGGTTGGTTCACCCAGCACGCCATACTATCCGGCGTTTGGGCCAATCAAAGACAACATCGACGACATAGTTGCAGCCCTAAAACGCGATATCTCCCGCGCGCTCGAAGATCCTTTGGAGCTTGCAGCTCAGTGTCCGATGACTCCTCCTGCCTCGGACGCCTCTCCTTTCTCCTCGGAGCCAAGCGACCCCGAGCCAGGGAAGAGGAAGGGGATGAACGAACATCAGGTCAAGCTCGCCAGAGACCTCCATACCATCAGCCAATCGGCTCTTAAACTCCTTTCTACTCTGTTCTCTCTCACCTCATTTGTCGATTGTGAAAATAGCATTCTTTCAGGTAAGTCGCTTTTCGTCGGCATGTAAATTCGTTTACTGAAGGTCGCCTGCAGTATCTCAATGCCAATCCCTTCTCACTGCCGTCCTGAAGATTGCTGTAGCACCAACACTTCCGACTCCCAACTCTCGCAAGGCTTGGTCTTTAACCACCTCCATCCTCAGTTCCAATGTCCTCCCCGAAGCTGTCATTAAACCTGCCTCGAGTCGCATCGCCTACACATTCCAACGCGCGATGGAGGGCGAGCTGGGGAAAGAGGGCAAGAAGGGGGCCATGGGCGAGGCTCTGCGCGGAATTCAGTTTTACACCTTCCAACGACCTCACCTTTTCATCTCCGACTTCCTTTCACTGCTTCCTCTCATCTTGAAACTCATTATCGGTAACAACGCGTCCCTTCGTGGTCCCGCCGGTAGTGCCCTCTGCGCTCTCGCATACGGGGCCATGGAGTATCCAGAGGTTGCGCGCGAACACTTTGCTAAGGTAATCAGCGCTTTCATGGAGGTGCAGATGAAGAAGAAAAGGGAAAAGTCCACATTCCCGACTTTCCTCGAATCGTTGGCCGTTGCGTTCAACAAGATGAACAACATTATCTATCCCAAGGAGGCGGCGGAGAAGGGACAGGCTGCGACTACAGCTGAAGAGCAGGGCAGGGTGCAGCACGCTGCTATGTGGAGCCTCCAAGTTCTCTCATCGCTTATCCTCCTCTCTGGCCCAGCATTGATGTCTAAGCAGTCATTGCTTTTCGATCCATTCATGAAAGCGCTCGAGATACTAGTCTCGAACAAGCGTGTGTACGTGCGTACGGCAGCAAGCTACGGCTGGCGTGCTGTCGCTTGGGTCGTCGTGACTTCATTGGGCGAGAAGGTCTCTCTGACGGACGAGGAGCAGGGCATCTGGATGGATGTCCTAAGCTTTGTGGATAAGAAGATTGGCGTGGGGATTATCTGTGGTCTGCTCTGCAACCAGGACAAGGCGGTGAACCACAAGACTCGCAGGGAACTGGTGATTATCACCCTCAAGGAGATGGCAAGACGTAGGAGCACCGCTGCGGAGGCCTGTGAGATCCTTGGACGCCTGCTTGCTGGTCCTCAGGGGGCGCCGTCCCCGGAACACCAGTGGGTGATCAACGGCCTTGTCCCTACCGTCCTCCTCGACGGCGGACTCGTTGAACAAGACTCAAAGCTCATCCACGGGTTGATCAAGGAAGAACAACAGCAGGAGGCTGGATGGGTTCAGTGCATCCCGCCCTGGACCAGTGAAGAGTGTGAGGAGGCAAAGGATGACTTTGCAGAAATATGGTTGAACGCAGTAAAGAGCGGTGGGATCGAGAACTCCTCTATCTCTGTAGGTCTTCTTCACGTCGTTCCTTGAGCACCAGCGTTGATGGTACCCCATAGCCTACAGCCGTCGACACATGGGCGAAGATGGTCGCGCTTGGCGTCGATTGCGATCGACTCCTCGTTTCTATCCTGAAGCAGCGTGCCCACGAGTGGACCAACGTCGCAGAACCTAACCCTGATGACCGAGTAGAAGTCGCCGCCCATGACAGCCTGCAGCTTCGCTGCCTCCGGGAACTCTGGAAACCATTCGCCCTTCACCATATGACCATCACAGAACTACCCTTCGACACCTGGAGCGTCCTTGACCCCTCATTCGCCACTCCCGCTGTTGACCTCGCTTCAACCTTGCTCGATCTCCTCCTTTCGGCGGATATGGATTATGATTTGAAGGACGACAAGGTCGCTCTCCGATGGCTTGAGGCCGTCTGCCACATTGCCAAGGTTTCTGGGGACCTTGTGGAAAGGATACTAGTGAAGGAAACTCGCTGGATGGATTACAGGGAACAGTTCTGGTGGACCCTATGCGGACCAAGCGATGAAACTATATATGAAGCGTTGCCCCGCGGCGCTTTCCACAACCTTTGCGTTGTGCCGTTCTTGTGAGCTGCTCTTTGTGATTTGTGCCGCTCAAGTACTGACTTTTGGTGGTAGGGAGACAGTGGAGTTTACTATGGGAGACGACGAATGGAAGGCGTGGGAGATGGCTCTTCTCCGCCATGTTGCCATTGTCGACTATGAGGACCGCTCTGTCACGAGTGCCTTAGATATGGTCGCTTTCGACATCTGCCATGCTGAGCACACGTAAGTGACCCCTTTCACGTCATTATCATCTTACAGATAATTGTTTCCAGTACTCTCGTCCTAGGACAAATTTCCGCCACCCTTATGCGTCATATGTGTCATTACCTGCGCGCGAACGATCTAACGCCTGAATCCCTCTGGGCTCTCCTTTCCACCGTACTACGAGTCACCTATAACGAGGGTATGGACGAAACTACCGCGTATGGTTTGATCAACATCGGTCACCTCAAGTGCGTCCTGGATGCGGCTCAATCGTCTAGCTTCATCCTTTCTCTTCTAAGCAATGTCAGCGCTTCGGTCGTTCCCTGGCTCAGTGACGACAAGAGACTCCTCAATGATGAACAGTACAATATTTCCATCACCCCTGCCTATCTCGCTATCCTCGGTGCACTTGAGAGAGCGTCGGATGATAAAGCCGAGATTCTCGAGAGCTACGGCGAGCTTTTGGCAGCAATATCTACTCGCATCACCCCCGGTGCTCCCACGTTTACTGCTTTTGTAGACTTTTGGCAACGAGTCTTCGGCGACCACTTCAACGCGGAGCAAGCTCCCAGTTCTCTGCGTGCACTCTTGCTCATCAGTGGGTGTAAACTCGGGTCCGAGTCACCAGAGTCTCAGGAACAAGAGCTAGTTCCCGAGACTCCTGTCGACACCACAGAAGAGGAAGAGTGGCAGGAAGTCAGCAACGTCCTAGAAGCCATCTCCGATTCCAACGATTCAGTACGCAGTGTTCCCCAGTCGCCTGTTGTCCTTCGATCCCCCGTTGTCGACCAGGCGAAGTCGTTCGACGAGACACAAACCACAGAGGCTTCGGATACCGGTTCGTCATCTATATCAAGTGACGAAGGCGAGGAGGAACTTGCTGTGGAACTTCCCGAGCCCGCTCTCGTCAAGCAATTGCTACGGCTCCGCAAGTCGCTCACTCTTTCTCAACAACGCTCCCAGAAACGAGGCAGGGAGGAGGGAGAGGAAAAACTTGCACCCGTAAAAAAGCGCAAGTTGATCGAGTCGCCCACCCGTGACGAGTCCTCTCCAAGAGCTGACACAGAGGTGGAGTCTGGAGTCGAGGACTCAGTTGGAGCTGCCGAGGGCCCTGCCGACGTCGAGTCACAACCCACCTTACTCGAGTCTGTTCCGGGGAGTGTGGTGTCGCCAACTGTCTCTCCAAAGGTTGCAACCAAGGAGACATTAGTCGAGGTGGAAGCACCCGATCTTGGGCGCATGGAGAAACAGGTAGTCCCAGTGTCTGGTAAGCGATCCCTTCTTCCTAATCTGCGCATGGAGCTAATGCTACCTATAGCATCACCGATGAAGAGGAAACGTGAAGGAGAGGAAACGTCGGAACCCCCGACCGACAAGGCCAGTAGCCGTCCACTGCACATTCGTTCCCCGAGGCATTCGCATCGGGTCCTGGAGCAGCCAAGCCCTTCGAAGCGTAGGCGCCTTGAGACTTTGTCGGACTCACTCGCGCTCCGAGTCTTGCTCCCATCCTCGGACGAGCTCTCCAGTAGCGGTATGTGGTTTTTACCTTCTATTTGCAATGCGGGCGACTTACAAGTTCACACAGATGATGCTCGACCTGAAGAAATTCCGGGATCGGACGACTCATCGTCGACTGAGGGCAGCTTCTCCCCCACTGCCATCGATTCGCCACCTGTCGGCTCTGATGAACCAGGGAATGGTAGGTGGCTATCTTTCTATCTTCTTCAGCGATCTAACCCGCCGTATGCAGACGAAAGCCCAACCAAGGCTCATGTGGAACGGAGACAAAAGCGTCAACAACTCGCTGTACGCTCGCACTCTGTCCCCATCCTTTCGGCGGTTCCAACTGTCCCAGTCTTCAATCCGCGTATCGAGCTTCCTCGTCCAAGTGTGCTGCGCCGCGCCTTCACCTCGTACGACGAGGTCCAGGAGGCACTTGTCGGTGCATTCGACTTCCTGCAGGATAACGCGTCCAGCCTCGGTATGAGCAAGTTGGTTTCCATAGGCAACTTGTTGACCCAGACGAGCGCGACCGTGTTTGGGACTATGCAGAAGAGAGTAAATGAAGAAATTTAGAACCGAGACCGTCCAGTTTCCTTTGTTTGTTTGGTCATATTCCTTAGTTTTGTAGAATAGTGTAGAATAACAGTGGCTTACTTTCGTCGGAGAACCTCATTCTTCAGGAAGTACATACAGTTCATCACAATACGCTCGCCAAACGTTGGAAATCCAGGCACCGACGTTGAATGGATCAGGGAATTGACAGAGTGTGCCCACTTCGCGAAGCGGTACGTGTGGGACAAGTGAGGGACCTTCGCCTCTCGCCCGTTGCGCTCACTATAAACAATAAACAGGCTAACGGCCACATAAACAACAAAGAACGGTACAAGAGACAGGACACAAGGATAGGGTAACTACCTAACAGGGAACGAGAGCTCAAGGAGTGTCAAGGAGTGTCAAGGAGTGTCAAGGAGTGTCAAGGTGCAAGGACCATCTCGTCCCACGTGGCAGATGGTCCCGATCTGCAATGACCTAATCCAACGGTGCACGCGTGCCTGTGTGGACCATATGGTCATGTGTGCTTGGCATGGATTGTCGGGACGGACGACCTAGCGGTACCTGTGGCAGGTACCTGTGGCAGACTGTCAGAGTACACAGTACGCGGGGGTACACGGGAGCGCCGGCGGAGTTGGTTGAGTAAATAGTCTCGAGCCTATTCCCAGAGAGTCAAATCCTTATTCACTAACCGGCACTTTCCGCCGGGAACCCGCAATACAGCGGTCATTTGGATTTCCGGTCGTTTGGATTTTCCCGGACGCCATCCATACATACTATCGAAGACACCCCGACCATATCTTTTGGACTGATTGATTACCCGCGCTTTCAATTTGTCCCCCTTGCCTCGTGAGACAGTCAAGGAGAGAGAGAAACGTAAGTCTTTTGCATTCGTCGATTCACTTACTGACAAGCTGACAAGAATGAACAACACCAAGACCCAGAAACAGAGACTAGAAGCAGCACGGAGAGCAAAACGCAAGATAATACAGCCGGAACACGGGAGGAAGCACTATAGGAGATCTACGCGTGATGTAAAGCCCGCGGCGCGGCACTGCGCGGAGGCGGAGGTGTCGGTGGACACAGGACGGGAGCGGGGCGGAGCGAGGAAAACTGTGGGAGGAGATTGTGGGTTGTAGGGTGCAGGATGCTAGGATGGGCGAGACTAGAGCACATAGCGGAAGGCCAAGTTTTCCTTGTCGGTCAAATCCAAGAAGCGCTTCTCGACGCGTTCCAGCCTGGTGCTGCCGTCGGGGGCGGGGACGTTGACCCATCTGTACTCCTCGTACGGCTCGAGGTCGGGGTGGACCTTGACCCCCGCGTGCTCGTCGACGGGTGGGTGCGCGGCGCGCAGCTGCGCGACGCGCTCATCGCGCTTGCGGTTCTCTTGCTTGAGGTGCCAGTAGAACGCGAGAACGATCACCACCTGCGCGCCCCACGCGGCCATCAGGATCGTCCAGGGCACGGCGTTCCGCGGCTTGTACTTCTCCTTCCAGGGCTGTGGCGAGAGCATCTGCCCCAGGGAGTAACCAACGAGCCAGATCCCGTTCATGGTCAGCTTTTTGGTGTGGCCGGATACAGTGGACGTCACCCAGGAGACAGACATGATGACGGCTGGTTGGCCGCCGAATTCTGGAGAAGGCGCGAGTGAGATGCCGGGCATCTGAGATGAACGAACACCACGTACGAATGAGGTAGATGGAACATAGGAGTCCGACTTTGTTCGTAATCGGCAGCCCTAGCAGCAAGGCACCACCGAGAAACATGGGGATGTATGCGATGAGGGAAATCGTTTTCCGCGAGTTCTGGGGTAGAGGGTCAGCATCGAGAACGAGAGACTTGGACGGTTGGGGTTCGACGTACAGGGAACTTGCGGAGCGCGTATCCCCCCACGCAGATACCAAGGATCTGGGCGGCACCACCGGGGATAGAAAGAAGTGTGGTTTGCAGGGTGGTGAAGCCAAAGGCTTTAACGACCAGAAAGTACTGTACACCAATACCTCCGATCAGGCAGCCAAAGGCGGGCCAGAGGAAGAATGCCAGAGCCTTCGGATCCTTGACCGCCTCCCAAAACCTACGCAGAGCCATCAGTGTGCAGATTTTGTAGCCGATATAGAGCCCAAACTCACTGGTGTGGCTTAAAGACTTTGGTCTCCACGCCGGCCTGGTTAGACTTCATGCGCTTGATGACGATGACCTTCTCCTCCTCTGTCAAGAATTTGGCCCTGGTGGGCGAGTCTGGGAATAGGCCCGCGAAGAGGAAGCACGCCAACAGGGTCAGGGCGGAAACGATGATCATGTAGATCTGCCACTGCGCGACCTTGACCCCGTTTGTGGACGTCTTGTTAGGAGCAAACACGACACCATAGGCGATGAAGCCGGCGATGATTTGCGCGAGACCGTTGCAAGCGAAGGTCCACCCGATGCGTTCCGCCATTTCGATGCGGGTGTAGAACATTTGGCTGATGAGCATGATGCCTGGGGTGATGCAGCCCTCTGCCATACCGAGGAGAATACGCAGGACAACTGGAGAAGGGAGGAAGGAATGATGTTCAGTCAGTCAGTCGCTCGGATTCCCGGTGTACCGATGCACGGAGGCAGTGGTCGAGGTGTAAACTCAGATGAGATAAAGGCGGGGGGGATGCTGATCGATAAAATGGAAAAGGAGAAAGTTTTTGTGGGTACTCACTCAGTGGAGCGTAGCTATTCGCCACGCAATGCATGGAGACGAAGAGAGCCCAGAGGAAGATCATGGCGGACAGGTATTTCGCAACTGGGAGGTACTGGAATGCGAACGCGTGTGGGACCTGGGAAACTAAGACACCGACGTAAAAGAAGGTTGCGAGGTTGTTGTACTCCTCAGGGGTGAGGCCGTTGTCCGTGATAAAACCGAGGATGGAAGACGCGGCAATAGCATTTTTGTCCACGAATTGGACTGTACCATAATAGTAATGAGTGTCAGGACGAAGAGAGTGGTAGGGATGACGTACGGGTGTAGAGGAGGAAGAGGAGGGGGAGGAGATGACGGTCGAGCTTGCGTTTGACGCGAAGGCTATCTGCGGGGTCGAGCTCGGTATCGTCGTGGATGCCGGTGAGGGCGAGGGAGATGTCGAGGGTCTGAGGGTCTGCGCTGACGACGATGGGATTCTTCTGCCCCTCGAGCTCGCTTGAGTCTTTTTCAATTGAGTCGGTTCTGGTGATGTTGGGGTCCATGACTATGACCCTGGTCGACACGAGCGTGGCCATGGTTGGTGGCTCGACGGTCGCGGGTGGTCGCGGGTGGTCGGGTGCGCGGGCGCGGGCGCGGGGGACACTGGGGATGCGGGGCGGGGGATGCGGGGGACGCGGGGGACGGGAGCAGGCGGTGTCAGCCAGACGGGCGCGGGGGGCAGGGGATATTTATACCTTGTCTCGGTCGTCTACTCGCTTCCGCCGCCGCCGCGGCCATTGTTGCTGGGCATTCTGTTTATAATCTCTTTGCTTTGTCCTTGTTTTATTACTCAGGGGCTAGCCTGTACCACTTTTTTCCATCTTCGCCCTAGCACGACGTCCACGACGTCCATGACGTCCACGACATCTATCAATCCCCCATCTGGGCTCAGCTGAGTCCCTTTTCGCCGATTTTGTGAGGGATGAATTGCCCACTTCCACCGCCTGTCAAACGTACAGCTGCTGCTGCTGATCGGTCCTGATTTCTTGCTCAATGTTCGAAGCAGGTTCGAAGTAGGTTCGAAGCAGCAGAAGCAGCGCAGGAACCGGCTATCAATCCCCCGCCGACCCCAGTCGACCCCAGTCGCTGCTCCAGTCGCTGCAGTCCAGTCGCCCCGCTATCTGCTCAGTCAGGGTCGAGTGTGCTCAGATGTCACCCCACTTACGAACATATTACGTCGAGACATTCAACATCTCTTTGTCATCGCTCTCAGCATCACCAAAGATTTCCATGAGCTGGATTACACTCAGCACCATGCGTTAGCTCCCATCACGACTTCCCTGTCTGCTAGCCTCAATCCGGTTGATCGCCTATCGGCCTACCCACACCCACACGCGCTCCGCCTATCCCGCTCCGCTCATCCGACCGCCGTAGCCCCTTCCCCACTACTAGTCTCCTCGTCTATTCTTCAATCACCCTCTTCATTTAAATAGACACGCCCTGGCTCTCTCACGTAGCCTGTTTCTCCCCAATTCAAGGCGTGTGAACGTTCTCCGACTGCCAAAACCTCCGGTCCACAAGGCTCTCTGCACAATTTAGGTCCCCCGTATGCGGGGAACAGATTAATCCCGATAACAAGGTCCAATGAGCAGTACCGAATTTATGTCCACCCGATTCCAAGAGCGATAACCTGTGAATATGAGGCCGCCTAGTTCCAGGTCCGTAGAAGAAGACTTAATGTATACAGCCAACACGTATGTATCGAAAGCGGGTTGTATGATCGGGATTCCTCACCGAAGATAACTCAGAGCGAACCCTACTATCACCCAGAGAGTATCCGGCGTCCCTGTAGATACCGGAAGCTGGGACCAGGACCCTCTAGCTTGTAATTGCAAGAAGTAAGCACTAGACTGTCCCTCGTTCTGTGCTTCTTGCCGTATAGCGACTAGTACGCCTCGGTATTGCGTTCTGTTCGGCGGCGTTGAGAGGCCGCTCGCATAAACATTGGAGAGGTGAAAGACGTCCTCGTCAACGGGTGGAGCTGAGAGCATGAGGTGTACCAGCTGACATAGGCGCGATGTAAGAGCGAGCATCGACGCTGTCATGTTACGCTTGGCAGGGATGAACCGTCTGAAATGACCTTTTCCCTCTTCCTCGTCGTTCGGTGAGGTGCAAGCCTTAGAAGGCTCAACATCTTCGGAGAGCAGTAATTGGGTTTAGAATAGGTCCTCATTGGCCGAACAATGCTTCTGGCTGTCCTGGAAGCCATCAACGCATTAACTGATGCGCGTACAATAACGACCACTGCCCTGCGTAAATCAGGGGTGACGAACGAGTGGTCCACACCACCCTTATTCTATAATGAGACCCCAATACGGAATTCACACACACACCTATGGGTTTGTTTCACCGAACCGAACAACCTCACGAGTTGGAGTCTGAAAGAATGTGAGAAGAGGCTTCTGGTGAACCCACGAGTGCTGGCTTACAAGGATACACTTATTGAAGGCTAAAAGGCAGAAATAGGTCTCCGAGTCGCGGTTCTGTGGCAGACAGCGAGCCTCGATACATGGCCGGTTGACACACAAGAGGAGGAGCTGGCAGTTTGTTTGAATGCTTCTCGGTCTTCCACCCAATCAGGTGCAGCCCATCGAGGTATTCGGTCGGTGTAACTCGTCCACCACGATACCAAAGGAGCGAGGCTCGGCCTCTTACAGACATCCGGGTCACCGAAGAGGCCGTGATATTGTTAACCTTTCCCAGTAGCGAATGCCGGAGTTGTAGACATTCGACGCGGTGCGGCGCTGCTGATGGAATCAAAAACCAACGAGAACACCACCATTCTTTGAGTCGCCCCTGATACACGTCATATGGACGAGACTACATGGTCAAATGCGCTGGACGAGCACGGGAAGGTGTACTGTAACCAAGTCGCCGCATAGAGTGCAGATCGAGAGATGCCAATCAAAAGGTGGTTCAACTTGTGGAAGGTGGTTTGGTATTTGGTCGGTATATGTTCTTTTTCTCTCAAATTCCTGATGCCGATCCAATTTCTTCCAAAAGTTCGAGAGGCCCACACCACAGCCGGCAGCTCGTAAAGCAGCCCAGAGAACGGTCTGAGATGTACTGGAGCACATAAAACAGGTGTAGTACGCGTGCCGGTGGTCGTTGAAGGATGTGGGGGAGAACGACTCCTCAACAAAGGATAATTTTTGGCCGTGTACTTACTTTTCGAACTCACACCGCCTCGTCTCTGCTTTTCCACGTCGTCTGAAAATTCTTGCTGTCTGATAGAAAATGGCTACATTACGCCTCGTTTCTAGACATCAAGTGCGTCTCACCTCCACTCGACTGCCAGCAGGCTCACATCGATTTTTTGTACCCAGATTCGCTCTCCTCTCGCCCGGGCGGCGTTTGCATCACGAAGATTCGCTTCTACAAAGCCCCAGACGCTCAAGGAGCGCTTGTCTGAGCTCATTCCAAAGGAAATCGAAAACGTACGCTAGCCGGATAGGAATGACGGTAGCGACCAGACCTCCACGCTTACCGTCGCTGTTCTCTCCAGGTAAAAGCTATCAAGGCAGAACATGGTAAAAAGGCCTTTGGGCAGGTTACTGTTGACCAGGTCTACGGGTACGTCGCTGCCGTCCTCACCCGTGATCGTCGCTCATATCCGGTGTGCGATGTAGTGGTATGCGCGGCCTCCCAGCCTTGCTATGGGATGGCTCTGTCCTCGACGCTGGTCAGTCGTTCTTTTCCCGATCTCGCCCGACCAGCGTCATCTTATCATTCGCCCCGCGTAGAGGAGGGCATTCGCTTCCGGGGCAAGACCATCCCTGAGGCCCAAGAACTCCTCCCCAAGGCGCCAGGCGGCCAGGAGCCACTGCCAGAAGGCCTCTTCTGGCTCCTCGTGACCGGCGAAGTCCCCACACAAGAACAGGTCGACGCCCTCTCGAGGGATTGGGCCGCGCGCGCCGCCATTCCCGAATTCGTCGAGGAAATCCTGGACCGGTGCCCACCCACCCTCCATCCCATGTCCCAGTTCTCGCTGGCCGTCACCGCCTTGAACCACGATTCGGTGTTCGCCAAGGGATATCAGGAGGGTATTTCCAAGAAGGACTACTGGGGGCCCACCTTCGAGGATGCAATGGACCTGTAAGCGTGTGTCGAGAGCTCGCCGAGATACCGTGCTAATCACTTGCTAGGATCGCGAAGTTGCCAAACATCGCTGGGCGCATCTACCGCAACGTCTTTGGCTCTGGCAAGCTGCCAGCGATCGACCCGACCAAGGACTACTCGTATAACCTTGCATCGCTCCTTGGCTTTGCCGACAAGCCAGCCTTCGTGGAGCTCCTCCGCCTCTATATCACCATCCACAGCGACCATGAAGGAGGCAACGTCTCCGCCCACACCGGCAAGCTCGTCGGCTCGGCGCTCTCGGATCCCTTCCTCTCGTACGGTGCCGCTTTGAATGGTCTCGCCGGGCCCCTGCACGGTCTCGCGAATCAGGAAGTGTTGATCTGGTTGACGAAGATGCAGTCCAAGTTGGGCAAAAACCCTACGGACGCAGCTGTCAAGGAGTACATCTGGAGTACTCTCAACTCCGGCCAGGTCGTCCCTGGTTATGGCCACGCTGTACTAAGGAAGACGGTAAGTCCTTCCTACCCAGGGCTTTTTTATCCATTTCTTGTGCTGATCCCGTACGACGCGTAGGACCCTCGTTACACCGCCCAGCGCGAATTCGCGCTCAAGCACCTCCCGGATGACCCGCTCTTTAAGCTGGTCGGCCAGATCTACAACATCGCGCCCGACGTCCTTCTGGAAGCAGGCAAGGCTAAAAACCCGTGGCCGAATGTTGATGCCCACTCTGGCGTCCTCTTGACCTACTATGGGTGCGTTTCATTGTTACGCGTTCGTCAAAAGTAAAAAATTGCTGACGCCCTTTGGCATTGTAGCTTGGACCAAATGCAGTTCTACACCGTCTTGTTCGGTGTCTCCCGTGCCTTTGGTGTCGCGGCGCAATTGATCTGGGACCGTGCACTTGGTGCTCCCCTCGAACGACCAAAGAGCTACTCGAGCGAGGCGATCAAGAAAATGTTCGCTGGCAAGTGAACAGCTGAACAGCTGAGGCTCGGTTGGTAGACGCTGGACAAAGGACCGCAAAAGCCTTGCATGTGGCGAGGGGCATTTTTATGTTACTACTGGGTTGTAATGCGCGCAAGTCTGCGGAGGTAGTTGTTCTGCTTGCGATATGTTGTCGTACCGCGGTGCGTAATAGATTATTGATCATTTCCCCACTCGATTTTGGTCCTGCGTGAGGCAGTTATCCGGCTGGGTTCTGTTCTCATGAGTGGAAGGGAGATGAAATGATGTTTCGCATTTCAAATCATTTCAAACCACTTATGCTATCGGTTCTGAACAGAACGGAGAGCCTTTGGTATAGTTTCCTTTGAATCAGGGACCAGGGACGTCCAGTCAGGTACTCGTGGCGTCCGCTAACGGCGCACATGACGCCCACCGTCACCAGCGATTTCGAGCCGAGCCCGCCTCCGCCAAGTAGTAGCCCCGTGGGTCCAGATCACTGTCAGTTCCATATGCGTTATCTTCATGCGCTAACTTCTTCTGGGAGTGTGCCACACGCCCTACTTTGAGAATGAAATTGCACTCGTCACCTCGTGAGCCCGAACACACTACTTGCTTCCCTCCATGATCTCCTATTGATAAACAATAGCAACTATTGTTACCTTAGTGGTGCCTCTCGCTCTCCAGCACAACCACGACACTGCCCAAGGCCGCTGCCATTGCGAGGCGTACTGTTTTCGTCGTTCCTCCGTCGGGCTGTCTCACGATGGCAACAATCATTCGTTATCTTCTTGGCCTGTTATTTGCAAAACATATGAGAATGCGCGAGCACTCGTTCGGCGAATATTGGACCAATGGGTACCTGTCAAGCATTTTTGCCTTATCAGGCTCTCCAGCATGTGCTCAGGCCGTCAAATGCCTCAAAGTCCAAATCTTTTAACGCACTCGTTGTAATACGAGCGTACATTTATATGTTTACTGCGCAAGGTCGTTGCGACGCTAGGCATCCAACCCACTTCGCTTACAAGGGCTCTCCTCGGTAAGTCGATGTCCTTCATAGTAACGCTCCTTTCACACATCATATAAGGACAGAAATCGCACGCCTCTATGCCCGTATTCCAGTCATTAATTGCTCTCTCCAAGGGGTCAACAATACCGCCTCTGAATGACCTCGGCAAGGATATGCAGTTCACACATGGTATCCGACCAAGTACCGTGTGTTTTGCTAGACCCAGTCGGCGCCGTGACAATCAGCGAGTCCCAAGATAACCTTCGACCTGCCATTTGCAAACTTTATATCATTTCATCGTCGGTCATCAGGGAAGCGAGTGGTACATTGGTCACCCAGCCGACAAACAAGATTTCGACCACTGTGGCGGTTCGCCTGCAATGCGACTTTCAGAGTACGGGCCGCAATGGCCGCGGGGCAGCAGTGTGGGTGTTGCCTACCTTTAATGAACTTCCCTGGCTATACACGTAGGCTTCCTTCGACCTGTCCACCAACTACCCTTCTAGACATAGCTTCGCCATGTCGGCAGTGCCAGCAGTCGTTTATTAACATTCCCCGACAGCTGTAAGCCCTAACTGAACAGAAAGGCTCTCTAGTTACTTTGGATCGGTTGTCATATTGTCCTCATAAGAGCAGGGGCTGGCAATATTGGGTGTCCGGCCGCGATAGATTGGCTACTCGTCATTTGACTCGGTGCTCTTTACACGGGAACAAAAAGATTACCATATACCTCTATATTCTTCTAGTCGTTGCATACATTGGTGCCTTGGCTTCTGTTATTTTTTTCACCTCTTTCTGACCGCCAACAATTCTGGTGTCCCTTATGCTGCACCCTTCATAATTGAGCTGGTTACTTTTGCCCTCGCTACCTATAAGGCTGTTGAGAGCGTCAATTTATGTTAATATTAAGGTGCGGAGGGATCGTCATGCCTTCTTTTCGTAGTTCTTCGAGATGAAACCGTCTGATGCTCCTTTTGCGATTATGGGACGTAGATATTGCACATTACCCCTCCCAACACGAGAGTTACTCTCACTGCCACCCACAGCCAACTGCTCTATCTCCAGAGTACGTCTACCTCGGAGACTAATGCATTTCTACCTTCCTCAAAAGCATGATGAGACTAATGTATCATCCTTCTTAGTAACATTTGGGCATTGATAACCACCTTAATGGCTCGACTCCTGAACGTCCGCGATGCCGCAAACTGGCGACGAAGCACTTGGAAAGAGCAAGAAAGACCGATTCCTACTTTCGTCAACAATCGTGCTCTAGCCACGTCCATTAGGGAGCCGAGCAGAGACCATGACCATTTCGTGGAGCTGCCGATCTGCTTTCCTATAGGGCCTTCTTTATCTTTCAGTGCGGACATGATGGGCGTCCATTGGAACTAGTTGCATTTTCGCGGCGTGTCCGCCCCTCGTCGCTTTTGTGACAACCGTCTGCTGTTGGCGCGTGTTTACACATGTATACCTCTGCACATTATGCCAATCGGAGGGAGGTCAAAGAAGCCGACTCGGGCCGCACCGGTTACGCCGGCTCTGCTGGCACATGCCGATTCCGCCTGCCAGCGTATTTTAGTATGAGATGCCGGACAGACCCCCGAACGTGCTTTCATGGTCTCACGATCACAATTTAGACATGCCGAATGGGAGACAAATACGCCGCTCCTAACCTGGACCTACCACACATCGCGAACGACGATGCCTCCCCTTTTCCCTCCCGTACGAAGAGCTTTGGTCCCTTCTTACTGCTGGGGTGCCTTATATTGCGGGTTTCGGACTTGATTCGCGAGATTTGCTACAGGAAACTCTATGCACCTGATCGACCACGAACGGTCGAACTATGAAAGAGCAAAGACCCTCTTGGCGGTCCTTTCGATCTTTTGTAACCTCTTAAGATCTCCTCTACTATCAACCTATACTACCGTGTCCCTCCAACCATCTACTACGCTTCCGCTTACGCGCCAGACAACAGCTATGTGCACCCTCGGTTGGCTTGTTTCTGGTTGACTTTATATCCAGTTGTGGCCTCTCGATCTCTCGACCTCAGAGACCTGATACACCGGCAAGGATGCCGCGCACACGCCCGACTCACTACAAATAGACGACGGACGATTTAGCGCGCTACAGGGAGAGTATCAAGGTGTATAGGGTAATATGGTACTACTGTTGCCACCGGTCCCCGGTTGTGTGCTAGATGTCCGTCGCTACTGCCTGCGACCGCACGGCGAGTGGTATCCAAGGCTTTTAACAGAAACCAGACGATGGATAACGAAAAGGCGCGCCATGTTTTCCGGCCTGCACTGTGCATCTTGCTCATGTCTCAGTCCGTCCTCAACACGCTGTTCACGTCCGTGCTGACCACACCGTCCAGACAACCATCGACCCCATGACCCTGGCATGCTGTCTCGTTTGAATGTCCTTTTCCAGTCCAGGTGGGCAGTACCTTCCAATTTTCGCCACAGGATCTTTCTCCATAGAGAGTGCGAGCCTGCAGCATAGCCTATAGTGTGCCTTCCTACAATCACCTGCAGGCATCACACTTCCAGTGGACTTCCATGATGGCCCCCCGCCATCGGTCGAATAATACCGCGTGAATGGGTCTAACCGATTTTCATATCCGTTGGGCAGCGCCGCTGTCCCAGTGATCAGCTCTGATATGAATACTAATCGAGGCCACCTCCTCCTTGCCCATTCAGTTGCTCAACAGCCCTTGTGTACCTGGCGGATCTCGACGGAATTAGGCTTTACTTACTATTTCTAAACACCCCAAGTCCGAACGACTCACCTCTCCCCAAAAGAGGCCATATTGTCCTGCACAGCACTCAATCCATGTGAGGTCCCAAAGTTGTCCCCCCTTTTCGAAGGTTATCGTCACCAAATGGCCGGGGAGTGGAGGTGCCACCATGAAGGAGATTAATTAATCTCACTTCCCCAGCCTTGGCGCCTCAGTTGCTATGAGCGTTAAAAGTCTTACTCTAAGTCATTTAGTTGAGGCATAATCTTCTTATCCGATACCACAAACCTCAGTGTGTTACCTTAGTACCACCTTCTGTCTTCTGTCGTGTCGGTGGGGCTTGTCATGGGCGGAACGCTTTCGGCCACCCGACTTCCGGCCAGTCCACCCACTGTCCTTCCAGCTGTTGGTAGTCTATTGCTGTGAGGCACACGCACTATAGTTACGCTGTCTCCGAGGCACTTCTTGTCGTTGTTGCTTGGAGGGTTCCGCTGTTCCAATCATGTAGCATGCAACGCCTTCGACTTTTCACACATACTCATGACGCTCGCCGTACCATTGTCTCGAATTTATCTCCAACAGAGCAATTCGCAGTCTGCCGTTCTCAGTCGTGCTTAGTCGCTTCATGCATGTTTCAGTGACGAACAAACAAGGGACCCTAATTGTCCGCGTTGGCAGTGGCATGCGTGTAGGCTCCGTGCACGGTGGTTCCCGTGAAAGGTCGTACGTTGAATGCCGGTCAACGAGGCAGAGAAGAGCAGAGAAGATGCTTGTCGTTCGCTGAGGAATTCTGGGACAAGCTGAGGCCTCGGGCCATCGTCGTACTGGAATTCAACACCAACATGTCTGTCAACGTGGTGGACACCCCTGTGGACACCCCTGTGGCGTCGTACACACAGCTCCGTTCTGGACGGTGATACAGCCCTTGAGTTCTCGTACGCGCCTGAGTATTCTGTCGCCACAAATAAGCGCCGCCATCAATCCAGACGATCAATGAAGGCCGAGCCCGACAGGGGCAAAGTTTGGATATTCGCTTGGGTGGTCGCTTGAGCTCTTTTGCTCTTCTGGGGAATGTACACCGCACAACATGATTTGGAGCAAGCTTGTCTGGGCAGAGCTGAGGGGGCAGGGATTGTGCCTGAATTTTTATTCCTCTATTTTCAAATAGCAGACGCTCATTCGGATTCAGCCTTCCATCCTACCAGTCTCATAAGTCGCTTCGCCAAGATAAAAAGGCCCCCGTACCTGCACCGATTCTCCCCACCATCCTTCACTGCTCGTCTCCCCGCCTCGCCCAGTTTCCGTCCGACAGCCTTCCTTCCGTAACGACAGGCTCTTATACCGACCACGCGCCTACCGTCGGTCCCACTTTGCACCCACCTGCATCTTACCACGACTGCTCACCACCGCTCAGCTCAACAAATGCACGGCTTCCCTCAAGACGTCCCTTTCTACGATTTCCAAGTCCCAGGCCCTAGTGAGCAGTATCGACCCCAGGTCTATTCAACCATGGGGCTAACTCGATCTCGCAGCCGCTCGAGTTGACCTCTTGGACATGAATAGTGAGTTGGCTTTCATCTTTGTTCCAGCCGCCATTAATGAGCACTTCAGATTTTCCTTACTTCGGGTCTGAAACCTTCAATAGTCCCTACTACTCCCAGAGCACAGCGGACTGGAGCCCTTCGTGCATTGACCCTAGTGCGACACAGCCGCCATGGGTCGAGGCCCTTCAGTCGCCTCCTTACCTCAATCCGTCTCGCACCACCCCGTCCTCGCATTCGGACTCAGAGCATTCACTAAGCTTCCGATGCTCACCCTCCGCTGCCTCAGCGGCTGCCCGCCTCTCTCCCACCCCACAGCTGCCCATCGAAGGGAGGCGGGCTAAGGTCACGGCGGAGTCCGCCGCGTCGCCGTCTGTTGTACGTGACGCAATACTCCATATCCTCCACTCTCCCGAGTGGGAACAGCAGGAGGAAGTCCCCGGAGATATGCTCACGCCGATCGTCGAGGCAATCCATTTCCCCAATGGTGGCCGATCCGGATCAAGAGGCGGGATCGACCGCTACAAGTGTCTCTTTGGTACGTGTGCCAAGGTGATCAAGCGTCGCGATCACATGTTGAACCATGTGCGGTGTCACCTTGGCCTCAAGCCCTGGATATGCAGCTTCATCTCGGCAGACGCCCACAAGCAATGGTCCGGCTATTTCGCTGTCGTCCCTGTTCTACCCTCCTCACACGATTTCCCCTTAGTGGTACCCGTTTTTTGCGGGTGGACGACCTCAAACGTCACTTGCGCCATATCCATAAGCACGATATGGATGAGAGCGGGTACGCCACCTTCTTCTCTCTACTTTCTGTCTCATTTACATGTGCTAGAACCTATTTCCCCGTCCCCAACCGCGTCAAGCAGGTCCGCGGTCCGCGAAAGGGCCGTCGGTCCGAACCCTACCCTACCCAAGACGCCTCCGACGATGAATACAGGCCCCAGGGGTTTGTAACAAGGAGGGGAAGGACCGGACTCTTTGGAAGAAGGTATGGGGCCTCATGGCTTGGCTGTGAAACGGTATGCGCGCCCCCACGACTCCGCACACCCCGCCTTTCTTGCGTTAGCTCCGAGCCCGGAGACTAGCAAGGAGTAACAAAAGGGGTGTGGGGAGGTCGATGGCCTCGAGGCGCCGTCCGGTTTAGGGCTTTGTGATGGGTTAACCACCTGAGCCTTAGAGCAAACTAACCTTCTAGCAGTGAGTGAAACGACTTCTGTATCTTTTCCGAAATCAAAGGTGAGCCGCATTCACTTCCTTTCTTTGGACTGTGGCTGACTGGCCGAAGCAAGGACTACTGGTTGGGTAATTGGAATCAAACGCCTTAACTTATACACGCCGTCAATTGTCACCTCTCAGATCTCTCTCTTGGGCCTTCGGTTTTGTTCTCCCCCCCAGCCTACTCGTAAGTAGCAGTGTTGAAATTTACAGCCCCGCATGGTACACGTCTCATCACTGTAGCCTCGAGAATATAATTCCTTGGGATTCATCTTCGGCCTTGAGACTGAGTGCACCTTCGGATACCTTCCTTTTCTATCAATTGTAATGCCCTGGACACCCGTTCTAGTTCCTCTCCTTTGGTTTCCCCATGAAACACGTCTTTGAGGGTCTGTCCAGCCTCGCGCTTATGAATCGCAAAGCATTCTTGAACTGTGCGAGGGCACGACCCATGTCACGAACGCACTAGGAGTGACATTCCCGATAACCAAAATTACCATCGCGGCCCTCGGTCGCTCCGAGGTCCACGAGCAAGACTTGACGCCTCGCGCCATCTCGGGAAGGTGCAGTTATGGACACTGATGACCCACCAGCTTGTTGGGTCGTGTGAGGTGAGCGCGTGTGTGAGGTGAGATGTTTCGTCAGCACTGCCAGGTCGCGAGACGGTTGCAGTCGATGGCGACCAACCAAAATGCAGAGCCTTCGAAGTTGCCTTAATTGGTTTGGTAAGACTTATGAGCTGTCGAAGGGAGGTTCCGACCAAATCGCCATGACTCGCCCAAGCTCTTGAACAGCATGTCCGATATAGACGCTCACATAGTGTTAAAATAATGTGTGAGCGGAGGGACTGCAAATAATCCTTATATATTACCCTGTAAACTCGGACGACCTATATAGTAAATGACAAGCGAAACGTGTACGAAATGGATATGAAATGAGGGGAAAAGCTAAGCGACTGGGGGTCTATAATGTAATACCGAGACCTGATGCATGGGCATGGAAGACGAAACGATTCCTCGAACACCCAAAATCCTGACACATAGGGGTGTACATAGCATCGAAATAAATGTGGTTATCTCCGTCATCTACAGTATCGAGGACAGGATAGGCGACATCCGCTCGTTCATGACCTCGGCTGATCACAGAATAAGCGCAGTAGCAGGCTCCTTTTAGGCACGCCTACGTAACACACTGATCGTGTTCAACGGATCGTGTATTCTTTGGGAGGAGGGAGCCACTCCTAGATTGAGATGATTAACGTGCGCCAAAATTCGTGCCGGAGAGCCTTCTCTGGTGGCACACAGCTACCTTACAGCTTCCGTGCTCCTGTATAGCCATGTATTGGGCGCACCTGGTCTTGTTCTTTTCACAAACCAGGCAAAGAGT